>ERZ1292629.1666-Hain-H43-01um-R1-1666-length-20898-cov-9_pt1 | contig 20898 bp, 41 predicted proteins | sample MGYA00564399_ERZ1292629 | MGnify/ENA primary metagenome ERZ1292629 (study PRJEB36523, sample SAMEA6512636) | groundwater metagenome | collected 2019-01-08 | study: AquaDiva: Metagenomics assemblies of 32 groundwater samples | reverse complement strand
TTAAAGTTCTCAGCCAAGTCTCAACTATTGGCACGATGAGTCAGCTTTCCGAAGTCTCGTTGGTCAAAGTCCTCAGTCAGGTCTCCACGATTGGTTTCTTAAGCAATATTTCAACGATTGATCAGATTAAAGGTTTCAAACTGCTCACCCACATCGCATGGAGCTCCAGCTTCGGTGCTGGTGGAGGCAACAAAACAAGCACGACCGCGTCCTGTGACGCATATGGTCGAATAGGCGGATATGCCCTGTTATCGAACACTGGTGTTGTCCAAGTTCAACAAGCCGGTGACGGCACAACTTTCTCAGTGGTCAGCCAATTCAGCATAGTGTCTAATGTTGCCAAAGACTATAATGTAGCGTTAATATTGGATTCTGTCAGACTATACTTATCTTGCGACGGCACAGCCACAAGTGCGATACTAGCAGGATATTTGAGGTTGATTCCGTGATATGCAAATGCTGAAAATGTTCAAGGACAGCGTAGCAGGTTCTGGTAACTTGGCGGGTGATGCTTCACCCTGTTAACAGTCGGGTGATGACCAATTTTACGAAGGGGTTCTGTAAAGTCTTCGGTTGATGACTCTCCTTGTGAAAAAACGGTTGATGGAGCTTTGATTTCTCTTGAGAAGCTGAAGAAGAAAATCGTTGAACATTTGAAAAGAGAACTTGACATATACGAGGATGTGCTAAAACTGAGTCAGGGAGATACGCAAGTCTTTTTAACATGGTATACTAACCATCCACTTGTTAAAGGCATAGGAGAAGTGCTTGAAATTGTCAGAGGAAGAGCAAATAAGAAAGCTGAAGGAAATAGGTCAACACTCGTTCGTAACAAATGTAAAGATTAAAACAATTGATACATTATCTTCTTATGGTGAGAAGGGCCTACATGCGATAGCAGAGATCGCAGATAGCTCTCTTGTTACTGAAGTAAAAGAACACGCACTAGCAACTATAACAAGGGTCAAAGAAGAATCTGAAACAAAAAAATAGCGGGGCTAAGGAAGGATTAACCTTCCTTCTTGGGTTTTTTGGGTTCAATTTCCAAAGCGTTTAAGAAATTGACAGCAATAGCTTTTCCTTGTTCTGTATACGGCAGACGTTGGTAAAAAGGTCCTGCTTTGACTTCTATGAACTGAATGGTTTGTTTTTGCGGTTCAATCCCAACTGGTTCTTGGTCTAGAGGTGTCAAATCCATTCCCTCAGGAGTATATTCTTTGACGGATTTGATTAAACTTGTGTCCACCTTAAATGCCTCAGTAATGAACTGTTCGTTACTCTTTGCTACTGGAGCCTCGCAACTTGTAATATGCTGTAATTTAGCCCAGAACTCCTGAGATGGAAGCTGAAGTCGATAGCGCTCATACAATTGCTTCCATAGAGATATTCGATTTCAATAATGTCAAGGATGCAACAGAGGAAAAGAGGCTGAACACCGAAAGCCCGCCTAGGCTAATAGCTAGTGACCGAGAGATTCTGTGGGAAATTCTTTTACCACAAGTACCCTGCATCGTGACTGCAGCCAGGCGAAATGGCGCCGCCGAAAGACGAGACGCCTGGACCCAAGACTTGACCCGTGAAAGGTAGATTTAAATCTGGGCAATGCCTCTCTAGTGTGCATGGAGAAGCGCTTCGAGAACAAAGGCCCTATCGTCGGCCGTTTTGTCGTAAAAGTGAGCAGCCGAGGAGCGGGAGTTAGCTTGTACATATCTAAGAGTCTGTGTGAGACCTTCAACATCAAGCCAGGCGACAGGCTCCATATCGACATCCTAGACCACTACGTTCCTAAACCCGCAGGAGGTGACAAGAACGCCGAAACCTGAGAGGATGCTGATCGTGTTTGAAGAGGGCGAAATCATCAGGCTCAGACTTGCATTCACCGGGTCGTTCAATTTCCAAAGCGACCAGTCTGAGCTCAGAGTGAGAAAAATCATCAAGTTTCTGGCTGCACAGCCGCCCCAACACCAAGGGAAGATCATACTTGACGACGATTCGGAGATTGAGGTGAACAGCTACGCCATCCTTGAAAGCGAAATCAAAGCAAGACGAAGACGCTAGCGCGACGATGTTCCGCGACTGCACCGAAGAGAAACGGCTCAGTTAATATCGGCAAGGTAGCCGTGAATAGGTTCCCCAAAGTCCGTAACACAGACAACGAGGGAACCAGCGGTAGCAGGCTGTTGGCACAGCCGTTGCTCTTAAGGTGGAACTACAATGAATGGCGATGAAGCATTAAGAAGCAAGAATCTCCCGACTTTAGTCGGGGAGAGTGTCAAAACGCAGAGAAAGATTCTTATTTGTTTAGAGCCATAATCTTTGAAAGGCTTAGGAACTGAGGAGGTGGAAATTGAATGGTGAAAAGTATTGTTGTCACTTTGACAGTGCCAATTCTTGATACTGAACTTGGCAAGGATGCAACAGTCACTGTTGGCACGGCAACTTATGCTGGGAAAATCGTGGCTATTCTTACTCATGATGCACCTGCGGTTATTCCAGCAACTAGGACAGTGACGATTGCGGGTCCAGGTCTCGGCACAGTTTAGCGCCGTAAACCTTTAAACTGTCGAATCAATAACAGATTAATGGAGAACCCCGGAATGGTAGAGTCTAGTCAGGCTTTAATCCTGCATGAACGAAAATCAGTTAACAGCACAGACTATGTTGAACTTCTGAAATGGGAAGCGGAACCCAACAAAAAATATTACATTCGCGACATCAACATTGCCTTTGACGCCGTTACCCGCAGCCCGATTGTGACGGTTTCAATAAACGGAGAAAAGAAACTCCGCGACTTTCAGTCCACTCAAACCACGTTTTCACTTAGCTTCGGCGGAGATCTAGTCTTTAGAGGAGCTGAAAAGAAACCAACGATATGGGTCCAGATAAAAAATGATGCTGGAGGAGCAACAATTACAACAGTCACAGTGACGGGGATCCAGGAAGATTATGATGCTCCTGTTGAGAATTCACCGCCAGTTGAGCAAGGAATTGACAATTGACTATCGAAACAGCAATAGAATTATTGAATCAAAATCCTGAAGGAACAAAGGCAATACTCAATTTCTTGCTGAAGATTTGGGACAGTGCAACTCTCGGACAGAAAGTGGATTTCCTCAACCAGAATATTATTCCAGCTTTTAAGAAGTGGAGAGTAAAAACATGAGCAGTGTAGACCTCACTCGTTTACGAACCATTGTTCTTCAACGTATGCGTGCCGTATGGGACGGTTTGGCAGAATACCAACGGAATCTTCCAACCTACGTTTTCCAAGACTCTGATACAGGAAAAGAATTCACTCTTTCTCCGAACGACGTAATCCGCGAAGTAGAACTGATGAGCGAACAAGGCAAAAAAATAATCGTTGCCGAAGCAACCAAAATGGGACAGTTGCAACCACGTTAAGGCGGCAAAACTTTCAATGAAGCTGCTGACAACAAGACCAAGCTTCGATATTGCAACATCCTATCTTTCAGGCTACGGCGCCCTTCTTGTAGAGCAGGCAACACAGTGGGGACACATCGTCACTGACCTGTTTAAAGAACAGGCTACAACCGAAAAATTCGAAACGGAAATCGTTAACAACGACATGTTCATAGGCTTCGGACATGGTTCCAAAACGCGATTTATCGGACATGACATGCAGACGCTTCTCCAGGACACTGTGAATCCCGATGCTGTTTCTGGCAAAGACACTTATCTCGCGTCATGCTTGACGGCAGTTCGTTTAGGTCCAGCAATGATTGAAAAAGGCTGTCCAGAATTTCACGGATACCAAGGAGACTTCGTTTTCGTTTATCACCCGGACTACTATAATCAGGGCAAAATCCTCGAAGATCCATACGCTAAAGCCTTCTTTGATTCTGCGTTAACTACGGGTTATGCTATGCTTTTAGGCAAAGAACCGTTCACTGTTTATCAAGAGACTGTTGATCGTTACAAGTATTGGTGGGACTGGTGGAAAAAACAGCCTGATCCGATGGGCGACAGCATTTTAACTTGGCTTAACTGGGACAGACAAAACTTTGTGACAATCACTCCTGACGGAATTCGTGCAATGGAAGCATCGTTACCCGTTCTCGGCTTAGCTATTCCAGTAGGCGCAGCCGCAGTTGCTCTGTTTTTACTCTCTGGTAGCTGGAAAAAATTGCTATAGTGAATCTATAGGTCAAACTTTTTAAATAATGCAGTATAAATACTGGTATGGAGAGCCATTTGCTTGTCAAGACGCAAATTTGACGTTTCAGAATGTGTTACCAAGGATGATTGTAACAGGGTGCATGCTAAAATTGACCTTGCTTTGTTCGGAGCTGATGGAAGAGGTGGCATGGTGAAGGATGTTACTGACATCAGAAACTTCATGAAAGATCAAAATCAACTGAACAAAAATGATAAAGCTGAGCAGGAAGAAGAGAACGCTGAAACAAAAACTAAGAAACATGACTATCGCAGCTTTCTCTTCGCAATCGTAGGCGGTGTTATCGTCGCAGCCGTCAATTATTTGTTCAACTTATTGAAGTAAAAAAAGAAGGTGTTTGTCGTGTTTTTCTTTGTTTTATGGGACAGCCCCAGACATCGGTTTTGTTGTTGTTTTTGAGCGAGCGCTGATTGCTCCTGCTCCTCTGTTGGCAAGAACATCTATGCCTGCTCCAGACAGGAACGCGAGCAGGTATGTCCAACCGTTAGCTATCGAATCCATGCCAACAAAGCTTGCCCCTGCAATAAGCACTCCTGCCAGGAATGCGCTGAGTATCGAAGAAACGAATTTTCTCGCCACGAAATCTTCCCCTGAATCGAGCCAGCCTAAGACGGCGACGAATAAAGCACCTGCTACTGAAAGCATTGTCAACACTAAAATCTCTATGTTTGTCAACATTGATTGTTCTCCTAGAATTTGTTATGCAGAAGTCGTATATAAAAATGGGGGGAAATTTGGAAATTGTGGGTTACTATTCAGTTACTGCTTCGATTTTGTCTTCGCCGATCTTGAAGAAAAGCAGTAGGAACTTGAAGAACATCAGTATTAGCGTGATTATCAGTAGGAAAAAGTTGAACATCAACCAGTTCGTGTATGTAGCGGCAGTGATTGTTTCAGCGACCATTTTTGGTATGACCACGAATCCGATGAACAGCAGGTTTCCAGCGAGCGCCATGATGAAGTAGAAGAAGACCCACAATCGTTTGTAGCCAGGTATTGGCTTGTCTGTCATTTGAGTTTCTCCAATTAAAGCTCGGTTTCTAGGGCTTAAAAAGTTTATTTAACGGTGTCCACTTACATACTTTGAATGGAGATTAAAGACATTGAGCGACGCTGAGAAGAAGAATTTCGTAACAAAGATTCAAGTGGGGCATCGCATCCAAATACCTGAACCCTATGTGATTGTGCTTGGCTTGAAAGAGGGTGACCTCGTTGAGGTGTGGATTAGAAAAGAGGCTCCGAAGGAAAGTCCTCAAGAGACCCTTTCTGAAGAAAACTCTAATAAGACCTGAAGATATAGAATAATAGGTTGGAGAACCGACGTTGGGCGATTTATTATTTGTAGGTCAGGGAGAAGGTTTCACTCCGCGCAGTCATGGTGCTGGACCGATTTCGGCATTGTCGGCAAATGCTCGACCTGTAGGTGCAGGAACTTTTGACGTGACAACACTTTGGCCTCTAATTGTTCTTGCTGGAGGAAGCATCGTCGTCTTGTATCTGGCAACTCGGAAATAACTACGGAACGATTTTTCTAATTTCGGCTATTTTCTGTTTCACAATGGCCATGTGAGGAGATTGTGCTCCGCCGCAACAAATTTGAAACCCGCGCGCTTTCGCGTCTTTCTTATATCCACATCTTTGACAATTTGCCGCATCAACCGCAGCTGCTATATCTGCTTCGTTTTGTCCTCGTTGCATTGCGGGAATGAGTTCGCATTCTATGAATACTGCTCCTTTCACAGTGATCTGTTCAGTTTTTACTCCTAGAATGTAGGCAAGTTCATATGGCTTCTCTGAAAGATGCAGAAGCGTAGGCATTGGTTGGTTCTCCAAAGAAAGGTTTAAAGCATTTCTAACATAAAGATTTATTGGAGAATCATCTTGGACGACTTCGATGTTTTGGCGCTGTCGGCGTTTGGTCTCAGTTGGCTGCCGATTTTTCCTGACCCGTACTATCATGTTGAGCATGTTAATTTCTGGGAATGGCTTTACAGGGAAATTAACGAAGTTCTCACAGGCGAACGCGCTAGATTCCATAGCCAGCTTGGATTTACAAGTGTTCTTTTAGGCAGACTGGACAAAGCATATGAATTGTCTAGTTATGCAGCGATATTACGCAAATATTTGCGTATGAAACAGCCAAAGAAGATTCTTGAATGGGGACCTGGAATTAGCACTCGTATAATGGCTGCGGAAGTTCCAGACGCAGAGATTTACTCGATAGAGCATGATGTTCAATGGTTTGAGCGACTTCAAGATCTACAGAACAATTCAAAAGTGCATTTATTCTGTATTCCGCTAGGAGATAATTACCTCAAGTTCCCTGCGAGTTTAGGACTCAAGTTCGATTTAATTTTCGTTGATGGAGAGGCAGTGTCAATACCAGTTGATTCCGCAAATTTCCGAGAAAAATGTCTTGCTGAAAGCCCATTTTTGCTTCAGGACAACGGATTAGTGGTTATCCACGACAGTAACACGGCATGGTATGGGAATACCCGTTTTTGTTTTGAAACGATTGAAGAGGCTGATCGGACTGCGGTGTTGAAACCTATTGAGGAAAACAACTCAGTGGGGACGCGCTAATGGCTTTCAACCTGCCTTTCATGGCCTTAGGCACTGTGAATGCTTTGTTTCTTCTTCATCAAAGAATGATAAATTCTGTTGGCCTGTGGGATGATGAATTGGCAGATATGGATCGTGTTGGAACGGTTACGATATTGATGCCTACCTTGAATGAGGCTGACCTAGTAGAGCGGGCACTTGCATCCCTGCGGGATCAGAATGTTCTGGTTGCTTATCCAGACCGTTTTGAAATTGTCGTTGTCGACAGCGACAGCACAGACGGTACGGCAGAAATTGCAAAACGATTAGCTGACAAAGTTATCACAGCTCCTCTTGGGAAGCTCACGAGTATAGATACTGCATTGCAGGAAATCAAAAGTGACATCATAATCGCTGTTGATGGTGACAGTTTCTATAATGTGAATTTTGCGAATTTGCTTCTGCGCCATTTTGAAGATCCCAAAGTTGTTGGAGTATCCGGGGTAGAATTATATGAAGGAAGTTTGCCTGCCATATGGAGTTTAGTGAACGAGAATTATTTCTTCTCCGTCAAACCACGTTTAATGGGACGGGGTTCAGCCTATAGGAGAGCAGCATATTTTTCTACTGGCGGGTTTAATTTGGATATTGACCAGAAAGACCTTGGACAAATGGTGTTGGAAGAAGAATTTGGTTTTTGGAATAGACTTTCCGCTATCGGCAAATGTTTGCGAGAAACACGAGCATCCGTTATAACTGCTCCGCGTCGACTGGGTTGCTCAGGATGCGCATATGATGAAGACGCACCTCACTGTGTTTTCTGCGAACAGGTCCATGCTGGCGAACGATTCTAGTTCAAACGTTTAAAAGCCTTCGGTTTTCTACAGGGGAACCGGAAGAAAAATGGCAGGCTGAAAATGTTATAGTCTTCTTCTTTCGATATTTTTCCGTTTACTTTTTTGAATGTGAACATTGTGTCAATCCAGTCTATGAGGCCCCAAGCAAGTCGTTTTTCATCGATCGAGATCCTCATAGGATCGTCGCCTAGAGTCATTCTTGTCTGGAAGTTTTCATGTACAGAATGGTTTTTGAAGATGCGGATATGAAAGCCCTGTTCTGTTTCTTTCAGTTCTATCGGAGAATTTGGAAACATTGCTTTAGCGTTGAAGTATGTTTTCAGCAGTTGCAACTGGTTCTTAGCGTCCAAGTCTAGACAAATTCTCTTTCTCCGCCACCGATCTTTATCGATGGAAGCTGGTATGCCAGTTTTTTGTGAAAGATCCTTTATTGTCATTGGTTGTTGATACAGTTCTGCAAGTTGTTGTGCCGTCGTCTCTATCGGGTTTCTATTCAGTTAGTCCACTCTCTGTGAAGTTGACGTTTCGTGTCCATCTGTAGCCTCTTAATACGTCGAAGACGGCGATGTTTGAAGTACCTGAGAATTTTGTGGCTGTTGTTCCTGTTGGTTCGCCGCCTGTTTTCCAGCCTGTTTCCCATCCTTGATCAACTACTATTCCGAGATCGCGCATTACATCATCGAAAAGACTTTCTATATTAGCTACGAGTCTGTCATCAGCTGGGTCCATGACTACTGGGATCGTGAATGTGCCGCGTATTTCGAAATGCCTATTCTTGTAGCTGGTGCTGGAAATGTATCGGTAATATTTGACGTATTCAAGTTCAGCGTATGCTACTGCTTCTTCATAAGTGCAGAGACTCGAATTGTACCGTAACACCCTGTACAGCATAGTTGCGTCTGAACGGTTAATTCCCAAGTTGCTCATGCGTCTGTAGAATGTTGAGTCAGGCGCGCGGTTGTCAGAAATGTATCGAGTAACCAAATTGCCCGCTGCTTCAGGATAATTCAGCTCTACCGGCCGCGCATCCGTCGTTGCCGTTGTCTCAATTTCAAGAGGAGACATTTCCCGTTTCGGGACTTTACAGATAATTCTTCGTGCAACGGCCACGTTTCAATCTCCACATTCTATTCTGTAGCGAAAGCTTAAAAACGATGAGAAGATAGTGTATTTGTTTTTGGTGCTTAGGTGGGCAGGCAGTCGAATCGTGAATTGGAGAACCAACCTTTGACGGCTTTGGCGTGAAAAGTTGATAATTCACGTCCGTCTGTCTTTCTGCCCTAAGCACTCGAAATTTCTAAGTCTACGTATGCTTTGATGAGCGAAAGAATAGTCATTCTTCGCGCGTCTGCTTTAGCTAGGCCCGCTTTCATTTCAGGAAACTTTTCATCCACGAGTTTCGCTATCAAATCGAAAATGTTGTTAAGGTTCTTCAATGTTGGATTGGTTTCAATTGCTTGCTTCAAGATTTCATCCATGAGCCGTCAATCTCCATTATAATCATTATAAACAGTCTGCTTTTAAGCTTTTCGAAATAAGGGTGGGCTTCTAGCAGAGCTTTCATTAATGCTTATGGGCGGAGAGCTGTTAGGTTTTTGAACCCACTCCTAAGCTTGCACCCGAATAGCCCGCTTAACCGACTGCTGTATTTCAAGCAACCGAATCCGCAGAGTCTCACTCACGGTAGCCTATGGGCGTAAGAGCCAGCTCCCCTAAAGTGCATCTTAACCTCGGCTAATTATTGGCCGCCGAGTAAGCAATGGTTATTTCACCCTTTTCGGATTTAAAATTTGCGGTAATGGGCTACTTACGAAGTTCCCCGATATTTCAAAAAAAGAGGGTTAGTAGGAAGCTGTGTATGCGAGAGTTATTATCAGTGCAATTACCAGCAGTATCTCCAGTAGTAGAAAGTAAAGCGGCCAAAAAGCCACTAATCCCGCGTATCTCATGTACCATGCGTCTCTAACGACCCATAATGGACCGCCAGTTCTTAGTGATTCGTTTCTGAAGCTTTGCAATGTTTGCTGTTCCCATTGTGAATATGGGATCATGATTGTTATGTTTCTAGACTGGATCAGTTGTTTTTCAATTATGGTTTCATTCAAGCGTTTGATTAATCCTTCGAAGTATCGATTTTGAGCAGCCATGCTGTTAACGAAAGTCTGGTCAGGTCCCCACCAAGAACTGTAGATTTGTGTATAGTCTTCTCCGCTCCATGTCTGATTCATTGTGTTCCATACTTGCATTACGCCGTCGCGCATTTGCTCAAAGTCAGCGTAGTCTAAAGCCATTTCCATCGGACTGTCGAATGCTCTGGCATAAGTTACGTCTGCCGGTATATTGTATGCTACGAGGTAGTAGACTGGCCATCCTATCACTGCTACGAGAAGTATTCCGAATACGATTCCTTTCATTGTTCCACTCATGTTTTCACCCGAATTATAATGTTTATAACAGTTCTTAAGCCTTTAGAAAACCTCAAGCATGAATTCTGCATCCACAATCTGCGGAGTCAGAGAGGGGCTTATCTTTTTGAGAATCTTAGTCTTTGTTTCTTGAGAAAGTTTTGTCACTTCTTCAATCTGTTCTTTCGTTCCAGTCCAAATATCTTCGTAGAAGTCTATCTCGCACACAACGATTTCTTCGTTTTCATAGTCTTTGGCGGTAAGACGGTAATATTGTCTGCGAATCGAATATCCCTGTTCAGAATCTTCAGGAGGCGACTTAATTTTATACCGTTCAACAAGTCCTACCAACGTTATCCTTTTTGCGCAGATGTAGTCTGCGAAATCCTGAAGTTTCGGAAACACCAAGTACACATACATTCTACAGCACATCCAACAATGCTTCTACTCGAGGATCTCTCTTCTGAATAGGCGATTCAGTGAACATGTGTTCGTGCGCGGTTCTAGGATTTAGTGTTTTCTACACGTGTAGAACTTATCGCGTCAAGTAGACAAACCCTATTACGCCTAATACGGCGCTGATAATTAACGGTAACGGTGATGGAGGAGGAGGTATAGGGATGTAGGGCATTTCCTCAGACCATACAGTACCAAAGGCGTTTAACCCACCAACCATATCCATGAACATACCATATTCTGCTGCTGCACTGGGTACGTCAAACTGTGCCTGTGTAATACTCTCTATGTCATATTGCTTGCAGATGGCGTAAACGTCGTGTAACCAGGCTTGACCTGCCGTTTCATCAACACTGTTCAACACGCCGAACACGAAATGTAAGTTAAGCCCCGCGTCAATGGCGGTGTGAACCTGCCAATCGCTATTCATAATGCATTCCTGAGTCGCCAGCTTTGCGGCAACAGGGTTAACGTATGGATTGTAAGCATTCCACATGGCAACATAACGCGGGTTAGCTAGGGCACTGGGCGAGTGGAAGTAGAAGTGGAAACTGTAATACAAGTCGTTGCGCTGCACAGGGTTAGCCGCAATTTTGTCCATCTGATAAAACGGCAGGCTTGTGAGCAATATGGGCTTGTTGCCGCATAGGCTTCGGTATAGGTCAACGCTTCTTGTGGCGAAATCGTGGTACTGCTGCATAGTCACGGTTACACCCTCAGACAATTCGAGGTCAGCAGCCTCATTCAGGATTTCTATAACGTCAGGTTGCAACGCTTGAATTATAGGTGTCCAACCGTCAAACCATGCTTGCTGTTTCACAGGGTCAGTCACGATTAAGGTGCTTCATGATAATCGTTCGCATGTGCACCGTAAGGCGTTAAGAAAACACAGAGTTTCCTGTTACGAGCATGCAGATAATCTCTGATGTGAACAAGACTGTTAAATCTAGGGGTTCCAAGTGTCTCAGTCAAGTAGAGTTCACATGACAACATAGTTGCGGTTCTGTTCACAAACACTGCAAGCGCATCGTCAGGCAAACCGTCATGCGCCCATCTTGCGCTATGCGCTCCCTTCAGCACCGCCATAATTCTCACTGCACTACTAAAGAAGCACTTCTTCGTATTATAATTTTCTACACGTGTAGGCGACAACATTGTTCTTGAATGGGTTTTGTTTGTTAGCGACTTGCAGCACGATTTCAGGTGCAGATGCGAGTATCAGTTTTTTCATCACTAGAATATCTTTCAGTGGCAGGCCATATTCTTTACTGACTAGGCACCATCCTTGTTTCTGTCCGTCAGGCAATAGTTGGTTGATGCCGCCGTTCGGCAGGAGCTCAAACGCTAGGTCATCGCGCGCTATGACAAGCCGTTTGTCCATGTTCAGCTTCATTATTTCTTCCGGCGTGAAAACTTCGTTGAACAGTTCTTCAGCTCGTTTCTCTGCTTCTTTGTGAATATATTTCATTCCTCTGCTTGTCCATGCCTTTCTTGGGTTGTGTTCGAATTTGATGTCTTGTATCTTGTTGAGAACTGCTTGTGCGTTCCAGACGCATTCTTCCAAGCCTAATATTTTGTTGATTTTGTTGATTTCTGTAAGCTGGAAGGTGCGGTATGTTTCGTCGTTAAGCAGTTTCTCAAAATGATCCATAACTCGTCTGTAGCCTTCAAGTTCTATTGCTTCGTTAATCGGCGCAAGATGTTGTGTAGCAAATGCTTTCTTCTGCAGATCATCCAACTGTTCGTTTTGGTTGGCCAGTATGTCTTCGATGTCTTGTCCTGGAACGTAAATGTAGTTCCATGGTTCATGTATCAGTTTGTGCTCATGCTGCAGCCATTTCTGGCCAGCTTCAGCGAAGATGCGGATCGGTTCATTATAGTATGTCCAGATTTTAGTAAGTGCCAAGCCGATTGAGGCTATTTGAATCCATTCCCATTGCGTATCTTGAGAAGCAGTTGCCGATGTTTGAGAAAAAACAGTGTTTGCCGTGCTGTTGTTTGTATGAACAATGCAACCTGCATTTGTGCCGCCGCTGATGTAGTCATGCATAGATGATGTCTCCTTTCTCTATCTTAACTATTACCAGACGGTCTTCCCTCCATGAGCATTTAGGACAGAAAAGCGGCTTTGGCAGCCCAGTATCGTCGATTTCGTGTTGAGAGTCAGATTCTTTGCAGAAGTCATCGCAGAAGTTTTTGTCAACCTTTTGCGTTTGATGATGATCTTCCCAATGCGGATGCTTATGTTTTGCTCCACAAAATGGACAAGTCCATGCTCCAGAAGGATGTATTTCTTTGCGTTTCTTCTCGAATTTAGGACCTTTTTCGCTCATTCCTTTTCCTCCTTATCAGCGATTTGGTCTATTGTTTTGCCGCAGAATTTGCACATGACTTTAGCTGTTTTCGGATCAACCCCTCGGTCTCCTCGTTTAATGTGGTCTTCCAAATGCTCAACAAAAAGAAGCGATTTGTTGATTCTGTCTATGATTTCACGTTCAACGATTTTGGCTTTCCGTGCTGCTTTTTTGCTCTCTGGCGACAGTGTTTTTACTTCGACTCCTTCTTTATAGTCTGCGAAGAGAACTACGTTGTTGGGCCATATCTTGAAGAATAATTGTCGTGTTCTAAGAAAGACTACGCCCATCTTTCTTGGATTAAGATCTATATGGCTGAGAGAAGGAGTTGCTAATGGCGGTATTAGTCTGATAATCAGTCTGTCTTCAGTGTCATTTAGCACATGCACTGTTACCTGTTCTCTTCGTTGATCGGCTTCTTCACACGCTTTTTTGGTTCCCCATTCTATCCGCAGCGGAAGCTCGTCTTTCTTCATGGAAGCGAAAACTTTGCGGATGCTTTCAAACTCTCTTTCCAAAGCTTCGACATTGGTTATATCTCGAATGCACGTCATTGCCATCAGCTCTTGTGATTTTCTTCATACATTTTGAAGTATTCTTTGATGTCTTTCATGCTCAGATTATGTTCTTGTTTGATTCGGTCAACTTTCCTCAAAGTCGATCCAACCATCTGAAAATCGTCTGGCATGTTCTATGCAACTCTCTGGAACACTTCGACGGTGACGTAGTCAACTTTGACGAAGCCGTGCTCTTTCATGTTTTGGCTGAGTTCTGGAATCGCAACGCTTATTTTTACAGGTGACTTAGCTTCTGCATATTGAGTATATACAAGCGTGTCAGGTTCATGGTCATCGTCTGTTTTGGCCCAGAATTTGAGTCTGAAGATGAATTCTTCCATATGTTTATCCTCCAGCTACAGGCGGCGTCATAACGATTTTTCCGGCGGTTTCATCGAATTCCTTTATCATCGTTCCTTTGCTAGGGATGTCGGGATCTACTTTGAATGCAAGCCATCCGCGGTCTAGGCGTTCTTTGAATTCTTCAACTGCTTTGTTTTTGCTTTCTTTGTCGTCTCCTCTCCAGACAAGCCGTTTGTCGCCGTAGAATTTGTCAACAATGTATAACATACCCATTTGTCTCACCTAAAGTTAGTCGTTCCAAGCATAAACTATGTATTCAGGTCCACCACCAGTCAAGACACCAGAGAAGCAGATAGCCCAATGTATATTTTCATAGATTTTGTATTTGCCCGCAAAACTGTCGGGTGATTGTACAAATATCGTGCCGTATCCTTCGTCAAAAGTATATCCTTCTTTTCTTGAGCCGTGGACTATGATGTTGTCTCCGATAACTAGGTCTGCATGTTTAAGTTGGGTCTGTCCGTCTGCGTCTGGAATGTTCGTCTGCGATACGAGAAAAATGCCGATGCATATGCTTAGCACGATTATGATGGACAACAATGCTACGATTCTTCTTCTCATATTTTCACCCTTTAGTGTTATAACCTTTATAATGATTGAAGCTTTTAAAACTTTCACCCAAAGAAAAAGGAAGAAGTTATCCATCCGTGAGTCATTCGCCTATTCCGCCTAACAACACACCGTCTTGTTTCGGCCCAGTGTACCATTCAACTCCCCAGGATAGTTCAGTGTTTTTGAGAAATCCCTTGTTTTCAACATTTTCTGTGGAGATTACTATCTTAGGTCTATCTTTGGTATATCTTCTGAGATAGTTCAAGAACCGTTTGACGGCAACTTCAGCGCTTGAAGCTTTGAAGAAATGCGAATGAGCTTCACTTTTTACTAGGAATTCTTTCATTTTTCTCACGCTTCGGTTCGTTCAGGCGCCATCTGACTTCGGCTGGGAGCCGGTCAACGATTCCTTTTCTTTTAAGAGAACGAATGCTTCTAGAGATTGCTGAATATTCGTTGCTGCCAACTTCTACTTTTCTATGATAGACTTTCGTGCCGATTTCTGCAAGCGTTAGTTTCGGTTCTTTCTTCAGCATTTCAATGATCATACGTTGATGCGGTCCAAGATGAAACATTACATCTGTCATATGTTCACCCGATAGACACATTTGCAACTGCTGTATAAAAGGGAATTGGGTGTTAGTGGCCGTACATGATTCGCAGTTGTTCCATTCGTATCTGTTTCTTTCTAGCTTGGTTCTTTTCTTCGAATTCTTTGTTCACGAATTCTTCTGTAACTACGCTGATGCCGCATTTTGGACAGGTAAAAACGTTCAAACCCGTCCTCTGCAGCTGCACTCGTTTCATTCCGCCTTCAACGATGATGAAGCGAAAACTGCGTCTGTCCTCTTTTTCCCATTTACAGCAGGTGTTCTTGCAATAGCGCCGATGGTCATAGATGTCTATGTTTTTCATTTTTCCACCCAAAAAAAGGGAATTAATATGATTGTCCAGGTTGTTTGTTTTCTCTTGATGCTCTTACGGTTCTTCCGTCGAAAATTATTAAGTCACCTATTGTTGGTCGGCCTAGTCTTTCAAAGTCTGTTTTCTTAACGTATAGTGTTAAGCCAGATTCGAGTTGTGGGCGACGTGCTATCGTTTCTTGGATTTTCGTTGAAATCTGACTGGCAATCTGACTGGCAATCTGTTCAGGTATGTCTTCGTCTTCATGTTGGACTCCTATCTGTATCATTCCTCGTTTTGGCGGTGGCGGTGGAGGATCTGTTGCTATCGTTGCTATCGTTTTGATGAAAGCGGTGATCATCACGTGTTGTTCATCTTCTTCTTTTACGTTATTCACGACAAGACTCAAATGTAACATACTGTTTATTTCACCCTACATTCTTATAAGAGTTTGACCAGAAAATAAGATGGAGAACCAATTTGTCAGAGATTCATCTTCCTGAAAAAGAACGGGAAACAATGTCGAAGATCTGTGATGTTGGCACAGACAAGGTTTTTCCTGAGATTCGTGAAGTTCAAGATTCTGACGTGAACAAGGCTTTGCGGAGATTGACTGAGGGAATGCAGACTTTAGCCTGTGGATTTGCCACGGGTTACGTTGATCATCGCCAGCTTGTTCAGAATGCTGACAACATCCGAAGTGCATCTGCTCAGTTGCCTCCACGTCTCAACGAGGGAGACAGCGAATTAGTTACGAAAGTCTGTGACATTAACGGCCGCGAAGTTGTTCCCCTCATCGATCAGCTGCAAGATTATCGGGAAATATCTGAGATTCCAGCTTATTTCGACGTGAAATCTACTATGGGATGTGCTTTGAACGCTGTCCAAGACGTTGCCTGCAACTACAAGGAACTTGCTAAAGAGCCTGCAGCATCTTTAAGAATTGATGAAACTGCTATGCTTGAGTCAGCTGACTGTATTGAACGGTTCGCTGAAACATTGAATAGCCTGAAGCAGAGCGGTATGCAAAAATCGTATCTTGAAAAGTATGGACCGCTTCACCCGCCTCGAGAATAAAAAGGGGAATGATGTCAATTATGGCTCAGCATTTCTGCATGGCTTCTGTTTTCTTCGTTGATGAACACTATGTTTTGTTTCTTGGTTAAGGCGATGAAGTCTTTCTGTTTCATCTGAATAATCTGTCCGTGATAGTAGTGCAGGTAATGGCGCCGCAGAAACGAATTTCTCAAGATGCGCGGGTGCACGTTGAAATGTTCCAGTTCTCGCAGTATCTTGTCGGTGTTTTCTCGCCAGCCCATGAACCAGAGAAATCTTTCTTTTCGGCCTCCGATTTTCTTGTTTGCCTCGATGATTTTCTTGGTTCGTTCCATCATGTTGGCCTTAAATTTGGCTGTGAGCAGCCGAACTGCATAGCCATATTCCCTGCTTGAGAAACATAGGACCAGACAGTTGATAAATTCTGACTGCGCCTGCAAGTCGTCTGGAACGTAAACTTTCTCCTCAAGCGGAGTATTATCATACATTTCTGCCATCGAATTCCAAACGAGAAATTCTTTCTCCTGCATCTGAACAGTTTTGAGTCCTACATGTTTCATCATCTGTTCTTTAATCGTCTGATAACCAAACGCCACCATGTCAAATTCTTGATAGTCCAAGTCAAGCCGTTTAGCCAGCTTCCACAACCGCTTCTTCTCTTGCTCTCGCAACCAATTTCACCCATAAAAAATTGCCCTGAGACAATTTGATCACCCAAAGAAAAAGAGGAGGAACTATTGTCTTTGTTTTCTGAGTTTTATAGTTCTTTGCGTATCCTTGTCACTGTGGATCACCTGCAATGTTTCAATCACTTTCTCCAGGTCGTCTGGGAGAATAGTTGTTGCCATCCCTACGTCTCCGTGAGATTCTACAATTTCTACGGATTTGAGTTGCGGTGTAGGTTCTTCGGTCCAGTGTTCTTCAATGTCGAGTTGTTCTGAAATATGATGCACCGTCATATTCACCAAAATTTATCACCCAAAAAGAAGGAATTAATGTTGATGTGTTGCTATCCATACACAGTCTTTTTCTATCGGGTATGTTACTGCTTCTACTTGCACGAAGTTGTGAATTTTCGTGAATTTGACTCTGATTACAAGTTGGCGGGTGCATTTGGGACAGACTACTATCTGTTTGTACCAGTCGTGGTATTTGTCGAGTTGTGGCTCATGTTGAATCTTGGATTGCTCAACCATGGGGACCTGGAATTAGCACTCGTATAATGGCTGCTGTTCAAGTATAGTTCGTAAATCATTTGTTCATCAGAAGAAAAGTCAAAGTCACATTCAGAACATTTTATTGTGGTAACGTAGAACGATAATTGTCCCATTGTGAATCTTTTGCATTCAGTCAGAGGGTTCATTCAGGATTACCTCTCAGCGGAAGTTTGTCTCTGATGAACGAGTCTGCGTTGTCGTTTAACCATTGACCATGGTCGATTTCAAGATATTCGATGAATGCTTTAAGTTCTGCATCTGTGGCTCCGCGTTCCAGCTCTCCTTCAAGGGCCTCTCTGATGTTTTCTTCCGTTAAACATAGAAACTGTTTCTCCATTTTTTCACCCAACAAAAAAGAAGGATATTATTCTTGTAGTTTTGTATAGACATCTATGACGATGTAGTCTACTTGTGTTATGCCCATTTTCTTCATGTCTTCTTTGATGATAGGCATCTTGATTGAGCTGTTTTCTAGCAGTCTGAATTCGTCCTGAATCACGAAATCCTGTTGTTTGCCTCCCATTTCCGCAAGGAACCTCACTCTTAAAACAGTGTTATTCATTTTGTTTCACCCAATAGAAAAAGAAGGGATTATAAAGAGTCGATAAATCCTTTCAGTCGTCCGTCTTCAACCAGTTCTGCCGTGTATTGACTGTTTCGTATGACGACGGGTCTGCGTTCTCGTCTTGCCTGTGCCATCTGTTCTTGAGTCGGACGGTTTTCTCTTACCCACCTGATATGTTTGCATTCGCCGTTCGGACAGAATCGGGGATCGTTTCTTCTGCGAGTCCAAGCCATGCAACTGCATTCGTAATGACCATCTGATGCTAGACTGACCGTGTATGGAGGCTTGTCCGGGTCTGTGAAGCTACGAATAGGCCACTGTTCAACGTAATACCGTTGTCCTGACATTATTTCGCCTTCTCAGGAGGTTCAGGCTTGTCAAAGTCCAGCAGTACTTCGTGGCATGTCTCACACTCTACACTCACATTGGCAGGCTCATCCTTTGTCCTTCGAATGCTCTTACGTAATGTTCTTTTGTCAGATTTCGTTGGTAAACCGTAACACACGACCACAACTTTATGTCCTACATGCTTTAGTAGTTCTTCATAGCTGTTTATTCCCATCTGTTTTCACCCATAGAAAAAAGGGGAAGTTAACTTTTGAGGCATTTGACTGTGACGCCTATTCTGTGCTTTCGCTTCAACGTAGCTGTCAATTCCTCGTCGATGCTGTTCAATTCGTCAATTATGAAGTCTTCCATCTTGAATTCCATTCCGTCGTTTCTCAGGAAATGTTCGGCTGCCTTGTCTGTTTTGAATTCCAACAGCATATAATCGATTTCGCGTTTGATTTCTTTCTTCACAAGTGCCCATATTTCAGGCATCTGTAAAGCTCTCTCATTGCCTTCGAAGAATGTTTCCAGCGCGCTTTCTTCCATGCGGTATTCAGTCCAGTATTCCTTATCTGCGTCATCTTTCAGTTCCTTCAGTGTTTCCTGAGCATCTGGCAGCTGCAGTATCTTAGTAAGCAACTCATCGTAGAATTTATGTCGTTCAGCTTTTGTTATCATATTCTCACCGGGTTATGAGGAATATTTTGGTGGATGCGGTGTGCATCTTCACCTACTTGACATCGAGCAACTATAGTTCCAGAGGCAGCGAGTTTGTAGAGATACATAAGGTATTGCTGGTGTTCTTCACAGTACAGTTTACCATCCTCGGTCCATTTCAGACGGCAATGTTTGATATTAGGCACGTTTCTTCACCCTATAGAAAAAGATTAGGGAACTTCGAAATAACGGTATCCCTCTTCCGTGAAGGCTTCGACCTGTTCGTTTTTCAGCATCTTTCTTCGGTTCAACGCGGCTGAACACTCGTTGCCAACTTCCCTTGGGCATTTGTGGTCTTTGCGGCATACATCACTGCGCCGAGAAGTTGTTCGGCTGCCTGAGTCAAGCCTGGGTTTTCCAGAGATTCCAGGAATCCCTGCATCCTTCCGTCCTGCATCTGCGGTGTTTCTGACTTGAAAACTATTTCGCACATTTGTTTCACAGCGTCCTGACGGCAAGTTCATGTTCTGCCTTCATTTTCGAATCATCAAGCGTGACTTCCATCATCGTCACCCAGAAAAAAGGGATTAAATCATCAGACCTTTCTCAATGAAATGCCCGATGATGCTACATTTCTTCGCGTAGCTGCACTTGTCCCATTTAGCCTGGCTCTCAGGACTCAGTTGTTTTCTAACTACGTCAAATCTGGCTTCGTAGAACATTTGTCCTGCCCAACCGATTTTCTTCCTGAAAGATCTAGCCTCTGGATTTCCCATACAGTCTTTGCAATAGACGTCTTCCCAGCATGTGCCAACAGGCACTTCAACGAAGTTGCCACAGCAACCGCACGCTGCAAGTTCAGTTCCTTCTTTTTCCATCTTCACATCTGCGAGTTCAGTTCTTTTTCCTTCTGCCATATTGTCACCCGATAGAAAAAGGGAGATATTTGCAGATAGCGACGACAAATCCGAAGCGGTGTGGAATAAGGTTCATGCCGAATTGTATTCCGTATCCTTTCAAATGATAGAAGTGGATTCTGCTAGTTCCGTTAGTTTTGATGGCTAATAATTTGAAGCTACAGCTAAGTTCCATTTTGTTTCACCCGAACAGAAAAAAGGGAAATGGTTGCAGTATTTTATCGCGCTGATAAAAAAGTTAGGGAGATTGAGTTTTAAGCATTTCTTGAATAATCTCATCTTTGTAGCCGCGTTGTCGAAGTTCATCAAGAAGCTCTCTAACAGCCTTTATGATGGCTTCCATTGGAACGGAGTCAAGTGACCAGAACTGACCTAGTGGTCCTTCAAACTCTATACTTGGCAATAGCCTTTCATCCATTTTTTCACCCTTGCGGTTAAGCTACAATAACAGAAAAAAGATAGGGGGTAGATTTATGCTTACTGTAATAGGTCTTGAAGCTTTGCTAGGGTCTTCTCGCTTTCTGCGAGTTTTGTACATGTCTTCTAAGGTTTCTTGAACGCTATTTATGAATGTCTTCGCGGTCTGTATTTGCCCAAGGTCGTTGTTAACTTTCGCTTTTATTTGCTCTGCGAATAGGCACATGGTACTGATTTGGTTTCCAAGATTCTTGAGGTCTTTGAACTTAAAACTTTGCATTTTTACACCCTTTGCGGTTAAATCCCAGTTAAGAGAAAAAGGTTAGGGGGATTATTTACTCTTTAGCTCCGTCCATTTCTCTCTCGTTTTGTAGATGTCACACAGAGTTACTGCTTCAAGACATGTGGCTCGTCGTTCATCTTCACTTTTAGGGCATATCTCACAATGTGCTAGACTCTCGGCTCTATCCAATTTCCAAAGTTTCATAGTCTCACCCTTCGCATAATGTGTTTTAAGAGAAAAAAGGTTATGGGCTATTGAGTTTGACCTTAGTAT
>ERZ1292629.1665-Hain-H43-01um-R1-1665-length-20906-cov-7_pt1 | contig 20906 bp, 26 predicted proteins | sample MGYA00564399_ERZ1292629 | MGnify/ENA primary metagenome ERZ1292629 (study PRJEB36523, sample SAMEA6512636) | groundwater metagenome | collected 2019-01-08 | study: AquaDiva: Metagenomics assemblies of 32 groundwater samples | reverse complement strand
AGAGAGCCGCAGCCGCCAGCAGGATCAACTGGATTTAACTTCATAGATTTTTATTATAATTTATTTGTATAATATTAGCTCGCTGATTTGACGCCGTTTCCGACGATAAAACAGACAAGAAAATCTCCGCGCATTCGTTATATTTTTGGTAAGAAACGAACACTTCACTCATTCTATCTCCTAACTGTTGGCTTTAGCCTAAATTTATGTCATTTATTGAGATGTATAAGAAAAACAACTAAGTGACTGCTTCTACATACTTCATACCTTAATGCAATCTACGTCAATTTGATTAACGTTTAGTATGCACATTTGTAAGGCACTCATCTTAGTTAACAAGAAAATAGGAACCTTTTTGTTTATAAACCTTTCGTCGAAAAAATATATCTTATTGAGCCAAATATTCTCTATTTGCTCGCAATGCTCCCCAAATAATTTTATTTATTAAAAAAGGTCTGGTTAAATCCTGGAGTTTTAGTGCATATTCTCTAGTTTTTTCTTTACCTACTTCAGATTCCATATCTTGAAGATGGATTCTATGCACAGCGTAAATTCCCAATTGACTCAATCCCAATGCACCACCTAAAACAAGTGCATTTGTTATAATTACTAAATTCTCTAAAGTTGCTGATTCAAGTAACATCCTCTTTTCTATAGCAATCGATTTATAAACCTTTCGTGATTTTGCAGAATAGTGAGCAAGTTTTTTAAATCCCCTATTCATCTGGAGCCGATGGAATCCGAACAAGAAATGGATGACATGGAAGTAGAAGAAAAGGAAGAGAAAGCTAAAGCAATGCCAAAGAAAGCCGGCAAAAAAAGGAAATAATTCCTTAAATTTCCCGGAAATCTCTTTGAATCTTCTTTTTAATTTGTATTCTTAACTTTACTTTTTATTTTTAACATATCAGAAATTTTAAAAACATTTTTAAAAGGACTTTTCATGATTGATTGGCTCAGTTACAATTGTGTCTGCATTTTGTATTTAGGGCTCATAACTCTGGTGAATTTGTGACAACTTTCTAGAGATATTACAATGAAATCTACAACAAAACCGATTAGGGAATGGTCGAAGGATGATCTAGCTGAAGAGCTGCTGTACTTACAGGAAGTCGGTTCTCTCGTGCTGCCAAGAAATTACCCCAAACTACCAGGAATAGATTACTATGCATCCATAGAGCCATACAGGGGAACTGTCGGAGGGGATCATGTCATGCTGGTAAACTTCCGGAAATATAACCTTAAACAAAAGATAGCTGAGGCAAGAAAATCCGGAAATTTGGGATTGGCAGAGAGGCTAGAGAAAAATCTTGATAGCTTTGGAATACTTATAGCCGATGTCTCGGGGCATATGATTGGAAATAACATTGTTGTTAATTATCTTCATGGCGCATTAAAAACAGGAATAGTATATGAGCTTAGACATAAAGGCGAGATCACACAGGAACTTTTTGAGATTATTAACTCAGACCTCTACCTACATTTGCAGCCAGACTTGAAGGTTAAACCATATACTACTATGCTTTACGGGGAAGTCCATGGTGATGGAAGATTTAGATTTCTTTCTGCAGGGCATCCGCCACCGATCATCTTTTCGAATGAATTTAATAAAATTCAGAGGCTCGGCAGTGACCACCTAAAGGCCTCGACACCCCTAGGAGTCCTTCCTGGAAAATTTAGTATAGACACAGAACACTTTGAACCCCTAGGCATTACAAATGGAGGATTTGATGTGAATGAAATACATCTCTTAGGTCACGGAGACATAATGCTCCTTTATACAGACGGCCTGACAGAGCACAAGGATGGAACCTCAAGATTCAAGGACACGAGGCTTGAAAATATATTGATAGAAACAAAAAGTGAATCTGCAAAAGAGATATGCGAAACAATAAAAAAAGAATTATATTCTTTCTGCCCTCCAGAGGATGACCTGACCCTTGCCGTTATAAAAAAAGTGCACAGTAAAAGGCAATGATTTTTCAAATCTTATTTTTTTTCTGTGTTTTTATGATTTCAAAATATTTTTAAATAACATTTTCCTAAAATAATCTTAAAACAGGGTAAAAAAAGAGGAAAAAGATGGGTGAAATCTACGACAGGCAGAGGATGCAGGAGGAAATTCAGAGGTCAGACAAGTTTGTTGACGTCTTCTCAAAGATCGTTTCCGGAAAGTCGAATTACAAAAGCCCGACAACAATGGAACTAAGGTCAATAACGGGTAAATGCACAAACTGCGGCGCTGTTTTGGGGGAAAGCCAGAAATTCTGCCATGAATGCGGAACAAAGAACGAGATTCCAGAGAAGAAGAGATAAATAAATTAATTTTAGCAGTTATTGTAATAAAAATTCATGTCAATAAGCGAGCGATAGCGAGCGTATTATTTATATAACTTAATTGATTTGATTAAACATGTCTCTGGAACAGTATAAAAAAAAGAGGAAGAAACCTCTTCCTACACTTTCGGCTTACGCCAAAAAGAGAAAGTTTTCTGAAACGCCTGAACCAGCAGGAAAATCCATAAAAACTTCTGGTAAAAAAACAATCTTTGTGATTCATGACCATCATGCCTCGCATCATCATTACGACCTTCGCCTTGAAATGAACGGCGTTCTGGCTTCCTGGGCTGTGCCGAAGGAACCGCCTATTTCCAAGGGCACAAAACGCCTTGCTATTCATGTTGAAGATCACCCGTTGGAATATGCTAAATTCCATGGGACAATTCCTGAAGGAAATTACGGCGCAGGAAAAGTTGAAATATGGGACAGTGGAAATTATGTTCTAAGAAATAAAAATCCAGATAAGATAGAGTTCGAGCTTAAAGGAAAAAAGCTGAAAGGAAATTTTATTCTTATCAAAACCAGCTATGTAAAAAATGGATGGCTGTGGTTTAAGGTTTAAATATACAAGATGGCGCTTCCATTGGTTTCCTCTCTTCCTTCATTGATTGCCCTTCTTTTGCTGGTCTTTACAGGATCTCTCGGTGTTCCAGGGGCAACAATAGGGATAATCACTTACAGCACAACTTTGATTGATTCAAATCTTATCATCCTTACCATGGTCCTTGTTTATCTCATGGCTGTTGCAGGAGACATTCTTTCTTATGAACTTGCCCTTTTTTTCTCGGAAAGATTCAGGTACAAGTTAAGAAAATTCCGTTTTTTCAGGGACAATGAGGAGAAAGCAGGAAGCCTTCTGAAAAGGTATGAATTTTCACTTGTCTTCTTCACAAGATTTGCATTCACGAGCTTGTGTTCTGTTGTTAGCTATCTTTCTGGTTTTGAGAGGGTGAGCAGAAAAAAATTCTTTTTCGCAGTTTTCACAGGAGAAGCCCTCTTCGCAATGATTTATGTCCTAATAGGAGTCCTTATCGGGGAAATCTTCACAAAGTGGATAAAGATAGTGAACCGTTCTGCAGTGGCCATTGTTCTCCTGTTTGTCGTCATATACCTGATAGGATATTTAGCAAGAAAGAGAAAAAACTAGAAAAAGCTGGCTGTTGTTTAAGCTCTAACCCTTCTTGATTCTCCAGCCGAAGAACAATATTGAGATGAATATCAATGCAGAAACACTAAGGTCTAGAACTGTTTTTGATGCAAGGACAGGGTTGAGATATTGGCTAAGGGCAAGCCTAACCAGAAGCGCGCCGACAAATACTGCAATAGGTTTCCACGGCTTGTGCCTTAATTCACCATTATAAATTGCAAGAGCAAACGCAATAATAAAAGCTATTCCAAAAAGAATGCTTATTGTGAATGCAGAACCAATCAACGCTACAAAAATAACGACTCCAAGAAGAATGCTCAAAAATTTCTTTATCTTAGGATTTATTTTTCTCTTTAACTTGCTTAACTTGCTGATTTTTTGTTCCATATTCTCAATCCTTGCAATAAATTAAACCCCGAATTCAGCACTTGGCCTTGCGAGAATCTCTTTCTTGGCAACTTCTTCCTCGCCTGTCCACCATTCAATATCTGGTATAGGGGTTTGCGGCTGGATTCCTCTGGATTTGCAGTATCCTCTTGCAAGAATGTAAAAAATAATGCCAAGGCTTTTATGGCTCTTGTTGTTTCCTATTATTATCTGGTCTGCACCCTTGGAAAAATTGTTGGTGTCGCATATCATAAGGACTTTTTTTCTGACTTTTAGTGTATCATTAAGCGCGTTCTTGTCAATCCACTGGTCTGTTACTAAGGTGAGCTCATTTTCAAAAAAATCTGGAAGCTGCTTGTTTGTCAGTATTCCAGCAGGATATTTCTTGGTGAAAACCCTTATTCCTGTCAATTCTGAAAACTTCTCTGCTGCTTTCCAGCCTGCCTGCCTTTTGCAGACAAGAATTACTTCTTCCGGAGGAAACTTGGAAAGAAATTCAACACCCTCTTTTAACTTTTCATCTATAGTATCTGTGTTGAAGATTGCAAGACCATCAGCCCTTCTCCTGTAAACAAAAGGCCTCATGTTTGGCGTGACTACACGAGTTCCCAGATATATTCCAGCCTTGACATAATCCTCAAGGGGAACGAGCATTTCTGTTTTCTTTTTGAGCTTGATTTTTTCCTTGAGCTCTTCGGTTGTTATTTCTTCTGCAGAAATCTTTTCCTTGAGCTTCTTCACCTTTTCTGCAAGAGATTTCTTCTTCTCTTCAAGCTCAAAGGCTTTCTCCTCTGAAGATTCTGCTTCTGCCTCAGCCTCTAAAGAATTTCCATCCATCTCAGGAGTTTTTGCTTTTACTTCTTTCTTTTTCCTTGTCATAGAAATTCACAGAGAATTTAGTTTAAAAAGGTTTTTACTGAATTAAAACCAATAATACAGTCCTATTAATGTAAATATAAATTGAACAAAAAATACTAAAGCCAAACCATAATGTTTACTTTTATATGAAATAAACAATAAGATGAGATTAGAAAAGAACCATAAGTAATAACTTTCTTTTAAAACAAAAGCATTTAATAATGAGCCAGTTAGAGCAATAATCGTTCCTATCCACTCTATAATAGTTAATTTTCTCATTTCAGCTTCCTTTCAATTTCAATCAGCCTTTTTATCTTTGCCTCTCTTTCCTTGCCTGTTATTCCGCATTTGAAGAAATCGGCCTGGAATCCGAAAGCAAGGTCTGCAAGTATGTTTTCCGTTGTTTCCCCGCTCCTGTGGGAGAAAACTATCTTTATTCCCTTTTTCTTTGCAATCTCACATATTTCCTTGACTGCAAGCAGAGAGCCGTTCTGGTTTGGCTTGACAATAATGGCATTTATGCTTTTTTCTTCCAGGGCTTTTTTCATCCTTTTTTCATCTGTAACTATTAAATCATCACCAACTATCAAAGAATCAGGATATTTTTTTAAAAGTGCAGAAAAACTTTCAAAATCTTCCTCTTCAAAAGGATCTTCTATGTAAAGCAAGGAAAAATTCTTTATCAGGTTGGAAATATAAAAAAACTGCTCTTCCCCTGTTCTTTGAAGAGCCGGATTCTGGTAATGATATTTTTTTCTCTTGTAAAAGCCTGATGCAGCCACATCTACCCCTATATCAATCCCAAGATTTTCCCCAAGGTCTTTTAGGATGTCCAAGACCTCTTTTTCATTGAGGCTAGTCTCCCAGGCATCTTCATCGTTTCTTTTGCTCTGGAATTTTTCATCCTTTTTCTTGAGAAAGTATGCAGCACCCTTTTTTGTTTCTTTCATCACCCTAAAAGATTCTTTAATGGAATCTTTTTTTGGCATGAGCAAAAATTCCTGGAAATCAGGCTTTTTCCCCTGAGAACTGGAATGTTTTCCCCCGCCTACGCAGTTTCCAACAAGCCTAGGAAATTTCCTTGCTCCAGGATTGATTAGCTGCCAGACTTCTTTTTTATTTTCTTTTGCAAGCGCCTTTAATATGGCGGATTCCAAAGCGAAAAGCGTGTTTGCCCCCACATGCCTGTCAACAATATCTTCCACTCTTCTCAGGTCCTCAAGTTTTTCTATCTCGTCATCTGAAAAATAGCCGCTGAACTGCTTCAGAGTCTTTATGTCCCCCTGCAGGTCTTTCTTGTATGGTTTTTTTTCATATTTTCCAGTGGATTTCCCGTTCGGCGCGCTCGCTCTGAATTCTCCAACATTTGTTATTATGGAAACAAGAATTGTTTTCTCTTTTCTTGAATCAAAAATTGATTTGGCAGAAACACTCTTTACAACAACCATTAATTAAAAAAAGAATTTTAGTATATAAATTTACTGATGATTTTTTAATCAGAAAGTTTTAGAAATTCTGTCTCTGATTATTTCAGATTTTCTTCTTTTGGACTAAACTCCAAATAAGATAAATGAAAATTATGCTACCCAAAAGAATTAATATTAAAGGAAGATAAAATACTTTTAATAAGAGTCCAGTTGAACAATCATAGCATACATACCAATTTTTATATAGATATACAGATACAACAAATACAACAAATGCTAAAATTATTCCTAAGACAACAGAATATACAACCTTCCATAAACTTGGTTTAAAGTTCATATATTGATTAATTCAATTTACTTTTAATACCTTCCTATAACTTCAATTGCATTATCATCTTTATTGCTAACTAATTATATCCAAGAATTATTTCCCCCTCCTTCTTCCTCTAACTTGGCCAAGCTTGGACGAGTTTATTCCGCTCCACCCTCTTCCTCTACAACTTCCTCTTCTGTTTCCTCTTCTGGATTTACAAGGCCCATGATTTCCCCTTGTTTTGCAATCTCGCCCTCTTCTGCAGCTTCTTTTTCCTCGATTTTCTCGTCGCTTATCTTCTGCTCTTTCGGCCTTCTGAGAATATCTTCTTTTCTTTCAGGGAATGGCTTTTTGACAGAAATCGGCAATACCTCTGATGCAAGTTCAATCTCAGCTATCTTCAGCGCATCGTATTTGATTTTTTCAAGATCTTCCTTGCTCAATTTTATCAGCAACGGAGCATTCATCGCTATCTGCAGCGCCCTGGCTCCCAAAATCCTCGCCATTTCATACTTGGTGAATTTTGCCTGTCTTTCCTTTTCTTGTGGCATTTTATTTTAATGCTTTTTCTATGCTTGAAAAAACTTTCTTTCTGACTTTTTCCGTTAAATCAATAACATCTTCAAATTCCTTGATGTCTATTTCCAAGGCCTCCCCTTTCTGTATAGAGGAGATAATTCCATCAGGAGTTGCCCCTATGGTGACTCTCGTGTCTGCGACATCTTCTTCTTCAAGTGTGGGATCAACTACCCAGGCATTTCCTATCTTGTATGCTGTTATTGTTACTGGAGGCTCTTTCTGCAGCGGAATCTTCTTGTCTGTGAATTCTCCGTAAACGACTTTCCCTGTTTCTTCGTCGTATTTTGGCATTCTTGCTGTTTTCAGGGCAGTAAATGCTCCTATTTCTGCCGCATCAATAAGGTTTCCATCATCATTTAAAGAATATATGTCTATGTAAACAGCCCAGACTTTTTCGCCTTCTTTTATGCATAACTTTTCCATTTCTATGAATTTGCTTTCCCTTATTGCCCTGTCTGTAAGCCTTCCTATTTCTATTGCAGGAAATCTTGGAGGCCCGCTCTCAAATCTCTCAGAGCTTAGCGGAAGAAGCTCTGCAGTAACAATCAGGTTTCCCCTGTCTGCAGAATCAGGATAAGGCTCCATCACATCCATCTTGACTCCGACTATGACTTCTGTTTTCCCTATTTTTACCTTTGCAGATCCTTCTGCCCACTTTGAAACTCCTGTTTCTATTTCTATGTTCCTGAATTCTTCTGGTTTCCTTCCATCAAATCTCTTTCCCTCATTGAGATAATCTGCAATTCTTTCTCCCGTTATTCTTGATGTTTCCATTTTAGTTTTATTATTTTTTTAATTTAATTTTACGCTTTCCTTCAGGGCTTTTTTCTGAACTTCATATATTTCTTTGTTGGCTTTTCTTGCCAGCTTCAAGACTTCTTTCAGCTCCTGGGAAGAAATTTTTCCGTCTAGTTGCAGGTGGGTTATCTTCCCGCTGTTCGTGAGCGTTATTGGTATGTCTGTTGCTCCCTCTCCCTCTTCCCAGTCTTCCTCTTCTTTTATGACATCAACTACTAAAGTCTTGTCAAGTTTTCCTATTGAAACGCTTGAAACCATTTCTTTCATCGGAATCCCTGCATGTGCAAGGGCCAAAGCAGCGGCATTTATTCCCGCGCACCTCGTTGAAGCATTTGCCTGAAGAATATTTATGTGGACATCAACGACCATGTTGGGATATTTCTTTATCATTACAATTGGCTCCAAAGCCCATTCTGTTATCTTGCTTATTTCAGTGCTTCTCCTGTTGGGACCAGGACGAGCCCTTTCCGCAACCGAAAAGCTGAGCATGCTGTAATTGCATCTCAGGGTTCCTTTTTCAGGATTCTGCGAATGCTGAGGATGCATTTCTCTCGGCCCGTAAACTGCAGCTATGGCAACAGTATCACCGAAAGAAAACATCGCGCTTCCATCTGCGTTGGGAACAACTCCGACTTTAGCCTTCATGGGCCTTATCTCTTCAAGCTTTCTTCCGTCAGGCCTCTCAAATTTCTCTGATTTGCTTTTTGATGTTTTTTCTTTAGCTGTCATCTTATCCTGCCGCTCCCGTCAAACCAAAAACCTCCACAGAAGCAAATTTAGTTCCAACTAATATTTCTTCTAATTCTGATTCTCTCGGTAAAATTGTTTTATTTTCGAAAAAATATTCGACTTCTCCTAATTTATCGGGTGGCAGGTAAGTTGCAAGGACTTTCACAGGCTCAAGACCTCTTTTTTTGAGCAGGCCATAGACTATTTTGGCTGTTTTGCTCTCACTAAACTCTTCTGAAAAACGGACAGTTATTCTTCCCATCTTTATTCTTCCTCCTCTGCTCTTCCCTTTTTATTCTTATCGAACCATTTCTGGACCTCTTCTGTCAAGCCGGAAGTGGAGGATTTTTCCGTAATGAACATTATTGCCCTTTTCACAAATAATTCGTCTTCTATCTTGTTTCCCTTTATCCATATCAATCCGTTCTGGCCGACTGTTACTTCACAGCCGGTTTCTTTTTTTATTATATTTATCATGCTTCCTTCTTTGCCAATAACACGCGGAACTTTGTTGGAATTTATCTTTATTATTATGCCTTCTTCTATCTTTCCCAACCCTCTTGACCTTATCGTGAGGTCTATCCCTCTTCCATTAACTCCCATAATTTTTGCCACAAGCATGTCTCCTATGTCAAAAACTTCAGCCATTCCTTCTTTGCTGACAAATCTTGGAGTTTCTGACAAAGGCAAGAATGCACCTATAGGACAATCTATGTTAGTCACCCATCCGTTGAATGTTATGTTCTCAACTGTTCCTATGACAACATTCCCTCTTCTTGGCTGGTAAATTCCCGAAAGGGCAATTACTCTAATGAGTCTGCTAGATTCTTCTGCCAAGCCATAGCGGATTGCAACTATGTCTGCTCCGCGTTTTTCTGTTCCTTCCCCAGGAAGAAATTCCTCTCCGGATTCAATGACCTCTCCAGGAATAACTACTTTGCGTTCCATTTTTATTTTGGTAAACTTGCCTCCCCCAATCCTAATTTTTTAATTAAACCAGATAATCTTTCCATTGCTTCTTTATCTTGTGGATGGCTTAATAAATCTTTAGCCGCATTTCTTAATTGAACATAATCATGACATATTTCCTCATATTCATCATTACCCATACCTTTCATCCATTGCGGAGTTTTTATTCTTGTTAATCTTGCTAGATATCTTGGAACAAATGTAAACACCACCATCATTTTATTTCCCCTTCTCCTTCAGCTCTTCCGTGACTACAGAGCCGTGAGTTACAGAATTTAATTTATCGAAGAACTGAAATGCAAGTCCAGATGGAACATGGACATTGACTCTTAAATCTCCGTTATTCATCCAGGTTTCCTGTTCTTTGTAAGGGCTGATTATTCCGTAAGCCTGTCCTGTGTAGATAGATGGAATTGTTACCACATATCTCTTCTCTTCCATCTTTATCGGAAGGACTTTGCTCAATTGCTCCATTATCTCTTTAATCTGGTTTTCTACAGGAACGTTTTTTATGTTAACATGAGCCTGCTCAATTGCTGTTTTTATCCTGTCTGGAGTATGTGGTCTCATTGTTTTTGGATCAATTGCATTTCTTGAAAGAAAATCAATAACCTGCTTTATCTTCTTGTCTTTTTCCTCTTCCCTGTGCTCTTGTGTTATGAGAATCTCCCCGCTCTTCACTATCTTTTTTGCGATTTCTGAAGCATCGTTTATTCCAAAAGCTTCAGTGAGGTCTTTTTCAGATGCGTGAAATCCTTTCTTTGAATCTGTAAAAATTACATCAGCTTCCAAAAAATCCAATGCTGTTGACTGTCCTTTCTTGAACTTTAATGCCCTGTCAAGATCAACTATTATCTCAAAGTGTTTTCCTTTTTGCTTTATTCTTGCCGTGGTTTGTGTCATTTTATCCTGTTCCTCTTCCTGTATAATCATAAACATTTCCTTTAGAAGATGGTCCTATTTCTCCAATATGTTTGTACAAAACAAACTGTTCTTTAACTGGAGAATCTTGATTTTCATTTTTAACAGTTCTTCTAGTCAATAACCTTCCAGCATGAGTATCAACATTTTCTACAGATTCTTCCCTGTCTGAAGAAACCAGTATATCTCCAATAGAAATAGCTTCAAGTCTTCTTGGTTTCTCTCTGATATCAATCCTTCTCATCTTACTTGACAAACTCTTTCAGCTCTTCTTCCCTGACTCTCTGCAGCTTCCCCTCGTCATTCTTTACATACACGAGTTCAAACCTTTCAAGCTCAAAATTTTTGCCCTGTATTTCCTTGAAAATGTCGAGGGCAAGTTTGGCTCCTTTCTTTATGTTTAATTCTGGCTTGTACTGCTCTCTTAACTTTTCTCTTATTTTCTCGTCGTTCTCGCCTATGGCATTTGCATGATAAGAAAAATAATTGCCTGTAATGTCGCTAGTGTACAACTCCGGTTTCTTGCTCCTTATTCCTGCAATCATCAGCGAAACCCCGAAAGGCCTTGCTCCCCCATATTGGGTGAATTGCTGTTTCATGTTTGATATCTCCTTTATTATGAGTTCTGGCTCTATTGGCGAATCATAAGTAATCCTGTGCTGCTGCGCCACTAGTTGACCGCGCTCTATGAGGACTCTTGCATCAGAAACAATTCCTGCTGCGCTGGCAATTACATGAGAATCTATCTCATAAACCTTGTTTGCAGATCTTTGGATTACAAGCTTGTCCTTCATCCTCTTGTCAGCTATAAGAAAAACGCCGTCTACACAGATCATTCCTATGCTTGAGCTTCCAAGCCTTACTGTCTTTTGGGCATATTCTACCTGCAAGATTGTTCCCTCAGGAGAAAACATAGTCGCAGTTCGATCATAGCCCATTGCCTGGTGCTGCATGTCTATTGGCATATCCATTTTCTAATTTTTGAGAAGCGTATAATAAATTTCTCTTCCCTTTGTTTTCCTCTCAACCAAGAATTAAAAAATCCCGTGATTTAAAAAGGTTTCTGTGGGCTTTTTTGTGGTTATTTCTTCAGTTTTTTCAGGCTTCCCGAGACCATCTTGACCTGAAGCTCAGAAGGCCATAAGGCAAAGCTCGCCCTTACATCATTCATAGATTCCCTGTTAATGGAGATTACAGCAGCGTCTTTTTCCCTTTTTATCCAGCCAAGCCCTATTTTTGACATTCCAAGAATACCTATGGCTTCAAGTATAGCTTTCTCTATATCTCCCACATTTCCTTTTACAAGAAGATATCTCTTGTTCTCCCTCATTGAAGGCTTCAGCGATTTCATGATGTATTAAGAGATAATTTGTTTATAAAATTAGTTGCTAATCTTAATCCCCAACGATGTCATAATATCCCGTTATTAACCAACAACGTTCAGTCTAACTATTAAAATTAAAAGTTTTAATATTAAACTTTTTAAACCAAACAAACTTCTTCTATGAAATGGAAATCTGTACTATAGGCGGATTTGAGCAAGTCGGAAAGAACATGACTGCTGTGAAAGTGAAGGATGACGTGATAATCTTTGATGCAGGAATCTATCTTCCGGCAATAATTGAAATCCAGGAAGAAGAAGCCCACGAGCACATCTACAACGAGAAAAACATGAGGAGAATCGGCGCTCTTCCCGATGACCTTGTTCTCGACAAATACGGATGGACAGACAAAGTTAAAGCAATAGTCATAGGGCACGCACACCTTGACCATTTGGGAGCTCTTCCTTACATAGCCCACAGGTATCCGCAGGCAGAGATAATTGCAACCCCTTTCACGATGGCTGTTTTTGAGGAAATCCTGGCAGGAGAGAACATAATACTCAAGAACAAAAGGCACATAATCAAAGAAGATTCAACTTATGTTCTGAATGGAAGCTCGGGCCAGATAAAGATGGACTTCATTCATACGACGCATTCAACTCTCCAGTGCGTTTTTGTCGCAATGCACACCTCCGAAGGAACATTCTTTTATGCCCTTGATTTCAAGCTTGACAATTATCCAGTGATTGGAGACCCTCCAAGATACAACAAGCTCAGGGAACTTGGAAAAAAAGGAGTAAAAGTTCTCGTGATTGATTCTCTTTATTCCGGAACAGAGAGAAAAACCCCGAGCGAACGCATTGCTCGCAACATGGTCGAAGATGCAATTTCTTCTGTCAGGGACAGGAATGCGGCTTTCATTGTAACGACTTTTTCTTCCCATATAGCAAGACTGAAGAGCATAGTTGATTTCGGAAAAAAGACAGGCAGGCAGGTAATCTTCATTGGAAGAAGTCTGAACAGATATGTTACCGCAGCTATAAAAGTCGGGCAATGCCCTTTCAGAAACCAGATAACCCTTGTCAAATACAGGAAGCAGGTTGATTCTATCCTCAAAAAAGTGGATAAAGACAGGGGAAAATATCTTCTGGTTTGCACAGGGCATCAGGCAGAGTCGGGGTCTATACTTGACCGAATAACAAAAGATGAAACTCCTTTAAAACTAAAGGAAGGGGACAACATAATTTTCTGCTCGAGCGTTATTCCCGATCCTGTTAACATAAATGCAAGGGACAGGATGGATAAAAAACTCAGGAAAAAAGGCGTGAGAATCCAGACAGATGTTCACGTTTCAGGTCATGGTGGAAGAGAAGACATGAGAGACCTGATAAAAATACTGATGCCACAGCACATAATTCCAGCCCACGGAACTCTCCAGCAGGAAACGCCTTTGATTGAACTGGCAGGGGAATTAGGATACAAGTTCGGGGAAACCTCCCATCTGGCGCCAAATGGAAAAGTTTTGAGATTTGATTAAGAAAAAATTTCCAGCTAATAACTAATGTTTTTAAACCAAAACTTCTTTTATTAATAATGGCTCGCGAAGATATTGCCGAGGGGCTGAAACAGGCTGTCGCAAAAGGAGAGCCTGCTGAAAAAGCCATTGCAAGTTTTTACAATGCGGGTTATCCCCAGGATGACATAGAAGATGCCGCCCGTGTTCTTAAGATGCAGACTCCTATTCAGCTGCAGCTTCAGCAGCAACAGCAGAAAATACCTACAGCAGTCAGAACACAGCAGTCTTCAGAAGTTGTCCAAAAAGTTTCTGAATACGGAAAAAAGCCGAGCAAAACCGGAACAATAATAACTGTCATGCTTTTCCTTCTTCTGCTGGTTCTTCTTGGAATTTTAGCCGCAGTCGTTTTCTTCAAGGATGAGCTTTCCACTTTTTTCAGCAGCCTTTTTCTGAGATCGCTGTTCTGAATAGACGTCTGATATACAAATATTAAGCTGTAACCCTTTTTATATAGTAACAATATAAAAACATTTATAAACATCAGATTTTTGAGAAAATGATGGACCAAGAAACAAAACATGGAGTAATAGAACGAAAAAAAGAAATTCCTATAATAAGATTGCTCGTTGTTCCCCATAGAAGCAATGACTTGACAGTTTCTTACCCTGCTTTCGGAACAAATGACTTTAGAACAAACATTGAAGAAATGCAAAAATCTTATTCTCATCCGGTAACAGGAAAAGGAATTTCATTCAGAGAGCCGACAACTTCTGAATCAATTTCAGCCGCTGCCTATGATTTTGGAAACCTTGCAAAGCCACAGATTTTTGACCCAAGATGGCTCCAGCTTGGTTTCATTGTAAGAACAGCTGAAGGAGTCTTTGCAAATCCTCCAAAAAATTCAGAAAGGAATCCTGTAACTGATGAGAAAACTCTTAAGTCTATGCTGAACAATGCTAAAAAAGAAAATGGAATCTGGCTTTTACCAAATGATTTTGGATTTGCTCCTTATGAAACCTTTCAGCAAGGTGTTCAGGATTGCGATAGTTTTACAGAGAGTGGTTTAGCAAGACTTTTAGAGCATACAGAAGAAAAAGCAGCAGGAAGTCTCAGAGAGATTGCCTCTCCTAAATTTTATAAGAGAGGAATTAATGTTTTTGGTTTTGATAGTGTTAAAGAACCTGTTTTGAGGGTTGCTGGTTTGGCTTCCGGCAGGGGCCTTGGCGACGACGGGCTTGACGTTGTTGGCTACGACTTCGTTGACGGCGGGGGCGGCCTTGCCTTTGGGGTGTTGGAATAAACCAGCTAAGCTGGTTCGCAAAAAATTTAAACACATCTTTCTTTTATCATTAGTCTTAGCTGCTAAGACATTTAATATGAAATTGGTTGACTTAATCACAATCAATTTTATATAGTTCTTGTATGCTTTTAATTTAATCAAAAACGGTGAAATAAAATGGTAAAATTCGCCCATATAGCAGATGCACATCTCGGTGGCTGGAAACAGCAGCCGCTTCAGGACCTTAATCTGGAATCTTTCAGGAAGGCAATCTCTGTCTGCATCCAGGAAAAAGTCGAGTTTGTCGTTATTGCCGGAGATTTGTTTGACAACGCCTTTCCTCCAATTGATATTCTTAAAGAGAGTTTTGCAGAGTTCAGAAAACTGAAAGAATCAGGAATTCCATGCTTTCTGATTGCGGGAAGCCATGACTATTCTGTTTCTGGAAAAACTTTTCTCGATGTTCTTGAGAAAGCAGGCTTCTGCAAAAATGTCGCTGTTTTTGAGGAAAAAAATGACAAAATAATTCTGCAGCCAACCATATACAAAGGAGTTGCGCTTTACGGATATCCAGGGAAAACTTCCGGCTTGGAAGTCTCTGATTTGAGAAGAGTTCAGTTTAACGAAACCCCTGGATTGTTCAAGATATTCATGCTTCATACAACAATAGACAAGGCCAAAGGAAGCCTTCCGATAGATGCCCTTGAAGTTTCAAAAGTTCCAAAAGCAGACTATTACGCCCTTGGACATTTGCACATAGATTTCCAGTATGAGAATTTTGTTTATCCAGGGCCTGTTTTTCCTAACAATTTCCAGGAACTTGAGGATTTGCAGCATGGAAGATTTTACATAGTCAATACAAGTCTTGAAAATCCTCTTAAGAGAGTTGACCTCAAAATAAAAGACGTTATTTCCTTTGATATAGAAGTAAAGAATGCGCTAAGGGCAACAGAGCAGATACTTTCAGAGCTTGAAAAAAACGATTTAAAAGACAAGGTCGTTCTCCTCAGGGTTCACGGAACCCTTGAAAGCGGAAAGCATTCTGACATAAAGTTTGCAAAGATAGAAGCATTGGCTGCAAAAAAAGAGGCTTATTTTCTTCTGAGAAACACACACGACATCAAGACAAAGGATGCAGAGGAAGCGAGTTCCTCTTCAATGCAGGAATCAGAGAACATAGAGGAAGATTCTATAAAATCCTTTTCTGCGCAAAATCCAGCATTATTCAACAAATTTATTCTCCAGATAATGGGCGCTCTTTCGACTGAAAAACAGGAAGGAGAGACTGTTGAAAGCTTTACGAACAGGCTCTTGGACGAGACCAGAAAGATTTTTTCTATTTCATGAGGCAATGAAATGATAATAAAAAAAATAATACTGAACAACATAAGGAGCTATGAAAAACAGGAAATATCTTTTCCAGAGGGTTCAACTCTGCTTTCAGGGGACATAGGCTCTGGAAAAACATCCATACTTCTCGGCATTGAATTCGCACTTTTTGGCCTGCAGCCAGGCCAGAGAGGAACAGCGCTTTTAAGAAACGGAGTCAATGAAGGCGGAGTTGTCCTTTACCTGGATGTTGATGGCAGGGAGCTCATTATTGAAAGAAGGCTGAAAAAAGGGAAAACTGTTTCCCAGGATTACTGTTCTATAACCTTTGATGGGGAAAAAAGAGAGCTTTCTGTAACAGAACTGAAAGATAAGGTCCTTGATATTTTAAATTATCCGAAGGAATTCTCAAAAAAACAGAATCTTTTGTACAAATTCACAGTTTATACTCCCCAGGAAGAGATGAAGCAGATAATCCTTGAAGACCCCGAGACAAGAATCAATTCTCTAAGGCATGTTTTTGGCATTGACAGATACAAAACAATAATTGAAAATGCTTCAATAATAGCTTCAAAACTCAGGGAAGAAAAAAGGCTGAAAGAAGGCCAGATTGAGAATCTTGAAGGCGACAGGGAAATCCTCGTTTCCAAAGAAGAAGAGCTGGAGACAAAACACAGAAATCTTTCCTCTGTTGAGAAAGAGCTTTTCCTGAAAGCAGAAGATATGAAAAGAGCACAGGAGCAGAGAGAGGAAGTTTTCCGCAAGACAGAAGAGAGGAGCAGACTCCAGCAGGAAATAGAGAAAACAAAAATCGTTGTAGCCAACAAAAAAGAAATTCTTTCCACAGATAACAAGACGGCAGAACATCTTAAAGCGCAGATAAAAGAGCTGGAAAACCTGAAGTTTGACGAAGCAAAGCTCAGGGAAATGGAGCTGAGGATAGATTCTGAAAAAAAGGAAAAGGAAAAAGCAAACGAGGAAAACATAAGGATAACTTCCCAGATAAATTCCATTAATTCAAAAAATCAGGAGAACAAGAGAATAAAAGAAAAAATTAAGCACATAGAAATATGCCCTACCTGCCTTCAGAATGTCGGTCCTGTCTACAGAACCAACGTGATGAATAATCTTGATTCTGAAACTACAGAAAATCTGAAAAAGATAGAGTCCCTGAACGCAGAAAAGAAAAAGACCCTGGAAAGTATGGGAAAAATAGACGAAATTATTTCTTCCAGCGAAAAAAGCCTTTCAGACCTAAGGCTTCAAAAGGTGAAGTTTCAGGAGATAGGTGCCAAAAAATCAAGGCTTGCAGATACAGAAAAGTCAAGCGAGCTCCTCAGGAAAGACATAACTCTTCTGGAACAGCATGTGGAAACACTCTCAAAGAGCATTTTTGACCTTAAAAAATTCGATAGCATTCTAGAACTCAGGGACAAGGAACTGAAAGAAGCGATGAAACAGGAACGGGCTGCCGAAATAAAAGTTGCTGAGCTGAAAAAAGAAATAGAAGTGTTTTCCAAGCAGATAGTGGAGCTTAAAGGCAGGATAAAAAAAACAGAGGACATAAGGGAAAAGCTGGAAAACATAACAAAACTGGAGGAATGGTTTTCCGGGAGTTTTATTTCCCTGGTTTCTTTCACAGAGAAAAACGTCATGGGAAGGCTGAAAGCAGAATTTTCAAGATTGTTTGCAGAATGGTTTTCAATGCTGGTTTCTGATGTTTTTGACGTTGCTCTAAATGAAGAGTTCACTCCGATAATACACCACCAGGATTACGAGATAGATTATTCTTACCTTTCCGGCGGAGAACGCACGGCGATAGCCCTCGCCTACAGGCTTTCCCTGAATCAGGTCGTTAACTCTCTTATCAGCAAAATAAAGACAAAAGATGTCGTGATTCTTGACGAGCCGACAGATGGTTTCAGTGAGCAGCAACTGGACAAGATGCGCGATGTCCTAAGACAGCTGGAAGTCAAACAATTAATCATTGTCAGTCACGAACCCAAGATAGAGAGCTTTGTGGAAAACGTCATCCGCTTCCGCAAAGAGCACGGAGTCTCAAAAATAGCAGAGGAGAGACTGATATAATTATTGCTCAAATTAGATATAAGACCAATTAATGCACCAGAGTATCTTCTCCATCTTCTCCGAAAACTTTATAAAACAGCGGGATTTCAGTTTTACAGGTTGATTCTGAGGTAATTAACAGGCATAATACAAAACCGAAAAGAGCAAATAAAAAAGATAAAATGGAACAAGAAGTTGGATTTACTGAAGGCGACGGAATAGAAGGCTAAAAATAAACTGGAGCACAAAATGACATATACTGAAGGCGACGACGAGGAAGGTTAGGAATAATGTCGAATAACAAAATGAAAAACGACGAACACGACAGCGGATAAAATGGAAATGGATCAAGAACTAAAAAACTCAATTCTGAAGACAGGAACAACAATACTTGGGATTGTCTGTAAAGACGGAGTTGTAATGGCCTCTGACAGGCGGGTTTCTGCTGGACACAGCATGATTTATATGAAAGATCAAGTAAAAACATATATTCTCAATGACTATCTCGCCTTTTCTGGTTGTGGCTCAGCAGCAGAAGTACAAAGAGTAAATAAAATCCTAACAGCAGAATTAAAATTAAAAGAACTTCATTCAAAATCAAGACCGACAGTAAATCAAGCTGCATCACTTTTATCCCATATATCTGTTATGGAAAGCGCATTTATACTTGCCGGGATAGATGAGGATGGAACTACGTCTCTATATGATGTTGCTGGCGGATTTTATAAGAAAATAAAAGATTATACTGCAAGCTTTGGTTCTGGGATGATGTTTGCGATAGGATTGTTAGAAAGACAGTATAAAGAAGGGGTGACTTTAAAAGAAGGTATTGCTTTGGCCATAGAGTGTTTAAAAAGTTCTACCCAAAGAGATATGGCTTCTGGAAACGGAATTGATGTTTTTACAATAACAAAAGACGGAATAAAAAAGGCCGTTTCACAAGAAATTCTTCCTGATTATGTTGAAGAATCCAAAGCAAAGTAATAATATTATTAATTTACACTCATATTCATTAATGCTTTTTATAACAAATAAAATGATTTGTAGGATGCTAAGTAAATAAATTAAAGTAATCAGAAAAAAATGACAGACATCTTGAAGCACATAACAGACAAGCTGCATAGCAGCATAACAGAGGCCAATTTTGAAGGCGCAAACATAGTTCTTTACACAGACAACGAGAACTTTTTCAAAACCGGAGAAGGAAAAATAAAAGAGCTCGTTGATGAGATAAAAAAAAGGATAGAGCTTCGTGCTGACCAGAAAATACTCCATGACCAGGAAAAAGTCAAGGAAGAAATAATGCGCATTGTTCCCACAGAGGCAGAGATAACAAACATCATCTTTGATTTTCACAGAAGCATTGTTGTCATTGAAGCAAAAAGGCCGGGAATGGTGATAGGAAAACAAGGCTCTGTTCTTGACGAAATAAAAAAGAAAACTCTGTGGATTCCCCAGATTCAGAGAAGCCCTGCAATAAAAAGCCAGATTACAGAGAATATTCGCGAGGTTTTGTACGCAAACAACAATTACAGGAGAAAATTCCTGAATGGAATAGGAGAGAAAATCTACAAAGGCTGGAATCCTGAGAAAGTTGAGGAATGGGTCCGCTTGACTTTGCTTGGAAGCGCAAGAGAAGTAGGAAGAAGCTGCCTTTTGCTCCAGACTCCAAACTCAAAAGTCATGCTGGACTGCGGGATAAACGTTGCTTCTCACGGAAAAGAAAGATTTCCTTATTTTGATATCCCTGAATTTAACATACAGCAATTAGATGCAGTTATTCTCAGTCACGCGCATCTCGATCATGTTGGATTGCTTCCTTATTTGTACAAGATGGGATACAAGGGACCAGTATACATGACTCATCCAACCATGGATCTTGCCGCGCTTCTGTGCCTTGATTTTATCGGAGTTGCTTACAAGCAGGCAGCTGCTCCTTTGTACAGCTCAAAAGACATAAAGGAAATGGTAAAGCATACAGTTGTCCTTAATTTCAACGAAGTTACAGACATAGCTCCTGACATAAGGATAACTTTTTACAATTCAGGCCATGCGCTTGGAAGCGCCATGGTGCATTTCAACATAGGAAATGGCTTGCACAACTTCCTCTACAGCGCAGACTACAAGTATGCAAGGACAAGGCTTCTCGACCCTGCTGTGACAACTTTTCCAAGAATAGAATCTGTCCTTACAGAGGCAACCTATGGAGCAAAGACAGACATCCTTCCTCCCAGAATAGAGTCAGAGGAAAAGATGATGGAAATAATAAACAGGACAATAAACCGCGGAGGAAAAGTCCTTATTCCCGAGCTTGGACTTGGAAGGGCGCAAGAGACAATGCTCATAATAGAAGACGCAATAAAAGCAGGCAAGATGAAAAACATTCCTGTCTATATAGATGGAATGATATGGGATATAAACGCCATTCACACAGCTTATCCTGATTTCCTCAGCAATAAAGTCAGGACCTCAATTTTCCAGGACCAGAACCCTTTTGTTTCAGAAATATTTTCCCGTGTCGGAAGCCCTCAGGAAAGAAAAAAAGTCATTGAGGGAGGTCCCTGCGTTGTTCTTGCAACTTCAGGAATGCTTGTAGGGGGAGCTTCTGTCGAATATTTCAGGGAATTTGCAGGCAATGAAAAAAATTCAGTTGTTTTTGTCTGTTACCAGGGTGTCGGCTCTCTCGGCCGCCAGGTACAGGAAGGCCTTAAAGAAACAAAGATGATGGTTGAAGGTCATGAGGAAACAGTTGCAGTCAATCTTGAAATCCATACGATAGCCGGCCTTTCTGCGCATGCGGGAAGGAACGAGATAATAAGCTTCTTCAACAACATGAGGCCTAAGCCAAAAAGAATAATAATAAATCACGGGGAAGTTTCCAAATGCCTTGACCTTGCCTCTGCCCTTTACAAACTGAACAGGGTG
>ERZ1292629.1664-Hain-H43-01um-R1-1664-length-20906-cov-7_pt1 | contig 20906 bp, 23 predicted proteins | sample MGYA00564399_ERZ1292629 | MGnify/ENA primary metagenome ERZ1292629 (study PRJEB36523, sample SAMEA6512636) | groundwater metagenome | collected 2019-01-08 | study: AquaDiva: Metagenomics assemblies of 32 groundwater samples | reverse complement strand
TGACTGCGAGTCGTACATGACAAGCAGGCGCGAAAGCGGAGCAAAGTGAACCGACAGTTTGCATTAGATGCAACTGAAGATTAACGGATAAAAGTTACTCTGGGGATAACAGGCTGGTTTCGCCTAAGAGTCCAAATCGACGGCGAAGTTCGGCACCTCGATGTCGGCTCATCTCATCCCGGGGCTGGAGAAGGTCCCAAAGGTATGGCTGTTCGCCATTTAAAGAGGTACGTGAGCTGGGTTCAAACCGTTCAGCATCTCACTCTACTTCTAAGGTTAAACCTTAGAAGGTGGGAGATTGAACGGTTTGAGCCCCGAGGTAAAAACGACATATTCACGGCGGTCTCTCCTAGGAATAGGGGAGTAAGAAGTTGACTATATCGGTGGAATCCGCAACATGGGCAATCCGTCATATGTTAGGATAATACCGAGGGAAGTCACACATGAAATTCTCAACAACAGATAGTGCATATATTGCCGGCTTTCTAGATGGCGATGGAAGCATCTATGTCCAAGCGAAAAAGAATACGACGTATCGGTACGGCTATCAGGTCGCTCCGGCGATTGTATTTTTCCAGTCAGCGAAATCAGAGAAACTCTTCCGAGAGTTTCATGAATTCCTTGGGTTCGGACTGTTGCGAATGCGCAAAGACGGAGTTATGGAGATTACGGTGAATCGGATCGCAGACCTTCTGCAATTGATAGACACCGTGAGGCCATATGTACGTTTGAAGCGGGAGCAACTCGAGTTGCTGGAACAGATACTTGAATCCAAAAAAGCTGTGGAAGACAAGAAAGGTTTCTCTGATCTTCTAAGGCTTATCGATAGATATCGGTATCTGAACTACTCAAAGAAAAGAAATGTGCTGACCCCGTAGAGACTAAACGTCAACCACCCAATACTCGTAAGAGAAGGGTGAAGATATAGTCCAAATGCATAACCAAAGCATAGCGTGAGACAGGTTGGTCTTAATCTGCTGTAGGCGTTGATTCTTGAGGAGATTTGTTTCTAGTACGAGAGGACCGAAATGAACTGACCTCTGGTCTGGGGGCTGTCACGCCAGTGGCACCGCCCCGTAGCTATGTCGGGAAAGGATAACCGCTGAAAGCATCTAAGCGGGAAACCAACTCCAAGATGAGGAATCGTTATAGGCTCGTGGAAGATGACCACGTTGATAGGCACTAGGTGGAAGTGCAGTAATGCATGTAGCCGAGGTGTACTAATTTGCCGACAGAACTCTCGAAAGGAATTGTGGGAGTCGCGTATCAAAATCTTCTTTTTGTTTTCAAGTGTCGCCTTCAGTTTTCAGCGATCTGTATGTTCGTTGGAAAATTGAAAGTTTTGTTCTGGTGCTTTGGCGGAGAGGTCACACCCGTTCTCATTCCGAACACGGCAGTTAAGCTCTCCTGCGCCGATGGTAGTCGCAAGGCAAGAGTAGGTCGGCGCCAGAACAGAATTTTTAATTATCTGTATACCAAGCACTGTTCACTACCCACTGTTCGCTGTAAACTGTCCCTATGTCCTGGGCTTCACGTCGTCGAACTGTGTATGTGAGCGGTGCCATACTTTTTTTCCTCCTCGTCATCGGCGGCCCCATTGCGTATGAATACTTCTCTACGCCAGCCACATGCTCCGATGGCATTCAGAATCAGAACGAGACGGATATTGATAAGGGGGGCGTATGCCCTCTGCTCGATGAGGGGGCATTGCAGCCGCATGCTGTTCTGTGGGCGCGGAGTTTCCATGTGCGTGATGGTTCGTACAATGCGACCGCGTATATTCAGAATTCCAATAAGGAGGCTGGTGTGCGGCAGATCCGGTATCACTTTGGTTTGTATGATTCCAGCAATATCTTGGTCGCAGAACGTGAGGGGATCACATTCATAATGCCTGGTGCCATTACCCCCATCTTTGAACCAAAGATCGACACCGGCAATCGTATCGTTTCGCGAACATATTTTGAATTCACGAGCGCGTTCGTATGGGAACGAATGACGAATACGGCCCTCGTGTTTGCGGTCAGCAACAAGGATGTCTCAAGTACCGATACGATGCCCCGGCTCTCAGCAACGGTATCAAATACGTCCGTGAAGGATGTCCTGAACCCTTCGTTCGTTGCGGTCGTGTTTGATCCCGCAGGGAACGCTTTTGCGGCTTCGGCAACCACGATGGATCGTCTGAATGCAGATGCGTCAGCCTCCCTCGTGTTCAGCTGGCCCGACCCTTTTCCCACACAGGTTGGTCGCGTAGACATAATCCCGCTCGTCGCACCGACGGTAGTGCAGGCGAGCGCTCAATAGCGCCATGATCGCTCTGAAGCGCATTGCGGGGGGGCGCATTCGCGCGTTCGCGCACATCGACTGGTTTGTTTTCACCTCCGCTCTCGCGATATCTATCGCAGGCGCCGTGACGATGCGCTCATTTTCTGTCGAGAATTTCTTCTTCGAGCGGCAAAGCGTGTGGATATGCATCTCTATCGCGATATTCCTCCTCGCAAGTATTCCGGAGTACGGATTTCTGCGCCGTACGCCCGTCATCACGGCGTTTTTTGCGATCACCGTTGCTCTCCTTGCGCTCATCTATCTTTTCGGCTCGATCGTTAAGGGGGCCCAGAACCGTTTTAGTTTGGGACTCTTTGCAGTGCAACCATCGGATCCCGCGAAGCTTCTCCTCGTGATGCTTCTCTCAAAATATTTCGCGCGGCGACATGTCGAGATCGCGCACATCCGACACATTTTCGTTTCGGGAGCGTACGCGTTCGCGCTCTTCGTGTTGGTTTTCTTCCAGCCCGATTTCGGGTCTGCGGTCATTATCGGGGCCATTTGGCTCGGCATGGTTTTGGCCGCAGGCATTTCATGGAAACACCTCCTTGCGCTCGCCGTTACGGGCATCATCGTACTCACTGGTCTATGGCAGTACGGGCTGCAGGAATATCAAAAGCAGCGCGTGCTCACGTTTCTCCATCCGCTGACCGATATACACGGTTCCGGATACAACGCTTATCAGGCGATGGTCGCCGTCGGCTCCGGGGAGTTGCTCGGCAAGGGCATAGGCTACGGCACGCAGTCAAAACTCAAGTTCCTTCCGGAGTATCAGACGGATTTCATCTTTGCCGCATTCGCTGAAGAGTGGGGATTCGTGGGGGTGGTGCTTCTCTTCGGGCTCTTCACCGTTCTCGTGATCCGGATACTCATAATCGCTGGCCACGGAGCCGACAACTTCGCGATGCTTTTTGGTATCGGTATCGCAGTCTATTTCACGGCTCAATTTGTCGTACACGTTGGCATGAATATGGGGCTCCTGCCGATCACGGGCACAACCCTGCCGTTTATGAGCTACGGGGGGTCGCACCTTGTCACCGAATATCTTGCCCTTGGTATTTTGATGGGCATGCGCCGTCACGCGAGGCCGTCAGTCCGCGCCCGCGAGGGGACCGAGATCATCGGCGCGCTCTAGTAGAGATTGGTTGTCTTTTTGAGCATGTCCGAAAGGGAAAAATGGTTTCGGGATGGAAATAGTTCAGTCTCTGATCTTTCGCGCATCACATCAATAAGGGCTTCTGCGAGCGCTTCCGGATTTGCTGGTGGCACCGCGCGGATATTTTCATAGCGGTCGACGACATCGGGATTCACCACGTTCGTTGTGATTATGGGGAGATTGGCCGCAGCGGCCTCAAGGAGCACATAGGGCATGCCTTCTTTTATTGAGGGGAGCAGGAACACGTCGAATGCTTTCAGGCACCGTGCGACGTCTTGGACGAACCCGAGGAAATGCACTCGGTCGGAAACATTCCTTTCATGCGCAAGCGCCTCAAGTTTCGCACGTTCCTCACCGTCGCTTATTATGAAATACGAAACCTCAATTCCACGACTTTTGAGTATCGCGATAGCGTCGATCGCATAACGCACGCCCTTGTTCAAAGTCAGCTCGGCGATGGTCACGATGCGGGGAACAGCCGCAGTAATTGAAAGGGAAGTAGACGCCTCATCGCGTGAGAGGAATTTCGGCGGCTCGATACCGATGGGGATGTAATGGATCTTTCTGCCAACAAGGGCCATTCGCTTTCCGATGCTCTCGTCCTCCTTCGAAACAACGATTACCGAATTGCTCAAGAGTGCGGTGAACCAGCTTATGAAGTAGATAAACTTCCGTACCAGCACACCCCGATCTTCTTTGAACGGCCAGCCGTGAACAGTGAATATTATTTTCGGTATGAATAGGGCCCGGGCGGCGAGGGCACCAAGCGCCGCAGCTTTCGAGCTGTTCAGGTGTATCACATCGGGCTTTACGCGCCACACGCACGCGAGAATTTGGAAAAAACTCGTGAGGTCAGAGAGAAGCGCGACATCGCGACCAAGAGCCGGAATATGCCGCGTCCCGATCCCCGCATCAGTAAGCGTTTTTTGCAGTCGGCCAGGTTCGCCGAACGCTACGATCGGAGTGAATTGATCTTGCGGGAGGTGTGTTGCCAGATCATACACGTATCGTTGCGCCCCGCCCCACGTCGCTTTGGTGATGAGAAACAAGACTTTTTTGGGCTTCATGACGGTTTTGATGTTGTTTTACGCCACATTTTATGTAATGATACCTGATATGTCGCTCGTCCCCAAGCGGGAGTACGCCGTGCTTCTTTTGGGCGACGTGGTTGTTTTTACAGCCTCTCTGTGGTTCGCGCTCGCGCTACGGTACCTCACGCCACCATCCAGCGACTTCTTCTATTTGCACTTTTTTCCGTTCACCATTCTCTTTGCGGTATGGGCGGTCGTCTTCTTTTTGGCCGGCCTGTACGGTCGCCATACGCGTCTCTTTCGCAGCAGGCTTGCGGCGACCATTCTCTACACGCAGGTCATCAACGTGGCGCTGGCCGCACTGTTTTTCTTCTTCGTTCCGGCATTCGGGCTTGCGCCGAAGACCATATTGCTCCTCTATCTCGTCGTCTCGTTTCCCCTTATATTTATCTGGCGTGTTGGGTTATATCCGCATGTACGCAGTCGCCGGAGACTGAGAGGCGTTCTTATCGCAGCAGGCCCCGATGCGCACGCGCTTGTGCAAGAGGTGGCAAGCGATGCGCGCTACCCATTCACGTTCGAGTACGTTATCGATACCGCGCATGCGCCTTCGCACGAGATCATCCAGCAGGCGTGTCGTGTTGCCGAGGAGGATGACGTAACATTTTTGGTCGTCGACTTTTCTGATAAGGCGGTTTCCGCCGCGCTCCCCATCATTTACGACGCCGCATTCCATAAGAAACGTTTTTCGCTTCTTGACGCGGCAACCTTATATCAGGAGGTTTTTGAACGCGAGCCGCTCTCGCTCATTAATTACGAGTGGGTCCTTGCCAATGTGAGCGCTTCGCGCGTGTATGACGCGTTGAAGCGAGCGATCGATATCGTGTGCGCCGTTGTGGCGGGCCTTGTCTCACTTATCCTTTTTCCCTTCGTTATGCTCGCCATCAAGCTCGATGACGGAGGCGATATTTTTATCATACAGCAACGTGTCGGCAGATTCCAAAAACCCATCCGCATCCATAAATTTCGCAGTATGAGCGGTAATGACGATGGAGACTACGGTGCTTCGGGAAAAACAAAGCTCGAGGTGACGCGTGTAGGAAAGTGGCTTCGACTCTTGCGTATCGATGAGTTGCCCCAATTGTGGAACATATTGCGCGGCGACCTCTCGTTCGTGGGCCCGCGTCCGGAATTGCCCGCGCTCGCCGCGCAATACAGCGCACGTATTCCGTACTACAACGCACGCTACCTGATCGCACCGGGACTCACCGGCTGGGCGCAAGTGCGGCACGATCGGGACCCGCATCATGGGGCGGATATCGTCGAGACGAAGACGAAACTTTCGTACGATCTGTATTATCTCGCGCATCGCTCGCTTCTGCTTGATCTGTTCATCATGCTGCAAACGGTGCGGATACTGGTGGCTGCACGCGGGTCATAATCCATCAACAGAGGTTTGTCGGTATCGGAAATACTGCCATAATACGGCTATGTCTGAAGCGGGTCCGGGTTTGCGAGACAACCTCGCTGTTCGCCCGCTTTTTGTATTTGTTGCGATCCTCAGTCTCGCATACTTCGGGTTGACCCGATTTGACGCATCGCCGACCATCTCCAATGTGCCGCTTTTTCTGGCTCAAGCAGGGAGTGCGTACAACCCAATGGCACTCGACACGCTGTGTCCGACGGGCCCGCAGTATGACTACTCGTGTCCGGAGGGGCAAAAGAGTGCGGACCCGACGAAGACCTGCATCAGGGGGAAGGAGGTCACTGACGGTCAGATACGCGGAGTATGCACGATGCCTGCTTACGCAGCGGGAAAAGAATATAAGGACATCGACGGTACGTGGAAACCGGTGCAAACCCCAGATAGTAAGGTAACTACATTCGGCACTGGCGAAACCAATCAATTCGCACCGGTTCTCTACACGAATACCGGCATTGTGGGGAGTCCGGCGGGTACCTTGTACCCATTGTCGCAATCGTTCGTCGGTGAAGTGCAGACGGCACAATTCCCCGGCACCAACGCGGGCCTGCTTTCGCCCGAGAGCATTGGTACGCAAAATCAAGGCGGCCTCTCCGGTGGGCAATTTGCTCCTTCCGGAGCGACACCGGGAAATACAGGTTATTCGACGGGGTATTTCGGCAATCAACCGAGCGCATTTCTGTCGCCCACGCTCGAGGGCGGTTTGCCTTTTTCGGGCCGACAAGACGCTGGCTCCTCGCAATTGCCCCTCGGGTCGGAGAATACTTTTAACTCTTCGGATTGTCAAAGCGCGGGAAATGCGTTCGAGAAATTCAATACGCCGTTTGTCCCGGAATTGGCATCAACGAAGAATTGGTATGATCAGCAATGGATAGCCACAAACGATATCACGCCCGCAGGTTGGGCTTTTGGCCAGTCCCAGAACGCGACTTTGGGACAGAGGTTCGGTGATCCGTGGTATAGCCCGTCCCCCACACCCGATTGGCTCAATTCCGACCTTGCGAATGAATTTGGCGCGAGACCCTATGACTTCAATACCGTGCCGTCCGACGCGGGGTATGAACCGTCGTATATGCTTAGGCCCTCGCTGCTTGACCAGCAGGCGACGGTATACGGAGGATCAGAGGACCAAGGGCGACCGGTGTTGTTTGATCCCATGCCGCTGGATCAGTGGAGGGGCCAAGATCTCGACAACGCCATAGAGGGGCAACGCCTTCAAAACAGGCAGAACGAAATATCTGCCGAGTTGGACGCCGCAACCCCTGAGACAATGTCTGGTCGGGATTATGATAAGCTTCTTGCGGAAAAAGATGCGATACAAAACGTTTTAGAGAAGATGCCGCAACCCTCGCAACCCCCCGTGTTCAATGAAACTACGGGAAAGTGGGAAAAAGCACCTCCGCAATTCGCCGAAATGGACCGCGCAGCGCCGTTGCTTGGCGGCGCTGCAGACATTCTTGGACCGGGAACCACATATGATGATCAGGGAAATCCTGTCTATGCCGACATTCTGGATCAGCCAGTGTACCCGCTCCAGGAGTTCAAAACACCTCCCTTGGAGGACAATATTGCCGGGGGATTCGATGGCGCACCACTGCCCGGGCCGATACCGCCAGAATATCAGCCTGTAGAAGGGGAGAAATTCATCGTCGACGCGAACGGAAATCTGCATCAGCAGACCCCATCGTCAGAGTCTTTCCCCAGCGGATCACTCCCCGGTACTGTCCGATCTCTCGATCCGATCTCACCTGGCCAGTGGACAACTGCGGGCGACACGGTTCCACCGGCGTGGATCTCTGCTCAGTCGTTAAATACAACCCTCGGACAGGTAGTCGAAGATCCGTGGAATAGCCTGCCTACCACGCCTAACAACGATCTATCCACGCCTGATCAGAATATCATCGGCAGTCAGAACACTGTCTCAGGTTCTCTCGCCGAGCAGGCGGGCATCAATAGCATCGGCAACAGCTCCCCTCAGGATGCCGATCAGTTCGTATTGGCGGGAGCTGAGCCCGATGTCCCGACCTATTCGCCGGTTGAGTCCGTGGATTTTGGCGCAACGCCGGGCTGGCTTACACAAGAGCTCGTAAATAATTCCACGGCGCCGCCAGAACCCATTGCGCTCAAGACCGCTCCAGAGCTCCCCCCTATTTCCAACAACTGGGACCCGACACTCGATACAACACCCCCATTCTCCCGTTTTGACGATGCCACGGCTTCGTTATGGGATGCCCAGTCTGGAGAGTGGTCACGCTCGGAGAACCTCCCATCGTCCGAGAATGTCGATGACCGAAGAATGAATCCGCCCATGACCGCTTTTGAGGAGAATATGATCGCTGCAAAATATGCCGCAATTAATGCCGTGATCAAAGCGAGTCAATTCATAGATAAAACGCAAGATGTCATTACAGGTGCCATGACGAACGCATGGAATTGGTTGTGGAAATAGAGCGTCTTTGTGTACAATGGCACCAATGGGAAAGGTAGTCGTAACGGGTGGGGCCGGGTTCATCGGGAGTAATCTCGTGGCGGCACTCTGCGATGCGGGATCCGAGACCCATATCATTGACCGCGATCCTTCATTCCGACGAGCAACCCTCCCCAAAGCCGCGGTACTCCATGAGCTTGATGTGCGGCATTACGACGACATTCTCCCCGTTTTTCAGGGTGCCGACGTGGTGTACCACACCGCAGCCGTTCCGCGCGTCCCATATTCGATAGAGCATCCCATCGAAACGACCGACGAAAACATCACCGGTACCGTCACCGTGCTGACCGCGGCGGCCAGGGCGAAGGTGCGGCGTGTCGTATATTCGGCATCGGGCTCAGCATATGGCGAACAAACGACCCTTCCGCTCGTCGAGACGATGGTTGCGAACCCTGTTAATCCGTACGGTCTGCAAAAATACGTCGGGGAACTTTTCGCAAAATTGTGGTCTGAAACCTACGGCATCGAGACGGTGAGCCTCCGCTATTTCAATGTGTACGGACCCGGCCTTGACCCAAATGGTCCCTACGCGCTTGCGATAGGAAGATTCGCGCTCGCGCGAAAAACCGGTGAGCCCATCACGATATTTGGCGACGGGACGATTACACGCGATTTCACGCACGTATCGGATGTTGTCCATGCAAATATGCTCGCGGCAGAAAGTCCCAAAGTGGGGAAGGGAGAAGTCATCAACATCGGCGCGGGACGCAACGTATCCATCAAAGCGCTCGCAGATATGTTCGGAGGCGAGATCGTGTACGCGCCACCGCGGATAGAAGCGCATGATTCACTTGCCGATAACGGCAAGGCAAAAGAATTACTCGGGTGGGTCCCCACGGTTACTCTCGAAGAGGGCATCGCGGCGCTTAAAAAAGAAATGGCAATAACATAAAACAGCGCATGATCGTAGACGGTAAAACTATCGCGGAAGACATGTACGGGGCGCTCGCAAAGCGCCGCGCTCTTTTAAAAGACGGCATTAAACTCGGCATTGTCGTTGGCGGTGCGAATCCGGTCATCGAGTCGTTCGTCCGCATTAAAACGCGTGCGGCTGCGCGGCTCGATATCGAAATGGTGCGCGTTGACTTGCCCGAGAACGCCGACACCGCGTTTGCGATAGACGCGGTCAAGAAGTTGGCTGGCAAGACGGATTCTATCATCGTGCAATTGCCCCTGCCTGCCGGCAGGCAGGGCTTCCCTAGTATCGATACCGAAGCGGTGCTTGGTGCGATCCCGCCGGAAAAAGATGTAGACGCGCTCAATCCCACGATTCCCGAAGATCAACATCCCGTTTTTGCTCCCGTCGCGCTTGCCGTTGCCGAGATACTTACGCGCTCGAATGTCGCTATAGAGGGCACACGCACGGTCGTCGTCGGAGCCGGTCGCCTCGTTGGCGCTCCGAGCGCCGCCCTCTTAAAGCGCCTCGGCGCCCGCGTGTCAATGTTTACGCTCAAAGAGGGTTCAGTGGACGACCTCAAAGACGCTGATATCATCGTCTGCGGCGCGGGCAATCCGGGATTCATCAAACCGGAACATATCAAAGAGGGGGTGGCGATAGTGGACGCGGGGGCATCGGAATCGAAAGGCAAAGTTGTAGGCGACGCCGACCCCGCGTGTGCCGAAAAAGCATCGGTCTTTACGCCCGTCCCCGGCGGTGTGGGCCCTATCGCGGTTGCGATGATATTCAAAAATCTATTTGACCTGCTCGATAAGCGGGTTTGATACCTATGGTTGAAGCTCCGATGAACATGTCTCACGGGAAGGATGGCGATTTCCAGGATTTGTTTGTCGCAATTGAAAAGGCTGTCGAGATGCCTTCTGTGGAGAGTCCGGGACAATGTGCCGAGTGGGTGTCGCAAGTGAAGACAATACCTGAGTACCTAAGATATTTGCTTGAGGTATATCGCCGTGACCCCGGGTTCGTTCTGCGCGATATCTTAATTCAGAATGAAAACCTTCGGAGAAATGAGAACGAAAGTTGGGAAGCAAATATTGTTCAGCTGACTCCAGAGCAAGAGCAAATACGACAAGCTTTGTATCCCACGGTACGAGAGTCAATGGTTTTAGCGTCAACATCGAACAACTCGCGCATTAGCTGCGATTTAAGCAAATGTCAAAACCCCGCTGAGGATATTGAGCAGTTGTTGAGTTCTTTGGGAATCAGTCTTTCAGGGAATCCTATAAGAGCGAGTGACGGCTCTTTCTCGTATGTTTTTAGTTCAAACAGGTCATCCCGTGCGCTACTGTCAGACAGAACATCGGTGAAGAAGACTCACCGCTTGAAGGAACAGTATAACTTTTTATTGATGATGAGTGGAGGACAGCCGGGTCGTTTTTCTGACAACAAGAGACATCAAGAAGAGTTCTTAAAGATCTTGAAAGATGTGAGTGAGAAGAGTGAGCATGTACGAGTCTCTTTTGTATCCGGTAATAGGGTTTCGATCGACTCTTTACCGCAGTAAAATAGCATTTGCTTGGGCCTATTCTGTAGGTATACTGGGCTCTCATATGTGGCAAAAACGGGCTATCGCCCTTGTAATCCTTATCGTCGGCTCCGGCATCGGCTGGTACGTCTACAGCTCGCAGGCGAGCGGCACACGGCCCTTCAAGCTCGGCCTCGATCTCTCCGGCGGCACCCAACTCGTCTACCGCGCCGATCTCGCGGCAATTACGTCCAACAATGTCGCCGATTCAATGTCCAGTTTGCGGGATACGATCGAACGACGCGTGAATCTCTTTGGCGTCTCGGAGCCCATTGTGCAGACGGAACACGGGGGAACGCTCTCTGGAACTTCTGAGGAGCGGCTGATCGTTGAACTCCCGGGGATAACGGATACGCAGAAGGCCATTGCGCTCATCGGGCAAACACCCGTTCTCGAATTCCGCATGCTCAAGAAAGATGCAGACGTGTCAAATATCGCGTCGTCAACCATCAACGAGCTCTTCGAGTCCTCCGCGATCACGGGCAAGGATCTGAAGAGCGCGGAGCTGCAATTTCAGGGAGGAGTAGGTAGCTTGAACGAGGCGGTCGTCGTCCTCCACTTTAATTCTGAGGGCGCGAAGATATTTGCGAACCTTACAAAGAATAATGTCGGCCGCTACTTCGGTATGTTCCTCGACGGCGTGCCCATCTCGACGCCTGTCATCCGCGAAGCGATCCCCGACGGCACTGCTGTTATTTCCGGTAACTTCACGCCGGAAAGCGCAAAGGAGCTTGCGCGCAATCTCAACTACGGCGCCTTACCGGTACCCATCGAGCTCCTCTCGACGCAAACTGTTTCGGGTACATTAGGTGGCGAAGCGGTGCGCGACGGTATTATGGCGGGCTTGTGGGGTGTAGGGGCAGTCATACTTTTCATGTTGTTCTGGTACCGATTGCCAGGGGTCCTCGCGGGAGTTGCGCTCATGCTCTACATCATCGCGATCCTGGCGCTCTTCCAGCTCATCCCCGTCACGCTTACGGCGGCGGGTATCGCCGCGTTCATCCTCTCCGTCGGCATGGCCGTGGACGCCAACGTGCTCATTTTTGAACGTATGAAAGAGGAATTGCGCGGAGGGAAAAGCAGCACAGAAGCGATCCACGATGGCTTTGGCCGCGCGTGGCCTTCAATTCGCGACAGCAACATTTCCTCGATGATCACCGCGGTTATTCTCTTCTGGTTCGGCACATCGCTCATCAAAGGTTTTGCCCTCGTCTTCGGACTCGGCGTCCTCGTCTCCATGCTCACGGCGATCACCGTCTCTCGCACATTCCTTCTCGCGCTCGGCATTAAGGCAAGGGGCGGTTTCTCACGATTTCTATTCGGTAGCGGCACCACATTGTAACTATGTTCATCGTTAAGCACAGAAATATTTTCTTCGCGATAACGGGAGCGATCACGCTCGTTGCTCTTGCGTCGGTCTTTGTGTTCGGTCTCAAGCTCGGCCTCGATTTCACGGGCGGCACGCTCGTACAGGCGACATACCCCGCAGGGCGCCCTGCGCCGCAGGCGCTCACCGAGTCGCTCGATGCGGCAGGGTTCAGGGGCTACTCTCTGCGTGAGGCAAATACGAACGATTACGTCCTTCGCGCAGGCAACATGACACCCGCGATGCGCGAGACCCTCACCTCGACTCTCTCGGTAGGGGGAGCTTCCCCAGCGGTCGTTGCTCAACTCACTGAGGTGGGACCGACCATCGGTGTCGAGTTGCGCAATAAGGCATTTATCGCACTCGGGCTTGTGATGCTCTGCATACTTCTCTTTATTGCATTCGCATTCCGAAAAGTGTCGAAGCCCATCTCTTCATGGGTGTACGGGCTCATTGCGCTCGTGACCCTCATCCACGACGTCATCGTACCGGTCGGCTTTTTCGCTTTTCTCGGATACCTGACAGGGGCGCAGATAGACACGCTGTTCGTAACGGCCATCTTGACCATTCTCGGTTTCTCCATTCACGACACCATCGTCGTGTTCGATCGCACACGTGAGAACTTACGTATCAACGAGGAGAGAAATCGCAAGGAAGACTTTTCCGAGACTGCAGGTAGAAGCTTGGGCCAGACCTTCGTGCGTTCCATCAACACCTCGCTCACGGTTTTGATAACCTTGTCCGTTCTCTACTTCGTGGGCCCTGTGTCGACAAAAGACTTCGCCCTCACGCTCTTGGTCGGCATCATCGCGGGCACGTACTCTTCGATATTTCTCGCAACTCCGCTTTTGGTGGAGGTAGATAAGCGTCGTGGAAATCAGAAAAAGAAATAAAGAATAAGGGCCAGTCAAAGACCGGCCCTTAACCAAAAATACGACAAAGCGCACCTATCTCGCCGCCACTCACTGTTCGGACGAGGCTGATCCTAGAAGTGACCGTGCAATATCGCGGGCCGACTTACGCAGGTCAGCTGGATCCGCGACGAGCATGTGTACACCGCCCCATTCGGTACGAGCTCTCGCGTGCTCGGCAAACGACCTCACAACGATGAGCTCGACCGAGCGCCCTCTGATGCGGTGCTTGAAATGCTTTAGAGATTCGCACGTGTGCAAGCACAGCAATGCGACCTTTGCGTTGCCCAACGTGTCGGCCGAGAGAAGGATCGTCGACGCCCTCTCGTGATCTTCTCGGTCGAGAATAAGCAAGAGGTGTGTCGCTGCCACAATGTGCGGCCGCAATTCTGCGAATTTGAAGAGTGCGTCGGTGCGGAACGCATACGTTCTCGCGCCGAGATCTTCGCACGCTTCCTTGAGTGCACGCGTTTCTTCGGTCGTCAGGCCCTCAGGACCGACGATGAGTATCCGTGCGGACGTTTTTCCCACGATTGCTGCTCCCTCAGTTGGCGTTGTGCAATGCAGTTGTTGTAAAGAGCTTGCAGGCTCTTTACGGCACCTGCACCAGACCTCTGCGATCTGGAATCTGACTCGAATTGTTCGATGCAGGCTCCAGATAACAGAAAGCCCCTCTTGTGGAGGGGCTTTTCTGCGTTTGTTGTTTTTTAAAGCAACGATGCAGCCACCCCAATTCGGGAACTAAAGAAGAAGAAATAGGTGCTGCCGATTCGACCGTTACTCATCGGAGCATCATATATGTAGTAATGTTGCTGTCAAATGTAAAAGAAAGACGCACAAGAGTTGTGGTATCCGACGGAGTGGCCCCCTCGGACGAGATGTTGAAAGAACAACCTCAAAAGACTTGAGGCTGTCCGCCACAAGAATTGTTTTTTGTATTTTTCATATTTTTATTTTCAGATCCCTCGGCCATAGCCCTACGGGCGAGGCTTGCGATCTAGGATCTGCTCGCCTGTACGAGCAGATTCCAAATTACAAAGAGAACAAGTGTCGGCAATGCAACAGCATCGCCGACACCCGATTTGTTCACCACCCGCGATGCCATCTCTTGGGTTTGCCCGATTCGTCCCTGCGAGGGGTCGATGCCGGGGTCAGGTCAGCAAGTACGTTCGAGACCGACCGACCCGCGCCGACCTCGCGGACGACGTAAGGATACGAGACGTGATTGCGGTAGTCGGTACCGAGCACTTCCGTGAGGCGCGTGGCGTGTTGCTCGTTCAGCTGGTCTTCCGTCATGACGATTCCTCTTGTTTGCCGACGATCTTGAGTTCTCTTAGAGCCGCTGGCGGCGTCTCCGAGATCTCTTTGAGTGTGGCCAATTCGTTGATGTTAAGGCTGCGCCGATACGTTTCAGCGGCTCCCAGCAGCGGGCCGACAATAAACAGGTCGGAGAAATCAGTGCCCTTGCGACCCAGGGCCTTCTGGGCTTGCTCGAGTACATATCGTGCGTACCCGGGGCTTTCCTTGATGTAGGAGTAAGGCTCCGTTGGCGGCGTGGAATTAGAGCCTTGGATTGGCGGTTGCCAACCGGCACCCCAGCCAACACCTCGACTCGGGTCTCTTTTGGTCATGTGCTTCTCCCGTTTAGGACGTGTGAATCAAAGAACGAAAGAACTGGCGGCGCTTTCGTTCTGGTTTGCTGTTGCAGTTCCAAAACAAAAACCGCCCTTATTTCATAAGCTTGCGCTCGTGAAATAAGGGCGATTTTCTCGCGGTACCACCTTAATTTTGTCTTACCAGCTCCGCAAAAGTAACTAATAGCGACACTGGTTATCTCTGTTACGGGAGAGCCCGGACTTCCACTTATGCGAAAGCCTCCATGCCCCGAGGTGATCTCGAAGGGCGAATCGGCCCCAACCCCTCTTGCGAGGGAACCGACTCAATGGATGTATCTAAGACGAGTCTAAGGGGGGGCGGTATTATAGTCAAGGGCCCTGCCTTGACAGTCATGTGTGGGGCAGTTACCTTAAGAGTAATGAATTACAAGCAACAGGGGCTTCTTCTCAACCTCCTTCTTACCCACTCGGGTGGAGGTTTTGCTCGTGTCTAGAAATTAGATCCGGATACAGACAAGCCCTCCACCAAGGAGGGCTTGTTCTTTCTGGTCTTTGATAATTCGTCAGTGCGTTCAACACCAATCGTTCCCTCGGGAACACGGATCAAACGTGCGGAGGCACCATGAACAAGAAGGTATCGAAGTACAGCAGGGTCCATCGGGGCAATTCCCGACAGGTCTCAAACAAACTTTCTGCCGTTGTTTGCGCGGAGCACAATAATTCCGGCGGACGGCACGATACAAGGGTTGGAAATCCGCTTTTTCGTGCATCGCGCGCGGACATCGAAGAATATCGTGCCAAACGGCAACCGCAACCACAGAAGTGAAAGGAGACCACCCATGGCTATCAGAGGCTGCCGCGGAACTTCTGTTTCCTTTCATGAAGGGAACACTGCCAAGACGTGCATTGTGATAGCATCAGGAGAAAACGTCACCGTCATGGCAGAAGATTTGATGGAGGTAGCCAATACCCAGAACGGGTATTGCTATTCCAAGAATGCTTGCGCGACAGCGACGGTGCAAAGCCGGTCAGGCCGCATCTATGTCACCGGTGAGGGCGGTAATGCGAAAGCCGTCATCAGTGCGATGGTGGACGCGTTGTTCGGACAAGCCACGCCGGTTCCATCCTGACGCACCACGATGAATACCACCCCGGACTCTGCCAGTTGGCGGGCCCGGGGTGTTTTTTGAGATAGCCGGCATTGCAACGGCCCACTGTTTTTCCACATCCGCCAGCCGACGGATTGCAAATATGAAAATAATTTGTATAACAAGGTATGAAGAAAGTGTTAGTAGTTCAGTCACGAACCACTCCCGAACGGATAGAGCGTGAACAGGAGAACTTCATTCGCTCCATCGGTACCTTGGCCGATGTAACATTTCTTTCAGCGCTCGACGAGCGCTTGGCATGGACGACACCCGAAGAATTCCTTGAAGGGTTCGATGGCGTGATCTTCGGCGGCTCATCCGATTTTGATTTCCACGGCGGTCGCGTGGAGAATGATCCGATACGGCTCATATCGCTCCTCATCCTTTCCCGCACGAAGGATCTCGTATCATATGCTCTGACCGAAAAAATCCCGCTGCTCGGAGTTTGTTACGGTCACCAACTGATAGCCAACATCTACGGAGGCGAGGTGAACCAGGATAAAGAGCAGAGCAAATTTGGTTCATTTGAAGTTTCTCTTACGGAAGAGGGGAAACGGGACCGGCTTTTCGAAGGCGTACCGGAGACGTTTATGGCGCAATACGCGCACAACGACAGCGTCACAAAATTGCCCAAAGGAGCGACCCTCCTCGCGAGCAGCCCGACCTGCAAGTTCAGTGCTCTGCGGTACGGTGATACGGCATACACGCTGCAATTTCATCCCGAAGTCGAGCGTTTCGGTTTCTCCAAAGGGGAGCGGGAATCGCCGCAGGCTTCACGGCTCATACCTCTCTGGGTAGAGCGAATCCTCGCCGCCTAAAGGGAATACCCCGCCCATTTTTGATACAATCCAACTATGAGTGGTTTTGATTCCCCTCGGACAAACGAGCCGCGGCCCTTATTAGTTCTCGCACAGGAGAAGCTGAAGGTTGACATGGAGGTTCTGAGGGCGACAGAAGGTTGGTCGAGACTATCTCTGCGTCAGCAGAAGATCATCGAGCATTCTCTCTATGTTCAGACGAGAGTCGAGCGACCTAGCGCTGAGCAATATACCGATAGCCAAGATAGGGAAGCGGAGTGGTACTGCCATGCTGCAATTTGGAGCCTTGAGCATGAGCAGGCGCTGACCGTTGAAGCACCGGAACTCGATGATATCGAAGAGTCGTTTTATGAGGGCGATTACTTCAAGGCGGATTCTTTAGATTCTCTTCGGGATGCGATTATGAAGGCAGGATTTCCGTTGGTAGTGCATATAGCACAAGCTCCGCCGCCGTTAACGCTCTTGCAGTCTCATACGTTCTTGGCACTGGGCATAGATCCAGCGGGTGATGTTGTTGTGTGGGAGAAGGCGGCCGAACGATTACCCTTCCAGCGCTCAACCCTATCCAAGATTTACGGGGAATACACGAGTGATCAGAAGGAATACTATTGGGGAATACGGCCACTACGGGGTGCGCAGTAAGTTAGGAATTTGCGACGCCATGCCTAAAAGGGGAACCCGCATCCGGAATGTGCCCAAGAATTTCAAAAAGAATGGCACCTGACACCATTTCCCTCCTGTTTCCGTGGCCGAAAGTGAAACGATGAAATTATGATATATCATAATTTATCCCAAGATTGTTCCACCGATGCCTTCGCCTGCCTGCCTGCCGGCAGGCGAAAAGGGAAGTCCGCATCTGGAATGTGCCCCAAAGAATTTCAAAAAGAATGGTACCTGACACCTGACACCAATTTCCCCCCATCTTTTGCATTTTTCTGGGGTCCGAACCAAGCCACCAGTTTTTAAGTTTGGACCACAGAATCCTTCCCATTCCATTTCGGTGGATGAGCGCCAACGCCGATGAGCAATCATGAGCAATGCTAGGAGTACAATAGTTTGCAAGGAAACATTATCCAACAAGCACTAATATCCTTATTTAGAGCCATCTTATGTAGGTAAATATCTGATAGGTTTTACTTCTATCTCTTTAATTCCTAGAAATACCAAAGATTGCTTAGTGTAGTTGGGTCGAAACGTTGGCGTACTTGTTGGATCTGGACTCTGAGAAACTGACAGTGGTTTGTGATACGACACAAAATCCCCTCTTTTTCAAGTTGCAAGAAGTAAACTGAAGCAGTATCCTGTGCTGCAGAATCCTTCCCATTCCATTTCGGTGGATGAGCGCCAACACCGATGAGCAATTGCATGAACGGCTAGGATTTGATAGAATGAGAAGTAAACGTTATCTATAATATGACAAACATAGAAAAAAGAATCGCGGAACTTGAGCGTCGCATGTCGGAATTCGAAGCCGCGCGAACGTCTCAACGCCCCACACATGCTACGGGGCCTGCAAAAAATATTTCCCCGAAGGAGTTCCTAATACAGCATCGTCCTTCCAGCGAGGTACACACGACATTTCTGCTCGCGACATTCGCGGAACGCATTCTCGGCATGTCCTCCTTCAATACGGACGATCTTCGGCAACTCTTCGGGGCCGCGCGCGTGCCGCTTCCAAAGAACCTTAACGATGCAATAAATAAAAATATTCGCAAGGGTTTTATAACTGAAGCTACAGAACGAAAGAACGATAAAAAAGCCTGGGTAATTACGATTAGTGGCGAACAATCCTTCGACGGGGGCGAAAGCGTATGACAAACGAATCCACCAAAAAGAAACTGTCTGCGGCGATGTCGCTCATCGAAGAGGCGCTCGCTGAGTTGGGTTCATCGCCCGTAGCGAAGGCGAAATCCAACACAGTTGTCGCGAGTGCACCTAAAACACTCTCTGAACATGTCCTTGCCCTGCGTGAAGCGAAATTTTTTGCGGAACCGCGTACCGAGAAGGAGACATATGAGGGGGTTCGTACCTCGTACCATTGCGAGCGCAAACGTGTCGGTGTCGAACTCCTTCGGTTGTCCCGTCGGCGCGAACTCCGAAAGGCAAGCAAGACAGTAGAGGGTAAGAAATTAGCAGCTTATGTTTGGTGAAGAAATATGAACCATTTATACAAAAAAGCAGTAACGGAAGCTCTGGAGGCTGTGAAGGAAGTGCAAGATGCGGACTTGAAAAAGTCCGGCTTTGAAATTGTTCTACGAAGTTTACTAGGAGTGGTACCGACGGGCGCGCCAATTACAAATAAGGCACCCGCGATGCTGCCGCGTGACAAAGTTGCGAACGAGAGTGGTGGTTCTATCAATAAGACCGGTCTCACCGACGATGAGGTTGCCACGCTTTTTGAGGTAAATGGAGAGACCGTCGTTTTGAAAGTGAAGCCAGTAGGAGAATCCGTTCCAGAGCAACAGCAATCGCTCGCGCATGCAATTCTTGTCGGTTACAAGGCCCTATTCGGGAAGGATGGCATTTCTGCATCGCAGATGGGTTCTGCTGCGCGCGAATGGAGTCTGAAGGATACGAATTTCGCTACAAATATTCAGACACCCGGACATATACAGGCCAAAGGCGCTGGAAAAGGGGCAACTTATTCTCTAAGGCCTGGGGCCATCGGGAAGCTCAAGGATTCCATGCAGAAAATGGCGCGCGGCGAATGAAATAATATGACACGTGAAGAGCTCGACTTGTTCGCCGCACGATTTAGAGACTTCGCCGAGTGGGACGTAACGAAACAAATTGATTATCTGATCTTCTATATGTTGAGCCAACCTGGGGCGGAAGCTGTAACCGTTCCCGAAATCGAGAGATGTCTTGAGCTCATGGACCTGCAAAAATATACGGGCCTTGCTGTTTATCTTTCAAGGCAAACGACAAGAAAAGATGGTCGCTATAACAAGCACGCAAAAGGTTATCGTTTGCGGCGAGCAACCTACGACGCGATACGCGCAATCGTAGACGCGGAACCCAAAAGAGTACAAGTTGATAAACAACTTTCCGATCTCGTACCGAAGCTCACTGATTCGCAAGAGAGGTCATTTCTTGAAGAGGCCATTCGTAGTTTCCGAGTGGAAGCATATCGCGCGGCTATCATCATGATCTGGATACTTACTGTTGACCATCTCCAAAAATACATCTTCGGGAACAAGTTGACCGAGTTCAATGGTGCGCTTAAGGCACACTCGGACAAAAAAATGCAACCCATCGTTTCCTACGATGACTTCTCAGAATTGAAGGAGTCGCGTGTAATTGAATTCATGCGCGCTGCCGGGATAATATCGAACGATGTACAGAAGATTCTTCTTGAAAAGCTTGGCATACGGAACAGCGCCGGGCACCCCTCAGGCATTACTTTTTCGGGCCATAAAACAACGGAATTTGCGTTAGATCTCATTGAGAACGTACTTCTGAAATACTAAGCTTGACGGGGTATGGGGGCTCCTATATACTCTCTCGACCATCGCTCCTGATGGCCTCGCCTGCGTACTCTCGTACAAAGGCCTTTCCGACCCGAAAGGGAAAGGAGTGGTGTGCCGAAATACCTTATGAAAGTCTTCGGAAGAACCTTGAAAACTGAATAGAACAATAGTACGCAATACAAAACCAAGTATTGGTAAGAAACACACACAAACAGTCGGTAACATTCGGCAAGCGGATGTTGCTGACAAACAAACCTTCTTCGTCACGTCTATCTAACGTGGTTACGAAAGGAAGGGCAAGTCCTCGAAAGAGGGCGAGAGAAAACAGATGTACGGTTCCAGGAGGACTGTATGTTTGAGTAAGGAATAAGGAACTAAAAGGTGGGTCCCTCGAGAAGCTAACGCTTCTCTCGGGATGAAATTTCTCGTAAGAGAAATTTCACATTCTTTTGTTCCGTCCATCCTAAAAAAAGAACTAAATCAAATTCGTAAAGGATTTCTTACAGGCTGTCCGGGTTCGTCCCGCACCTGTTTGCATTAATTCTTTTACTTAGAGTTTGATCCTAGCTCAGGGTGAACGCTGGCGGTATGGATAAGGCATGCAAGTCGAACGG
>ERZ1292629.1663-Hain-H43-01um-R1-1663-length-20909-cov-13_pt1 | contig 20909 bp, 19 predicted proteins | sample MGYA00564399_ERZ1292629 | MGnify/ENA primary metagenome ERZ1292629 (study PRJEB36523, sample SAMEA6512636) | groundwater metagenome | collected 2019-01-08 | study: AquaDiva: Metagenomics assemblies of 32 groundwater samples | reverse complement strand
CAAAATAACCATACCTGCTGTATAATATACGGCAGATGTCGCAGTTCCCTGCTGGGTATTTACCTAGCGTTCACAACCCAAATATACAGAAAGGTTCCAAATGAAAAAGCTCATCGCTTCATGTTTTGCCGTGCTGTTCGCCATATCGCTGTTTTCCGTATCGGCCTCGGCTCAACCATTGTCACAGGTACCGACGTTCAACGTAACCCCGGATTTTACGGGTCAATGGACGCTCGGATTCCCAAGTGGACGAATGAACGATATCGGAAACGGCTGGCAGAACTTCCCGTACGTGGAGATGCCAATCGTCGTGTACTCCGCCCAGCAAAACGAAGGGGGCACGGTTTCTTACAACGGCAACGTCATCGGAACTAGCGGCTCTTCGGTCAACATATTCTACAATCCGGCGGTTACGCCGAAATATGTAGAGGTGTATGTGTACATACCGGAGCCGTCGATTGGGAGTGGGAATCAGTACTATCTTCAGATATCCATTCGGATGTTTATCTCCCCTGACGGGAGTTATATGTCCGGTACAATGACTGCGGCGTTCTACGACAACATGCGAGGAGTTTCTGTGCCGACAATCCTGTATCACAGCGACGTATTCATGTCGCGACAGGGAGCGAGGGGGTAGCAGCCGCAACAACAGTATCGCCGGGCCCTTACGGGACCCGGCGATTTTTTTACTTACAACTTATACCTTGCACCTTATCCCTACCCCGTGCTATTGTGAACACACAGATGGAGGCACAAAGGTCGCTTCCCACTCACGGGCGAGATGAGACAGACTGATGTTCGGTTTCTAACTTGTAAGCCATTGGGTTTTCTGCCGTTGCGCTTTTTTGCGCTACTTCCCTCGCCTGCGCATCAAGCCACGGGTTGACCGTAGGTTGCCTTAACTCCATAGGCACTGCCCACCTAGGGTTCAACAGATCAATCGCCGTTCGCAATGTTGATGGAGCGAGATGAGCATATCTCATGGTCATCTCAAGCGCTGAGTGACCAAGAAGTTTCTGCACGGCTGGCACCGGCGCTCCTCGCATCACCAGGTGGGATGCAAAAGTATGCCGCAGGACATGCCAGCCAATGTGCCGTAATCCCGCTTTCTTGCAGACCTTCGTCAGCTCCCTGCCGAGGCAATGCGGACCGAAAGGCTTTCCGTCCGTTTTCAGGAACACAAAGCCCGTGCTCCTTCTCCTCTTCAGGAGCATGTCATACAAGGCGTTGGTCATATCGACATGACGCTCTTGGTTGCTTTTCGGCGAGCCAAGCTTTTTCGAATACGGACACCACGAGTGCCGCACCGTGATTGATCGATTCCCCCAGTCGATTGACGACCACTGAAGACCAATGATTTCACCGAGCCGCATACCGGTCTGAAGGGCGATGAATATCATCTCCCGGATAACACCATCCGCATGGGACAGAATAAGGTCGCTCTCGTCGAACGACAGATAGTCGGTATTGGGCGGCGGACACTTGAGCCACGTCATCTCGGGCGGCGCTCCCTTCAGTTTCAGCCACTTATAGGCGGCCGCTACACAGCCATTGAAGACCAGCAGATGTTCATTGACCGTCCTTCTCGCTAGACCTGTCTTGAGCACCTTTGTCTTGTATCGTTCAACATCGCTGACCGTGATCTCACTGATGCGCATTTTTCCGAAGAACGGGATGAGTGAAGGGAATAGGATGCATTTCCTCGCATACTGCGTCGATGGCTTGTTGTTCGCAGTCACATACTCGGCGAACCACCTCTCTGCGAACTCTCCAAAGGTAGGCTCCTGCAACGACGTCTCCCCCTGTTCTTTATCGATGCTCTCACCACGAGCCAATTTCTGCCGCAAAACGGCTTCATAGACCTGTGCCCCAGCCCGTGAGTTTTCCGGACTTCGCTTCCGGTATCGAATGTAGTTGAAGCTGAAATCAACCCACCACGATTTTTTCATCATTCGTACTGCCATATATTTCATTTGCCGATAGATTCCACCCGAACCCGCTGCATATATTCCACCAGGTCGCTCGTGGCGAAGCGCACAGCGCCTCCAATCTTAAGGAACGGGATGCTCCTCTGCTGTTGCAGGCGGCGCACACTCGATTTGGAGGTCCTGAAGAGCTTCGCCACTTCAGCGATGGTAAGTAGCTCGGGTGTCGGTTCGGAATCTGCCGACATATTTATTTGTCAAAGAACAGCACAGGGTCGGCACAGCCGACTGGCAATATGACTCTAGCACCGACACCTAGAGTCACCAATCTGTGGGTTGGTTCAATGAGGGCAAAATAAGGGAAGTAGGCCATATACATCAGAAAGGTATCTCCTCGCTCCTTATACCGTCCGCACCGTCCATAGCGTCCACAGTCTTACTCTCCTGCTCCGCCACAGGGACATGAGGGACGCTCTGGACGACTTTTTTCTCCATCTTTCGGATGAACACCTGCCTACGACCGTTTACCTTCCTGGAATCTAGCTCTATCCCTGCCGCTCTTAAATTAGGCTTGACGACGTTGAGTCTTTTCATTAACTGGCTTGCTCGCTTTGGAAGATCTTCTCCGGCGAAGCCGAATGCCTCGTCATCATGGTTGACGAGTTTTCTGAGCTGGCTAAGCAGACGTGCTGGCTCACCATGCCATTCACCTGACGCTTTGATGTCCATGAAGCGGACCAATGCGGTCGCCTCCGTGCTTGCTTCCAGTGCTTCGTCACTTTGCTCACGAATCTTGCTCTGATAGACACGCAAGAATTCTTCTTTGGTAAATCCCAGCGCCACTGCTATTGCCGCTCCCCATTGAGCGAAATCTGCCATACGAGGGAGCAATGTAAGTACGATGCCCGGCTGAATAGCGAGGGCCTTTGCTACCGCACTGAACAGAGCCCCTAGGATTTTCGGACGTTCTTTCTCAAACTCGGCATACAGCCCCTGTTCATTTTTACGACCACCATCTTCAATACGCTCGAGTCCGAGCAGGATTGTTCTCTCCAGAAGATCTGGCTGAACGGCAGCGATATTGATGCCATTTATACCAACATTCGTATGGATTGTCACAAAGAAGTCGTCTGCGTCCGTATATAACATTCGTTTTGATATGCTCCCTCCGGTGACGGCGATGCATAGTAGGTCTGAAGCCGCTCGGGATATCGATGATACGTTCTCATAGAACACCATGTGATGTCGTGTCAGTTGGAGCGCAAGCTCTTTTATATCTTTCGGAAGACTCAAGACGGCAGTCCGGGATGGATCTGTGAGCATTCGCATAATCTTTGAGAGTGAGGATTTTGCCGACCCCTGTTGTCCGTGAAGATACAGAAGTGGATGCGGAAACCCCGGAATGAGACATGAGACTAGATACACGAGGACAAGTAGTCGCTGGTCCTGATCTGTGACGTTCACGAAACGAAAGAGTTCCATGGCATCACCTCCTTGCACCGGCTCGACCTGCTCAAGCTGATGCGCTTCATGACGGAAGAGCATTGGTGGAGCGGTAGTAATTTCCCATCCCGCAGGAGTAATGCACACAGCCCGGCCTTGTTCATCGGCCAAGTCGTACCAAATGACGTCTCCATCCCTAGCAACGCGATTATTGAGCTTGTGCTCCAGTCCCTTGAAGATGGCGTTACTTTCAATTGTCGCCAGAGCCGCACTTACAGATGAAGGTTGTGGGGCGTCACCACACAGATCGAAATACTGCCCGGTGAGCCACAGTTTGAATTTCTTAGTGTTGCATGGCAGATTCTCCTTATGTCCCTTTACGTTGACTCTTGCATAGGCGAAGCCATATTCATCATGAAATAGCTCCACATCTCGGTTACCTACGACCATGTCTACAAGTAACGTCGCTATAGAATCGTTCTTTGGAGGGACGGACGGATCTTCTTGTTTCGTCACCTCGCTTTTCGCAATACTATCGAACGTGTTGCGCAATTCCTTTTCTGACAAAGATGGTTTGCAGTGGTCCTGATTCCATTTCTGAAGTCGTGGCCATGCATCTGCCTCCCATTCTTTAATGTCGGTGGTGCGCAGAAGACCTCCGGCGACAGAAACAGCAGTGCCGTTTCGCATACCCTCCGGGCAGTCCTTGTTTATAAGGTCTCGCCATCCCTCCTTGTGCGTTTTACCGCCATGTATCTTTTCAAGCAGCCAGTCAGGCATATCAGCAATTCCATCTTCCGGCGGAACGATCCATTCGTATTTTCCACCGACATCTTTGCCGTCTTTGTCCTTGTACATTGTCACCGAAGGCGCCAAGACCACAAAACCCCCATCTCCACGAATATCTATCCCCCCGCCGAACAATTGGCCTTCTGAATTCGCTATCTTCTCGCCCGGATGTTTAAAGAAGAAGTGTTCACCGCCGTTACCAGTGCGTGACGTTGCGGTTAGTGGAAGGTTGTACCCCTCTTCCCGTAATCTTTTTGAATCCCAGCCATGCTTGATGTCGAGATCGAGCACAACGATGCCTGATATAGCTCCCGTGACTAGACCTATGTTCATATTCGGCTGCTGAGAAAACCACTCCTCGAATTCCTCCGAAGTGACATGCTCGTCCTGATGCTTCTTCCATGCTCCGAGCGGTCGCTTATCTCGCCTAACCGCTATGAGAGACCAGTTGAAATCCTTTATATAATGCAGTCCGGCGCTTTTGATATCGCTATATTCCATAAACAAATAATTAGTCAGTAATGTTGGGAAGTATTAAGAAACCCACCGGCCATTGTTGGCGACGGTGGGTAATAAAAATTGCGATTCGTTATTTCAGCCCTTATTTGCTTGATTTTTTCGTTGCCCTAATGGGTTTTCTTACTTTGGCAAAACCCACGACGAGGACTCCACGGCTCATGCGCAATACCGCACTCCATAGAGTGTTTGCCCAGATGACACCAACCGTTCTTGGCCAGTCGCCTATGCGGTGTAATCTACGCTTACCCCCTTTAGATAGAGTCTCATTTATCTCCGCCAGGTGGACTCTAATCATCTCAGGCATTTGGGTTCCTTTTGTGCGAGGATCTGTAACACGCCTATCCAATTCCTCGAGAACATAATCGACGCTTTGAAACGTACCCCATCTCTCAGCAAGTATTGCGAACAGCTCTCCATTGAACGAACCTTTTCTACCGGCACGAATAAGTTGCTTTTGTCCGGGGATAGCCACACACCAGTCGCCATCGTGGAGTATGACTGTTGGTTTCTTGGCATGTCGAGGCTCTTTGGTGAATGTATTGGGTTTGATCTTCACCGGGTAGTAATCTCGGGATATACGAACATTATTGGCGTTTAGGGGGAGCACATTTATCTTTCCTCTGTATTCTTTCTCGATTTCGAGGAGGATTGAGGCAAGTTCATCCAGAGCCATTTTTAGACTAACCGGGAACCTACCGAGGGAGACTTTCACTGTTAAATCATGTTTCGGCACACCTTTATAGAATCGGCTTGCACGGTGATATTCCTCTCGAATTAATTCGAGGACAGCCCGTTTCTTCATTTCCTGACCCATTCGTAAACATTACAGGAAATCCCTCACGAATGGTATAGAAATTATTTTTCTCTGTCCCCTGCCTCCAAGTTAGGTAAATTGTCCCGATAAACAGAGATTCTCAATTAATTCATTTAATTGGAGGTGGCGGCATATGGGAAAGCACTTGTGGTGGCTGCCGCTGGTTGAAATTATTCCGGAATGCTTGCTTTGCATAGAATTTGAGCACCTCCAGCCCGTCAATGACGCAATGAGTCCGGCCGACCCATGCAGGACGTTTTTTTTGCCTCACGAGAGCGAAATCGCCAAGTATAGGGAGACGTACAAATTTATGTTTCTTCAATTCCTGGTCAATCACCATGACCAAACCAATATAGATCCTTGCAACAGCTTCAGGATCGATATAACCAGACTGCTCCGAGAGGAGGCGGTAAAAGCGCTCATTACCCAGTAATTCCTTCTTCCGCAGATGCTTTATAGGTGGTGTCCATGCCATCCAGAAAGCATACAAGAGACCCGATTTCCTAAAAAATTGAAAAAAATTATTCAGGCCTATTGAATTCCAGAACTGGGAAAGTATCAAAACTCCTGTATAGGCCCCGCCGTCCGGGAAGTAGCCCTATACACCTCCTGATCCAAAACATAGGGTGGTTGGAATACAACCCCCCGGCAATGCCCTCATGGTCTCCTGCATAGCCCCATACACAATGCTTTACCACTTTAATGATTGAGATTGAAGGCACTTAATTCATAGGCCAACCCCGCCCTCTTTAGCACGCACCAGTCGATGCGTGTCTTTGGCAAACAATACAAAGTTATGCGCAGTGTTAAAGAAATAATCGCAACCCCGCTTATCTCTCCGTGGAAGGGCTCTGAAACGAGCTATAAGGACGTAAAAGAACAAATCCGCAGCAGATGGGGAGATGATGCGGCAGAAGCATATTCACCTGTGACAGACGTGATGCCCTATCCGTCTTGGGCTTCTGCAGGATTTCAGGTGAAGCGCAATGAACGATCACTTAAAAGTGTCACATTCATTGATGCAAAAGGGATTGATGGTGAAAAAAAGAAAATTCGCCGTGTCGTCAATCTCTTCCATAAACGCCAGACAGAAAAAATCGTATGACAGCCCGAAGAAGAATGACTGTCGTGCGAACTCCGGGCACAGACAGAACGCCCATGGTGAAGATAGCCAACCAGCTACTTTCTGCCATGGGCTTTGCGATAGGCGTACCTATAGAAGTCGTCTATTCGCAGAACTTAATCACGTTAAGAACATTAAATTATGAACACCAGTTACAAAAGCCGAGCAGTCCGGTCGCCTTATCAGCCGCATCCGGTGCAACGGATGCAAGAGAAGAATCTAAACACGCAGGACGAGAGGAATCCAATCCGACAGACACTGCAAAAGTTGTGCCAAAACCCGTACAACCTTTGCGCTACGTTCTCTCCGGACAGTGGTACCATGTCGGCCCTCAAGACCCCCGGATTAATTGCTGTGAGGTGCGAGCTATCCTTAAAGGATAAGGGTCCTATTGGTATCGGTCACGGCTCAACCGTCATTTCAAGCCTGAATAGAGGTTTGGACAGAGCCATGTTCTCCTGTCTCAACGGCTCCCTGATGAGTGCTATAAATTCCGCTTGTAAGAGTTTGGATGTCATCAGGCTCGAAAGTGCACAAGAGCAGGCCACAAAGAACATTGTGTCCGTGGAAGCACGTAGAGAAAATGACGATGGCGAGGGAATTTCCCCAAAACAGAAAGATCTGCTGACTTCGCTCATTTATCAACGTATAGACAATGAAGAAGAGCGTGAGAGACGACTTCAGGAGGTTCAGTCGTACTCCAGAGATGATGCCAGCGAAATGATTTCCAGCTTCATCACGGCCTCTCAACGATAAGAAGTATCGATCTAACATTAAAAGCGGTAGTACACGAATGTACTACCGCTTTTTTTGTTGGGCAGACCAAGAAGGCACAAAAGTGTAAAAAGTTGTAATATGTCAAGGTAATTCTATGGCGCAAACGAACATAAAAGTCAGCGAGCTGGTAGATAAGGTCCAACGTGGAGAACTTACCTTGCCTGAGATGCAGCGCCGATATGTTTGGCCGGCTACACGTGTTCGTGACCTTCTAGACTCTCTGTATCGTGGGTATCCGTCTGGCACCATTTTGGTATGGGAAACGGATGAAGAAATGCCCATACGAGAAATGGCAGTACATGCTACTCGAACGCCCACAACATCACAGAAACTGCTTCTCCTAGATGGACAGCAACGTGTGACTTCGCTATCTGCCATTTTAAGCGGTGAGCCGGTGCATGTGCGGAGCAAGAATCGTCAGAAGACCATAGATATTCTTTTTAATCTTGAACATCCGGATGGCCCACCGACAGATATCACGGAAGTGGATGAACCGGACTTTACCGCTGATATTGAAGAGATGGAGGATGAGGAAACGGCTGAAAGAGATATACAGGCAGAAATGCGTAAGCGCACATTCGTCGTTGCCGGTCGTGCATTGAAGAACGATCCAATATGGGTGCCTGTTTCAGAGATTTTCAAAAAAGACCCGAGCGAAATACTACAAAAGACAGGTATCACCGAACTCAGTGACCCACGATATAAGAAATACTCTGAAAGGTTGGCCAAGATAAGAAAGATAAGAGATTATTCATACAATGTAGAGATTCTTCCGGCGACTATGTCATATGAGGAGGTTACCGAGATTTTCGTGCGAGTTAATTCGCTGGGCATAAAGTTGCGTGGCACCGACTTGGCAATGGCCCAGATTACTTCCAAATGGAAGGGCTTTATGGATAAGGTTGAAGAATTAGCTGAAGAGTTTGACCATGATGAGGACTATATAGTAGAAACGGGCTTGCCGGTTCGTCTCATGACGATCTTCGCTACTAAGCAGAGCAAATTTAAGACCATAGGCAAAGTGCGTAGAGAAAAATTGGAAGAAGCGTGGACGCAAGCAGGTGAAGGTATGCGTTTCGCCATTAATTTTATAAGAGAGAACGGAGGTATAGATAACCTCTCGTATCTTTCTTCACCATTTCTCCTTATTCCTATAGCGGTTTATTGGATTTTGAAGGATGACCAGTCCCTAACGCCGGAAGAGCAGAAGAAATTGCTCCGCTGGCTGTATATCGCTCATATGCGAGGTCACTACAGTATGGGCTCTTCTGAATCAATACTAGATGCAGATCTCGGAATTCTTTTCAAAGATAAAGGCTTGGACGAGCTTATCAATCAATTGCACATGCACGTTAAAAAATTTGATGTTGATTATAACGATCTCACTGGTCGAAGCATACGAAGCCCCTTCTTCTCAATGCTTTATTTCATTTTCAAACATAATGGAGTTAAAGACTGGTGGTCCGGATTAAAGCTCTCCGATAAACACACCGGCACTGCTCACACTATCCAATATCATCATATCTTCCCGAAGTCTTTACTGAAGGAGTATGAAAAGAGAGAAGTAAATGAAATCGCCAACATGGCTTTCATAGGGGGTAAGGTGAATAGAACTATTACGAACAAAGAACCGAAGAACTACATGGAAAAGATTATTAGGGAACAGGGAGAGGAAGCGTTAACATCTCAACTCATTCCGATTGATAGAGAAATGTGGGAGCTCACGAACTATCGCAACTTCCTTGCGTTTCGTCGGAAGGCCATTGCTGAGATGATTAATGAGTTTATGAAGAAGTTTGAATAAATATGGCGAATTCTAAAGAAGCCTCAGCCAGAATCAAGATAAACAAGCTTCTTGAGCAGTCAGGATGGCGTTTTGAAGTTGATAAGAATGGCCCTGCGAATATTCAGCTTGAACCCGGAGTGAAGTATTCAGAACTGGGCGACGACTTTGAAAATGAAAAACATGGTTTTATAGACTTCCTTCTCTTGGACTTAGACGGTCGTGCTCTTGTCGTCGTAGAAGCCAAGAGAGAATCTATTGATCCGCTTTCAGCCAAAGAGCAGGCCAGAAATTATGCTCGCAACGTTAATGCTCGCTTTATCATTCTTTCAAACGGCAATATTCATTATTTCTGGGATACAAAGCACGGCAATCCGGACACTATCTCACGCTTCCCAACGCAAGAATCAATCACGCAGTACGAAAAATATGTTCCCAATCCTTTAGAACTCGCCAGTACGAAAGTAGATGAGAACTATATTATTGAATCGCAGATGCCAACATACGCCAATGATCCAGATTTTAAAGACGAATCAAAGCGAAAAGAATTTCTACGCAACAACAACCTGAAGCAGATGCGCCCATACCAAGTGAGTGCAATCAAAGCCCTACAGTCAGCAGCACTTGATAATAAAAACAGATTTCTTTTTGAAATGGCCACCGGCACCGGGAAAACTTTAGTTTCTGCCGCAGTCATAAAGCTCTTTCTTAAATCAGGCAACGCACGCCGTGTGTTATTCCTAGTGGACCGTATAGAACTGGAAGACCAGGCGCATAAAGCATTCAAGCAGTATCTCGGCAAGGACTACACAGCCGTTATTTACAAAGACAGTCGTGATTCATGGCGCAATGCCCAGATTGTCGTCTCCACCATTCAGACTTTTCTTGCCGGCGATAGATATAAAAAAGAATTCTCTCCCACAGACTTTGAAATTTGTATTTCTGACGAAGCCCACCGCTCCATCGGTGGCAATAGCCGTGCTGTCTTTGAGTATTTTGTCGGCTATAAGCTCGGACTGACTGCAACGCCGAAAGATTATCTCAAAGGGTTTGACGACGAAGGCGCAGATACGCAGAGAGAGTTTGAGCGCAGACAACTGCTTGATACCTATAAGACGTTTGGTTGCGAGCCGAGCAAGCCGACATACAGTTATGACTTGCTTTCCGGTGTTAAAGACGGCTTCCTTATCAATCCTATCGTGGTGGACGCTCGTACTGACATCACGACAGAGTTGCTTTCAGAAGATGGCTTTGCAGTCCATTCTGCTACGGAGCAGGGCGAAACAATCAATGAAGTATTTAATGAACGCCATTACGAGCGAAGATTTTTCAACGAAGAAACCAATATCGCTATGTGTAAGGCCTTCATAGACAATGGCCTCTATGATCCCATTGCAAAGAAGTATGGTCTGGATTTATTCGGCAAATCAATTGTCTTCTGCGTATCCCAAAAGCATGCAGGGAGAGTGACGAACATATTAAACAAATTGGCTTTTGAGAAATGGCCGGAACAATACAGCGAATCAAACTTCGCTGTGCAAGTGACATCTCTTGTCCCAAGTGCCCAACAAATGACGATTAACTTCTCCAACAATATGCTTAATGGGAAAGTTAGTAACCCAGAGGGTTATGACTCCAGCAAAACTCGTGTTGCTGTTACCGTCGGTATGATGACCACTGGCTATGACTGTCAAGACATTCTAAACCTCGCCTTGATGCGCCCGGTGTTCAGTCCTGCGGAGTTCGTGCAGATTAAGGGAAGAGGCACACGAACATATCAGTTTGAATATAGAGACTACGAATCAGAAGAGACCGTTACAGCCACAAAAGAACATTTTAAGTTCTTTGACTTCTTCGCCACCTGTGAATATTTTGAAAACGAATTTCAGTATGACGAGAAAATAAAGATTCCGAAAATAAAGACCAGCGTAACGAGTGGTCCTTCAGGTGGTAGTGGTACCGGCACCGATGGTCCAGGTGATGGTCCTCCCCCGGTGGGCGTGAAAGGTCCTATAGACCTGGCCACAGAAGATGATATTGCTTCAATATCAGAAAAGCATATCGGCTCTGAAGGCATGCGTGTTGACCGTGAGGGCTTTAAACGTGCCGTAGAAGAAGACATCCTCGCCAATGAGACCCTAAAGAGCCTTTGGGACAATGGGGATGTGGCAGGGGCAGAAGACTACACAAAGACCAATATCTTTGATAAACCAACTCATTACCTCAACCTGCAGGGGATAAGAAAGACGTTTAATGTTGATCGCCGTATCACTATCCGTGAATTCCTGCAGGTTGCCTTTGGCCAAAAGAGCGGATTTGAATCCAAGGACGAATTACTTGAATCAGAATGGAGTAAGTTCACAGAAGTGAATCCTGTAGACCAAAAACACTACGCACCGGTCAAGAGCTTCTTTAAGGCCTATATAGTAGACCCGCAGGTCAGAGAGATTATAGAAACTAAACAGCTCGCCCAGCTCCATTTCTGCGCCTCTTTTGATTTTGAAGAATATCAGCGGCTGAATGGCTTTAAAACGACAGTTCCCACATATGTGAAGGACTATGTGCCGCTTAACACCTTCCTAAATTAAATATGACCACCGACACGAAACGCCATATAGACGCCGCTCGCCAAGTCCTTGTTGGTGTTGTCCCGAACCCTACCTCGCAGATAGACCAGATCACGAACGCCCTCATTTATAAGTTCATGGACGATATGGACCAGTCTGCTATTAAACAAGGCGGCGACCCTTCATTCTTTGTCGGTGACCTAGAGCAATATGCATGGACTCGTCTCATGGACGCTCGCATAGGCAATCAAGAACGAATGAATATGTACGGCGAGGCACTGATTAAGTTTTCTGAATCCAAACAACTACCGCAACTCTTCCGTGAGATTTTTAAATCTGCGTTTCTGCCGTATCGAAGTCCCGAAGTGCTGGGCCTGTTCCTGAAAGAGATTGATTACTTTGATTACTCACATCCTGAAGAGTTAGGCAACGCATACGAGTATTTGCTTTCTATAATGTCCTCTCAAGGCGATGCTGGGCAGTTCCGCACCCCACGCCATATCATTGACTTCATGGTTGAGGTTGTAGATCCGACCATAGAGGATAAGGTATTAGACCCTGCTTGTGGCACTGGCGGCTTCTTAGTGAGCGCCTATAAGCACATACTGAAACAGCATGACGGTAAGGACGACCTGAAGAAAAAAGAAAGGCCTCTGACTCCGGACCAGCGTAAGAACCTAATGGGCAATTTTGAAGGCTACGATGTAGACCCCGGCATGGTCCGTATAGCGCAGGTCAATATGTATCTGCATTCATTCAAGAATCCGAAAATCTATCCCTACGACACTCTCACTATGGAGGAACGCTGGAGCGACAAGTTTTCTGTAATTTTAGCCAACCCACCATTCATGTCGCCAAAGGGTGGTGTCAGCACTCATAAGAAGTTCAGCATTCAATCCAATCGGTCAGAAGTACTGTTCGTGGACTACATAATGAACCATTTACGGCCTCAAGGGCGAGCCGGCATCATTGTCCCCGAAGGTATCATCTTTCAGTCCGGCACGGCGCATAAGCAACTACGCAAGAATCTGGTAGAAGATGGGCTCTACGCAGTAGTCAGTCTGCCGTCTGGCGTATTCAATCCATACGCAGGAGTTAAAACAAGTATTTTATTTTTTGATAATGAGTTAGCAAAGAAGTCTGATGATATTTTATTCATTAAAATTTTGAATGATGGTTTTGATCTCGGAGCACAAAGACGTCCCCACGAAAGAAATGATTTACCCCATGCGTTAAAAACATTACAAGCTCAAAATACAGCGATACAGACAGGAAATGAAAATTCACTGCTACAAGAAAACAGCTTATTTGCATGGGTCGTAAAAAAAGAAAAAATTGCTGAATCTGGTGAATATAATCTATCCGGTGATCGCTATCGTGTAGCAACCGACTACACCAACGCCAAGTGGCCAATGGTGGAGCTGGGTGAAGTAGCAGAGATTTTAAAGGGTTCAGCGATAACCAAAAAAGATACTGCGGAAGGTAATATTCCTGTAATTGCCGGCGGTCAAGAACCAGCCTACTATCATAATGAATCAAACCGAAATGGTGAAGTGATTACCGTTAGTGCATCAGGCGCTTATGCAGGCTTCGTGAACTATTTTAATACGCCTATTTTTGCTTCTGATTGTTCAACGATACAAACCAAAGATGAAAAAGTGGTCAGTACAAAGTACCTTTTCCATATTCTTAAAGCCAAACAAGAGGATATTTATGCATTTCAACAAGGCGGAGGCCAACCCCACGTATACCCAAGAGATTTAAAGAAAATAAAAATCCCTCTTCCCCCAATAGAAATCCAAGAGCAAGTCGTAGCAGAGCTTAACGGCTACCAGAACATCATCGCCGGAGCGAAACAAATTGTCAGCAACTGGAAGCCAATAATCGATATTGATCCCGAATGGAAGAAGGTGAAGTTGAAGGAAATTGGGAAAGTATGTATGTGTAAACGCATATTTAAAGAGCAAACTGGAAGTAGCGGTGATATTCCTTTCTATAAAATAGGTACATTTGGGAAAACGCCTGATGCCTATATAGATCGAAAATTATTTGAAGAATATAAATCTAAATATTCTTATCCAAAAAAGGGCGCAATTCTAATATCAACCTCTGGAACAATTGGGAAGATAGTTGTATTTGACGGAGAACCGGCGTATTTTCAAGATTCAAATATTGTATGGATTGATAATGACGAGAAATTAGTGAGTGACGAGTACCTCTACTACATGTTTCAACTAACAGACTGGGTAACAACAAAAGGAGGAACAATTGAGAGGCTTTACAATAAACTTATTGAAGAAACTATAATTCCCCTCCCACCTCTCGAAATCCAGAAACAGATCGTGGAGCGGATTGAATCAGAGCGAGCCCTCGTCGAAGGCAATAAAAAGCTGATTGAAATGTACGAACAGAAGACCAAAGCCACCCTAGCCAAGCTCTGGGCGGAATAAACATGAAAACAGAGCACCACTTACATGACAGAAGAAACCAAAAAACCTGATGAACTAAGCGATGAGTATCTGCCCAAGCGACAGCTTTACCATAGCTTTTCTGAAGTAATTAAAAAAATCATAGGCGAGGTCCTTGATAACGGAGAAATAAAAATCTACAGCATAAGTGGTAGAGAAAAAGACCCCGAAAAACTGAAAGAGAAGATTGCCAGAAAGGCAGCTCAAGGAAAGGAATACGAGGCCTTAGAGGAGATTGAGGATCTAGCGGGTGTAAGGGTTGTTACCTATCTTGAGAGCCATAGAAATCAAGCAGAAAATCTTATTTATCGAGAGTTTGAAGGTTCCCAGCCAGATGTAACGAACAAATATGACCCGAAGGGCTACAGAGGGACGCACTTTGTTCTTCGCCTTAGTGAAGCACGAGAAAAGCTCACCGAGTATGCACGATACAAAGGGTTAAAGTGCGAAGTTCAGGTTGTATCCATCCTCTACCACGCATGGTCGGAGATAGAGCATGACGTCATATATAAACCCGGCGGTGATCGAGAAAAACTTGCAAGCCTCGGATTGGATGATATTGAGAATTCTTTTCAAGAAATAATGGCCCAGCATTTGGAGGAAGCCGCCATTCAATTTGATTTACTGTATAAAAAACACAAAGAGGTCTTGCGTGCGGGGGAAGTTTTTTATTCTGATTTTTTGTCAGACATCAGGAACGCTCAGTCAAACGATGAGATAGCTTCGATTCTGGATATCGGAGACAAGTTTTCGCATAAGAAGCCCGAAGAGGCAGTCAGAATGGCGGAGGAAGTGATGCGCATTACTCCTATAGACTCGAAAGTAATTCACGAATTCGGTAGAAGAAAAATCTATGGAAAGAGCCAGGAAAGCCTTCTGAAAAAATGCATTGAAATTCTGAAACATTTTCATATTCGCTATTGGAATGCTGAGCGTGTTTTGGCGGCATTATTTTTAACGGCAATCCACGAATCTAAGAAGGTGTCAGAGGAAGCGATTAAAGCAATAGAAGAGACTGTGAAGTACAACAATAGCTATATAAAACGGTATAAAAATCTCTACCCGCAGGTAGCCTCATTGGAATTCATAAAAAAGATTCCTTTGGAAGAGCAACGAAAGAACCTCAAGGCCATTACTGTCGTGGCAGAAGAGATTCTCTCCTCTGTTGTAGAGGGTGCTGAATGGACCAGTGCAGATACCCTCACTTACAGTTCCGGTGCCCTAGTTCCGAGTGAGGGGTTAAAGAAAATGCGTCAAGAAACGATAAGTTTTATTGTAGAGATGTACGGGAGATCAACTGACCTAAAGGAGCAAATGACTCTTGTTGGCGTTTTGCTCACAGCATTGGAGGCTCCGCACAATACTGCATACGGTGATGAATTGAGGGAGATGATTAAAGAGGACGGTAAACGTCTCGTTGCAGTGCTTGAAAAATTCATTTTTACTTCTGGACTAATGAAGAATTACCTAGTAGCACAAGAGACAGAGAAGTCTCTGATACATCTCCTGCAAAGTGACGGCTTCAAAACGGACGAAATGAAAGCACTGTATGACCAGTTCCAGGCAGATAAGGACTATGCGACTTTCTGCACGCTGGTCGGTGATATACACGAATATAGAAACCTCGATGAGGAGTGGGCTGGTGCGGAGAAGCGCAGGGGCGAAGAGATAAAGGCGCTCATTGAAGATGTCAGCGAAGCGACTCTGGATGCTTGGTATAAGAAGCTGAATGATTTTACAGAACCATTGCGTGCCGGGGCTATCGAGGTTTGGAAATACACGACATTTAAATTGTTCGTGTACCGTCTCACTGAAGAAAAGCCCCTACTGGCGGCTACTTTTCTAACAAGAGCCGTAAACGAGGGCGCAGCATTGGCGCAGGAGCCCTTTGTGAGCTCTTACCTGTGCGCTCTTCGAAAGACAAATGATTTCAAGTCGTGGGACTCTTTTGTAACGTTAATTTCTACTAAGAAACTACCTGCTTTAGCAACTTCTATCGCCTTATCCTTAAATCTCGACAAAGACGTTGACCTGCGTACTGCCGTTAGAGATGCAGATATAGAAATACTATCCAAGCTGATAAACAGAAAGAAACCATTTGGTTTTGCTATAGAGGACGACTTTTCGCTCCGGTATATGCTCATGAATACTCTGACCCGCCTATTTGAAATGGATCACATAAAACTCGAATCTCTGATGATTCAGGAAATGCGTATGCATCAGAAATTTATAAATATCTACTTCAGAGAACTACCTTTTGCATCACATCGTAAATGGATGTCATTCAAAGACTGGAGTGAGGCCGGGATTGCTTTCATCAAGGAGCAGATCATTGCATTGCCGGATCTCGACTGGCACATACAAGAGATGATGCTTGACTTGGGTGCCGATCCGCTTGAGACAATTTTAGGAATTTTTAAAGCTCGAATAATGAAGGACAAGGAGGACGACAGTCACTATGATGTTATTCCTTTTCATTTCAATCCTAATCTCCAAAAATATATCGCCGGACATGAAAAATACGTTGAAGAAATGGTTGGATGGCTAAAGGATATGACTGAGGACTGGAGTACCTATAATTGGAACGTAACCCATTTTATACAAGGGATAGGGGGTGCCTCATATTCATCGATACTGTTAAAACTCATAGAAAACTCGGATAAAAAGAGCATGGGGAAGGCCGCCTATGCACTCCAAGCGCTTGAGGGAGCCGATTTTAATCTCTGCTTCGAGATCGTTAAAAGAACGGATGAGGAGGAGATCCTTGGTCAGATTGCTGGGGCAATGAGTGGAACGGGTGTAGTCTCTGGGGAAGATGGAATGGCTCGTGCGTATGAAGCAAAAGCGAAGGAATTGGAGCAGTACACACAGTCAGATGATGAGCGCACAAAGAATTTTGCAATTAAAATGAAAAAGTCTTTTGAGGAATCTGCACAAAGAGAATACGAGCGTGCCAATATTCGGAAAAAGACTCGAGAGATAGAATTCAAAGGATAATATCATTCACTATGAAAAACAGACCATACACCGAATCTGAAAATACTATATTAGAAGTGCTTAAAGGACGCCCAATAGGCTCTATTTCATTGTTGATTGTTTCTATAGATAGTTTTTTTAATAATGAATTGTCAATTACCGCAAAAAATAAACAGACGAGGTTATTATTTATTGGAATTCATGCAGTTGCACTCACCATCTCAGAGGCTATTTGGGGCATGAGTGGCCCAGCTGGCTATGAGATGTTTTTAGAGCGGTTTGTAGATGAAGAACAACAGGATAGAAAATTCTCCCAAATTGCCATGCAAATTCACGAATGGCGAAATACGTTAGCACATCAATTTCTGAGTTCAGGGGGGCATAACATAGACTATGAATACGATATGCTAGAAGGATATAAACTCAATCAAGAGTATTTAATTATCAATCCAGCTATTTATTTGGATAGTTATATTAAGGCATTTAAGGAAAACAAAATATTGAATTACGTGATGAAGTTAGATGAGGGGAAGCAAGAAGAAATAAAGCAGAGAATTTTAGGTAAGTATATAAATAGGTAATTAAAGACGCTAAAATAAGTACAAAGCTAATTCCCCCGGGCTACTGCAGTACTTCGCTCTGAAGTGCTAATATAGCTATGTGCGACAACAAAGGGCTAAACGCAGGTAATTTCCTGCGCATGCCCGGAATAACAAAGTCTCATGGAAGGCACTGAACCCTCACGTTCATCGACTCTTCCATGAGCCGCACTCTGAAAGGATGTTGCGAGGCCGCAAGGCCTGCTGGCGTGGGGGTTCAGTGCGTCTCCACCCAGCATTATCCGCTAGGATTTCTATATGAACAATCAAGAGGTATTTTATTGTAAAAAATGTGGTAAGCCAGCCCCTTTTCTAAAGGGCGGATTGGATTCTAAAGAACAGGAATATAAATATTGTGTTGATTGCGGTACAGCTTATAGCTATACGCCAATCAATCTGAATAAAATGACTGGTAGTCCTCTCTATAAAAAAATTTGCGAGCTACACAATTTGTATTTTGGAGAAGAAAACGAACAATATTACAATCTCTCATCAAATGGATCTGCACAGGTGATGTATCGTTTGGCGAATTATTTTCTGCCCGACATTCTGAAAAAAGATTTTGTTGGTGATGAAAAACGAAAACAACAAATAGTGAATTGTGCAACTCCACTTGCTCATCTATATTGGAACCTTATTTTGGATGGTTATTTTGCATGGATTGCCGAGCAGCTTTTGTCTTCCAAAAAAATTGATGTCTCAAAAGCTTCAAATTCAGAAGGGTTCGAAAATGAGTGCCACAAGACAGCAGGCGCTGTTTATGACGATTTTGTGCTATGCCTAAAAAGTTCGCAAGATAGTAATAGTATTTCAAGAGATACGGCGTTTGTGCTTCAAACCTTTGTCCTTCTCCAAGGTCGTTCATATTTCAATTCAATAGACCAACTCCGTCCGCTTGAAGATATTTATTTTCATATACAAGCAACTTGTTTGGAGAGTGTTGTTTATGGATACGCTGTTGGTATAGCTGAAGCACGTTATCGTAAGTAAAATTTATGCAATGTAATAAGTGTAAAAACGAAATAGCGACTGGAGGAAAATTTTGTGGAATTTGTGGTGCAGAAAACCAAACACGAATAAAAATGGAGGACGCAAAAGTGCGGACGAAAAAGAGTACATCCCCTTTTGAAACAGTCGGTGCTTTCATATGGATTTGCTTCCTTATCTCCGCAGTACTTTATGGAGTTTGGAGTTCTTGGTTCGGAGAGAGGCCTGTTTCTGATTGTAAAAATGCCGCAAAAGAGATACAAACCATAATAAAAGTCGATGGAGGTGTAGATTCAATTAAAACGGAAACAGTTTATGGATGTGAGTATCCGGACGGTTCATTTCTCGAGTATCAATATGAAAATTAAACTCCTCCCCATCGGCATACTGGCAATCCTTTCTGCAGGTCTCTTCTACGCCGGGTGGTATACACATCAACCAGTAAACAGTCTGAATTTAGAAGGACCCGAAGCGGCGAGGATCAGAATAGACGGTGAAGAATTAAAAATCCTGACAAACACCTATTCAACCAACAGAAATTTCGTCTTTTTGGATGTCAAATATGGTACAGGCGGAGTTGCCAGTACACTCTCAGTGGAAAATGGCTGGGGAGGTCCGCCAAGCTATCGTATCGTTAAGGGTAGTACGCATGACTGGCTTGTGGTGACCAGGATAGAGAGTGGTGGTACCGGATTTAGAACTCATTCTGACGAATGGTACATACTAGGATGGTCGTATGAAGCGAAGGAAGTTCTGTCTTACCAATCAGATGGGAACATGGTACCGGACGATGAAGATGATAAAAACAAATACTGGAGGACAGAGGTAATGAATGCGAGTTATCCAGACGATTCCGCTGTTGATATTAAAGTTACAGAAAAGATCTGCTCACCTGTAGACTATGGAGGAGATAAAGACTGCACGGAGTCATCACACTTGGTCCATTATGTCTGGGATGCCGATAGAGAAGTGTTCGTAGCCGAGTAGTATATGATGGGTGATATGGGATTTGAGCAAAATAAGACACTTCTATATGCGTTCGCAATAATATTCGGTCTTAGCGTCTTGGTTAAAATGTCTGGCGGAACATTAGAATATGGCGTAAGGATCCTCCTTATTGGCATCAATGTTTTGTTGGTTACACAGCTTCTAGTCTTTCTATATCAAGTTAACCGGACTTGAGGTCTAGTCCTGGATCGACAGCTCGCTAACTATAGTATGCAAGTAGATATACGAGAAAAACTTCAGAACCATCTTTTGAAAGATTCATTTGAAGAATCTGACGTTGTTTACATTTTATCCCGAATTAGAAAACTCATTGACCTAGATGAAATTGATATGGGTAAAGGGAAATATGAGAAATTAAAGTTTTTTTGCAATTGGGCTTTACACGTTCAGATAGATAACCTTACCTCTGTGAGTGATTTGCTAATTGAGGTAAAAGATGGCAGTAAACCTACCATTGCAATATTCCGACTTTTTTATGATGAATTAGTTAAATTCTTAAATGACTGCAATTTGAGGACATCAATCTTTACTTCGAATAAAATGGAAATTAACTTTGTGAAAAAATTAAGTGAAGTTTACAAAGATACTCCGCTTATCATAAAGAAGGATGGGAAAAAGTGGTTCACTTTTACTATTACTGAAAGTGATATAGGCATAGGTTCTTGGGGTTCTACTTTCCGAATCGAGTCTCACTTAGAGTAACAAAAGTTACAACATCGTCCCAGACAGTCGTGCGAAAGCGAAAGCCCAGATATGTGATTTTGTCACTGTGAGAATTCAAACATCATGCGCAACTCAAAAACCACCGTCATGCAGTGATTTTGGAGTTTCGCCTTTTATCGCTCTCTGCCTGTGCTGTCTTTGTTGGTAATACCGCAGTAAGCCGATACGACAATTCGGTTGCCCACGGGTTGCCCAAAAAGTGATAAAAGGTGATCAAAATTGATGTCTGGTGAGTACGATTGGTAATCCTAATTTTTCTTTAGTTTTTCTGATAAGTCTTTGCTTTACGCCATTGTACGGTTGTTCTGCTCGCTAACTTGCACATACTTCCCCACCTGTGCTATTCTTCTAACCACAGATGGAGGCACTCGTATCGGCGTTGCCGTACGCGGAAATAATCCTCTCAAT
>ERZ1292629.1661-Hain-H43-01um-R1-1661-length-20930-cov-13_pt1 | contig 20930 bp, 25 predicted proteins | sample MGYA00564399_ERZ1292629 | MGnify/ENA primary metagenome ERZ1292629 (study PRJEB36523, sample SAMEA6512636) | groundwater metagenome | collected 2019-01-08 | study: AquaDiva: Metagenomics assemblies of 32 groundwater samples | reverse complement strand
GGAGCGCAGATTGGAGACGCCCATGAGTAGGGGAGGGAGTGCGCGGCGTGTCGGACGAGGAGCTCCTGGCCAGTGCTTTGTCCGATCCCGATGCGTTCGCGGAGCTCTACCGCCGTTGGTTCCCCCGCCTCGTGGACTACGCCGAGCACCACGGGCTTCAACGGCACGACGCCGAGGACATCGCGCAGACGACGCTGCTCCGGGTCTGGGAGCATCGTGGACGGCCGCGGCCTGCAACCGTCGCGTTCACGGCCTACGTGAAGCGGATCGCCTGCAACCTCATCGTCGATCGCGGCCGGCACTGCCAGATGCGCTCGCGTGTTCACCAGTACCTCTACGACAGCAGGCCGGAGACGCCACGCGACGTTGACGTGCTCTCACGGCTTGTTCGGGATGAGGCTGCCGCCGCGTGGCGCGCGAGCATCGCCCAGCTGCCGGGGAGGCAGCGGCTCGCGTTGGAGCATCTGGCCGTGTCGGATGCAGAGACCTTGAACACGGCTGCCGAGGAGCTCGGCTGGAACCTGAGCACGTTCAAGGCGCATGTGCACCGTGGGCGGAGGTCGATGGCCCACTTGGCTCACAAGCAGAGGCACTAGGGCCCGTCTCCACGGCACTTCTTTGCAAGCGGTCGGCTGAAGTCGATTTCGATTCCGTTGCCCTTCGTCGCCGGATGCGCCACGAAGCGTGAGCAGCCCGGCACCCGGTTCCCAAGCCAGCTCAAGATCGTCGTGTCGGTGACGCGGGCGCGATCACCGTGGAGCTTGCGGAACGTCCGCGCGTGCAAGGTGTTCTTCGCGCACCGAAGGATGCGAAGCCGGAAGTGAAGCCCGTCCTTGCTGATGACCACGAAGCGCGTCGCCTTCGGCAGCATGAGGGTAGCTGCGCGGGTGAGGTAGAGCCCAGTCTTCGTCACGGTAATGGTCGCCGGCGCCTGCTTGCGGGTAGCGGCGGCGTCATGGACTTCCCAAGTGTCTCCAACACTGGTCATACGGGTAGATACTCCTCAGCATTGTGAGCCGTCTCGACACCAGCCGCATCCAGTTCGGCCTGCCCCACGATCTCATTGGCGATGCTGATGCTGAGAGTGAGGCTGGCGCCAGCAGCGTAGGGGATGCCGTAGCCTGAGTTGAGGCGGGCAGCATAGAGGAACGTCGAGACTGGCTTGGGCATCGACACGTCCACCATGATGGCCTGCGACCACGCATTGAACAAGGCGGCCCGAGCGTTCTCGTCAAAGTGCATCTTCATGCTGAAGCCATCCATGTCGACGAACTCGATCTTTCGACCGATCATTGCGCGGCGTACAAGGGCACAGAAGACCCACGGGACTTGGATGTAGGCAGCGGCCAAGTTCATGCGCAGCGCCTCCAATTCGGGCGTGGCCGCTGGGCGTTCCGGGTCCATCCAAAGTTCGAGCTCGATCTGGTGCTCCTTCCACCGGTTGAGGTTGGCGGTGAACCTCTCGCGTGCCGTCGCCAGGGCGAGGCGGAGCACGAGTTCTCGCGGGCTGGTTGCCGCCAGGTGCATAAGGTCTTCCTTGCTCTCTGTCGTTAGGCCGAAGGCGGACACACTGCGCATCACGGAGTCCTCCCGTGACTGAGCGCAAGCGCTTCCACCGCAGCGCGGTCGAATCGGTACTCCGGGTAGGGCCCGACGTCGATCTCTGTGAGACTGCCTTTCCTTGCCCAACGGCGGACGGTGCGCGGAGAGACGCCCAGGATTGCAGCGGCCTCGCGGGCGTTCACCGCATCGACCGGCGGCGGCGTCTTCGCCGCTTCCCGCATACTCTCAATCATGTTGGCGTAGCGCTTCTCTGCCGCATCGGCACGTGCTCGCTGGTCTTCGAGGCGGGCGGCGAGTCCAAGGCTCTCTATCCGGGCTTCATGGAGGCGCACGTCCAAGACAGCGAGCGCCTTCTTGTACTCTTCTCCGGTGGCCTCGTGCTTCTTGCAGAGGTCGGCCAGCCCCTCCCCGGCCGCCTTTGCGACCAGGTGTCGCTCATAGAGATCGGCGTACTTGCCATCGACCTCGCGGAGGGTCTGGTCCGCGCGGCGGAAGCCCCTCTTGTGCAGCGACGCGAGCACCAGCAGCGCAACGTCTCCGACGAGTGCCATGATGAACAACCATAGAACGGGATCAAACATCGGGTATCTCCTCGTAGGCATCCTCTGCCCACCTGCCTTCATGGTCTTCGAGGCAGTCTACGCGCCGCGTGCCGATCTCGGCCATGTAGTCATCGAGGAGGGCGCGAAGCGTCGCACTCCGGCACAAGCCCGTCGCGGACGACAGGTTATCCAGAAATGCACGCTGCCGCGCCGTTAGGCGGGCGCGCACCACCACGGTCTGGCGCTCCGGTCTGCGTCGCTTCATTGTGTGTCCCTTTTGTTGGTAGGATAGCAGGTAGGGCACGCGGTGTCAAGTGGTCAAGGAAAACCCCCCGAGCCGCCGTGGGGCCGGCGCCCGGAGGGGCGATTAGGAGAACCACACGTCGCGGCCTGGAATGGGGCTATCGTACCCACAGACGTTGCGTGGGGCAAGGGCCCTATGTACCATCCTGACAAGGGAAGGACGTGCTGACCATCACCGTGCAGAGCTTCACCTACGAGGGCGAGCTTCCGGCGCTCAACCAGATACTTGACGCGAAGCGTCGAGTCTCGCGCCATTCCCACTGGAACCGCTACAATGAGTGGAAGAAGGAAGAGACCGCGAAGATACTCCACGAGTTGCAGATACAGCGGATTCGGGCGGTTGAGCGCTATCCCGTGAGGCTCAGCTACGTGATCTACGTCCCTAACCGCCGGAAGGACCCGGACAACGTGGCCGCAGGCGCGATGAAGTTCATGCAGGACGCCCTGAAGCTCGGGAGCATCATCAAGAACGACGGGTGGGCTCAGCTTGTAGGGCCTGACGGCACAACCGGGGACGCGCCCATCCTTCGCGTGGACCCGAAGCGGCCGCGCGTGGTCGTGCTGATCGAGGAGAGGGTGGATGCCGGCGCTTCGTAAGTCCCTCATCACGCACACGGACCTCTTCATCGAGAGCTTCCCGTGGGATGAAGTGCGGCGTCTCAGCGGGCTAGGGGTCAACCGGCCAAGCGATATCTGCGCGCAACTCGGCATCCCAGTGCAGGCGCTGACGAACAAGCGCCAGTTGGACACAGAGTTCGACGAGCGGTGGAAGCATGAGGTAGGCTGGAGTCGCTCGGACAGCATCATCGAGCTTCTCACGATCCTCTGGGCGAAGGCGCGGGATGGCGATAGGCCGGCGGTGTTGGCGTTGCTGGGTAGACTCGACCCCGAGATCGGCGCGCGCGTCGTGGGCGATGCGATCCAGGTCAACGCCGACAAGGCGATGATCTTGACGGGGCAGCGCCGAGAGGACAAACTAGCCGCCTACCGGAACGAGCAAGTGCATCTACGAACCAGGGCGGAAGTCACCATAGTGGAGGCCTGACAATGGCTGAGGACATAAAGAAGACCCCCGCGAAGTCGGAGCGCAAGGACCCGGATGAGGGGCTGCGGAAGCAGTTGAGTCAGCGGGACCGCGTGATCCAGGCTCAGAAGGACGAGATCGCCGGGCTGAAGGAAGCCACCGGGCATACGGGCAACGTGTTGGGGCAGACCCTCAGCAAGCTCACCGCGATGACGATGCTGGTCCAGAAACGTGACGAGGTGATCGCGCTGCAAGCCTCGCTCACGACCCGGTTGGTTGAGGTCTACCAGCCGCACCTCGTGGAGTTCGTGCAGCAGGAGGTGGTGGCGATGAACCTTCGGCTACAGGCGCAAGGCCGCGCGGCCGCCGAAGCGGAAGATGCCGCGAAGATCGAGAACCGGACATGACGATGAGGAGGCGCAACTTCCTCGGGATGATGTTGACGGCGCCCCTGCTGAAGGTGCTTGCCCCGGCGCGTGCTGCCATGCCAAGCCTAGCCGTGGAAGAGCCGCCTGCCCTGACGCTCGCTATGGTGCGCGAGATGCGGCAGTCGCTCCGGTTCCAGCCGCCGCTGCCCATGACCTACGTGATGTCGCCCGACGTGTACAGCATGTGGGAAGAGGCAACCGCAGGTACACGGCGCGGGGCGAGACGATGAAGCTCTTGGATCGAGTGAGGACGTAACATGACACAACGGGAGCGTGAGGTCCTGTGCCTGGCGCTGATCGTCTCGACCGAGGCACGCGGCGAGCCGCTCGAAGGGCAGATCGCCGTCGCGTGGACGGTGCGGAACCGCGTGGCGAAGCCTCGATGGTGGGGCAAGAGCGTCATCGAGGTATGCACGAAGCCGGGGCAGTATGACGGCTACACGCTTGCCGTGCCCAGGTTCTTCAGCGTGCTCAAAGACGTGGCGCCGCAACACCTGTGGATCGCCGAGGGCGTTCTAGACGGGTTGCTGGCGGAGCCGGCGGCCGTGAAGGGCGCAACGCACTACTTCAACCGGCAGGCAGTCGCGCACGTCCCGGAGTGGTCGAAGAAGCTGCCGCGCCTTGGGCAGATCGGCAACCACGAGTTCTACGTGGAGGTCTGAATGCCAGAGGATTCCGTAGAGACAAGCGCCGAGCACTTCGAGGCATTTCAGCGCGCGGCCAAAGCATGGCAGGAGCGTTTGGAGCTCCACGAGTGGCGCATCTACTTCAACCACGGTTGCCCGGAGGACTTCTACAGCCAGGTGCACTACAGGACGGGCTCTCGCATAGCCACCATCGGGTTCGCCCGTAAATGGGATGCCCTGCGCCCCCTGACGGAGGAGGAGATCGTGCTGCTCGCACGGCACGAAGTGTGCCATCTCCTGACAGCAGACCTCCAGGCGGTGGCGAAAGAACGCTATGCAAGCGAGCAGCAGATCGACGATGCCGAGGAGATTCTAGTTCGGCGTATAGAGCACACGATCGGGCCTGTCCCATGAACCACGAGTTCTACGTCGAGGCATAGCCGTGCAGTCCCGGATGAGTGAAGACCTCACGCAGCCGGACTGGGAGCTCGTAGACCACTTCGCGGCGACCTATGGCATCCTGAAGACCTCCCCCAAGTTCAGCCCCGAGTTCCTTGAAGCCCAGCAGCATCTCCAAGAGAACGCGCTAGCCTTCATCGAGAACTGCGCGTGGATCATGGTGCACGCAACCCACCAGCACGTACGCCTCAAGCTCAACGCGCCGCAGTTGATCCTTTGGGACGAGTTCGAGCGGGCCTGGCGAGAAGAGCGGCCGCTGCTCATCAACCTGCTCAAGTATAGGCGGTGGGGCGCCTCGACCCTGGTGGCAATCTTCTTCGCCTTCCGTGCCCTCATCTACCCCAACACGATGACGCTCATCTTGCCGAAGGAGAGGGGGCCTGGGAAGCAGATCGTGAAGATGTACGAGACCTTCTTCGACTTCCTTTTCCACGGCGTCCACGAGGATCGGAAGGCCCGCTACGCACGATACCAGCCAGATCGGGGCATCGGTGGCCGGACGGGTGAGCGGCTGGTATTCGGCGACCCGCTGGACGGGACGCTCGGGTTGAACTGCGAGATCGAGATGATGGTCCCCAAGGAGGCCGGGCGGCAGGGGACAGGCAGCATCGCCCGTGGTGTGGGCGCTCAGAACGTGCATGGCACAGAGGTCGCGCACTGGCCCAACTTGGATGCGGCGCTAGGCGCGTTCATGCCGGTGGTGCCGGACAACCCGGCGTCGGCGGTGATCTTCGAGACGACGAGCAGCGGTGCGGGAACCGCCTACCACAACTTCTGGAACGAGTGCGCGGCGGGCGAGCTCCCCTTCACGAACCTCTTCATCGGCTGGGCGGACGACCCCAGAAACCGGCTGCGATTCCAAAAGAAGGACGACGAGAAGGCCTTCCTGGACGATCTCGGCGGTTCAGACGACTCGCGTTACGGCAACGAGATCGAGTTGCTTCACGAGTACAAGCTGGACGCGGAGCAACTGAACTGGCGACGCCGCACGATGGGCCTCCACTGCAAGGGCAACCTGGCGACGTTCAACCAGGAGTACCCCTTGACGGCGGAGATGGCCTTCGCCCAGAGCGGCGAGCACTTCATCGCGTCGTCGCGGATGTGGTTCTTCCTAGACAACACGACGCCACCCAAGCGCTCTGGGCGCTTCGCGGATACGGCGGTTGGGACGCCGCTCTTCAACGACTCGGCTGCCCAACCTCTCTGGCGTCTGTGGGAAGACCGCGAAGAGTGGAGTCAGTACTTCATCTGCTGTGACTTCGCCACGAATGAGGAGGCCAAGGACCACATCGCGGCGACTGTGTACAAGGAGATGGAGTTCCGGCATGTGGCGACATTCCGTGGAGACGACAGCTATCGCCCCCGGCTCAACGAGGCGACCGACCAGATCGTGGCGGGCGCTCGCTACTTCAACAACGCTCTCGTCATCCCCGAGCGGAACGGGCTGGGCGCGGCGTTCATCGAACGGGCGATGGGCGAGCTCAACTACCAGAACATCATCTCCGAAGCGGACTGGCGCGGCGATGTAGGCGACAATCCTAGGTTTGGTGTGCCCACCCACCGGGGGAACCGCCAAGCGATGATGGAAGAACTGAAGTACCTCTACGAACAGGAGCAGGATTGGGAGATATACGACGAGCTTGTGTTGCGGGAAGTCCAGGAGTTGCGGCCTGTGAGGACGCATGGTAGCTTGGTGAAGGTGCAGGCCCCGAAGAAGGGGCAGCCCCGGCGTCCGAACTCCTCGGAGCGCGGCTTCTACGACGACTTGGCGATGACGAACGCGATGGCCGCTTGGATTCGTGGCAAGTTGCCGAAGCCGAAGACGAAAGAAGAGCTTCGGAAGATCGCGCGGGAGCGTGAGGCGCGGTTCATGAACGTGACGCGGCAACTGCGGGACACAAGGATAGACGCGATATGATGCTCTACGAGTATATGGCTGGCGTGGCGATATGGTGGACATTGGTTCTGCTGGGACTCGCGGTGGTTGTTTCTGTTACCCTGTGTGCCCAGGCTGTCCTCGTTGAGCTGGTCATAGCGCCAGTGGTTCGTCTGTGGGAGAGGGCATTTGGTGACAAGATTGCTGACAAGATGTGGAGACGCGGGATTGAGGTATATGACTCTATGATGCTCTACGACTTCGACGTGTTACCCAGATGCAAGGGCGGGCCCACGTTTGTGCGGCCTCCGGGAGAGTCCGACCGACAAGTCTTCACGGTTGGCTCAGTGCGGGAGTTCAAGCTGCTCGGCTTCCTGCGCATCCGGGCCTGGGACTCGGTGTGCCTTCACCAAGGGGAACGGCACTTCCGTGTGCGACGGAAGGACTACGCGAAGTGGCTGTGACGTACGCGAGGATCGGCCTCGCGGATGTTCTGGATGAATACTTCGACCTCATACGTAGGGAACAGGTCGTTGACCTTGCGTCAGAGGAGCAAACAAGGCTAGACTACTTGCGGGGCATTCTCAATCAGGTGCACCTGAGAGACCGTAAGGTGGATGCTCCCCAAGTTCAGGCGATGGTCGTGACGGACGCGCGGTCGGCTGCTCTGGAACGGGAGCATCAAGAGCTTGTGAGGCGTGGAGAGGCAGAGCCGTGGCAACCCCCCATATAGGGCTGAGCAGCGCGGCGGGAAATAGCATGTTTGCTCCCCCAGTGGACGCGGTAGTTCAAGAGCTGCGGCGCATCCGCTACCTGCTTGAGACGCTTGCCAACCCGCGGCCCTGCGAAACAAAGACGGTCCTCATCCCCGGCAGGCTGACGAATGAGCACCTCAAGGGGAAGTTGGCGACCGCTCGCAGACTCCACGCGGACTGGGAGATCGAGTACATCCACCGTGTTACGGGCGCAGAGGCCACCTCGGAAGCGCCGAATGGGGTGTACACACTTCTCTTCTTGCGCCGGCCAGCCTTCGTCCAGTATCCTGATGACATTGCAACGGGATTCGGTGTAAAGGGTCACACCGCTGGGGGGCCAGAAGGAGCAGACGGCCCCCCGGCCCCTTCTGAGGATGGTGGGCTGGAAGAGGAGGGGCTGGACGAAGAGCACATCGACGTAGAGTCGGAGGACGCTGCACCATCCGACTTCTCACAACCGTTCCTTGGGGTCGAGGAAGCGTGCAAGCGCTTCAACGTGCGCAGAGCGGCGATGATGAAGGCGGTCCGCGATGGGAGTCTTCCATCCTACAAGGCGCCGCCGAAAGCCCGAGAGAAAGGGCATCCCAATCCGTTAGGGACGCCGTATGCCTTCCAGCTTCGGTTGGATGATGTCGAAAGATGGGTCAAGGACGTCTACTCAGAGCTACCACCGCCGAGGATTGGGAGGCCACCGAAGAAGCGGTAGCACTCAGTGCCTACGCCTCCGAGACGAACGACGACGCAAGAGCCCTGGTGGAACGCTGCGCTTGCAGCGGCCCGTGGGGATGGTTCTACCCGCCCTTCCGACGAGCAGACCCTTGAAATCCTAGCTCGACGACGCGACCCGAAGCGGGTGGCAAACGCCGCGCTCGCAGCGGTCCACAGCGCCTTCGAGTCTCTCGCCTACCGGCACTTCCGCAAGAACTACCTCATGGCGTGGGAGATGGTCCGGGGCAATCAGTGGCCTCCCCATCTCTTCCAGACCCCCGCAAGCTGGAAGATTCGCGTCACGCGCAACAAGCTCTTCGGCGCGGTTCGCCAGATCGAATCTCTCATGCTGGATATGGCGCCGGAAGGCATCCTCGTGCCCGAACGGAAAGCCCACAATGCACAACAGATGCACGAAGCCATGCGCGCTTTGGGTCTGGAGGTGGCGGGAGTTGACGATCTACTGGCTGGTCCTACGGATCGTGAGAAGCTCGACGGCGTAACGCAGGTCATCCAGGCAGAACACGAGCATAGGGACGAGCACCTTCATCTTGCCAATCTCATCGCAGACATGGTGGTAGGTGGGATGGCCGTCGAGAAGATATTCTGGAACGACGACCAAAGGGTTGTAGACGCCAAGCAGTTGTACCCGTTGGACGTGGCGTTCGACCCGGATTGCCGGAGCAAGCTGCGGCGCGGGTGCAAGTTCATCGCTGTACGCCATATGTGCGATCTCGAAGACATCTTGGAACGGTTCGATCCGCCGAAGCGCATCGTGAACCAACTGCGGGCAGGGGCCATCTCGGTCTACGACGAGCTCTTCTCGCAATCGGACATGCCGATCAACGAGGTCTACGATGCCCTGGACTACACCGCGTCTGGCGCACGCGAGACGGTGCCTGGGGAACTCAAGCGCGACAAGGTGGAGTTCTACGAGGTCTACTACCTTGGCGAGCGCAGCTTCTCCGCCGAGCACTCGACGGTCCCCACGGGGGAACTGTCATCGGGCCGCGTCGTGTGTGTCGCAGAGAACCTCGACGAGCCCTTGTACGACGGGCCGAACCCGGACCCGAAGGATGAGTGCCCGCTGGTGTTCTACGACAACTACGGCTTCGGGCATTCCCCCTACCCGCACGGCGAGGTTGAGCCGAACCTTGGCAACCAGATTGCCCTGAACATCATCATGACGGCGATGGCCATGAACTCGGTCCTCGCCCAGAACGCGCAGTGGATTGTTGAGGAAGGGGTGTTGACGAAGGGCGACCCAGACAACCGCCCCGGCGGTGTCTACGAGGTGGCCGCCAACAAGCTCAACCGAATCATGCGGTTGCCGGGTATCGAGATACCGTCAAGCATGTTCGCCCTCGCGCAGCGCCTCGACGAGTCGATCATGGATGTACTCAACATCAACGACACGACTCTCGGCGGCACCCCCCAGACGCACACCCCCGCCTATGCACTCCAGATGGCCCAGACGATGAACCTCGCGCGTATGCGCCAGAAGGGCCGTGGCTTGGAGGCCTCGTGGCGGCGGCGCACCCGTCTGGAGGCGAACTTGGTCATCGCCTACGCTGCGATCCTGCGGCAGCGCGGGGAACGGTTCTCCGACTTGGGCGAGTACACGCGTCTCGGCGAGGGCTTGGAGAGCTTACGGTTCGACGTGAAGGTGGTGAGCAAGACGGAGCGGCCAGTGGGCTTCGTGGCGGAGATGCAGTTTGCCACGGACGCCTTCAAGAGTGGGATGATCGACCACCTTGGGATTTCCAACTTCGTGACGGGCTACCCGATCGACCCGCAGTTGCGGAAGTTGTTTGAGATCGAGCGGGAGAACGCGCTACTCACCCTTCAGATGCAGAACGCGACTTTGCGTGCGCAAGCCGCTCCGATGGGCGGCCAAAGCGCGGCGCAACCGCCGGGGATGATGGCCCCGACGGTATCAGCGGGCAGTCAGCCCGCCATGCCTGATGAGGCAGCGATGCTTTCTCAGGCACCACTTCAGGCTCCGGTCAACCAGCCGGTAGCCTGAGCAGGAGGGCGCGATGAATAGTGATCGTGCCGCCGACACTCAGGCGTCGTCTCGGTCTAGCCTCACTGCCGACTTGATGGCGGAAGCTGAGGCAATGGTCGCAGCGGAGGGGTCCGACTCCACCGAAGAGGGTGGAGCAGCGCTCTCCGAGGCAAAGACCGGACCAGACGAGACAGCAAGTGAAGGCTCGACGGCAAAGACCACGCCGCCGCCTAAGAAGTCCCAGGCCCCCGCAGGGGAGCCATCGGAAGCTCAGCGGTCGCTCGACGCGACGCTCGCTCAGGTTGCCGAGATGCAGCAGCGCTTCCAAGAGGAGCGCGCTCGCGCAGAGCAACTTGAGAAGGATCGGCGCGAAACGCAGAGCTACGGGGATCGACGCCGCAACGAGATGGCAGAGGCTCTGGCATCTCGGGATGCTGAGATCGCGGAGTTGAAGCGTCAAGTCCAGGCCGTGTCCACACGGCAAGCATCGACACAAGAGGACGCGGACGACTTCTACGGAACGCGAGAACAGCCCCAAGTGCCTGACCTCGACAACCACCCCGTCGTGGCGAAGCTCTCCCGGCAGAACGACATACTCATGCACGAGATCGCGGAGCTCAAGCAAGCCCGTGAGACGGAGACCCAACGCACGCAAGAGGTGTCAAAGGAAGCCGAGTTGAGGAGCTTCTTGTCCCAGAAAGCGGTGAACGCCGCCAAACGCGTGTACCGCCATGAAGGACCAGTGGCCGATCTCCCCGAGCAGCCTCGCAAGGTGATACACGCCTACCTGACCGCCTACGCGTACAACCGGCCGGACCTTGCCGAGCAGATACTGCTCGATGCGGTGCAGGCCGAGACGGAGGCGCGGGTGGCGACTGTGCGTGACAAGGCGTCTCGGTCGCGGGTCATCTCGGAGGCTGGTATGAGCAGCGCTTCGGATGACCACGAGCTTGACGAGTCGATGGACTCCACAAGGGTGTTCGAGGGACTGGATTTCGACTTTCGAGACCTCCCAACACCGCAGGTGAACTCCAAGATGTTTCGCCAGTTGGTCGAGGCCTCGGAAAGGATGGCAAAAGCACCAGCGTAGATCGCGCGTGCAGCGGTGAGGTACGTTGCACGCCGCGCCTACGCTGACGGTGGTCCCGTCAGCAAGGCGCTACCTCAGCGGTCCTCAAGAGCCTCGTTGCCTCGAAAGGGCACGACATGGCCTCCTTGATGGACCAGCTCGACTTCCTTACGCGAAGGGCGTGGGTGAAGTCGAACGACCAGCTTCTTCGGAAGCACAGCCAGTTGTCTCGGCTCCTGATGATGAGGGCGAGCCGCGACCAACAGACTGGCGCCAAGATCGAGTTCGGGCTACGCACCACGCGGCCGCCCGTCAAAGCGTTGGCGGACGCGTACGACACCTACCCCACTGCCGGAGGGCCCACCCACCTTCGCGGCGTGCTCGAATGGGCTGATTACGTCGTCGGGCTTCAAATCTCCGGCAAGGAGATTCGAGCCCAGCACGGCGTGAACATCCAGCAGCTGCTCAAGCGCAACAGCTTGAGTGAGATGAGCACCCGTGAACGCTCCGTGATGATGTCGATTCTCACCGGTCAAGTTTCCGAGGGGCAGGAGGCCCTCGCGGAGAAGATCGGCACCGACATCTACAACAGCACGGGGTCGGTGGGCCTGACAGGCCTCCAGGCGATCATCGACAACTCCCAGTCCGACTACGCGACGCTCGCGTACAACAACGCTCTGTTCGAGACGGACTCCAAGGCCGGCAACACGACCTACTGGGAGCCGCAGGTCTCGACGAACAGCGGCACGCTGCGCGAGCTCACGCTGGAACTCATCGGCATCACCAAGGGGCGTGTGAGACGCGGTGGCGAGAAGCCGGAGGAAGTAGTCGCAGTCTGCGACAACGACCTCTGGACGGAGCTCGATCTGCTGTTGCAGTCGCAGAAGGGCTACGTCGACAAGAACGGCTCCGCGCTCGCCAAGGTCGGTTTCGACGCCTTCGAGTGGGGCTTCATCTCGTTCATGCCGGACGAGCGCGCGCCGGCGAACAAGCTCTACATCCTCAACATGAACAACCTGTGGTTGGAAATCAGACCCAGCGCCGACGAGAACAACTTCGAGGGCTGGGAGAAGGCCCCCAAGCAGGATGTTGCCTACGGGCCGATTCACATGGAGTGCCAGTTGGTGTGCAACGACAGGCATCGTCAGGGCCTGATCGGCGACATCGCCGGGGTCAGCGACTAAAGGAGGCATGACGATGTGGCGAGAGCTCACATGGCAGGAACTGTGGCGTGAGAGCGAGGCTAACAAGCCCGGCTTCAAGGCCGGCAGCTTCGCAATGGATGAGGCGGGCAGCATCTGGAGGTACATCCAGGCCAACGCCGCCATCGCCAAGGGCGACTTGGTGATGAAGCACGTCGTCACGGGCGTCGTGGCGGCGCTGAACGGTGTCTGCCAGGCAGCGAGCACCAACCACAGCGGTGGTGGTGCGCGCATCCAACTGGCGGATGGTGTGGCAACTGCCGCCAACTTCAAGGGGAACTGGTTCGATCCAGACCCCAGTGACGGCGCCACTCGGTACAACGGAAAGGGCCACGACTACTGGATTTCGATTACCACGTCCACCGGCGCAGGGCAGGTGGGCTACATCTACAACCGCGACCAGAGCGCCTCTGACTACGTGGATGCGTGGATCATCACGTCGTCCACGTCGCCTGGGCGTCTGGACACTGCACTATCCGCCACGTCGGAGTACGAGGTCTACACGGACAGCCTGTGCGTGAAGACGACTACGGCGACGGATCGTGTCGTCGGGGTGGCGCAAAAGGCGATCACCTCCGGCTGCTTCGCCTGGACTCTCGTGAAGGGCAAGGGGATCATCGGCTGGGACACCGACGCGACTGCGTTGGCTGCCGACGACCAGCTCATCATCCCGACAGCCACCGCAGGAAAGGCGGGGGGCGGCGCCGCAACACCGGATGCCGTCACCACGCTGGCCCACGTTGCCTTCGCGTGTTCGCAGGACATCGAGGCCGACGGGTTCATCCACGCCGACATCGACGTTCTCAGGCAGGTATCGCCGGCAAACACGCTGTTCATGCCGAGCGACAAGCTGTACGAGTGGCCGCGTCGGTACTAGACGGGGCTTCGTGGACGCAACAACGGTGGGCGGCCTTGGACTAGCCGCCCACCCCACTCTCGAAAGGGGATGACGTGTACCACGCCCTTGTGAGCGCGACACAGATCACGCGCCTACCCGACTGGAACGAGGAGCCGGCTCGTAAGAGCCAGGAGGCTGCTCGGCTTCGATGGGTTCTCTTCGGAGCCGGCGTGCCGTCGGCGAACGAGATACCGACCTTCTTCACTGGCCTTCGTGTCCAACCATCCACAGTGAACAATGCCGTCACCGGCATCGTCATCGACCAAGACAACAACAACATCTCTATCGACATCGACAGCGAGCAGACGACGACCGACATCATCAACGTGTCGGCCGCGGTGCTGACGACCGGGAAGGCGCTGGACATCCCGGACCTGGACGCCCTCACGACCGGCGTGGGCGTCAACATCGTCGCCAACTCGTCTAACACCGGCGCGTTCACGCTGTTGAACCTGAAGAACGACCACGCATCGGCGACCGGCGCGTCACTCCTCACCGCACTGAACGACAGCACGGGCACATCCATCACCATCGACCACAACGGCATCACCGGTAAGAGCCTGTACATCGACGCGGAGAGCACGACAGAGACGGCGGGTGTGGTGGACATCGCGGCGACAGTACTCACCACTGGCACCGCCATCGACATCGGGGACCTCGATGCCCTCACCACTGGTATCGGCATCAACGTCGTGTCCAACTCGGCGAACACCGGCGCGTTCACGCTCCTGAACTTGAAGAACGACCACGCATCGGCGACCGGCGCGTCACTCCTCACCGCACTGAACGACAGCACGGGCACATCCATCACCATCGACCACAACGGCATCACCGGTAAGAGCCTGTACATCGACGCGGAGAGCACGACAGAGACGGCGGGTGTGGTGGACATCGCGGCGACAGTACTCACCACTGGCACCGCCATCGACATCGGGGACCTCGATGCCCTCACCACTGGTATCGGCATCAACGTCGTGTCCAACTCGGCGAACACCGGCATCAGCACGCTGGTGCGGTTGCATAACGACCACGCCACCGCGACAGCCCGCATACCGCTGAACTGCATCCAAGACGCGATCAGCTCCTCGATCACGACCGGGCTCAGCGCGCAGTTCACCAACCGCCAAGCAGGCGCAATCGGGTGCGTCATCAAGCTCTACCACCAATCCGGTACATCAGGCGGCGGCGACAACGACGTGTCGGGGCGTATCCTCTTCACAGCGGATGACGAGATCGCCTCACAGACAGAAATGAAGCTCGGGCAGATCGACATGCTGATGATAGACGCCACCATCGCATCCTATGCCTCCCAGATGGACTTCTACTGCGCCACTGCTGGTGCGGAGAACAAGGTGGGGCACTTCACCGGCGCGGGTGAGCTCCACATCGACCTGTCGAGCGGCGCAGGCACCGCGACGGTGTTCGACGACGAGCCGGACATCGAGATCATCAACCAGTGGAACCTCGATCCTGAGAGCCGAGACCGGTTCCTGACCCGTCTGGAAGGACTCGGGATCACCAGCCGAAAGGACACCGGAAGCGGCTGGATGATGTGCGTCCAAAAGGGCATCTTCCTGACCTGGGGCGCGATCAACCAGATGACGCGGTGGATCACCGGGCTGGAAGATCGGCTCAGTGTCGTTGAGACACGGATGCAAGCCCTTCCGGCGTAACGAGTTCACGCAAGTGGCGGTGCCCTTCGGGGCGCCGCCACTAGGAGATGATGAGTGCCGTACACACGGCTCGAACTCAGGAAGCGTGCGCGGATTCGCTGCGGCGACCCTTACAAGGCGTCGGAGACGACACGCAGCGGGGGACGCATCCTCGACGCCGACCTGAACGACTCCATCAACGACGCCATCCACCGGGTCGCTGCGGATGCCATCACCCCCGACGGCATCCCTCTGCTCACCAAGGTCCACAAGATTCCGGTCATCAAGGGCGAGGCGCGCTACCAGCTTCCCTCGGACTTCCTGCGCATCCGGGGAGATCGCATCTACTTCCGGTCCTCGGGCACGCGCTACGACCTCTTCCGCGAAGACCTCACCGACCTCATCACAGGATACGACGTAGACGAGACAGTCACCATTCCGACGGGCTATCAGCTACACCCATCCAGCCGCTTCCTCATCACGCAGGGAACTGCCACGGGCGGCACGACAACAACGCTCGAAGACGCGGATCGTGCGAACACAAGCGTGAACGCCTTCGATGACGGCAGTGCGGTTGTGGACGCGGAAGGCACGGCGCTCGCCGCGAATGACGTTGTGGAGAACGTCACGGACGACTCGGAAGCGGCCATCTCCGCCGTGACCGACGAGAACACGCTGACCTTCTCTACGCCGAACGAGGACGTGGGGCTGAAGGGCGGGGCGCGCAACGACTTCCGGCTCGGCGACCGATATCGCGTGTGGTCGCAAGAGTGGGGAGGGTACGAGCTTTGGGTATCCCTCCCCCCGGCGTCGAGTGACCAGGCAGAAGTTGTGGCCAGCGACGATGACGACGACACCACGGAGAGGGTCGTCGGTACGAACGCCAGTGATCAGAACGTGAAGCAGGGGCAGACCTTCAAGGTCAAGAACGCCACGGTGGTTCGTAGCGTCTCTGTCCGGTTCGGCGCCACCAGCAAGGGAGTTCTGGCCGACAGCCCGCCGCTCGGCAACGTTGTCGTGCGGATCGAAACCGACAGCTCTGGACCGTCCGGGACGCTCATGGACTTCCGTGCGAAGGCATCCCGAAGCAGTATCGAGGCAAGCGGTTGGAACGAGTTCGTGTTCTATGAGCCGTTCCGCCTTGCACCGAACACGACCTATGGGCTCAGCATCGAGATCGAGGCGCAGTCGAACTTCTACGCCGACCCCACGTCTGTCTACTACACCGTGCTTCAAGATGACGACGCGAACTACACGGACGGGCAGCGCTACGAGTACATCTCCTCGTGGACCGCTGACTCCACGGCGGACATCCTGTTCAAGATCAATGCCATCTCGGCAACCGAGTCCTTGGAAGCGCCGTACATCTCGCGTGGGCAGGACCTGAGCGCGGATACGAAGGTCATGGACCTGCCGGACCACGCGCTTGAGGCGGTCTTGCTGTGGATCGAGTACGACAACCTCGGGAAGGCGGCAGAAGGACGGGGACGGCGGGACAGGATCGAGAAGTTGAACGAGTACAGGCTAGCCATCGCGGACTTGGTTGAAGACCTGATACGCGCCCACGGCCCAAGCATCCGGCAGGTCCGGGATGTCATGGGCCCGGACTTCGAGCGCGACAGCATCGACAGCCGGATTCTCACACCGCTCACTTGGACGGAATGACATGGCACTGGGGCGGGCGCGACACCGAGAGAACACCTACGTTCACGCCGAGGTGGATGACACACTGCTAGTCAGCGGGTCGATAGTCTTTGCCCTGCTCGATGTCTCGACCACGGAAAAGACGACCGACGCCATCAGCCTGTTGGGGTTGGCCCTTCCCGAAGATGGTCGGTGCCTTCTGGTGGTGCAACGACCAAGCGACGCCGTAGCAGGGAGCATGACGTTCAAGACGTACATGCAGGCCATTCTGGACGGCACGACCACTGAGGATATCGTCGTGAACAGCCAGACGGTGGAGAACGTGTCGGGGGCAACCGGACAAGAGGCTTTCGTCATCAACATCGGCCTGGGTAGTGCACAAGGGACCATCAAGTTCGGGGCACTCTTCGCGGGTGATGGTGGCGCCATGACGGTGTACTACAAGTTGTACTCGCTCTAGCCCGGAGGTTCCGACGATGGCAAAAGGACGCGCCCGGCATCGACCGAACACCTACGTTCACGCCGAGGTGGATGACACACTCCTCGCCAGCGGCTCGATAGTCTTTGCTGCTGGGGACGACTCCACAACAGAGAAGGCAACCAGCGCGATCAGCCTCTTGGGGCAGGCCCTTGCAGACGATGGGCGTTGCCTTCTCATCGTGCAGCGGCCAGACGACGCGACCGCTGCGAGCATGACCTTCAAGACGTACATCCAGTGCAAGGTAGATGGGACGAACTCCAAGAACGTGCTGGTGGATAGCCAGACCGTCGAGAATGTGTCGGGGGCTACCGCAGAAGAGGTCTTCGTCATCAACTTCGGCTTGGGGAGTGCTGAGGGCACAATCACGTTCGGTGCGCTGTTTGCTGGCAATGGTGGCGCGATGACCGTGTACTACAAGCTGTTCTCGTTGTAGGAGGAATCCATGCCACGCGCAGTGCCGAAAACGAAGGCGGGGAAACGCGCCAAGGTCGGCAAGGTGATGAAGGAGTTCCACAAGGGCAAGCTCCACAGTGGGGATCACAAGGGCCCGTTGGTGGACGACCCGGATCAGGCGGTTGCCATTGCGATGAGGATGGCGGGGATGCCAAAGAAGGGCATGATGGGTAAAATGGTGCCGAAGGGAGAAACCGGTGCCAAGGCACCCAAACGCCGTCGAAAGAAAGCGAGGAAGTGATGGCACGGCCGACGATCAAGAACCGCACGATGAAGCCGGCGTCGCCGGTGAGGGACGTGGAACACATGGTCGGGTCGAATGGCGTCAAGCGCGTGAAGATCACTGAGCATGACGACGCCGTGGTGCTGAGGGCACTCAGTCGGAAGTGGACTTCAACGCAGACCCGCCTCGATCGAGACTGCGAGACGGTCAAGCAGACCGCAGAAGCGCAGATACGGGCGATGCAAGTGGTCAGGGCGAACGAACAACGGGACTTCCACGCGGAGTGCGGCAAGGTGGCAGCACGCCTTGGGATCAACATGGCCGACGAGTCCGTGACTGTGAACTACGACGATGAGACGGACTGCTTCGTGATCGAGAAGAAGCCCGTAACCGGTGCGCCGCAGACCCCCGTGGACGACGGGCCGGGCGATGTGCCCGATGCAGAGGTAGAAGAGTAGTCCAGTGGCGACCCAGAAGCTGAGGGTTCGGCTTAGCGCCGGGATCATCGCAGACCAGGGGAAAGAGGATGTAGGCTCCCAACCCGTTCTGGCGGAGACCCGCAACGTCCGCATCAACGACAAGGGCCATGTGGTGCGGCGTGGCGGGTCTGCGCGTCCCCTGGTCAGCGCCGAGTTGGCATCGCTCCCACTTCAGTTGCTGCGTGCCTACGAGGCCCTACCGATCCTGACGGACCCAACGGCAAGCAACGCCTACCGCCACTTCCTCGCCTACGAGCTCTCCACGACCGCCCTCAAGCGCTGGGACGAAGCCTCGGCTTGGAGCGAAGTGCAGGTCCAGTTCTCAGACACAGACGTGAGCTTCCGCCCGTACAACCGGGACTACCTGCACCCGGCGATGATCTTCGGCTTCGGGCGCGTGTTCGTCGGGCTGGGTTCTGCGAACAACAAGCCTGCGTGGATCGACCTGCGGGCGAGCGGAACGCCAAATGCCTACGTCCTTGGGGGGAACACGAATCCGCCTGTTGCGCCTACGCTCGCCGCGAACAGCACGGAGACCGCGAACGACCTTACCGCGAGTCTCTACTACGGCTTCGTCTACACCCTCCGCAACTCGACCTACGGCATCGAGACACGCCCATCGACGGCGGCCACGCAACTGACGACCGCCTCGAACAAGGGTGTCGCCGTCACCATGACGCGCGACACGGATTCGCAGTTCGACCAGTTCCGCATCTACCGCACCTCGACGGGGTACAGCACTGCGGCGGATGCCTCCGCGGCCATCAAGAGTCTCGTCGGGGCGGTGACGCATACGCCCGGTTCCGGCACGGTTGCGGTGAACGTCACGGGGACCACGTACAACGGCAACGTGGCGTACACCTTGGGCGACGCGCAGAACACGGCGGACAACTACCAACTGGGCGGCGCGACGCGCGTTCCGGCGTCCTTCTTCGGCATCTACAACCAGATGCTCTGGGCGGTGGCACGGCCACGCACCGTGTGGCACTCGCGCGTGACCGCGGAGGCCCCCTACCCTGACGCCTTCCCGTTGCTGAACACCTTCGAGGTTGGTGAGGGCGACGACGAGATCACTGGGATGATGACCGTGCCCTCTGGGCGGCAGCTAGCGGTGTTCACGGACCGCTACATCCAACTCATCCAAGGCACCAGCCGGTCGAACATCGACAAGTCCACGGTCATCCGCTCCGTTGGGTGCCCCTATCCGCGCACCATCGTCGCCGTGCAGGATGTCATCATGTTTCTCGGCACGGACTTGCAGGTATGGGCGACGGACGGGCAGAGCGCGAGGCCGGTGAGCCGCAAGGTGAACGACTTCCTTGACCACATCGAGCCGGCATGGAAGTGGATACCGGTCGCCGGGGCATACCGGAACCAGTACTGGCTCAGCTTCCCGTCCGGCACCGCGATATCCACATCGGGCGCTGGGACAACGGTTGCCTCCGGCGGCACAAGCGTCTTCTCCGGGACGGTGCTGAAGAAGAAGATCACGGATGCTGCCGCCTGGGACCTATCGAACGTGAAGGTCGGCATGTGGGCGCAGGTTCAGGGCACCCCGCAGAAGAACGCCGTCATCACCCAGGTCAGCGACGCCTCGAACTTCATCGAGACGGAAGACTGGCGGTCTGATGTGCCCGCCAGCGGCAACAAGATCGAGGTCATCGCCAACGACCGTCTGCTCATCTACGACCGCACGGACGACCTCTGGTATCAGGACTACGCGCCGACGGTGAACTGCTTCTCGACGTGGATGGGCAACAAAGACCGGGGGCAGTTGTTCGTGGGGCTGGCGTCTGGCGGGTACGTCGATCAGGCAGACACCACAGACACCACGGACACGGGAAGCGTGGCGATCACTACCTACCTCAAGACGGGAGAAATCTTCTTCGGGCGCGTGGTGGACGTGGTGGGTATCCGGTTGTTCATGCCAACGCCGATGGCCCTCCAGATTCAGTGCTACATCAACGGCTCCACGACCGACGCCTTGGAGACGATGACTGCCTACGCACCCGAGGAGTCTACGGGCTACTTCTACGGCTTCACCGCTTGCACGGGCCACACGTTCGAGATCGTCATTACCAACTCGACGGGGGTGGCGATGAACGCGATACAGGCGGCGGTCATCGAGTACCAGGAGGTCCCCCAGTGATACGGAACATCAGCGGTAGTACCCTCGAAGACCTGGCGGCCAGCACTAGAGCGGCGTTCGACGACCAGTTGTTGGAGATACAGCCCCACATTGTCTACGAGGTGCCGCCGTCCAGGGAGAACCAGGATACTGCGCCCCTCGGCGAGTTCCGCGTCTACCGTGGCTCCATTCGGACGTTCCAGCGGCTCATCGGCGACAACGGCAACCCGCAGTGGCGAGAGTACTCCACGCGCGAGATCGACGGCCCGACGAAGTTCGAGATCAACAACGCCTGGGACATGACGGTGGACGACGAGAGCGCCATCGTCATCGAGCAGTCGGGTGCAGGAGACGCGAGCATCGAGTTTGAGACGTTCTCTGCGACAGCGTCGGTAAACCGCTATGTGCT
>ERZ1292629.1659-Hain-H43-01um-R1-1659-length-20935-cov-17_pt1 | contig 20935 bp, 40 predicted proteins | sample MGYA00564399_ERZ1292629 | MGnify/ENA primary metagenome ERZ1292629 (study PRJEB36523, sample SAMEA6512636) | groundwater metagenome | collected 2019-01-08 | study: AquaDiva: Metagenomics assemblies of 32 groundwater samples | reverse complement strand
CTCCCACAGTGTTCCGTACTGCCACGTCCAACGCGGAAGCCCTGCTCACTATTGATGAAGCTACACGGAAGGTGTACCGGCAGTACCATGCCTCGAACTTGTCATTCGTTGGCACGAATATGACGCACCGACTAGAGCTTCCACCTATCACTATTCCTGGCACGGCCTGTGAATGGGTCCTCGCGTGGCTCCAGTGGCTCTCAAACTCTGGCACGATGCTCATTGAGTTTCGGCAGGGGGACACACTGCTTGACCTCATTGCTGACGCTTACGAAACACTGGAAACATCTACAATGACTGCTGCTGGCGAGTACGGCGAGAACCGTATTGGCGACCGTTCAGTGTGGTGTCAGATTCGCTTCTCTAGCACTGCTACAAAGATGGAACTTCAGCCTCCTTTCATGGTTGTTGCACGGCCGCTAGAAGCTAGTTTCATCCGGGTCACACCATAATGCGTGCGCTACGTGATCCAATCCCGCTTGACCCGAACGACCCGAACTATATGTTCCACGCCACGAATGATATTAACGAATTATTTTTTCAGGCAAGGAACATTCACTTGACGAAGGGTTCGATTACAAATGGCGCAAAGGTCGGCAACCTCGATGCTCGTTGGGTGGTATTTACGTCTAATGGAACACCGGATACCGAGGATGCTGTGACGCATTCTCTTGGCCGCGTTCCCAGGCTGATTATCCCGTGCGTGCCTGACAAAGCAGCGCGGGTGTATGATAGTAGTACTGCTAATACTGCCACGACGATTTACCTAAAGACGAACGTAGCAACCGTTGCTTGGAAGTTGATAATCGCATGAGCGGGTTTAATCAAGATTATCAGCCTATTCGTATAATTGATCCAGCGATTCGTGGATATACTGCCGGAAACGTTCCAAGTAGTTGGACATTATACGACAATGCTGTCACTCCAGGAGATATTCAAGTTCGAGACGCACAATTTGGTGGTATAGGCGTAGGCGTAAATGTAATGTTCGAGCCTTCGAGTGCTGCAAACGCTCCTGTTGGATATTATGCAGATTCTTTCATTACTAATGGGGTAACACCACACAGAATATCAGGAATTGTGCGGGCTGCTGCCAACACTAATCCAAACGTAGGTGGTGGACGTGGACTTATTGGCCTTATTTACGGAACTAGATTTAACAGCGACAGTTTCTTTAGTGCCCCGGCTATTTTTGTAGGAGTAGATGCATTTTGGGATACTACAAACCTTGCGAAAAATGGAATTTTTGTAAGTGTTACTGAAGCTGGCGCATCACAAGTTAGTCATACACTTCCAAGAGTGATGAATGGAAATAGTTGGTACACTGTAGGTATTGAAGTATTAGCTCAAACAGTGAATTTTTATATTGATCTTGTAAACCAAGACAATCCTGATAATCTAATTGGAGCTTCAAATCTTTCATTAGTTTATACATATACACTCACGAATTCGCGTGGGATGGAAGGTCCGATAGTTTTAGCGGGCGGTGGGATGGCAGGAGCTTATGCTGCGGCAGATTGGAGCGGTTTTGGAGACTGTCTTCTTGAAGAACTTGAAGGCCCACAGGGAAGTGGCGGCAAGGGGAATCCTCCAGCGAGCGGCAAAGCCCCGCTCTTTCCTATTGGCGGTGTTCCAAACTTTGACACGACTTTGAACTTCCCTGACATCCCAGCGAGTTTTAACTATACTCGCTGGAAGGCCGTCAAGGAACTACAAAAGCTCTACAACAACCTGGACTTGAACGGATGAAAAGCAGTAACTTTGACATTCATTACGTTTCTGTGGCGGCTCCCCCGACTGCTAACACTGAGTTTGGCGTGACGCATAGCATGGGTTCAACGCCGCTCGCTGGCTTCATAGTGAGGACGTTTGGTAGCGGTGACTTGTACCTTGGCACTACGGCTTGGACGAATACAACGGTGTATTTCAAATCTACCCTCTTAAACGGGCGCTTCGTTGTCGCTCTACTCCGGTAGGAGAACACAATGGCAAGAGATATTCATGGTTTTGAGATTGGCGAAGGTGGAATGACTCCTCCTGGGTATTTCCAGCCTACGCAGCCAAGGAAACTGAGAAGTACAAGTACATCCACAACCGCAGGCGAAGTCACGCCAGAGAAGTTTCAGCAATACTGGCAAGCTGCCTATGGCGGCGTCCCGATGGGTGTTGACATTGGTCAGCTTGGGGATATCTGGCAAGAAAATGTTATCGGGCCAGGGATGGAGGCTGGCCGTCGTGCCGCTGCTCGAAACACTGGTCTATCTGGGGCCGCTCCCGGTGCTGGCAATGAGGCATGGCAACAGCGCCAGCTTGCTGGGAAGTATGGGGCAGGTCTTGCAGGACTTCAAAGCCAAGCACTCTCGCAGGGTGTGCAGAATCAGTTGCAATCTCGTGGAATTTTAGCGGCACTTATGGGCCGGGGTTCTACGACAACTTCGGAAACTCTGAGTGATGACCCCACAGATCGTAGTGGACAGTTTGGCGGGTTCAAAATGTCCCAACCCAGTGGAACCCCAAGCATGATGGCTCCGTACCTTAAACAGATTAGTGAGCAAGCTGCTCCTACTGGTAGTTGGTGGGACACTGAACAAGGTAAGAAGGCTTCAACTCAGTCTATTTCAGGAAACTGGTGGAACCCTCAAGAGAGTAACATCTATAGGGGTGCTGGCTTCGGTGAAGGTGGTGCATAATGCCAACTTTTATAAGTGATGACCCTGAAGCAATCGCAGAAGCTGAACAAAGGCGGCAGACTGCACTCCTTATGAATAGCCCATTATATAGTGCTCTTCGTGAAGGTGCGGCAGCTTCCATGCCGTCAATGAACCCTGAACCAGAATCAACTTTGCCAGTTCCTGAACCAGCAGTTTCTTACACTGGAGATGGCCGCTATACATTCAGGTCAGGGAAAGGTGCATTCAATGAACCTACTTACACTGACCGCCCTGAAGGAATGACATATAACCCTAGTGCAGGGCGTAGTAGGGAGGGACTTAAGCGTTATGGTGGAGCCGCTGAGGATTTAAATACACTTGACGAAGTATTCAACCAGCGCTTGGCAGCCTTTGAACGGGCACGGCCTAATATGCAAGTTGATCCTATGGCTCTGTTTGAGCAAATGGTTGCGAAGCCGTCTGCTGAGACACAAGCGACGATGGCGAAGCCGTTTGCAGAACTCAGTGCGCTTGCTGACAAGACTCGCCAGAATCGTGAGATGGAAGCTATTGGTCAGCTTTTTGGTATGCCCGCTGGCACACCTACCTCTAAAGAAGGTCTTGAGCGCATCAAAGGCATCCGTGGTGAGCAGCGTGCTCAAGGTGAATTCCAACTTTCACAGGATCGTGAGAAGCGCCTTCGCGTGAATGCCGAAAACACACAGAACTGGCGCATGGGCCAGCCCCCGAGCCCTCGCATTATTGAAATGCGTGCTGAACAGATTCTTGCGGACGAGGGGTATGACACTGTTCGTGTTGGCACTAACTGGCAAGTGATGAAGAAGAACACTAATCGGCCTACCCAAGATAGTGAACAACTTTGGGCGGGTGCCACGCGCCGGGCTCAGCAACAACTTATGGCCGAGCGTGGCCAGAGTGCTTCCGCTGTGAAGCATCCAGCAGTTGTTATGGGCGAGACTGTTGCGAAACAGAACCCTAACGATCCGCGTGTCCTGAATATGCCTAAGTCCATTGCTGCCCTCAAGACATCACACCCTGAGATGTTTTTCCCTGACGGGAAACCAATGCCCGCAGCGGTTGAAGAGGCTGCTAAACAGAACTTTGGACGGTAATCATGGCCACACTCGATCCTATGGTTTGGGGAGATTCTGCAAAACTAGAGACTGCACCTGCGGCTCCACAGGAGCAAGGCCTGTTCTCATCTCAGGCTGTGGATGAAGGTTCTCCTGAAAACCCCCTGGACCCAATGATCTGGGGAGATACTGCGGGGGAGAATCAGCCCCTTGACCCTAATGTTTGGGGGGTCTCTACTGAAGGCGTACGTCCAATATCTGCTCCTGAGCAGCCTGGTGTTCCCTTTGGTCAAGCTAAAAGTGTCAGTGACCTTCCAACAGTCGAGTCACCACTTGATATTCCCCAAGATGTATTGAACCGCCTAGGCACCTTCGTCAGTGAAGGTGTCGAGGAAACCAAACGAGGTATCTCATCTCTTGACCCGCGCTCACCAGAGACTATTTGGCAGCGCAAACGGCCCGACGAAACTAAACTCCAAGCCCTTGCACGCTATATCCAACCCCTCGGTATCATTGGCGGACCAGTAGATATAATGGTCTCTCCTGCAAGTGCTGTCATTTCTGAAGGTTTGCGAGGTCTTAGTGAACTTGAAAGTCTTGCACGCCCAGGGAAGCCATCTATAATTCGTAAGGCTGAGGATTGGGCACCACTTCTTGCTCAGCTTGGCCTTGGTGGGGTTGGCCCTGCACGCCGTGGTATAATGAAATTCGCCCTCGGCCCTGGCGCGGAAACAGCAGCACAGAAAGCTACTCGGATCGCTGCCCGCGCTGAAAAAGGTTGGCTTCCTACTGAAACTGTTTTGAGGCAATTAGAATCAGTCGCTCCATCTGCTCGTGAAGCTGGAATTGCCTTACGAACTGCACCAGAAGAAACAATGGGAATGTCCTCAAAGTTGCGGGGCCTGGTTGGAGAAGAGAAACTTCGAGGGCTTAAACTGACGCCAACTGAGGAGGAAAACCTTTGGCGACTCTCTCAAGGTGAAGAAATCGCCTTATCACCAAATGAACAAGCAGTTCGTGACTTACTGGAATCTCTGTACAATCCTAAAACTGGAGCCAAGCCACAAGCTGCTGCGACTGCTGGAATGCGTGGAAGAACTTTGGCAGGTGAGGAAGTTCCATTTACCGCGCGCCCAGGATTCTATTTACCACAAACATACACCCCCGAACAGTCTGAGAAGATTCGGAACATTCTTGACAATTTGAGTGCTGAGGCCGGAAAGCCTGTACAAGTCCAACGTTCTATTGCTATGGGAGCCGAGCGCCCGCACCTTGCCAGGTCTGCTTACGCTAAGAATCCCGAAGCCATCGCTGAAGCAGAGCAGTACATCAAAAACATTCCTGCTGCTGTGTTTGCGGACATTGAGGACTTCTCAAAAACCTTCGGGCGTGTCCGTGCTTTCGGTCCAAATGACGAGAAACTTAATGACATCTTAAAGCGTATTGGTGAAGAAGTTGGTGGAGGAGTCGAAGGCACAGCACTCAGCAAGTCCCTCTACAAGTCCATTGCCCGTGACTTCGGCCCTGGTGCTGCGAAAAGTGTTGGCCTCGACTCCTTACGAGTCTTGGAAGCTATGACCAAAATGCCGTTCTCGTTCGTCTCGAACGCTACACAGTCATTCATTACAGCGATTGTAGTGGGAGCAAGAAACACAACTCAAGCTGTTGCTGAAGTCTTGTTTGACGCTGCTACACGTCGAGAACTGCCTGCTATTGTGAAGGAACTTGGCATCATTAACCGCACAGTTGCCAAATCACTTCAGCACGAAATCAGTGGAGCCGCGCCTGGATTTCTCCAGAAGACTGCGGGCGTAGTTCTCAAACCCTTTGAGTGGGTAGAACGCTTCAACCAGGCGGTCGCTGCTCGGGCAGGCCAACTGGCCACTCTTCGCCTCTCGCGGAAACTGGAGCGAACAGGAAAGTTAGCCCCTCGTGAGTGGCGTTGGCTAAAGAACAGTGACTTAGATGTTGCTGCTATCCAAGCCCGTGTGACAGCAGGTGGGGGTGGACTGCTCCCACAAGAAGTGCGCCGGGCGTCTTGGGGCCTCCTTGATCGAACACAGTTCCTAGCACGGCCAACTGCCATGCCGTACATTATGCGGCGTGATCCACTCATGCGCCTCGTGTTTCAAATGAAGACGTTCGCTGCACGAGCTACAACTGCTATTATGGATGAAGTAGGCCGGGAAGTCGCGGCGGGCAACTTGAATCCTGCGATTCGCCTCCTTGCATATTATCCTATTGGAGGTGAGTTAGCAAAGCAGGTTGGTCGAAGACTTCGTGGACAAGAAGTAATGTCCCCCCAAGAGGTTTGGGACCTTGATACTAAGTCGAAGGTCCAACGCGCCCTTCACAATATGTTATACGTGGGGGGCTTGGGGATTATGACAGACTTTCTCTCGTCAACACTTCGCGGGCAGGAAGCTGCGGCGGGTTACGCGGTTGGTCCTGGCGTGACTGATGTGCTGCAAGAATTTGTTGGTCTAGCGCAAATGGGCCAGCACGTACTAAATCTGCCAGAGGAACAACAGAAACTTGAAACGTCTAGGAAGCAATTTCAGCGGCGTCAACTTCGGCGTGTGCCGTTCCTTGGACCTCGGCTGGCGGAACGCACGAAGTCTTTACAAGAGTTTTTGAAGGAGCGTGGACGGCGGCCTTCAGCCCTGTATTAGAAGCACTGTACTCTAATCGTTCCTCATGGTCAATATCAATGATCGCGTGAAGTAACTCGTGCCGTAAGGTTTCCCATTGTTCCCTAAGGGACAGCGTTTTGTCTATGTAAATTAAGTTGTTGACATCATCCCATAAACCATCTAGTTCGTGACCGCCAGGTGCAACAGTTTTCATAAACTCTGGAGTAACAAGCTTCACTTTCACTTTTACAGTCTTACCAAGCCAAATGGCACGAGGCAGGCGATGAATAACTTTTGGGCTTTCAACGTCGGTGATCTTATTAGCGGCGTCGGCTTGCTGCTCGTTGCCTGGAGAATTATCAGCAACCATTTACGGCACCTTGAGGAAAGACTAGCTGCCCAAATTACTGGAGTCGAAGTGAAGTTGGATGAGCACATTAAGTGGCATTTAGATCATTAGTTATTTATTTCCTACCCATGCCTCAAATGCGAGCCAGTCAGTAGAGCAAGTTCCATTACTATGTTTTGCAATATATTTAACCCACGGGTGAAATAAGCAGTTCGGTGATACAATAAATACAGGCTTTCTACACACAGCAAATGTATGCCATATTTCACACACAACACCAATCATAGGAACGGTTCTATCAAGATATGCCACAGTTCCAGCACTAGAGTTGATAAGGTATAAGTCGCCTTGTACAATAGTATCAGGATTAAGAGCATCTCCATACTCAATGATAGTTTTCTCTCCACGGTCTAGTGCTTCAATATCCTTCCGTTCTGTATCATAGAATGGATTAATTAACTCAATCCCTGTATTTGCCTCGATCTCTAATTCGATTTTTCTAATCTCGTGGCGTAGTACAATAGGATGCGCTAAGTACAACTTCATAGCACCTTCCCTCCATGCCGATGCGGGCGTGTCTTGTTGTACGTTATCTTTCGATACAGCGCCTCCTCAATATCTATGTTATACCGCTCGCAAACGGTTGCGAGACGAATCACTAGATCAGCGAACTCAATGGGAATGCCCTCTGGCTTGCCTTCTATAACTCTAACACTATTTATCCCACCCACTCCGTTCCTAAACTCCTCTATGACCTCAGACAACTCAGAATGCATCATCAGCACTTCCTCACCAAAGGACTTCGGCGGATCAAACCACCCTTTCTCTTGGGCTGTCTCGTATGATACTGCCTTCAAGAAATCCCATGTTAGCACAATAAGCCCTCCAACTCTTCTGACTTGACAACTACTTTTGTAGCGTAGCGGTACATCACGTCGAACCTGTCATAATGTTCACCTAGAACAATATATCCAGGCTTCTTCATTCCCCTGATGACGCCAAACTCAACATGGCACGATCTACCAGCAGGAAGTAACAATACTCCTGCGTCAGACCGTCTAATATGATGGTCGTCAAAGTCGAAGACGTGGTTGGCATGTAACCCTGATAAGGCATCAATATATGAACGTCCTCGTTGGGTTTCGTATTCTTGCCACTTATCATCTGCCTCTGGTCCTGCGGCGTACCAATCATCTATAACCTCGTGTCCCCATGAGCGTAGTAACTGCGCGACTCGCGGGACTTCTGGATTACGAAGCGATCCAATGAGATAGACGATCACAGCACTCTCCACAGTTTCAGCGCCACGTACGCGAACCCGCCGATTGTGAATTGCGCGGCGAACCCCCTGAGCCAGTAGAGCCAGTCCATTCACACACTCCTACGCTTCCCTAACCTCTCCATGAACTCCACAACATCCTCACCTTCATATGGCTCGTATGGATCAGGCAGCAGTTCACAGTCTTCGGTGTGATGTTGTGGGTTCAGGTCCCACGGAGAGTCTAGATCACTCCCGCAGCGTGAACAGCGCCATGTCTTTGGCACGTCATTACCGTGAGCTACCACCGAAGTCAACCATCCCGACATCGCCGGTGACAGCCGACGCAACATAATTCAATAGTTCCACGTCACTTTCGCAGCGAGCAATGAGAAGTTCCCAAGCAGCTTGGTCATTGTCAAGCAAGGCCGATCGCCAGATGTCGGGCGTAATGTGCATCTTCTGGACGCCACGAGGCGTACCAATGAAGTCAGCCATAGATTCTAGGCTATTACGCCCGACTAAGTACTTTTTTCTAGCGATTTGCGCCGGGTCAATTAGCTTCAAGCGTGGCATTTCAAAACCGTACTTGAGAGCAACGGTCCTCAACCACCGGATATCAAAGAACTCACCGTTATGTGCATAAGCAATTTGTCCCGTCTTGAGCGTAGAGAAAATATCTTGCACAAGCTCGCTGTCATCTGACCGAATGCCCCGCTTCCATGAGTCATAGTTCCGGAGCGCGAAGGTCTTCTTTACTGGGCCTGTTTCGCCCCCATGAATTAAGAACGATGCAACAAGTGTGACGCCCCAGCCTCGGTCGAGGCCCCAAGTCTCAAGGTCGAACACGACTTGTGTGAGTGGTGCAGCAAGGTAGTGTGGAATTGGCATTTCAGAGGGGAGGGCTTCATTTTCTCTCACTGCCTTCACAATACGCCGACACTTCGCGCAGTGTGTAGCGAAGTTATCCCCAGTGTCCAGTTTGCCTTTCCCCCACGAGTTTGGTGTGAAGGTGTTTGTACAGATAATACAAGGCCTTGCAACGTATGGCATAGTAGCTCCTAAAGGTGAGTGCGTGGGACTCCGTAGGCTTCGTTGGATTGAGGCTTCTCCTCCGTAGTCTTGGCCGGTTCCTCCAGGACAGTCTCATCTTCTTTCAAGAGTGGGAGGCGAACCTGCCGCCCATCCGGTAAAATAGCAACCTTCACTACCTTGTCATTCCCGTAATGCTTTGTAGCTAGGTCCACTTGGTTCTTTACGTCATCAACCTTATGCTGCTCCCACTCCTCACCAGTCATGTGTATTACGCGCTCATTCTCAATAAGGCCCCAATGCACGTCTCTCGCTGGGATCGCAGCAATCATCACGCCGTCCTTCTCTTGAATCTTGTCGCTGTTCCGCTTGCAGATGACAGCGACAGGAGTGATGTCTAGACGATCGCAAGTGATAACGACTTTCTCCCCAAACACATCCTGAACGAAAACACAGTACCGGCCTTCAGGCTGATCTTTGAAATCCTTGACAATGTGTACAACACGGTCAGAGTACAGGGACCTGCTCATTATCTACTCCATCATCTCTTAATGTTGCGATATGTTTTCACAAATGTTCCTGTATCAATTTCCCTGTGGATACTATATTCTTTGGACTGCCCACAATAACGACACAGGAACCGAACAAGCAAATAGATTCCACCTATACGGCCAGTAATATCCTGCACGTCCCATGTGTGCCACCCAAACCAACACCACAATCTCATTTCTTCCTTCGCTCCTGTTCAATCTCGATTTGTAGCAGCGCCAAGGCACGCCATGCAAGCTTCGCACTATGCCGCGTCCCATCAGAATCAAACCTTCCCCGATCCACAAGATGCCGCATGATACAATCCGCGTGGTCAGTGGACTTCTCTTTCGCCCAGTGCAGTGGTTCCCCTGGGTTATGCTGCTTGTTCCCTTCAACAGAGACTTTCGCTACTTCAATAAGTGCATCAGGAAAGTAGTCTAAAACACTAGTACAAAGTGGAACGGCCTTTCGGTTCACTGGGAATTTATTACTTCTCAGGTGCACACCAAGTTCATCAAGATCACAAGGAATTATCGCCACGCTAGCCTCCTAAAATAGCTTTAACCAACTTGAGTCCTTTGACACTACCACACGTCACATCACTTTGTCAACGAACGTTCTGTGTAATGAAATCAGCGAGTAACAGTGCCTCGTCGCGGCTCATTAGGTGCCGCCTGTACACAGCCAGCTTCTTATCACCGTCTGTATACACATGCACGTCAGCGAAGGTTTCTCCATATAACTTAAATGATATGATCTCCTTAATTCCAGGCACATTACACCTCCTTCAATAATCGAATGGCTGTCTGCACCCACTGAACCTGGCGCTTGGCATCATCCAAGGCGTTGTGCCGCACGAAATTCATCTCTCGCACTTGCGTCCGCTCCATTGCCTGAGCATATCCAGGAGCGAGCCAAAACAGCGTCCTCGTATCACGAACATCACGATATTTCCACGGCGGCTGTTGCCCAAGCTTATCATATGCGGCGCCAATGAGTGTCAAGTCAAAGTTGCTCCCATGTGACCACGTAAGCAACGGGCGCTCACCGTACCATCGTCGGAATGCTGACAAAGCTTCGTGAAAGCCTATCGGCTCAGGCTTGAACAGTGCCGTCTGTGCCGCCTTCGATTGACTGAACCACCACTGAATCGTGCGCCCTTCCACTGTACAGTCTGCTTTCAATGACGATGCGATGGAGATATTCACATAGAATGTATCCTCAAGGTCCACAAGGGCAGGAAAGTCAAACTTCACGGCCCCAATAGACAGAATGACTCCACTGGGCCTGGTGTCTAGAGTCTCGATATCTACCATGCAGTGATCCATGATTACTCTCTCGCTTTGAGCATGGCGTTAGCACACATATAACGCCATTTAGCTAAAACATCTGCCCAATGTATAAGATAGTTATAATCCTCAACAGGAATATTGATAAGTTCTGCCGCTTCTTTTACAGTCATAGTAGGTGGTTCCGTGCTTTCATTCCCAGCAAACCAGTCACGAAGGGACATGCCATCTCTTGCAACAGTGAAAATGTCCCCACCACAAAACCGAGTAATTTGTACTTGTGGAAACGCCGGGCCACTATCATTCTTCATGTTTGCCTCGTTTTGTAAATGTTTTCTATGTCTCATGTCAAATAAATCACTAGGAGCTATTGCCATGACTTCCTCCCTTACAACGCCTACACCCTTCCCACGTTTCAGGATACCACATATCACAGCGTCCACATCGCCGCCGTCCATTCACTACTTTAGCATCGCCCAGCACGTCCCTCTTTTCGCGCTCCAAGGGGCCTTCAGCATTTTGCCTTCCGCGATTAAACTTGGCTCTGTCAGCATCGGTATTAGGTGGGCAATAGTCGAGGAGCACTGATCGCTTGGCCCTTCGAGCATGAACCCGTCGTGGCTTAGTAGCACGAGTTGCCATCCCTCATTCTCCTCAACGTAATCCATCACCTTCGCCAGCCGAGGATTCACGTATGTCACTTCACTGCCGAGCAGCGGGTGGTTGTAGATTGCCTTAATCTCTTCAGTCCCGGCGTGCCAGTGCCATGTGCCAGCTTTCCAGCGCAGGCCATAGTATCGTCGCCGCCTGCCTCGATACAACGTGACTGCACCAGTAGCCTCAGCCTGCCGAATAAGCCCAGCCCGCCAATCTCTGAACCGCCATGCTTGGTCGAGCCAGTTGTTCTTGAGCTTATCTACGGCCTTGTAATCGAGATCAAGTTTCGCACTGACCGCTGCTTGCGCGAGGGCTTGCGTGTCACCCCCGTTGAGCAGCATGTAAATGAAGTTCTTTGAGAACGTGTACTGTGGCGCTTCTTGGTCCATCCATGTTAAGGCTTCATCAACACTAACCTTGAATAGCGCACAAGTGTTGACAATGTGCGGCTTATATTCAGGTTTCCCTTCTCGGTCATAACGTTCAAGAGTATCGCTAATGAATGAGTCGCCACTGAGTATGCCTGCAATTCGATAGTGCAGGCCATCTGCATCGAAGCTAACAAACTCTCGTCCTGCTGGAGTAACATACGCTCTCCGTGGGCCATGTGGCTCAGTGAGGTCAATTTCTAGCCCAGCAGTTTTTACCAAGGCTTTTAACTTTATGCCATCCTCTAATGACGTTGATGTCGTTATAATCCTCTGAGGCTTCAACACTTGCTGTTGGTTCGGGTCCGAAAAGTGCCATCGGTGCATCGCCCCGTGCATGTTCGCAACCGCATGAACACGGCTCGTAGATGGGCTCACCTTCGTCTCTACGAAGTACGAACGCGCTACCTTGTCCCGTGCCCGGAACTCCAGCAGAGAAAACAGTCGCATATCTGAATAGGTCGTTGCAATGGCTTTCACTGCCGCCTTGTCGAATCTCACTATTTTTCTGTTTTTCCGGCTGTACGGTATCCGCTTCCCCTCGCTCTCCAACAGCTTCATCATCTGCTTGTGGGAACGTAGCTTCAAGGGCTTTGAGTCCATCCAGTATTGCCTGATAATGGCGCATTTGGCGCATATGCCAGTTTCTTTGCGCCTCGGTTTCAGAATAGACTTGCCTGAGTATCGCGTGTGTACTGGACATGGTAGTGGTGCCTCCCCTTTCGGTTTCTCGAAAGCCGCAGTTAACTGTACTTCAAGTGCATCTCGTAGAATCTCGTACAGCGTTTTCTCAACCTTGAACTGTTCCTCGTCTAGTGGCATCCCAGCTAAATGGACATGTACCGCCGTCCTGATCTGCACCCGGTCATCATTGTAGCACGTAAGGACTTCCTGGTCCCGCGCTTTACAGTGCGATTCAATCTTATAGAACGCCTCCCACTCGGCAGCACAGTCGAGGCAGTTGTAATAGTAGGGTTCAGAATCACTGAGCCACTTCCAGAATTTGCGATACGTCCAAGTCGAGGCGATAAAAGCAACCGTGTGGGGAAGCTCAATGTCAAATCTGGAATGAAGTAGTGTGAGATCGTGACAGTTTTCCCATCGAAACTTAAAGCCATATTTAGTGAGGACTGCATAATCAAACGGAGTCGCCGTAACAAATCTGCACGACGCTTGAAAAATGATTTCTCTAAGTTGCTCTCGTTGTGCTTCACTGAACGCCTCCCAGTTTACGTTCGCGGCTCGGTCTTTGGCCCAGGCGATGCCGATGATCCTGAGCCTTGCGTCAATGGGTTTGGCTTTGTTTGTCTCGACATCGAGAACCACGGAGGCACTTGGATTATGGGCAAGTCCTTTAAGTCTGTTAAGGAAAGTCCCCGGGTCTTCAGCGCAATAGAACTCGTCGTCGTACTTGAACGCTTCGGCTCCAAAGCGAGAAGCCGTATAGATTCGTCCGAAATCACCTTTACTGGCCGACCTGAGTCTTGGCTTAGAGAAAAGCGCAGAAGGATGAATAGTAGGCAAAGTAAAACGACCACTAGCGAACCCAGCATCAGCAACAAGAGGACTTCCACGCCACACCTCCACATTGTTCAGCCCCGCTGTGAACATCAACGCCTCATCGTCTAGCGGAACCACCACTTTAGAGCTTGACAGATCAGGCCGACCATGCGCGTGACCACAAAACAAAGCAGCGTCGTAATAAGAAGCAGGCTTATCGTCAGTATGATTATAACGACATCGGGTGACATTGCACCAGTTAGCATCACTTCTCCTCAGCCCATACTTCGCAATGTTCGCCTCGATCATCTTGCCAGTGCGACCGCCGAACGGCTCGCCGCTGACTTCGGCTTCCTTGTCGGGCCTCGCACCGATGAACGTGATCGTCGCATTCAGGTGCATCTCGTCCGCTGCGAATCCAGTGCCATCCCCGTACCACTGGCACCCTTCGCATGCCTTCGGCTTCGGCTTGAATGCTAGTTTCTTGGTCATTCACGATTTTTCCACGCACGCACAAACAAATACAGTGCGAGCCCGCCCCAAACAACCATGAAGCCAATGCCTAACAGAGCCCTAACAAGATCATCGCCCACTGTTGGCGTTGGTATCATAGTTTCTGTCCAGTTTTAGTGAGGGTATCTCGCCCGTACCAATACACTTCCTCTAATTGGGCAGATATTCTTCTAATTAAGTCTTGCATTACAACATCACTGGGAATGAAATTACCCAACCCCCCAGACTCATGTTCCTTCAACCAGGACCATACTAAACCAAAAGCCATATCATTCCACGTCATTATATCCATTCCATTCAGGTGCGTGAGCGTCCCAACAAGCGTTGCAGTAGATACGCCCATTCTCATCTTCAGTATGGTCAAGATCACCGTATGGACACTCCAGCGGCTCGTTCTGCATAAATTATTCCTCAGTGTCAGATGGAATAGTGAATGGGATGTTTAGCATAGTAAGAATTTCACGAGATAATACAATGCGACCAGAATCACAACCTCCATAATAGGCGTCATCAAAATTACCGCCAGAGTTATCATATGGGCTGAAGTGCTTGTCATCACTCCATAAGTATGTTTATAACACCTTGAAGATTCATTGTCAGTTTGCTCCTTCTGTTGACGCTGTGCTCTCTCTACAGCTTGTCGAAACTGGAGCGTGGGCGCTTTCCGCCCTGCGATGATTTGGTGGACTTCGCATAAAACATGGGTGTCATCCACACGGTACAGCGTCCCGTGCAATTGTCCTTGCAAACCCTCCCGCCCGCACCCATCGCACACTGTTTGTAGGATGTGCTGACCGTACTGTGTACGCCCACGCTCCAAGAGTGCCATGACTAACTAGGTGTCACATTCTGGGACGCCTCGATCTGTGCCTTCGTCCGTCGTGGCCTGCGCGTCCGTACCACCACTCGCTCACGCTTAGGAATGATGTCCTGCTCCTTCGCCAACTCAATCACTGCCTTCCCGAACTCTGCATACGCCTTCATCTGCTCGATTGCTGACAGGTCGAAACTCATTTACTTTCCTCCGGAAGTGGGTAGTTCTCAATGGAAGGGAAATCTATCCAGCGCCCTTCATGTAAGTCCAACACATCCCAAAAACCTTTACGATTACAACTCCTCCAGTACCAAGCCTCTTGGTTAGTAGCAAAGCTTGCAACAACAGCACTCCTTGGTAGAATTTCCTCGTAAATGTCTGAATGGAACACTAGGTAGCGTTTGTAAGGCTCAGAATTCATGTTAACTCCGTTGGTAACGTTGCTATCTCCTGACATAACTCTGCGTACCATTGATCCATAGCTTCAGCATTTGGTAATGGTCCATACTTCACGACCAAGCGTAACTTATCACGAACATCGTGAAGCATGGACAAAATATCCATAGCATGAACCGCTGCGAGATACTGATACCTCTCTTCGGATGGATCAAACTCTAACCGTGCGATCACTGAACCGCCTCAATCTCCTCCAGTGTAGCAGGCTTGATCTTCTTGAAGTCCTGTGCCACACCTTCACCACCACTCTTGGTCTCGAACTTCCGGTGTTTGACCTCAAAAGTCAGATACACCTTCTCTAACTTCGTCGCTGCCTCACGAATTGGCGTAGTCTTCAGGGTCTCTTCGTCAATGCCCGCCGCGTCACGAATGAGCCGGGCCAAGCTGTGTCGCCCGATGCGATCTTCCTTACCAATCCAGAAGTTCTGGCTGCTTGTCCTGTAGTAGTTAGTATCAGGGTCAAAGCGCCCATGACCCACTCGCCCAAGCGCAGTGATGTCCACGTCCACTTGCGGAACCTCATCCCGCCCATCCTTCAAGGGCTTGTTCAACTTCCGATACTTCCCAGGCTCAGCTTGCGACGTGTCCACCTTCGACACATACCCAATGTACCGAGGGCCTTCAGGAAGATTCTCGGCGTCAGCAAGATCACCGTCACCGAAGTAGTCAGGATTCTGTTCCAATGTCTCGTCAACCATGTTACGCAACCTCCTTTTTGGTCAGGTATTCAACTGCACGAGAAACACTGTGCATTGCATTCATTAACTCTGATTTTACGTTTGGATGTAGGTTTTCAGGGCAGTTATAGTACGCTAGAGTCGTGGCTTTCAAAGCCTCAATAATCCAATGCATCTACTTGACCTCCTTAGCAGTAAGGTTAAACTGTTTCACTTTGTCTCGCACACGCATTGGCCCGAACAATACCTTTCCAATCTTAAGGCATACACCTATAGCATCAGGACTGTAAAAGGACCTACGATGGTCAAAGCCTGAGTACTGTGCTGGTTCTGTCGGACTCACCTTATAGTATCCGCCTGTTTTCCACACCCACACCTTCATACTGTTCCCTCCAATTTAAGTTCACGAAGCAGATAGTCAATCCCACGATCAGTGCTCGCTAGGTCATACAGAATCACTCTCTTTGGCTGCTGGCTCAATGGAGCCCGCACCTTCGACACAGCATTCGCTGTCAGTTGCGTCTCAGCGCACCGCATCATCCTCCCCTGTTCACCTACTGCCATTTTCAACGTCAGGCAATAGCTGAACAGCCCATAAACAGTTCCTCTCAACTGCCCCGGCAGCGTCGTCTGTAACTTCTCGTCAGGCCCTCCTTTTTGCTTCGTTTGTTTGTCTTGGTTGACGGTGAGTGGGTCCTCATACGGCATAGCCAACGAACCTGCCCCAAAGAACTTCACCCAGCTTGGCGTCTTGAACCGTGTCACAACGTCATACATGATGTCACTAGCCAGTTTGTTCCAAGTCTTACCGTGATCTTCTGGCATCAGTCCATCACTCACCCGGTCCTTGAAGGTCATCCACCAAGCAGCGCCAAGGTTGTCTTGAATCACAGCAACAGGCTTCTGCTTGAGGAAGACTTCCTCATATAGTTCCTTGTTCGCTTCGTTCGAGCGCACGAGGAACCAGTTAAACTTTCGGTCACGCAGCGTTTCAAGCCCCTCGTCATCTACTGGATACGTGACAATCATCACGTCACTCGGTTCACACTTCGCCAGCTTCAATGCCATCTCAGCCAAGAGCAGCGTCTTACCAACTCCTGGTTGCCCTTGAACGAACACACTAGGCCGAGGGCGATGCTCCAGTGTGTTCCCTGCTGTCAGGTGTTTTAGCTTCGTTGGAATCTCCATGCTATCTCCGTACAGGCTGGCGGCGGAAAGTCACATCAATACTGATTATATTAGAAAACATATCTGTAAAGACTTCACGTATTTTTGTTTTCCAGTGCGAAGTCCAATACCCATGCAGTTTTTCTACTGAAATTCCATAGTCAAATAATTCTGCTTCAATCTTAAACTCTACCCGATTCAATGGTTTCCGTTTTGTCGCCATTTTTATCGCTCCTTATTCGACACAAAATGAATATGTCCTGGGTAAGAATGATCTATATCTTGTACTCCAGCAAGTCTGTCAGTTTTCACGAAAGGTCTAAGCACATTCTCTAAGGAGCCAGGATGGTCAGAGAAATACTTTCTCCGACTAAAGTTACGATCACCTCCAACAATCCTTGAAACGTCATAAAGTGCCTGCGCTTCATCAAGATACAACTCCAAAATAACCTTCGTTGGGGGTGGAATCACTGGCTCAGGATACCGCGTTGCTGTTGCCATCTCTCTCAACCTCCAATTCACACACGAAATCATCAAGTCGCCGTGGATCAATGTTCGCAAGGCACGCTTTGTGAAAGTCGCACGCAAACTCCCGAATGCCAGTTTTTGTCACCATCTTCCTAATGCAATTCTGCGTGTGCCGTGGAATCGCTTCCATCGGCACTGTATCACACTCATCACTACTTGTCAACCAACTGTTCTCAATCCATTTCATGTACTCGTTCGTCGCCGTCGCGCTCGCGTGCCACAGTCGCTCCTTCCACTCTGGCACATAGATCGGCTCTCGACGAACCGCAGCAGGCGTCGGCTTGTACCGGCCCTTCCCCGGCAACGAGCGCACAAGAAACTCCATTTCAACGTACTTCACTTCCATAGGGGGAGTATAGTTGTGTCGAAACAAGGCTGCATAGCACAGGGGCTGCCATCCAAGTTGGTACTTCGCTATCGTGTCATCAATGGCCTCAAACCCTGACACAACCTTTCGCTCACGAATGACCGCCATTCCTGACTCCTCAACCACGTAATCAATCTTTCCAGTTGAAGGCGTGTGATACTTCGGCTGAATAAGTAGAATGTTCTCACGCACATTCCCATACAAAGTCAGCCACACAACGAGCGCATCCCGACACGAGGCCATGAGAGGCAGCAGCTCGTCATCGTCAAACTGTGGTCGAAGTTCCTCGACCTTATTATCCCACTGATCCAGCGCATCTTGTGTCGTTCGAGGCGTGTTAGTTTGCTTACACTTCAACCAGACATCTAGCACCTGATCCATCAAGCGCCCGCCCTGGTACGCCAATACTTCCTTCCGCGGTTTGATCCAAAGGCGATCCTTGAAATACCACAACGCTGGGCACGTATGGCAATTCGTCATCTCAGTAGGGCTTGGTAATGTCGTAGCTAAGTCACGAGGTTGTTTCATCAAGGTCCTTTCTTCCTTGGCTCGCTAAGGTAAAAATGGCCTCTAAAACTGCGTGAAGCTCTGCGTCCCCAACGTTCATTTCATTCCAGGATTGTTCACATTTTACCTGAATCGCCTTAAATCGCTGCACAGCCTTTATAATACATTGTATGCAGAATGTGTCATAGTTATTGGTTTGGCATCTAGAACAGGGATCACCCCAGGTCATAATATCCTCCCAATTTCACAGGTCGGCGGGGGCGAGGGAGAGGGCGGCATCACGACCGCAAGTGCATTTGCACCCTGATGGCGGATGCCAAAATTGTTGTCCTCGCAGGATGGCAGGACAGTCTTTACCGTGCTGAGATTTCAATAACGCCCCCCGCATCGCCTCGCAGCGGTCGTGGATATGTGTACTTACTTCACTCATGCTTCCCCTCCCCCGCACGGATGACGGCGACTCCTCGCCCGATTCGCTGATAAAGAATGTCACACCAGTTCGCACCAGCGGCCATGCCTTGGAAGAAGTTCCACCCGTACATGTCGCCTTCGTCCTTCCATTTCCCAGCTTTTGCCTCCCATTCCTTGAGGTCTTGATAGTGTTCCTCGGACGCACTTTTTAGTGACTGCTCAATTTGCTCCAGCGCCTCCGCCACGGCAGCGGCGATGGCATCACATATCTCACAAGACTCAACACCCGGCCATCCCAATCGAATGCAATGTTTATGGTGTGTCATGCGTCCTCCCCCAAGAAGCGGAGACAACTCCTGCAAATATCCACTCCGCATTGCTCGAACTTACCAAGATGCCCGCGAGCGAGATGTACCATGTGCGTGCTGTGGCGATATTCTCGCCGCACCTCCTGGCAGTACGCCACGAGGGCGAGGAGGCGCTCCACAACTGCGGAGGCGTGCGGATTCTCTGCCATGTCTTGCAGTTGAGCGGCGGTGAAGAGACGGATCATGTTAATTCCACCTTGTTTTCTTTGTTGGAACAACACCCAATGCATCAGGTTTCACGACAGTAACTTTCAGTTCTCCCGCAACCATTCCATCATACTTCAGCACATGGGCCTTCAGCTTTTCATCGTATTCATACAAATCCACAGCCCACGTAGTCAGATTGCACTCACATTCCCTTGCAATCGTCTTAGCGCGTTCTTGAATGCGCTCTCTCGCTGCCTCTGGTTCTAACTCAGTCCACAAGGCAATCCTCAGTACATTCGATTGAGCCGAGAAGGTGAAATACCACTCATGGTCTGTGGCGGTTAAACTGCCATCAGTGAGTCTAGTATTTGGCTCACCTACTTTATCAAATAACCACTGACGCAATTTGTCAGGTGTCAAAAATTGACACTGAAACTTCACGCCGACGCCTCGTTTTACTGTTTCCATTTCAGGACCATATTCTATGTTTCTCTGCGACATGCTCTAACCCGTCGTATTCTTCAATCTGCCACTCCACGTCAGAAGGAATTTCTACTATTTTCAAGGCCGCACACCTGCCATTCGCTGCTTCCCCTAATTCCTCAACAACTTGAATTAGTAATGGATCGTCGCGTTCAATATCTCTATGATATTCAACAGTTCCTCCAAGTTCTCGATATCGCTTCAGTGCCTGCTCGCTCAAACTGAATCCGCCAAAACACTCATTGATAACGACTCGTTTTTGCATGACATTCTCCTTTACAGGAACTCACCATAACATACTCCACTGCATTTGTCAACTTCCGCCCCTTGAACTCGTTAGTGGACAAGCGTGCCCGTGTGTGTTATGATACGCCCAATGCGCCAGCCCTTCCATTTGCACGCTCAACTCGTCCATTCCACCAATTCCAAGCCAAAAACGCCTCGCACTCTTCCATTCCAGTTCCTCTGAAAAGATCAACAAAATCGCATGGTTCCAACTCGCCAGCGTCACTCCTCTATAGTCGTCGCCCCTGCGCTGTGGCCGCACCGGGCACATCATTATATCACTGAGCGCCCGATTGACGACGGCCCGAGCGAGCCCAACGTGCAAGCGGACTCTCGGAACACTAGGCAATTTCATCAGGAGCCTCCATGCCCCTTGCCGTCGTTGATCTCATTCACTTCACAATAATCATAGAGATTCCAATGTTCTTCAGCATTTTTCTTGTTTCTGTAATTACGTGCTTTCTCGTCAGAGTCAAACGGGCCACACACACTTGAGACTCCCGAAATTTGCCCTTCGTCATCAATAGACAGTTCGATTACAACCCACATTGAGGCACCTTTTTATGGCGCTCACTGTCATTGATCTCATGTCGGCTCCAGCACCACCGAAAGCCGACGACTTTCTCATATATCCTTGGCTGCAAGCTGGCCGTGTCATGCTTATGGTCGGCCCGACTGATGTTGGCAAGACCACTCTCACCCTCGAATGGCTCGCTGCCATGCTGCGTGGCGGCCTGTTGTGGGATCGCTTTCCAACGAAGCGAATTTCTCGCGTACTTTACCTCCATGC
>ERZ1292629.1658-Hain-H43-01um-R1-1658-length-20938-cov-5_pt1 | contig 20938 bp, 19 predicted proteins | sample MGYA00564399_ERZ1292629 | MGnify/ENA primary metagenome ERZ1292629 (study PRJEB36523, sample SAMEA6512636) | groundwater metagenome | collected 2019-01-08 | study: AquaDiva: Metagenomics assemblies of 32 groundwater samples | reverse complement strand
GTGCCGAAAAAACGCAGCGGCCGGTAATTCTGTGTCCGCCACCACGGTTCGGGCACCTGGAACAGACCGCTATTTTCCGCCCGCTGGCCCAGGTCCTTGCGCGCGGTCAGCGCGGCCAGGATGGGCGCGGCGAACAGGCCAGCCAACACCGGGCTCATCCAGCCGATCGCATTGGCGCGCACGGCCAGCACAGCCAGGCCGACGCCCAGCAAGATATGCCATTTGAACAGCCAGATCGCGCCCAGGATCGCCATGCCGTCGCGGTCGCGGGTCTGGCCGTTCCAGCTCGCCTTGCGGCCCATCAGGATACTGAACAGGTTGATCGTCTGGGTCAGCATCGCGACTGGCGCCATCAGGATCGAAAGGATGATGTCGGCGATCACGCCGCGCGTCATCCGCACTGCGCCGCCAAAGCCGATCCGCCGCGACGGGTCGGCCATGGCCCAGCCGATCGCCAATATCTTGGGACCGAACAGCAGCACCGCAGTCACCGTCAGCAGCGTGCTGGACGGCAGCACGGCGGCCGGTGGCCAAACGCCGGTGGCGACGCCGCCCAGAACAACCAGCATCATCGCCAGCCATAGCGGCGAGGTGCAATAGGCCGATGCGCCGACGAACAGCTGGAACCGGCTGACCGGGTGCAGTCCCTTGATCTTCGCCAGCAGCGGGACATGCTGGATATTGCCCTGGCACCAGCGACGATCGCGGGTGAACAGGTCGGGCATGGCCGGCGGAAATTCCTCGAAACTGTCGTCGGCGGTGACCATGTGGACGTCCCAGCCGCGCCGGCGCAGCAGCGCTGCTTCCAGCATGTCATGGCTCAATATATGGCCGCCAAAGGGCGCACGCCCCGGCAGTTCGGGCAGGCCGCAGCTTTCGGCGAAGGCGCGCACCCGGACGATCGCATTATGGCCCCAGAACATGCCTTCGGACCCGGCCCACCAGATCATGCCGGCGGCCGAGATCGGCCCGAACAGGCGGCTGGCAAATTGCTGCCAGCGGGCGAACAGCGTGGCCGCGCCCATCACCGTCGGCACGGTTTGAATGAGGCCCAGATGCGGGTGGCGTTCCATGTCGACCGACAGGCGCGCCATGGTCTGGCCGCTCATCACGCTGTCGGCATCCAGCACGATCATATGGTCATATGCGCCGCCGAAACGGGTCACCCACTCCTCGATATTGCCCGGCTTGCGGCCGATATTGCGGGCGCGGCGGCGATAATGGACCGGGCGCGAGAAGGCCTTGCGCATTTCCAGATAGGCCTTGCGCTCGGTCTCGCCATTTTCCGGGGTGGAATCCGACAGGATGAAGAATTCGAAGCGCTCGCCGCCCATCACCTGCGACAGCGATCGTTCCATGATCGACAGGCGGCCGAGCACGCCCAGGAAATCCTCGTTGCAGACCGGCAGCAGGATGGCGGTGCGCGCCTTGAGCGGTGTGCGGTCGCGCGGGATATAGGGGCGAACGCCCTTGCCCTTGCCGACCGTCAGCAGCAGGAAGCCGATCGCGGCAGTGGCAAAGCCAAAGGCGATCCAGGCGAAGAGCGGGATGAACAGGGCGAGATAGACGCCCTCCCAGAAGGAAATGCCATCCAGGCCGATCGACCGGCGCATCTCGTGCGCGGCAAGCGCGGCGGGCAGCAGCGCCAGCAGCACGACCAGCAGCCGGCGGGCCCACAGGTCGATGTTCAGTGGCCGATGGATCCGACCCGGCGCGGTCGCGAAATCCTGCACCGGCATGGCAAGCGGCGCCTCTGCCGGCACGCTTTCGAACGCCCGGACAAGCGCTTGCGACCCCGTGGCCCCATCGGCCACGTTCGTGCCTCCTGTCGATGTCATGTCAGACCCATTCCTGGTTAACCCGAGCGCTAGAACCTTTCGCTACCCGCGTGGTTCCCTTCATGCGCCTATCGGATAATGCACATATTCACTGAACGCGCGATTGCCAGAGCGAAGTTGGACCCGGATATCCGCCGCCCTGTCGCCCGATTTACGGATGTCGATCGCCACGCGATACAATCCCGCCTGGCCCAGCACCGGATATCCGCCCTTCTTGACGATGGTGCCATTGCCGACGTCGGTCCACAGTTCGGGCTTCGCATCGGCGGGCAGGCCGGCAAAGTCGATCACCAGTCGCTCGACCCCGGCTTCGTCACCACGACCGCGCCAGACCGCCTGCACGATCGCCAGATTGCTGCCGGCGGGTGCCCGGTCCGCGGTCCAGTCCAGGCGATAGGCGGCATCGATCCGGCTGCCGGGACGCGCGGCCTTGGCCGGCGTCCAATAGGCGCAGACATTGTCGGTATATTCGCTGTCGGTCGGGAAGGTGTAGAGCCGCACCTGTCCTGCGCCCAGCGGCGCAGACGGGGTCGCCCATAGCGAGGGGCGACGGTCATAATAGACGCCGTCATCCTGATAATGGTCGAAATTGCGGTCGCGCTGCAACAGGCCAAAGCCCTTGGGGCTAGTCTCGGCAAAGCCATCGACGCGCGGGACGGACGGGTTCACCAGCGGCCGGGCCTGCGCGCTGCCATCGGCACTGGCGATGGAGAGCAGGTCGGAATCATGGATTTCCGGGCGCCAGTCGTTGCCCTTGGTCCGATGCGCCTCGTCGTACCAGAACATGCTGGTCATCGCCATCAGCCCCAGTTCGGGGATCGGCCGGCGCGGGAAGAGGGCGGCGGTCACGTCCTGTGTCACCCCCTTGGCGCCAAGCCGGTTGACGAAGCGGAAGGCGCCGGTGATCGATGCCCCGTCGAGCAGGGCATAGACGGTGACGCTGTTGTCGCCGGTCCGCTCCAGCCAGAAATGGGTGAAGCGGGGAAATTCCTCCTTGCCCGGAATGCTGGTGTTGATCGCGATCGCACGGGCGGACAGGCCGAACTGCTTGGTCGGGCCGGGCGCGCGGAAATAGCTGGCCCCCAGGAAGGACAGCCAGTCGCCGTCGCGCTTGGCATTCATGATGCGGAAGCCGGCATAGCCCGCGTCCGGGCCAAGATCCGCGACGGCATTGCCGTCGGGCGTCTCGAACATGGCGGGGTCATAACGCAGCGGCGTCGCTAAGCCCTTGTCCACCAGCGCGATCTGCACCGGCTGCTGGGCCGTGCCGCTCAGCGGAAACAGGCGGACGCCGGTGTCGCCGGGCAGGTCGCCCCAGATCGTCTTCTCGTCGCGGAACCGGGCCTGGTGCATCTGGTCATAACCGACCTTGGCGGCGACCGGATTGGGCGGGGTTTCGGCAAAGGGCGCGCGCGCCAGCTTCTGTGCCATGGCGATGATGCCATCCCAGGAGAAACGGTCGTTTCTGGCTTGGGAAAGGGCAGGGCGGGGGAGCAGCAGCGCTGCGCCCGAAGCAGCGATCAAGGCGCGCCGGTCGATCATGGTCATGCGTCCATCATGGGTGCTGATCGCGGCATTGCAAGATGCGCCTGTAATCAAACGCGATGAAGCCCCCGTCCGGGGGGACGGAGGCTTCGAATTTGGCCGTTTGATCGAAGGTGTTACCCCCGGCACGGTGGGGACTGTTGATGTGCCGGGGGTGACATGGCGGGTTGCCGGTGACCAATACCTCAACCCGTCATTTTCGGTGTCCGATCCGGATTACTGGATCAGCTTCATGACGTTCTGCTGGCTCTGGTTGGCCTGGGCCAGCATTGCGGTCGATGCCTGGCTCAGGATCTGGGCCTTGGCGAGCGCGGTGGTTTCGGTCGAGAAATCGGCGTCTTCGATGCGGCTCTTGGCGTCGGTCAGGTTGGTGACGTTCGCGGTCAGCGTGTTGACGGTCGATTCCAGGCGGTTCTGCACTGCACCGAGATTGGCGCGCGAGGTGTCAACAGCCTTCAGGGCGTCGTCATAGAGATCCAGGGCGGCGCCAACATCGAAGGTGCCGGCCGTGACGTCGAGGGCGGCAGTGGCCGCACCAGCAGCGGTCACCACAGCGGCGACATCCGCGTCACCCTGCACGTCACCCAGGTCGATTTCGATCGCGTCGCTGGAGTTGGCGCCAGCCTGGATGTTGATCTTGCCGTCAGAAGCGGGGCCGGCCGAACCGTCGAACAGCTTGATGCCATTGAAGCTGGTGTCCGTCAGAACCTTGCCGATCTGGGTGGCGAGCTGGTCGATTTCCGACTTGATATTGCCCTTGGCGGTGGCGTCGTTGGTGTCGTTGCCAGCCTGGACGGTCAGTTCACGCATGCGCTGCAGCATGTTGGTGACTTCGCCCAGTGCGCCTTCTGCGGTCTGCGCCAGGCTGATGCCGTCATTGGCGTTGCGGATGCCCTGGGTCATGCCCTTGATCTGCGAGGTCATCGACGAAGCGATAGCCAGGCCAGCGGCGTCGTCCTTGGCCGAGTTGATGCGCTTGCCGGTCGACAGGCGCTCCATGGCGGTGGACAGAGCCTTGCTGGAGGCGGCCGAAGCATTGGTGGCCCGCAGCGCCGACGAGTTGGTTCCGATAACAGTCATGATATTCCCTTTCCGTTCATCAGGTCGCTGTCGTCTGACGCTTGCGGCCTCGAAAGGGGATAACGGCGGGCCGCGAAAAGCTTTTAGGGGCTGATGCGATTTTTCTGGAAAAAGACGGAAAAACAGCCCTCTACGCGTGCGCGTATATATAGAGTGCGATTTTTCTGCTGGCGGAGCGGAAAAAAATTGCCGGTCACCGGCAAGTTAATGGCCGCGTTAACCATCTAATAACCACGCTGGCGTAAATTTAAGTCATCGAAGGGGGTAGGGGCGTGCGGGGGCACAAACCTGCCAAGACACTGGGGACAGTTCATGTCATCGCTTGACGTGAGCCGTGGGGTCTGCGCGCTCGTTCCGGGCTTGCAGCACTGGCTCGAAAATGCCTTGTACACGGTGCGGATCGTGGATGCGCAGAGCCCGTGTGAGCGGGATAGCCGCCGCGTCCTTCTCGCGACCGAGATCGGCCATGCCACCCATCGCGATATCCTCATCAACCTGGTCGACGGCAAGCCGTCGCTGGTGCCGGCGGCCAATGGCCTGCCCGCCCGCGTCGCCTTTGGCCTCGAAGACATGGGCTTTGCCTTCGCGCTGATCGCCGAGCTGGCCCGCCCGGCTTCGGTCCCGGCGGTTGGCGATGCCGCCAGCGCCCGCCTGATGACGCTCGCCGGCCGCGTGGCGCGCAGCGATGCCACCGTCCTGATCCAGGGCGACACCGGCACTGGCAAGGAAGGCATGGCGCGCTTCCTTCATACCCAGTCCGGCCGGGTCACCCATGACTTCATCGCCGTCAACTGCGCCGCGCTGCCCGAAACCATGATGGAAGCCATGCTGTTCGGTCACAAGAAGGGCAGCTTCACCGGCGCATCCAATGCCTCGGACGGCCTGTTCCTGGCCGCTGACGGCGGCACTCTGTTCCTCGACGAAATCGCCGAGCTGCCCCTCGCGCTCCAGGCCAAGCTGCTGCGTGCCCTCCAGGAAGGCGAAGTGCTACCGGTTGGCGCCACTCATCCGGTGCCGGTCAATGTCCGCATCGTCGCCGCCTGCAACCGCAACCTGGCCGACGAAGTCGCCGCCGGCCGCTTCCGCGAAGACCTTTACTGGCGCCTCAATGTCATGGCGCTGGAACTGCGCCCGCTGGCCGAACGTCCCGGCGACATCGCCGCGATCGCCGCCGCCATGCTGCTGCGCCACCAGGATGCCGGCAAGGACGGCTTTGTCTGGCCGACCGCCGCCGCGCTCGACAAGCTGGCCGCCCATCGCTGGCAGGGCAATGCCCGCGAGCTGGGCAATGTGCTGCAGCGCGCGCTGGTGCTGCGCGACGGCGAGCGCATCGAGGCCGACGACCTGCATGTCGCCGGCGCGCCGCAGCCGCTGCGTATCGTTTCGGCGACGCCGGTGGCCGCAGTCGCTGCCGCACCGGTCGAACCGATCCGCCTGCGCGACGTTGCCCATCATTCCAAGCTGGAAGCGATCCGCACCGCCCTGCGCGAGACCGACGGCCATCGCGCCGCCGCCGCCCGCAAGCTGGGCATTTCCGAACGCACGCTGCGCTATCGGCTCGCCGAGATGCGCGAGCTGGCTGCGGCTTAAGGAGGGTTAGGGCATGACCGGTATCTCTCCCACCGACAGCGTGATGGCGATGCGCAATGCCATCCTGCAGAAGAACGCCGCGCTGCGCGACGTCGCCTCGACCGGCAATGTCGGTTCGGCTGGCGGCGCGGGCGCAACGCAGGGCACCGCGCCCGGCGGCTTCACCGACGCGCTCAACAACGCGCTCCAGCAGGTCAACGGCTTGCAGACCCAGGCTGGCGATGCCGCCTCGGCGTTCGAGCGGGGCGAAACCACCGATATCGCTGCGGTCATGCTGGCCAAGCAGCAGGCATCGGTCAGCTTCGAGGCGACCCTCCAGGTCCGCAACAAACTCCTGTCCGCCTACAAGGACATCATGAGCATGCCGGTTTAACCCATGAGCGAGAACGCACTCACCATCGATGGCGGCTCGGCCGCTGCCCCGGCCCTCCCGGCCGTCACCGGTGCCAGCTTCGGCAATGCCAAGGGCGTCGACGCGCTCAAGGCGCGCTTCGCGGGCTTCATCAAGCAGCCGGCCGTGGCCAAGAGCCTGCCGCTGCTCGGCCTGCTCGGCACCGTCGCGGTGGCTGGCGCTGCCTGGCTGGCCCTGCGCGAACCGCCGCAGCGCGACCTGTTCCGCGGCCTGCCCGATGGCGACAAGTCCGCCGTCGCCCAGGTGCTCGACCAGAATGGCATCAAATATGACTTCGACAATGCTGGCGGCATGACCGTTGGCGAAGGCGATTATTTCAAGGCGAAGATGATGCTCGCCGCCCAGGGCCTGCCCAAGAGCGCGCCCGACGGCAACAGCATGATCGACAGCCTGCCGATGGGCGCCAGCCGCGCGGTCGAGAATGAGAAGCTGCGCGGCGCCCGCGAGACGGATCTCGCCCGCACGATCGAGGCGATCGACAGCGTCGAGAGCGCCAAGGTCCATCTCGCGGTCGAAGCGCCCAGCGTCTTCCTGCGCGAACGCACCAAGCCCTCCGCCTCGGTGATGCTGCGCCTGTCGCAGGGCCGCACGCTCACCGACGCGCAGGTCAGCGCCATCGTCCATCTCGTCGCCTCGTCGATCCCGGAACTGAACCCGGAAGATATTTCGGTCGTCGACCAGAATGGCCGCCTGCTCAGCAATAATGACGGCAATGCCGCCGACGATCGCCAGCTCGCCATCCAGACCCGGATCGAGGATCGCTATCGCCAGTCGGTGGTCGCGCTGCTGACCCCGATCCTGGGCGACGGCAAATTCTCGGCCGAGGTCCATGCCGAACTGAATTTCGCCGAACGCCAGGCGACCCGCGAAAGCTTCCCCCAGGACGAAGCGCGCCTGCGTGCCGAGCAGGGCAGTTGGTCGTCGGACGAGCGGGGCCAGAAGGCTGGCGAGGCATCGGGCATTCCCGGCGCGCTCAGCAACCAGGCGCCGGTCAACCCGACCGTGACCCAGACCAACCCGAACGGCCAGGCCGTGACGCAGGGCCAGACCGCCGAACAGCAGCAGCCGGCCACGCCGGGCCTGCCGCCGATGAAGACCGAGGAAACCTTCAACCGTAGCTTCGAGCTGGGCCGTGAAGTGTCGGTCACCAAGGATGCGGTCGGCACCGTCAAGCGCCTGTCGGTCGCCGTCGCGCTCGACACCGGCGCTGATGGCAAGCCGCGCTCCGCTCAGGAAATCGCCGCGCTGGAAGCGCTGGTGAAGGGCGCCGTCGGCTTCGACCAGGCCCGTGGCGACGTCGTCGCCCTGTCGGCCCGCAGCTTCGCCAAGGCCGAAGAGGTCAAGGCTCCCTGGTATGAGGCCGACTGGATGTCGCCGCTGATCCGCAATGTCTCGGCCCTGCTGGTCGCGCTGCTGGTGATCTTCGGCATCGGCCGCCCGCTGCTCAAGCGCCGTGCCGCCGCCCAGGAAGCGAAGGTCGTGGAGACCGCCGAAGCCGGGCAGCGCCTGGGTCGCGAAATCTCGGGCGAACTGACCAAGCAGGCGACCGAAAATCCCGATCCCAGCCGTCCGGTGACGCTCGACATGATCTCGTCCACCTATGACTATGCCCAGCGCGCCGACCTGATCCGCAATTTCGTGAAGCAGGACCCCGATCGCGCCGCCCTGGTGGTCCGCGACCTTCTGAAGGAAGGGAAGAAGGAAAATGCCTGAGATCGTCCCCGGCCGTCCCGAGGCGCTCAAGGGCAGCGCCGCCGCCGCCGTCCTGCTGATGCTGTTCGATGAGGATGAGGCCGCCCAGATCCTGTCGCGCCTGGAGCCCGAAGAAGTCCGTCAGCTCGGCTATGCCATGTATGACGTGCAGGATGTCGATCCGGAGGAAGTGAACGAGGCGCTCGACCATTTCGTCACCAAGGCCAAGAAGCGCACCACCATCGGCTATGGCGCGACCCGCCATATCCGCGGTGCGATGACCAAGGCGCTGGGCGAGGAACGGGCCGAAACCATCCTGGCCCGCATCACCCCGCCGACCCGCTCCACCCAGCTGGAAATGCTGAAGTGGATGGACGCCAAGGAAATCGCCATCCTGATCGAGATGGAGCATCCGCAGATCATGGCGATTGTGCTGGCCCATCTGGAAGCGCCGGTTGCCGCCGACGTGCTGCAACTGCTGCCGACCGAATATCAGGAAGAGATCGTCTATCGCATCGCCACGCTCGGCCCGGTGTCGAACGAGGCGCTGGACGATCTGGAGCAATTGCTGCTGCGCGGTCCGGTGAACAAGCAGGGTGCGGCGTCGCAGCGCGGCGGCACGGTCGAGGCAGCCGCGATCATGAACAATGTCCGCAAGGACAATGAACAGCGCATCATGAAGGCCGTCGCCAAGCGCGACAAGATGATCGCCCAGACCATCGAAGAGGAAATGTTCGTCTTCGATAACCTGATCGACATGGATGACAAGAATCTGGGCACGCTGATGCGCACCGTCGACAGCCAGGTGCTGGTCGTGGCGCTCAAGGGTGCGAACGACATGCTCAAGGCAAAGATTTTCAGCTGTATGTCGGCCCGCGCCGCGCAGGCGATCGCCGACGAGATCGAGGAACGCGGCCCGATCCGCCTGGCCGAAGTCATCGACGCGCAGAAGCTGATCATCGCCACCGCCCGCCGCATGGCGGATGCCGGCACCATCATGCTGGGTGGCAAGGGGAACGACTTTGTCTAAGATCTGGGCCGCCGAAGCCAGCCACGACGTATCGAGCGTGCCGATGATCGGCGTTGGCCAGGTGGCCAGCAACGGCTTCCGCAGCCTTTATTCGGCGCTGCCCGGCGACGTCGTCGCGGCGCCCGCCCGCGCGCCGATCCATGCCGAACCGGAAACCGATCCGATCGACGAAGCGCATATGGCGGGCTTCTCGCAGGGTTTCGAGGAAGGCTATCGCGCTGCCGGTGAGGATCAGGCGAACGAGATCGAGGTGCGCAACCGCCTGACCGCCGCGCTCGAAATGCTGGCCCCGGCGCCCAGCGGCAGCCTGTCGACCATGTTGTCGGCCACGGTCGTCCGCCTGGTCGAACAGATTGTCGGCGAAGTGCAGATCGATCTCGACCGGCTGACCCAGCGCTGCGAAGCGGTCGCCGCCTTCATCGACGACAGTAGCGACAAGAGCGCGCTGCATCTGCATCCTGACGACGTCGCCCTGCTCGAAGGCGAGCAGATCGGCGTGCCGCTGGTGTCGGACAAGAACATGCAGCGCGGCTGCGTGCGCCTCGAAACCGCCGATGGCTGGGTCGAGGATGGCCCGGACGTTCGTCTGGCGCGCCTGCGCGCCCTGATGGACGACATGGAGGGTAAGGCATGATCCGCGCCGAACTGGCGCAGGCCGAAACCCTGTTCGATCATCTTCAGGTCCAGAATCGCCAGCCGCGCCATGTCGGCCGTCTGGTCAGCCATGATGCCGGCATGCTGGAAGTCACCGGCTTCCGCCGTCCGATCGGTTCGGGCGCCCGCGTCCTGGCAAGCGACGGGTCGGTCTGCCGCGCCGAAGTCGTCGGCTTTCGCGGCGAGCGCACTTTGCTGGTGCCGCTCGACGCTGACGCGCCGCTGGAAAATGGTATTCGTGTCGAACCCGACAGCCAGGCCAATATGGTGCAGGTGGGTGAGGGGCTGATTGGCCGCGTCATCGACGCCATGGGCCAGCCGCTCGACCGCAAGGGCCCGATCATCGCCGGCGGCGTCTGGCCGCTCAACGGGGTGAAGGGCAATGTCCTCGATCGCGGCCGCGTGACCGAGCCGTTCGACCTTGGCGTGCGCGCCGTCAACGCGCTGCTGACCGCCGGGCGCGGCCAGCGCATTGCCATCATCGCCGGCTCGGGCGTCGGCAAGTCGGTGCTGATGGGCCAGATGATCGCGGGCGCGGAAGCCGATATCGTCGTCACCGGCCTGATCGGCGAACGTGGCCGCGAGGTCAGCGACTTCCTCGAAACCAAGCTCAAGCATGCGATGCACAAGAGCATCGTGGTTGCCGTGCCGGCCGATCATCCGCCGGTGCTGCGCCTGCGCGCCGCCGCGCGTGCCACCGCCATCGCCGAATATTTCCGCGCTCGCGGCAAGAAGGTGCTGCTGCTGATCGACAGCCTGACCCGCTGCGCCCATGCCCAGCGCGAGATCGGCCTGGCGCTCGGCGAACCGCCGGCGATGAAGGGCTATCCGCCCTCGGCGCTGGCGCTGATCCCGCGTCTGGTCGAACGCGCCGGCGTCGACGCCCGCACTGGCGGCTCGATCACTGCGCTCTACACCGTTCTCGCTGATGGCGACGACACCGACGATCCAATCGTCGACGCCGCCCGCGCGATTGTCGACGGCCATTTCGTCCTGTCTCGCAGCCTGTCGGAACAGGCAATCTTCCCGGCGATCGACATCGGCAAGTCCCTGTCGCGCGTCATGGCCGACGTCGTGCCCGACGAGCATCGCCAGGCCGCTGCCGCCTATCGCCGCCTCTGGGCCGCCTATGAGGAAAATCGCGACCTCATCCTGATGGGCGCCTATCGTCCCGGCAATGATCCGGTGATCGACGAGGCGGTGCAGCGTCGCCAGGAAATTCTGAATTTCATCCGCCAGGACCAGAAGAGCCGGATCGACCTTGATACCAGCGCCAACGCGCTGATCGCGGAGTTCGGCGCGTGAAGGGGCTGGTGTCCCGCCGCCATCGCGTGCTGCGCGTGCGCCATGTCCAGCATGCCATGGCCATGGCCGAGACCGCGCGCGCCCGTGACGAGGCGGAGGGGATCGCCACCAATCTGGAACGTCTGCGCCGGGTGCGGGGCGAGCTGTTCGGTGTTCAGGGCGGCGCTACCGGTGCCTCCTTTGCATCGATGCAGGAACTGGCCAGCCGTCTGGAGCAGGCCGGTCGCCAGCTCGACGGCGCGCTCTACGACGCCCGCCGCAAGGTGGAGGCGAAGGAAGGGCTCAGCATCGTGGCCAACCGCGAGAAGGAAATTGCCGCGCGCCTGAAGGATCGGGCCCGCGTCGCGCTGGAAGAATGGCGCGAGAACAAGCTTGCCGCGCTGCCGCGCTATCGCCGCATGCAGCGCACGGGGGACAATTGACATGACCATGCTCGCCAGCCTCAAATCGCTGCTCTTCTCCTCGACGCCGCTGGCCGGTGCGACGACGGCCGCTGCTTCGGCCGTGGTCGAGGGTGCGGCCGACTTCGCCGCACTGCTGGGCGATGTCGATGGCGCGCCGCAGCCGGCTGCGCCTGCCATGACCGGGGGCGCGGCCGCCCTGCCGGTGGAAGCGACGATCGAGGGCGATGCGCCTGTCGTGACGCCCGAGGCAATCGAGGCGCCGGCTCTGCCGGACACCGCCGAATTTCTGACCCAGCGAGCCATGCCGGTCCAGCCGACCGCAGAACCGGCGCTGCCGGTCGTTGAGGCCGCTTTGCCGGTTGCAGAGCCGGTCCTGCCTGTCGCAGCACCAGTCCAGGAGCAGGCGGCCATCGCGCCCGTATCGGCTGAGCCCGCCCCGATCGTCCTGCCCGAAGGCGAGGTTGTCGCCGAAGCCCTCCCGCTGCCCTTGCCGACACCGGCGCTGGCGGTCGCGCCTGCGCCTGCCGATATCCGGACGCCGGCGCCGACTGCCGCTGCCGCCCTGCCGCTGCCGGTGGAAGCCGAAGGGGCGATCGCGCTCGCCCTTGCTGATGCTCCGATCAAGGCCACGCCGACGCCCGCGCCGCAGCCTCTGCCGGCTGCGATGGCCGCGCCCGAGGCCGACGACATCGCCGATGCTGACAGCGAAGCTGACATAGTGACGGCCGATGCGCCCGTCGACAGCGACGCACCAGTTGTCGCCGATCCGATTGCCCATTCCTTGCCTGCTGCACTCCCCCCCTTGCCGCAGGCGCCGATCGATGCCCCCGCATCTTCGGCTCCATCCGCGCCGACCCGGGAGATGCCTTTGAGCGTGTCTCCTTCGCTGTCACCTTCATTGTCCCAAACCCAGGCCCCTTCGAAACCGGCCGTGGGACAGGAAGCGGTGATGGCCCCGGTGGTCGGCGCGGATGGGCAGGATGACCCGATCGTTGCAGCGCCCGTGGCGGCGCCTGAAATGACGCCCGAACTGGTCGCTGCGATGATCCCAGCCCAGCCTGCGCCGGTCGCCAACGCGGCCCCAAATGTCGTGCAGGCCCCGGTCCAGGCCGCCCCGCAGCCCGTGATTGCACTGCGCCCGGTCGAGCAGGTCGTGCCCGCTGTGGCGGCAGCACCGGCGACGGACGCCGACATGCCGGCCGAAATGCTCGTGGCGGCGGCCAAGCCGGCCGAGAAGACCGCGCCTGCGGCTGTAACCAGCAGCCCGGAAGCGGCCGATGTCGAGATCGCATCCGCCGGCACCGACATCCCGGCCGCGCCCGTGGCCGCCAAGCCGGCCAAGGCGGAAGCCCTGTCGCTGCTGCAACTGGTGCGCGACCATATGAACCGCCGGGCGATGCCGGTGCGCGACAGTGCCGAAGCGGCTGCGCCGATCAGCGATCGCACGCCGGACAAGGCGGCCACGGCCGTCGATCCGCTGGTCGCCGCCACCCCGGCCGCGCCCCATCATGGCTCGGAAGTCTCCGTGTCCCAGGCAGCCACGCCCCAGACCCCTTCGGTCACCCCGGCGGCGATGCCGACCGTCGACCTGTCGGCCAGCCTTGGCCAGCAGGTGGTCGACATGGGCGTGTCGGGACAATGGATTGACGGGCTGGCCCGCGACATTGCCGGCCTGTCGGCCAATGGCGCGCAGGGCCGGTTCCAGATCAATGCCGACCAGCTTGGCCCGATTCAGGTCGATATCCGCCAGGATGGCGATGGCGCGGCGGTCAGCCTGACCGTTGCCAACGAGGCTGCGGAAATGGCGCTGCGCCAGGATAGCGACCGGCTGAAGCTGGACGCTGGCCTTGCCGCCGTGCGCATCCATGAAGTGAAGATCGAGCGCGCGCCGCATGTTGCCGAAACAGCCAAGGCCGATGCCAATGGCCAGGCCGGCAGCCAGTCGAACGGCCAGCAGGGCAATGCATCCCAGCAGCAGGGCGCCTGGCAAGGTGCCGGCCAGATGGCGGGCCAGTCGATGGGCCAATCCTCGTCGCAGGGCCGCTGGCAGGGCCGTGAAAATAATGGCCTTGGCCATAAAGCCGGGAGCGATCCGGCCGTTCTTAACCATGGTGACACCGGCGATAGCGCCGGTGACGTCCGCCGCGCGCGCTACGCCTGACGGCCGGGACGGGATATTCCAGGGGACGTGAACGATGAGCGATGAACCCAAGGCGAAGAAGAAGAAGGGTGGGGGGATGAAGCTCATCCTGCTGGTCGCCGTCGCCATGGTGGTGGGCGGTGCCGGCGCCGCGGGCGGGCTGTACGCCGCCGGTTTCTTCAGCCCCAAGGCCGAAGGCCCCAAGGAAGATCCCAATAAGCCCGTACTCGTTTTGGCGGGTGAGGATGCGCAGGCTGTCGCTACCGCCCATGGCTGGGCCGGTGAAGGTGGCGGCGGTGGTGGCGAAGGCGGCGGCCATGCGAGCGCCGGTGGCGAGGGGCATGCCCCGTCCGCCGCCCATGCGCCGGGCAAGGGCATCGACCTGCCGGCACCAAGCAATCCGACTGCCTATCAGGCCACCTATTTCCAGCTTCAGGCGCCCTTCACGTCGAACATGACGGACACCGACGCCTTCGCCCAGATCACCGTCGCGGTGTCGACCTATTATGACTATCGCGTGATCGCCGCGATCAAGATGCACGAGATGGCGATTCGCAGTCAGGTGCTGATGATGCTCGCCGAACAGCCCGAGGAGCAACTGGTCACACCCGACGGCAAGCGCATGCTGCAAGGAAAAATCCGGGGCATCATCAACGATGTACTCAAGCAGAAGACCGGCTATGGCGGTGTCGATAACGTTTATTTTACCAATTTCGTTATTCAATAGCGCTGCCTGAACGCTGGGAAGTCCCCTGGCCGAGGGCAGGGGACAGACATGAATCACGTTCAATCCTTCGCCTTCGGGCGGGGGGACGCGCAAGCTCCGGTAATGTTGTCGGGCCTCGACCGGCTGGGTGAAAAGCTCGGCCGGCGTATCCGTGCGCTGATCGAACCCATTTCCGGCATCCGCCCGCATGTCGCGGCCGAGGATGCACGGGTCGTGGAGTTTGGCGCCTGGTCGGCCGGCGCGCCCAATTTCTGCAGCCTGTCCATCTATCGCCTGCTGCCCCTGAAGGGCCAGATGCTGCTGTGCATGGACGCCACCATGATCTCGACCCTGGTCGACTGTTTCTATGGCGGCCTTGGCAACCGGGCGCTGCCCGCGCGCGGCGAATTTACTCCGACCGAGGACCGGCTGATCGCCCGCCTGTCCGAAACCATCATGGCCCGCATGGTCGAATGCTGGTCCGAAGTCCTGCCCCTGGAACCCGGCCTGCTGCTGCGTGAAACCGGCATCGGCTTCGCTGCCGCTGCCCAGCCCGCCGACCAGATGGTGGTGCAGCGCTTCCGTGTCGGGCTGGACCGGGATCGCGAATGGTCGATCGACATGGTCTTCCCGCTGGCGGCACTGCGCGGCGTCGAGGCGCTGATGGGCAGCAAGGTCGCAAGCGATGACGAGCATGTCGATCCGGTATGGCAGGCCCGCGTGGCGCGCCGCATGCGCGACATCCGCCTGCCGGCCCGCACCGTGCTGGCCCGCCCCAATCTCTCGCTGGCGGAGCTGATGCAGCTCAAGGCCGGCGACATCATACCCGTGACGATCGGCCGCAGCCTGCCGCTGATCGTCGGCGACAGGATCGTCGCGCACGGCACGATCGGCGAACAGGATGGCCGTGCCGCCTTCCAGATTGAAAAGATTGCACAGGGACCGGAACAATGAGTGATATGAGCGACGCCCCGATGATGGATCCCCGTGGGGAAGACAGCGCCAGCCGCATGGCGGCGAACCGCCAGTTCAAGCTGCTGGCCGATATTCCGGTGCGCATGTCGGTGGAGGTCGGATCGACCTCGCTGCGCCTGGCCGAAGTGATGGACCTGGCCGAAGGCAGCATCGTGGAACTGGATCGCCAGGCCGACGAACTGCTCGACATCATGGTCAATGGCGCGCTGATCGCGAAGGGCGAGGTCGTGACGGTGAATGGCCGCTATGGCATCCGTATCGTCGATATCGCCGCCACCGAAACCCGCATGGCCGGGGTCGAACGGCGCGGCTGATCGCAGGGCCGTGCTTTTGCGCTTGCCTTGCGGCCCATTCTTGCGGATCGGATGACGCATTAACCTAAACGCGGGGCGCGTGCATGTTCTGGTATTTCGTCAAATTGCTGATCCTGCTGCCGCTTGTTGGCGGCATGGCCTTTGGTGCCTTGTGGCTGTGGCGCAAATATCAGCCCGGCATGATGGTCGGCCAGAATGACCGGTCGCTGAAGCTGCTGGAAGCGCTGCCGATGGGCACGTTCGGCAAGCTGGCCGTGGTCGAGTTCGAGGGCAAGAAGATCCTGCTGTCGGTCACCCGTGGCCGGATCGAGAAGATCGCGGAAGGCGACCCCTATCGTGCGCGCTAGTCACTGGCTGGTCGGCGGCATCCTGCTGACCGCCGGGCTGATGCTGGTCGATCCTGCGCTGGCGCAGGCGGTGCCGGCCGCGCCGGCGCCGGTCGACAATGGCGGCGCGCTGACCCGCGCGATGGGACAGATTTCGGGCGACGGCCGCTCGCTGTCGCTGTCGCTGCAGATCCTCGTCCTCATGAGCCTGCTGTCGGTCCTGCCGTCGCTGATCCTCATGATGACCAGCTTCACCCGGATCATCATCGTCCTGTCGCTGCTGCGCCAGGCGCTGGGCCTGCAACAGACGCCGCCCAACCAGGTGCTGGTGGGGCTTGCCCTGTTCCTGTCGCTGTTCGTGATGCGACCGGTGATCGACCAGATCAACGGCCAGGCCTATGATCCCTATGGCAAGGGCCAGATATCGATCGAGGAAGCGGTCGGCCGTTCGGGCAAGGTGCTGCACGGCTTCATGGCCAAGCAGACGCGCGAGAGCGACCTGAAGCTGTTCGCCAACATGGCGGAGGCCCCGGCCTTCCGCACGCCTGACGATATTCCCTTCACGATCCTGCTGCCGGCCTTCGTCACCAGCGAGTTGAAGACCGCGTTCCAGATCGGCTTCATGATCTTCCTGCCCTTCCTCATCATCGACCTGGTCGTCGCATCGACTCTGATGGCGCTGGGCATGATGATGCTGTCGCCCACGATCATCTCCATGCCCTTCAAGCTGTTGCTGTTCGTGCTGGTCGATGGCTGGGCGCTGACGATGGGGTCGCTCGCCGGCTCCTTCGCGACATAGGAGGGCGGCAATGGAGAATGCGGATTTCTTCATGGGCCTGGCACAGCATGCGCTGTGGATCACGGCGCTGGCGACGGCGCCGATCCTGATTCCGGCGCTGGTCGCGGGCGTGCTGATCGGCATGGTCCAGGCCGCAACGTCGATCAACGAACAGACGCTCAGCTTCATTCCCAAGATTCTGGTCGTGGGTGCGATGCTGACCCTGTTCGGCGGATCGATCATGGTGCTGGTCGCTGACTTCACGCGCGAGATATTCGAGCGGATACCGGACCTGCTGCAATGATCGCACCCGGCTTCGCAGGCGTCGAGACGCAATTGTGGATCTGGCTGATAGCCATGATCCGCCCTGGTGCGGCCTTTCTGGCCGCGCCCGTCTTCGGTGCGCCCGCGATGCCGCTTCAGTTGCGCCTGATCCTCTCGCTCGCGCTTGGCATGGCCGCCCTCAACAGCGTCACCATCCAGTTGCCGCATGACGGCGTCGCCAGTTTCGAAGGCGTAATGCTGGTCGCCGGCGAAGTGCTGACCGGCCTTGCCATGGGTTTTGCCGTGCAGATCGGCTATTCCGCCGCCTTCGTCGCGGGCGAGGCGATTGCCAACACCATGGGGCTGGGCTTTGCCGCGATGGTCGATCCGGGGTCGGGGCAGGGGACGCAGGCGGTCGGCCAGTTCCTGTCGATCCTCTCGACCTTCCTGCTGCTGGCGATGGACGGCCATCTGCTGCTCGTCAGCTTCGTGGTGCAGAGCTACAAGGCGCTGCCGCCGGGCGCGGCGATGCTCAGCAATGATGCGGTCTGGCACATGATCCAGTTTGGCGGCTCGCTGCTGGGTGCCGGGGTCACGATCGCGCTGCCGGTCGGCTTTGCGCTGGTGCTGGTGCAGATCGTCATGGGTATGCTGGCGCGCACCGCGCCCGCGCTCAATCTGTTCGCCGTCGGCATGCCGATGGCGGTGATGGCGGGGCTGGTGCTGCTGGCGATGGCGGTGCCGGTGATGGGCGAGGGGATCACCATCGCGCTCAAGTCGGGGCTGGAACAGGCCCGCGCCATCTCGGAAGGACGCTGAGCCATGGCGGGCGGATCCGAGGGCGGCGAAAAGACCGAGAAACCGACACAGAAGAAATTGCAGGATGCCGCCAAGGAAGGCGACATCCTCCAGTCCCGCGAACTGGGGACGGCCCTGGTGGTGATGGCCGGCATCGGCTGGCTGGCGGTTGCCGGGCCGGGCCTGATCGACGCGCTGTCGGGTATGCTGACCCGCGCGCTGCGCTTCGGGCGCGAGGATATCGTGAACTTCTCGCCGGTGACGCGCGGCACCGGCCTGTTGGCGGACATCGCGCTGCCGGTGGGCGGCGTATTGCTCGCGACCTTCTTTGCCGCGATCGCGGCGCCGGCGCTGCTCGGATCGCTGGGCTTTCGTCCCGGTGCCTTCGCGCCCAAGGCGTCGAAGATGAACCCGGCTTCGGGCCTCAAGCGCATGTTCGGCGCGCAGGGGCTGATCGAACTGGTCAAGTCGATCGCCAAGGTGGGGCTGCTGGGCGCGGTCGGCTTCTGGATGATCTGGGACCGGCTGACCGCGATCATCGGCCTGGGCAAGGCGGGGGTCGGCAATGCGATCAGCGACCTTGGCAACATGTTCATCCTGGTCTGCCTGGTGATGGCAGGCGGGCTGTTCGTGATCGCCGGCATCGACGTGCCGATGCAGATTTTCCAGCGCGCCAAGCGGCTGGGCATGAGCAAGCAGGACATCAAGGACGAGCATAAGGAAAGCGAAGGCTCGCCCGAACTCAAGGGGCAGATCCGCCGGCGCCAGTTCGAGGTGCTGAACGGGTCGACCCGCCAGGCGGTGGCAGAGGCCAGCGTCATCATCACCAACCCGACCCATTTCGCGGTGGCGCTGCGCTATCGACCCGGCGTGGATGCCGCGCCGGTCGTGGTCGCGCGCGGCTGTGACGCGATCGCGGCCTCGATCCGCGAACTGGCCGAGGATCATGGCGTGTCGGTGTTGCAGTATCCCGAACTGGCGCGCGCCATCTACTTCACCTCGCGCGCTGGCGAGATCGTCAATGAAGGTCTCTACATGGCGGTGGCGACGGTGCTGGCCTTCGTCTTCCGGGTCGAGAACAAGATGGCGACGGAAATGGACCGTCCGTTCATTACCGTGCCCGAAGATCTGCGTTTCGATCCGGATGGAAAGAAATTGTAGAGAATTTGCTGATACTTGGCAGTTGATCGAAGAAATAGGGCGATGGTGAATTAAAGTTTAGCCACGCTTGTCCGTATTCTGTTTACGGGGACGCATTAGGATGGTGCGTCATGAACGAGTATTTTTCGCGTAGCGAGATTTCGCCAGTGGATCGGAGCGTCGTTCGCGCGCCGGTGCCGGCTGCGGCCGTTCAACCGGTTTCAGCGACGGAATCTTCGACCGAGCAGGGCAACATGTCTGCCAGCGATGCGCGCAGGCAGGAGAGTTTTGCAGTCGATATCGTTGCGGTCGACGAGGATGCCGCCGGCGCAGCCGAATATGCGCGCATCCATGCCCGGATCGCGGACATCCTGGCCGATATGCGCGCCGGGCAGGGGGATGTGTCGGTCGATGGCGCATCGGCCGCCGTCCAGGCGATGATGCCGCAGCCCTTCATCTACATTCCGCTGCCGCCCGCCACGCGCGAGGCGGTGGAGCAGGCCGCCGACCTCGCCAAGCGGATCGCCCAGCAGGCCAGCTATGCCTATGCGGCCCAGGCGCATGTCGCGCGCGGGACCGTCGACCAGATCCTGTCCGCATCGGCGATCTGATCGCGGCCATGCCCGCTTTTTTGCGGGCTTTGCCATCAGCTTGAAAATCATTCCTAAACATCTTCGCGCTACGGCCGTTCTCTCATTTGAAAGGACGGCCCATGGCAACGACGACGACATCGGTAGGGAGCAGCATCCTGTCGGCGCTGGGTGCCAATTCGGGCATCGACACGAGCGCGCTTGTCACCAGCCTGGTCAGCGCGACCCGTGACCCGCGCCAGTCTGCGATCACCACCCAGCAGACGACCAACAATGCCCGCATCTCGGCACTGGCGTCAGCCATCAGTTCGCTCGACACCTTCGCCGATGCGCTGACCAGCGTCCTGTCGGGTGCCGAATATACCGGCACGCCCAATTCGACCAATACCAACATCGCGTCGGTCAGCCTGCTGAGCGGCGGCACGCCGACGGGCATGCCGGCACAGCTGGTGGTGAAGTCGCTGGCGACCGCCCGCATCTTCGCCTCGGCCGCGACCAGCGGTGCCACCAGCAGCACGGCGGTCGGCACCGGCTCGCTCACCATCACGACGGCGGGCGGCAAGACCGCGACGATCACCGTCGATTCGAGCAATAACAGTTTTTCCGGCCTGGCTTCGGCGATCAACGCGGCCGACATCGGCATCACCGCGAGCGTCGTCACTGATGCGCAGGGCACGCGGCTGGTGTTCAAGGGCGAAACCGGCGCGGCCAATGATTTCACCATCACCAGCTCGGCCGACAGCTCGACCAGCGTTCTCGCCGGCCTCAACAGCAGTGCGATGACCTCGACGTCGGACCCGGCCAATGCGAAGATCACGCTCGACGGCACCGACTATGAATATGCCAGCAACACCATCGACGATGCGATCCCCTATCTGCGGATCGAACTGACCGCGGCGGACGTAAACAGCACGGTCAACCTGACCATGACGCAGCCGACCGCGACGATGAAGGATCTGCTGCAGGAATTTGTCGACGCCTATAACACGCTGATGAAGGCGCTGAACACGTCGACCTCGACCGGCACGGATTCGTCGACCGCGGGCGTCCTCAACGGTGTGTCGGCAGTGCGCGACATGAAGTCGCAGCTCTCGAAGATCACCTCGACCCAGCTGGCCTCGACCGGCAGCTACAAGACGCTGGCCGATATCGGCATCGCGACCAACCGCGACGGCACGCTGACACTCAACACCGATACGCTGGACAAGGCGCTGGCCGCCGATCCGGCGGGCATCACCAAGATGCTCAACCCCGCCAAGTCGACCGCCGACAATCTGGGCCTGTCGGGCCTGATGGACAGCGTTCGCGACAATATCGAGCTGGAAAACGGCCCGATCAAGGCTGCGCATGACCGTTA
>ERZ1292629.1656-Hain-H43-01um-R1-1656-length-20944-cov-9_pt1 | contig 20944 bp, 22 predicted proteins | sample MGYA00564399_ERZ1292629 | MGnify/ENA primary metagenome ERZ1292629 (study PRJEB36523, sample SAMEA6512636) | groundwater metagenome | collected 2019-01-08 | study: AquaDiva: Metagenomics assemblies of 32 groundwater samples | reverse complement strand
TACCACTAAAAAACTTTTCGGATTTTCGGTAAAAATTTGGTTGGCGGCGTGCAGCGTCGCCAACCCTAAAATTCTCGTGGCCTATGATGCTTTAAGAAAAGCCCTCAAAGAACAACTGGAAGCCGACGGTAAATTATTAGAAAAATTTTAAATTATATTATGCAAACAATTACCATTATTATCAACGAGCTTCCCTATAAAAATGATAAAGCGTGGAACGCGTTACGACTTGCTAATTGTTGCTTGTTCCACTTGTCTAAAAGTCTGCGGTATTAGCAAAGAAAAATTTATGGAATTTGATTACACCACAACTACAACAAAAACTTTTGACGAGACGGTTCAAAATGTGCAAGACGAAATTGCCAAAGCCGGCATGCGAGTTTTATATATTCATGATGTGCAGAAAACTTTAGGCGAAAAAGGATTTCAAAGAGAGCCATTTAAAATTGTTGAATTTTGCAACGCAAAGTTTGCGAATGAATTTTTGGACATAGACATTAAAATTGGACTTTGTTTACCTTGCAAAATAAATGTTTATACTAAAGATCGGCAAATTTTCATTTCCGGCATGCGCCCGATTGTTCTGTCGCAGTTTTTCCCGCAAGCCGATCTGGGCGAGCGGCCAAAAGAAATTGATCAAATCATTCAAAACATTATCAATAACGCGAAATAGCTTATGAAAAAAATCTTTTTTATCACAATTTTTGTTTTTGTTTTTGGTTTTGCTTTACTTCCCGAATTTTCTTTTGCTCAAGGCATGATGGGTTTTCTGAACCCATCTCCTGATAGTACTGCAATACAAAGCCAGCAACAGGAAGAACGAGAAGGCAAAAACTTTTTGGATAACTTAACGAACAAAACAGTTGCTTGTTCGCAACTTAGTGATTCGGATTTTGAGAAAATCGGCGAGTATTTTATGGGTCAATCCATCGGAGATACCTCACGACATATCGCCATGAATGAGATGATGAAAAGAATGATGGGCGAAAATGGCGAGGCACAAATGCACTCGGTTATGGGCAAACGCTTGAGCGGTTGCGATACTTCCGTCGCGTTTCCGTCGCAAGATGTCGGTTTTTTGCCGATGATGAATATGATGTGGGGAGGGTGGTCGTCTCCCTTTGGGTCTAATCAAACGAATAACTCTATGATGAATTTTGGATTTACACCCTTCGGCGGGTTCGGTTGGATTTTTATGATTCTTTGGTGGGTGCTGATAATTGTCGGAATTATCGCGCTTATCAGATGGTTTACAAGTCAATCTCACAGTAATCATGGTCATGAAAAATCCCCGCTTGAAATTTTGAAAGAACGCTATGCCAAAGGCGAGATTGATAAAAAAGAATTTGAGGAGAGGAAGAAAGATTTGAGTTAGCAGATGTTTGCGTCGCAAGTATTTTTCTTATATGACAACTGGATTTTGGAAAAAATTAAAAAAACCGATTTTGTGCTTGGCGCCGATGTCAAATGTCACTGACGCGGCTTTCAGGCGTATAATCGCAAAATACGGCAAGCCGGACGTGATGTGGACCGAATTTGTTTCCTGCGACGGGCTTGTGTCCGCGGGCAGAGAAAGGTTGTTGGTAGATTTAATGTTTGACAAAGCCGAGCGGCCGATTGTGGCGCAGATTTTTGGATCCAAACCTGAAAACTTTTATAAAACAGCTTTGCTTTTGCGCGAGTTGGGGTTTGATGGCATTGATATTAACATGGGTTGCCCCGATAAGAATGTGGAGAAACAGGAGGCCGGGGCGCGCTTGATGCAAAATCCGAAACTCGCGCAAGAAATTGTGAAAGAAACAAAAAGAGGTGCCGGTAAATTGCCGGTGTCAATTAAGACCAGGATTGGTTATGGCAAAAATATTTTAGATGAGTGGTTGCCAAATCTTTTGGAAACCGAGCCGGCGGCCGTTATCATTCATGCCCGCACGCGCAAAGAAATGTCTTTGGCGCCGGCGAAATGGGAAACAATCGCGGACGCGGTGGCTATTCGCGATAAATATGACAGTTCGTCAGACAAAACTTTGATTATTGGCAACGGCGATGTGAAAGATATCGCCGACGCGGAAGAAAAAATAAAAGCAACCGGCGCCGACGGGGCAATGATTGGCCGGGGTATTTTTGGCAATCCATGGCTGTTTAATAGAAAAATTAATCATGCCGCGATTACAATCAAAGAAAAATTAAATGTTATGGTTGAGCACACTTATTTGTTTGAAAAATTATTGGGCAAACACAAAAATTTTGACATAATGAAAAAACATTACAAGGCATACGCAAGCGGTTTCAGCGGAGCCAAGGAGCTTCGCGTTAGGTTGATGGAAAAAACGAAAACCGCTCACGATGTTGAAAACAAGGTGGCTGATTTTTTGTCTTGCTAAAATGGCAGTTGCTTTTTTGGTTAAGAAGTTATACAGTGAATAATATGGACGGATTTTCCTATCAATTTTTTAATACAACCGTTTCAGCGTGGGAAGAAATGAAGCGCTGTCTTAGCGTTGCGAAAAAATCAATTTATTGGGAAATCTATGCTCTTATTGACGACGCGGCAGGCGGCTCTTTTATTGATATTCTCTGCCAAAAAGCCATGTCCGGGCTTGATGTCATGTTGGTTGTGGACGCGATAGGCAGTTATGAGTTGTCAAATAAGGCCAAGGATAAATTGAAAAATTCAGGAGTTAAATTTCAAGTTTTTCATTCTTTGAGTCCGATTATCGGATTGTCCAGTTGGTGGAAGAGGGTATGGCATAGAACGCATCGAAAAGTTTTGATTATAGATGAGGAAGTGGTTTTTATTGGCGGCGTAAATATTAAGGAATCCGCGCGAGATTGGTATGATTTGCATCTGAAAGTCACAGGGAGGATAGCCAGACCGTTGTTATATGGTTTCGCGAGAACATATATTAATTCCGGTGGAAGAAGGGAGGAAATTAAACACTTGTTACATCCCAAGCTAACTACCGGCCTCGCGCATCTTAAAGATAAGGTTAATTTTATTTTACATTCTCCGATTTATGCCGCAAAAAAATCACCGTTCAAGAAAGTTTATTATCAAACTTTGGATATGGCCAAAGAGAGTTTCAATCTGCTCACTCCGTATTATGTGCCTGATAGGGAATTTATAGAATTAGTGTCAAAAGCCAAAAAGAGAGGCGTGAAAGTCAACATAATTCTTCCTTGGAAAACCGATATTAAATTCATGGAATATATGGCGCGCGCTTTTTATGGCATTTCACAGAAAGCCGGCGCCGCGTTTTATTTTTTAAAGAAAATGAATCACGGCAAAGCTGTTACGGCTGACGACAAAATTGGCGTTGTTGGAAGCGCGAATTTTACGCATCGCGGTTTGTTTCTAAATCAGGAAGCCGGCGTTTCTTTTTCGCAGAAAGAGATGATTGACGATCTGAATCACATTTTGGATGACTGGAAAGAGGAGGCGGTGCCAATGAGTGATTTTAATTTTAATTCCAAAGGATGGTATAGGCGATTTAAAGACTGGTGGCTGAATAAGTTTAAGGATTATGTATAAAATTCAGAAATATTTATGACCGCGCCGCTTGCCGACAGAATGAGGCCTAGAAATTTTGACGAATTTATCGGGCAAGAAGAAATCGTCGGAAAAGGCAAATTATTAAGGCGATTGATTGAGCAAGACCAGCTTGCTTCTCTTATTTTTTGGGGGCCTCCGGGAGTCGGCAAAACAACCTTGGCGCGCATTATCGCGGAGCAGACGCGGTCGGACTTTAAAAGTTTATCGGCTGTTTCAAGCGGCAAAGAGGACTTGATGAAAATTGTAAAGGAATCTCAAAAAATTTTGGAAGAAACCGAGCGAAAAACAATTTTATTTTTGGATGAAATTCACCGCTGGAACAAGGCCCAGCAGGACGCGCTTTTGCCCTATGTTGAAAAAGGCGCGATTATTTTAATCGGCGCCACCACCGAGAATCCTTCTTTTGAAATTATCGGAGCTCTTCTTTCCCGTTCGCATGTGTTCATTTTAAAATATTTAGAGATTGAAGATATAATAAAAATTATAAATGGCGCGTTAAGCGACAAAAGCAGGGGGTTTGGCGATTTGGATATTGAAATAGATTTGGAAACCAAAGAACTTTTGGCCGAATTGGCCGGAGGCGACGCGCGCGCGGCGTTAAACGGGTTGGAACTGGCGGTGAAAGCGGATGAAAAAGAAAAAATAAAATTGGACAAAGATAATATTAAAGAAGCATTTCAGCGAACCCATCTTGTTTTTGATAAAAAAGGCGAGGAGTTTTATAATTTGATTTCCGCTTTACATAAATCAATGCGCGGGTCGGATGCCAACGCTTCGCTTTATTGGCTGGCCCGCATGCTGGAGGGCGGGGCCGATCCGTTGTATGTCGCCAGAAGGGTCTTGCGTTTTGCCAGCGAAGATGTTGGTATGGCCAACAGCGAGGCCTTGGTGCAGGCCAATGCCGCCTTTGACGTCTGCCACAAGCTGGGAATGCCGGAATGTTCGGTTCATTTGGCCCAGGCCGTGGTTTATTGCGCCAAATCAAAAAAATCCAACTTGTTATATAGCGCGTATAATCAGGCGGCCGAGGACGCGCGCAACACTTCGCAGTTGGGGGTTCCGATTCATTTGCGCAACGCTCCGACAAAGTTTATGAAAAATATCGGCTATGGGAAGGATTATAAATATAATCCCGATTATGACGGATCGGTTGATCAAGAATATCTGCCGCCTGAGTTGAAGAGCAGAGATTATCTTAAAAAATAATGGTATTTAGTTGTCATTCTGAACGCAGTGAAGAATCTCTGTCCGTTCGCCAATGAAGATAGAGATCTTTCGCTCCGCTCAATATGACATATGCCAAAATTTCTATTGCACACATGTTGCGCGCCGTGCAGTATCGCGGTGATAGATGAGCTCAAAAATCAGTTTGGTCTGACTGCTTTTTTTTATAATCCGAATATTTTTCCGGAAGATGAATATTTAAAACGCAAAACCGAGGTGAAAAAAATTTGCGATGAATGGGGTGTAAAAATGGCTGACATGGATTATGAAGCGGCAAAATGGCGCGAAGCGATAAAGGGATTTGAAAACGAGCCGGAGGGCGGGGTTAGATGCTGTTCGTGTTTTAAATTTAGATTGGCGCGCGCGGCCGAATACGCGAAAAAAAATGGTTTTTTGTGGTGGGGCACGACTTTAACCAGCGGCAGGAATAAAAAAGCGGAGATAATACACCCTATCTGCAAGGCATTTTCCAAACACTACAATTTAAGATTTTACGAAGAAGATTGGAAGAAAAAAGGCAGGCAGGAAAAGGCCGCAAAAATGGTTAAAGAAAAAGGAATATATCGTCAGGATTACTGCGGGTGCGAGCATTCTTTGAAAAGTAAATATGAAGATTAGTCTTCAATCGTGATTTTGCGTCCGGAGCAGGAGTGTTCCGTGCGAATTTTTTTTACTTTTTTATTTTTTAGCAAATTTTCCATTTTTTCCGGCCATTCAACGATTACAACCGCATCCGGCACGCCTAAATAATCTTCGGCTCCGATTTGGATCAACTCCTGTTCTTTTTCAAGGCGGTAAGTGTCAATGTGAATCAGTTTGTTAAAATTTCGTTTTTTAACTTCAAAAATATTCATTAAGGAAAATGTCGGGCTGGTTATTTCTTTATCAATTCCCAGACCTTTGGCGATCCCTTTGACCAGCGTCGTTTTTCCGGCGCCGAGTTCCCCATATAGCAACAAAATATCCCCGCCTGAAAACGAGCGAGATAAATCTTGGCCGATTTTTTTGGTTTCTTTATCTGAATTTGAAGTAAAAATCATTGGAATAGTTAAGCATATTTTAGCTCAAAAGTCAAATCATTTTTTTATTTTTTTTCTTGACAAAAATAAATCAAATGTCTATGATTACATATAGGTAAGCGTAGGGCGGCGTATGATTGTTCTACAGCATTAAAAATTGGTTCGCCAATATTTGCTTGGCTTGAGGGTCAAGCGTGAGGCTTACCACCTATATTGGTGGGACATGTAACGCCGTCCACCGCTGACCGATTGGCAAATCCCAAGAGGATTGCTTTTTTGTTTAAGTATGTATATAATCCATCCGTAAAACTGGCTGTAGCGAAGTTGGTATCGCGCATGCATGGGGTGCATGAGATCGCGGGTTCAAATCCCGCCAGCCAGACAGCGCGAATAATAAAATCCCCTTTGTCGGGGATTTTATTTTTTACACGTTTGTTTTAGCCATGGTCCTTCTGCAGGTAGAGCAAGCCCTTACTCTCTGCTTGCCTATTTTGATGAGTTGAAGATTCGGCTTCTGCCTTCTTGGAACTTTTTGGTTTGAATGGCTGACATGATTGGCGCGCACGGCTTTTTTGTCGCAAAAGTGGCAAACTCTGCTCATATTGGCAATGAATGAGATTACATAGGCAGTGCCCATGTAATGGTTGAATTAAAATTTATTGTAAGCTATAATAGCTGGAGCAATTTTACTCTAAAGTTAAGTTATTGTCAAGAGGAATATATGGATTTTTTATTCTATTTTTTTGTCATAATACCGTCCGCGATAATACACGAATATGCCCATGGTTGGGCCGCTGATATGATGGGTGACAAAACCGCCAGGTACGCTGGCCGTCTGACTATAAATCCGATCGTGCATATTGATTTGTGGGGCACCATTTTAATGCCAATCATGCTGTCTGTTTTAACCGGCGGGCGCTTTTTGTTTGCTTACGCGAAGCCCGTGCCTTACAATCCGTATAATTTAAAAAATCAAAAATGGGGGCCGGCAATGGTGGCAATCGCCGGACCAATGGCGAATTTTTTATTGGCTTTCGCTTTCGCTCTTGTGATAAGATTTTTTCCAAACGCTTCAATGTCTTACATTTTATCAATCATAGTTTACGCGAATATCATGTTAATGGTTTTCAATCTTGTGCCGATTCCTCCGCTTGACGGTTCAAAGATTTTATACGCCATCCTGCCGGATTCAGCGCAAAATATTAAAAATTTTCTTGATCGCTACGGGTTTTTTATTTTGCTGTTCTTTATTTTTTTTATGTTTGAACTTATCACGCCGATAATCAATGGATTGTTTAGACTGCTAGTCGGTTAGTATGCTCCCAATTTTGTCGGTTTCAGAATTTATTGAGCAGATCAACGGAATCATTGCCGGCGAGTTTATTATTGAAGGCGAAGTTTCGCAATACGGGGTATCCCAAAACAAGTGGATATTTTTTAGTTTGAAAGACGCGCGGTCGGTTTTGTCGTGTTTTTCAACAGTGTTTATGTTGCGCGCTCCGCTTGAAGACGGGATGAAAGCGCGTGTTTATGGTTATCCGAAAATCCACGAGAAAAGCGGAAAATTTAGTTTTACTGTTCAGAAAGTTGAAATGGTTGGCGAAGGCGCGCTTAAAAGAGCGTATGAGTTGTTGAAAAAGAAATTAACCGAAGAAGGATTGTTTGATGAATCGAGAAAGCGCGAGTTGCCATATTTGCCGCAGAAAATCGGCGTGATTGCTTCGCGAGACAGCGCGGCTTTCGGCGATTTTAAAAGAATTTTAAATAATAGGTGGGGCGGAGTTGAAATAATATTGCGCCATGTTTTTGTGCAGGGTGAGCAGGCGGTTGAAGATATCACGCGGGCGTTTGCCAATTTTGAAAAATGCGAGGCTGAATTGAGGCCGGATGTTCTTGTGTTGATTCGCGGAGGAGGTTCGCTGGAAGATTTGGCCGCGTTTAATTCAGAAGAAGTCGCGCGCGCGATTTATGCTTCGCGCATTCCGGTTATCGCCGGCATCGGACATGAACGCGATGTTTCCCTGGCCGAATTGACCGCCGATGTCCGCGCATCCACGCCGTCAAACGCGGCGGAAATCGTCGCGCCGGATCGCAAGGATTTTATTTCCGAACTGAATTTTGAAATTGAAAATATAGAGCAAACTCTGAAGCATAAAATTTTGAGCAAATTAAAATCGGTTGAGCAGGCGTTTTATTTAATTTCCGGCAAATTGGAAGCGCCAATTTCAAAAGGACGAATGTTGATTCAAAGTTTTTTTAATGTCTTTAGTTTGTTGAAGAACACGGTCAAGCAAAAAATCGATTTTGTGAATTTTGCCCAACGTTTGCTTGTAAATTCAAACCCAAGGCAGGTTTTGCGTCGCGGTTATAGCATAACGCGCGACAAGGGCGGGAAAATAGTGCGTAAAGTTGGGCAGGTTGTGGCAGGCGACGAGATTGTGGTAGAATTAGGCGAAGGGGCGTTGATAGGAGAGGTTTTGCGTAAAAAACTGGCTGTTTAGCAAAAAATACTTTTTGAATAGCATTAATATGCCGAAAACACCGGTAAAAAATAAATTCGCGGAAAATTACGCCGAGCTCCAAAAAATTGTGGAGTGGTTTGAAAAAGATGGGATTGATTTGGAGGAGGGGATTGACAAATTTGAACAGGGCGCTAAATTGGTTAAGGGACTCAAAGAATATCTGGAAAAAATGGAAAATAAAATTAAAGAATTAAAAAAATAATCCTAGTTTTTTATGAAGTTAATAATTCGTTGGTTATTGAGCGCTGGCGCGCTGATGTTAATTGCCTATTATGTTCCCGGAATTCGCGTTGCCGGATTTTATTACGCGCTGGCCGCGGCTTTGATTCTGGGGTTGATTAACGCTCTGATAAAACCGATTATTCTTTTTCTGACTTTGCCTATAAATATTCTTACGCTCGGATTATTTACGCTGGTTATAAACACCGTTTTGTTTTGGTTTGCGTCCACTTTTGTCAAAGGTTTTTACGTGGCCGGTTTTTGGCCTGCTTTCTGGGGCGCGTTGATTATGTGGATTTTCGGTTGGTTTATAAATTCATTGTTTAAAAATTAATTTTGCGACATGAAAAATTATTCTTCAAATCGCGCGCAAAAAGGCAAAACCGCGTACCGCACGCCGAGTTTGTTTAAAGCAAATAAGGCGATGTATTATGCAAAAATAAAAGGTGGAATCGGAAAGAACAACAAAACGCAAACCCGCAATTTTAAAGCAAACCAATTTTAAATAACCATACTGTCATCCTGAGCAAAGCGAAGGATCCATGTCTGTGCGGACAGAGATTCCTCACATACGTTCGGAATGACAGAACACTATGCCAAAAAACGAGTATCGCGTCATATCTATCGGAGGGTCGATTATCATTCCGCCGGAAGGGTTCAGTATTGAATTTTTAAAAAGATTCAGAAAATTAATTTTGAACAGAGTAAAAAAGGGCGAGAAATTTATTTTAGTAGTGGGCGGAGGGTCAACTTGCAGGAAATATCAGCAAGTCGCGCGAGCGATTGAAAATGTTTCCGACGAGGATTTGGATTGGCTTGGAATTTACGCCACGCATTTTAACGCGAAGTTTGTTGGATTATTATTCAGCGGCTTATCGGATAAAAAACTGATTGAGAATCCGGTAAAAAGAATAAAATCCAATAAGCCGATTTTAGTCGCCGGCGGTTGGAAGCCCGGATGTTCAACTGATTATGACGCGGTTTTGCTCGCGAAAACTTATGGAGCAAAAGAACTAATCAATGCTTCAAATATCAGTTATGTTTACACGGCCGATCCGAAAAAAGACGCAAACGCCGAACCGATTCCGCGAATGACTTGGCCGGAGATGCAAAAAATTGTCGGAAGTAAATGGAATCCGGGCGCGAACCTGCCGTTTGATCCAAAGGCCGTAAAAATGGCAAAAAGTCTTGGCTTAAAAGTTTCATTTGTAAAAGGCACGGACTTAAATCAATTTGAAAAAGTTTTAAATAATAAAAAGTTTGAGGGGACTATTGTAAAATAGATAATATCTAACTCACACATTTTGAATATGGCAGAAAAACCGAAACCATTTGATGAGTTTATCAAAGAGGTCGACGCAAAAGAGGCGCGGATAAGCAGTTTGCTTGGTCAGATAAAAAAAGGTTCTCCAGAACAGGCAAGAGCGGCGCGACAAAAGTTGGAGAGAAAATTTGGAATTCATCATCCGGAACAAATTGAAGATCCTGGTAGGAAAGATTAAATTGAATAATTAACAACATTTTTTGTGCATGCCCTTGACAGCTCAATATTTGTGTTGTAATATAGACCCATCCATAGACAGCAGGCGCCGAAAGGCTTAATTTCCTGCCGAGGTACAAACAATAGATTTCTAAACTATTTGAGGTCGATTTGTGCTAGCGGTCTGTGGTAAAACACAGATTTTTTGTTAGTATATGCCTAAAACAAAGTTACAAAAGCAGGTCACAATAAAATCCTTGATTGAGGGGATAAAACAGGCGAAAGCCATTGTTTTTGCTAATTTTCAGGGATTAAAAGTTTCCGAATCAGATGAGTTGCGCAGAGAGTGCCGAAAGAATGACATCAAAGTTTTGGCCGCGAAAAAAACATTGGTCAAACGAGCCTGCGAAGATGTCGGGCTAACAAATGTTGACCCCAAGATTTTTCAGGGCGGTGTCGCGACATTCATGGGAATGAACGATGAAGTGGTTGCGGCTAAAATCGTGAACACTTTCGCCAAAACCCACGATGTGTTAAAAATTTTCGGCGGAACTCTTGAAGGTAAATTCGTTGACGCGATGGCCATAAAAAATTTGGCCGCCTTGCCGAGCAAAACTGAACTGCTTGCCAGATTGGTTGGCTCGATCAACGCTCCGGTTTCCGGCTTTGTCAATGTGCTGGCTGGTAATCTTAGAAATTTGGTTTGCGTATTAAATAATGTCGCGAAAGCGAAATCTTAATCACAATATGTCAGAAGAAAACAAGAAAGTTGAAGTCCCGGCAAAATTCAAGGGACTTGTGGAGGAAATTGAAAAAATGTCCGTTCTTGATCTTTCCGAATTGGTAAAGATTTTGGAGGAGAAGTTTGGCGTGTCGGCATCCGCCCCTGCCATGATAATGGCTGGTCCGGCCGCAGGCGTCGCTCCGGCAGTTGAAGAGAAGTCAGAGTTTGCCGTTGAGTTGACTGAAACAGGCGCAAATAAGATCAATGTTATCAAGGCCGTGAAAGAAGTGACGGGTCTTGGTTTGGCCGACGCGAAGGCTATCGTTGACGGCGCTCCAAAGGTTATAAAAGAAGGTGTTAAGAAAGATGACGCCGAGGCAATGAAAAAGAAAATTGAAGAAGCGGGTGGAAAGGTGACGCTTAAATAATTATTTAAGCGTCACCCTGAGGTTGTGGGCCGAAGGATCTATCTTGAAATAATTCGCGAAAACAAAACCGGGTAAACGCCCGGTTTTGTAATTGACGGAAATATGTTACTGCAAATTTATTTGGTAGAGTTTGTTGTTGTCTAAAATATATGCTTCGCCATTTGTTTCATCAACAACCATGCCTGTCGGTTTTATAAATTCTTTGGCTGTTATTTGCGACTTCAGTATTCCTTCTTTGTTTATAACAACCAACCTTTTGCCGGCGGAATCCAGAATATATAAATAATTCAAATCAACGTAGGTCCATATTTTATCGGCAGAAGTCAAGATCGGGTCAAGACCCTCAATGGAGAATGTTTGTTTTAATCCATTTGTGAATTTATAAATGTCGCCATTTTTTGTGAGTATGAAAATGTCGCCGTCAATGGCGATATCAGCGCCGTCTTTTATGTCAACTTTTTCCTTGATCCATTCTTTGCCCTGCGTGAATCCAGATTGCGTGCTGTCGTGTTTGTATAGCATTCCATTTTGCGAATCAAACGAATACAGTCTTCTGTTGTAAACCGTGATCGCGCTTATGTTTACGTCTTGGATTGGGTAGTCAACGTTGATTTTTTTCCAAGCATCGCCTTTTGGAGTGTATTGCGCGAAATTTTTATCTCCATAAACCAAAGTCGCGTAATCATTTTCCTTGGGCACGGCGGACGCGGAAAAACCATTAATGGCGAGATTGGAGTCAATTGCCCGAGTCTCTTTTGTTAGTGTGTCATAAATAAATATCTTTGAAATGTCAGAGCCGAAGCCGTATATTTTTTTATTTAGTAAAAATATGTTGTTTATTGTTACGTCTGCTATTAATTCCGACCAATCTGTCAAAAGTTGCGGCTGAACAATGGTTATTTTTCTTATTCGTAACAGAAGTTCCTCCAGCTGTTTGTTTATTTCATCACATTTAATCTTGTTTTCTTCCGCGCAATTCAAGTTTGCGAGGATTGCTTTCGCGCTTTTAATCTCGTTTAAAGCCGCGGCATTTTCGTTATAAATAACAGAACTTTCCGCGGAGTCTTTTTTTGTTTTTATTGTTTGAATGGCATCCGCGAAATTCTTTTTAAGTTCAGCCTTTTTTTGGTTCGCTTTTATGTAAATCGCACTGACGACCAGCACCAGCGCCAAAATTATGGAAGCGCAGAAAAGAGCTTTGGTGATTAGCGGCAATCGTTTGATGTTTTCATTAAAATTTCTTCGTTTTCTAGACCAGTCGGCCAGAATATTTTGTCTTCGATTTTTTATGTTGGTCGCGACGAAAAATAAAAGCATTATATTTTTTCCGATTCCGGCAATCAGTGAACCTATAAATACAGCCAGCCACACAATGGCCCTAGACAAGTATTTTAAAATTATCCATATGTAGGATATGTTTTTTTTAAATATCGCGCCAAACCCGGCGTTCTCCGGAATCGCCATAATTGAAGGCTGTCTCGGTCTGAAATGAGATGAGTTTACTTTAGCTGGAGAAAAACTATGTCCTGATTCTTTTGTCAGCATGTATTCATTTTCTTCATCATCCGGAGTTGGTTGGAATTTATCCTGCAGTCTTGGCAATATTGAAGGAGATAATATGCTCGCAGTTTTTTGTTCTGTGCTGAAAAGGTGTTTTAGCGACTTTGCCGATCCGCCTTTTCTGGTTGGTAGGATTCTTATTCTATTTTCGTTTTCGCCTTTTTGGACATGCATGATTATGCCGCCGAATGAAAGGTTGTTTTTTAATTCAGACAGAACTCTCTGTAAATGTTCGGCGCTTTGCCTGGCCGGCCTTGTCGTGATTATTTTTTGTAATCGATCGTGGCAAAAGTAATCAACTATACGCGGAGTTCCGGCGAAAAAATAATCGTTTGGGCCGATTTTGCCCTGTATAATTTGAGAGAAAAGCTGTATCCTTTCCGCGTTTTCTTGCCCGATGTTTTCCGTGACCAAATCCATCTTTTTATAAATTTCATCTTTGGTTTTGTAAAAAAGAACCATTTGCGGGTTTCCAAAAAAACTAAAAATCAATTCGTTTTTCCTGATTGCCCCCACAACGCAATGCAAAGTAACCCCTTCTCTAAACAGCGAGAAAGATTCATGATTTATCTTGTCAAGAATTATTTCAAGAGATGTTTTGTCTTCAGTATCGGGCACTTCGTAGTAGGAATTTTCTATCTGATCTATGATGCCCTGAACTCTGGCGACATATTTTTTGTCCGCGTTGTTGGTTTCGCAGATAGCAAAAAAGTAACCCTTGCTTTTTTCTTCATGGGTGGAGGGTTCAGTTATGTTTAACAATACATGCGAATTTTCCGGATCGCTTCCCTCAACAAAAAATTCATTAAGGTGCAGTGTCGGTTCCATAGGCCATTTTTTGACTTTTGAGCTTTAAATTATTATACTATACACACTAACAATTTTCAAATAGCTCGTTAAACGCAAATTATCAATTTTATGCTTGAAAAACTTTTTGGTTCAAAGACCAGGGCCAAGTTGCTCCGCATCTTTTTTCAGTTACCTGATAAGCCGTATTATGTGCGTGAACTCGCGCGGATGGCGGATGTTCAATTGAATGCCGTCAGAAGGGAGCTATCCAATTTAGAAGATCTCGGCCTTATCATTCCCACAGAGTGCAATCCGGGAGAAAACGACACCGCCACAGGCACAACTAGATCGAAATATTATAGAGTGAATGGCGGTTGTTTGTTATTTTTTGAGCTAAAGTCCTTGCTTTTAAAAGCCCAACTCCTTCAGCAGACGGAGTTGGTTGAAAAAATTAAAGTAAAGGCAGGCAGATTAAAACTTTTTGTTTTGACAGGCAATTTTTCCGATGAAAAAAATACTGAAACCGATGTTCTGCTAGTCGGTGAGATAAAGCCGTTGGTTATATCAAAATTGATAAGGGAGTTTGAGCAAAAAGTCGGGAAGCCAATCCGCTACACTGTTATGGATGAAAAAGAATTCGTAGAGAGAATGCAGTTGGGAGATAAATTTTTGTATAGTATTTTTGAAGGCAAACACGTTGTCGTTTTAGATGAAATAACGAAAAATTTCAGATAGTATGTTTGTTGTGATTGACAACACGGTTGAAGGAGAGATAATTTTCAATTATCTGTTGAATAACAAAATTGTTCAAGCGAGATTTGCCGGCAAGGATGCCGAAAGTGGCATAATTTTTTGTTTAAACGGATTATTGAAAACGGTTAAAAAGAAAATCAAGGAGTTGGAAGCCGTAGCCGTGTTTGTGGGTTCTGGACGGTATACCGCTTCAAGGCTTTCCGCCACAGTCGCGAATACGCTGGCCTTTGCTTTAGAGATACCCGTGGTTGCCGTTGAAAGAGGAAGCGATATGAAAAAGATTTTTGAAAAAATTAAGAAAAAAAAAGCCGGAAAATATATCATTCCAAAATATAGCGGAGAGGCTAATATCGGCAAAAAAAATCTTAGCAAGTAGTTATGTTGCAAAGTTATTACAAATATAGACTTTTTGAAATATTGCCGGGACTTACAATTTGGCTGACATTATTTTTGTCTGTTCTGCTTTCTTTTATCCACCCTCTGTGGATGATATATTTTATTTTGATTTTTGATCTTTATTGGGTTTTACGGGTCGCATACTTTTCTTTTTATCTGTTGTTGTCTTGGAAGAGATTCAGGAAAGCGATAAAAATCAATTGGTTTGAATGGTTGAAGAACGAAATCCCAGATTGGGAACAAAAAAAGAATGTTATATTTTTGCCTATATATAATGAAGAATTTGGAGTCGTGGACGCGACGTTGAGCGGTTTTCTCGCTTCAACTTATCCGGCTGAAAAAATTTATGTAGTGCTTTCCGGCGAGGAAAGGAATCTTGAGCATTGGGAAAAAATACAGGTCAAGATTAAGGATAAATATGCCGGAAAATTTGCCGACCTGATTTTTAACACCCATCCTTTCGGTTTGCCGGATGAGATTCCCGGCAAAGGTTCAAATATACACCACGCCGAATTCATTTTTAAAGATTACGCGGATGAAAAAGGGTGGAATTATATTGACATTATCGCTTCGGTTTTTGATGTTGACACAATAGCTCATCCTGAATATTTTGCGCATTTAACATATATATATTGCAAACATCCAAGGCCGGATCACAGTTCCTTTCAGCCGTTGACTTTGTATAATAATAATTTGTGGGAGTCGCCTTCGGTCTTAAGAATTATGGCTTTTGGCACAAGTTTTTGGATGCTTTTCAGTTTGGGGCGCTTGGATAATTTGGTTACATTTTCTTCTCACAGCATGAGTTTCAAAGCTATTGTTAATTGCGGCGGGCATAGCAAAAATATTGTCAGCGAGGATTCTAGGATTTTTTTTCAGTGCTGGTTTGCCAATGATGGGGATTATGAGGTTACGCCTTTGTACATTCCGGTTTCAATGGATACTGTCAGAGATGAAAATTGGCTGCGGAGTTTGAAAAATTTATATTATCAGCAGAGAAGATGGGCTTGGGGAGTTGAACATATTCCATACTTGCTTTGGAATTTTGGAAAAAATAAAAAAATCAGTTTGTGGAAAAAAACCGCGATTTTGTTTCACGAATGGGAAGGAAAATGGAGCTGGGCGGTGGTCGCCATATTGATAACGTTGGTTGGGCGTTTGCCGCTATGGGTGGCTGGCGGAGAAGTGCGCCAAAGCGCTCTTTTTTTCAACGCGCCTAATATTCTTGAGGTTCTAATGACTCTAGCCATGGCCGGATTGCTAGTTTCTGCTATAATGAGTATGCTGATATTGCCGAGGAGGCCTGGCAACCATCCGCGATACGGGTATTTGTTGATGGCCGTGCAATGGTTGCTTTTGCCCGTGTCTTTGATTATTTTTTCTTCTTTGCCCTGCCTGGATGCGGTCACTCATTTAATGAGAGGAAAATATTTAGGATTTAATGTGTCGGTTAAGAAACGAACATAATATGCCGGATGAAATTTTGAAAGAACCCAATGTTAGAAAATGGCCCGTTGTATTGCTGGTAATTATTATAGTTTTTACGGCAGGTTTTTTTGCTTTGCGGAATTGGTACCGTTCTGGCGGGCTGCGAAATGTTGTAATAAATAAAATCAGCGAGAAAATTACGAGCAGTCAATCTGAAAATAATTTGTTGCATGAAGCGCTTGGTTTTAATAGCCCAAAGACGTATCTTTTGTTATTTTTAAATAATACGGAAATACGGCCCGGAGGCGGTTTTATAGGAGCTTACGCCGTAGTGCGTGTTGACAAGGGAACGCCGGAGATTTTGAAAGTTGAGGGCACCGAAATTTTGGATAACAATTCTCCGGATTTTACTTCAATGGCTCCGGAGCCGCTTAAAAAATATTTGGGAATAAAAAAATGGAAATTCAGGGACAGCAACTGGTCTCCTGATTTTGCGAGTTCGTCAAAGGTGTCTTTGGATTTTTTTAGAAAAGAAGGCGGCGTGGCGGCAAATGAAATAAACGCCGTAATCGGATTTACGCCCACCCTGTTGGAAGAAGTGTTGAAGATAAGCGGTTCAATCAAAGTTAACGGCGAAGTGTTTACGCCGGAAAATTTTGTTCAAAAACTGGAATATGAAGTTGAGTACGGTTACGTTGACAAGGGATTGGAATTCAGCGACAGAAAAAAAATTCTGCAGGATTTGACTCATGCATTAGCCGCGAGATTGCGCACGGATGTATTTTTGCGTTGGTCGAATTATTGGGCGCTAGCCGAGAGGATGCTGGCGGAAAAGCAGGTGTTGGCTTTTTCAGAATTCGCGGAAGCGCAAAATATTTTAAACAGTAAGGGCTGGAGCGGAGAAATGAAGGCCTCGGCCGGGGATTATATTTTGTGGGCCGACGCCAATCTGGCCGCTTTGAAAACTGATCGTGTTATTAGCAGAACCCTATCTTATTCCACATCTAAAGATAAAAATGGAAAGTATGTTGGAGTTGTAAAAATGAAGTATGTTCATAATGGGAAATTTGATGATTTTACGACGCGGTATCGCACGTACGGCAGGATTTATCTGCCGATTGGCAGTGAATTTATTTCAGTAAATGGAAGCATGAAGGGGGATAAATCCAAGGAGCCGGGCGTTGTTGACCGCGGGATTGAAAATGGCCGGCAATGGTTTGGCGCGTTTATTTCCATAGAACCCGGTAAAACCGGCGAGCTTGCATGGCAATTTTATCTGTCTCCGCAGGTGGCTTCTTTAATCAAAGACGGTGATTATGAATTGTATGTCCAGAAGCAGGCTGGCGCTTTGAATAACAAATTGACTCTTGATTTAAATTTTGATAAAAACGTATTGTTCGCGTCGCCTGGTGAACCAAAAGAAAAGCACGGGGATAATAAGTATGGTTTTTATGGCGATTTTAAAACAGATATGGAATTTAAGGTTAGATACTAAAATTCTTTTATGTTTATTAAGAAAATCGGAATTGATTTGGGAACGACAAATGTTTTGGTTTATGTTCCGAAAAAGGGGATTGTAATCAATGAGCCAAGCGTAGTCGCGATTTCAAAATCCGATGGTAAAATTTTAGCAGTAGGACTTGAAGCTAAAGATATGATTGGCCGCGCGCCTGATTCAATTTTGGCGGAAAGGCCTCTGAAAGATGGGGTAATCGCGAGTTACAAATTGACCGAGGCAATGCTTAGATATTTTATAAATAAAGCTTTGGGAGGCGTTCATTTGTTTAGGCCGGAAGTTATGGTCGCGGTTCCTGCCGGCATCACTTCAACTGAAAGAAGGGCGGTAATAGATGCGACAATCGCGGCCGGCGCAAAGGCCGCATACATAATTAAGGAGCCGGTGGTGGCCGCCATTGGCGCGGATATACCAATAGGCGCGGCTTCCGGGCATATGGTAATTGATATTGGCGGAGGAACCGCCGAGATCGCGGTGATTTCATTGGGCGGAATTGTATCGTGCGGATCGGCCAGGATTGGCGGGAATAAATTTGATCATGCTATAATAGAATATATAAGGCATAAATATAATTTGGCGATAGGTGAGAGGACGGCCGAAGAAGTCAAAATAAAAATCGGGTCGGCGTTATTTATGGATAAGCCACTGGTAATGGATGTAAAAGGCAGAGATATGATATCTGGTTTGCCAAAGACCATGTCTGTTTCGTCTGATGACACAACAGAGGCTCTTCAGCACGATTTGGAGGGGTTGGTAGAGGCGGTAAAAGAAGTTTTGCATAAAACTCCGCCAGAACTTTCTGCGGATGTGATAGACAAGGGCATTATTTTGACCGGAGGCTCGGCATTGTTGCGCAATATGGCCGAATTAATCGCGCAGGCTACTGGCGTAGCCACTTATGTGGCCGAGGAACCGCTGCTTTGTGTGGCAAAAGGCACTGGCATAGCTTTAGACAATTTAGAAAATTACAAACGTAGTATTTTAGCGACAAAGTAGAGAATTATTATTGACCGAAAAAATTGAACAGAAGAACACGGTCTGTTATAATGAATGTTATGGGAATGATAGGCCATAAGAAAATTCTTGGATTTTTTGAAAAGGCGGCTGCTGAAAATAATTTATCGCACGCGTATTGTTTTGTTGGCTGTAATCAGATCGGCAAGAGAAAGATGGCGAGATTATTGGCGGCGCGACTTTTAAAAACAGATGAAGAAAAGTTGGAATTAAATCCTGATTTTTTTTATCTTACTCGCGAAGAGCACGAGACGACCGGAAAAATGCGTAAAGACATAGCCGTATCGCAAGCCCGTCATTTGAAATCCAGGCTGAGCGTTAAGTCGTGGCTCGGCGGATATAAGGTCGCGATAATTGACGAAGCTGAAACATTAAACGACGAATCAGGCAACGCGCTTTTAAAAACATTGGAGGATTCAAATGAAAAAACTGTTTTATTTCTTTTGACGGTTGATGACAACGCGCTTTTGCCGACAATCCGTTCCCGCTGTCAGATATTTTATTTTTCACTTGTTCCGCAAAAAGAGATGGTTGATGGTTTGTATGGCATGGGATTTGATAAAAAAATTGTGGAGGAGATTTCAGAATTTTCGTGTGGCCGTCCGGGTTTGGCGATAAATCTCGCGAGTGATGAAAGTTTGAGGGAATATTTTAAACAAGAATTTGCGAGATGGACTAAAATTTCCACTAAACCATTTTTTAAAAAAATCGCGGCTTTTGAAGATTTGCTGGGCGATAAAACGGACGGTGTAAAAACTAGGGACAAAATTCAGGAGTCAATAGATATTTGGATTATGTATTGGAGGCGCGCAATGCTGGAAAAACCGGTGTCGCGAGCCGTGAAGGAAATCGCGCGCTTGATTGACGGACTGCAGGAGACAAAAAAATTAGTGTCAATGAATGTAAATTCAAAATTATTGCTGGAACAATTGTTTCTAAAATATTCGGTGTAAATTTTTTTGTAAAAAAATTTAATTGTAAAAACTATGATGAAAAGAAAATATTATTTGTTGCTTGGGCTGGCCGTTTTTCTGATTTTAGGAGGCGCGGGTTGCGTTCAATTCGGCGGGCAAGCAAAAGGGACAATGGGAGTTTATAGATCCGCTGATGGAGGTGAACAGTGGTTTTTAAAGGGAATTTATCCAACGCCAAAGGGCGTGTTGACCATTGCCGGAGTAAAGGTTTACAGATTTTTTTCCGACCCAAGCGACGATAACGCAATATATTTAGGTTCAAGGGGCCAGGGACTTTATTATACTTATGATAACGCTGATACATGGAAATCATCCGACGCGATGAATGGCCTGTTTATTTACGCGTTGACCGTTGATCCGAAAAATAAATGCGTGATTTACGCGAGTGACGGGCCTCATGTTTTTAAAACAAAGGATTGCATGAGAACTTGGAGCACCGTATTTACCGAGGCCATACCGTCTCAAAGATTCGTCGCTCTTGTTTCGGATATAGAAGATTCAAATATTATTTACGGCGCGGAGATCAGCGGAGATATTTTGCGGAGTCTGGACGGAGGGGGGAGCTGGAGGATAGTGAAAAGATTTAATTTTGAATTAAGAGATTTGGTAACAGATGCGTCCGGAAAATTGTACGCGGCTTCTTATAAAAATGGACTATATCGCTCGGATGACGGCGGCGACACTTGGAAAAATTTAAGCGATGATTTCAAAAATCACAGCGACAGCATGACTTTTTATCGTTTAATTTTAAATCCAGCGCAAAGAGACAGCTTGTTTTGGATTTCAAAGTATGGCATCTTAAGATCAGATGACGCCGGTGTAAGCTGGACAGATATTAAACTTCTGACTCCTCCCGGGAGCGTGAATATTTACGCGTTCGCGATAAACCCCAATAATCAGAAAGAAATGTATTATACCGGCACGATTTTGGGAGACAAGAACAAGAATGTAAGATCAACTTTGTATAAGTCAACCGACGGTGGCGAGAATTGGATAACGAAAAAATTGCCGACCAACACAATTCCGGTTGACATGCGCGTGCACCCGGATAATGGGAAGGTATTATTTTTAGGTTTTACAGTGCTTTAATATTATATGAATATAAATGATTTTAATGGGGACTTTGACAAGGTAATTGAATTTCTGAAAACAGATATTACCGGATTGCGGACAGGTCGCGCCTCCTCGGCTATTGTGGAAGATATTATGGTGGAGGCGTATGGTTCGCATCAGCCGATCAAGGCCATTGCCTCTATTACTGTTTCGGATGCCAAAACAGTAAATATTGATCCGTGGGATAAATCAATTTTGGCCGCGCTTGAAAAAGCCATTCGCGATTCTTCTTTGG
>ERZ1292629.1312-Hain-H43-01um-R1-1312-length-24793-cov-11_pt1 | contig 20956 bp, 44 predicted proteins | sample MGYA00564399_ERZ1292629 | MGnify/ENA primary metagenome ERZ1292629 (study PRJEB36523, sample SAMEA6512636) | groundwater metagenome | collected 2019-01-08 | study: AquaDiva: Metagenomics assemblies of 32 groundwater samples | reverse complement strand
TCACTTACGTGCCCAAGATTGCGATGAGCAGCGGGCGCACATAGTTACGGTACACCTCGGTGAAACTGTCCGACCTTGTCCAACTGGCAAAGGCTAGGAAGCTGAACCAGATTAGCCAAATGAGCGAACTTCTATTCATAACCACCACAGGTCATCACTGAGATCTGGAGAGATAAACGTGGCCCAAACACCAGCAACAAGCCCGAGAAACTCCAGAATCAGCACTATGATGACAAATGTGTCAGCGTCCATCTTTGTGCCTCCCTCCCTCTTTTATCTAGTTCTTGCCCTGGTTGCCACTCCTTTAGTGCACCTATAAACTGCACACGCGCTCGCTGCTCCGGCCACCAGTGCTCAGCGAAGGCTTCTCCTAGTTCGCAGGCTCCATAGGTATTGTACCCATGAGCGCGGAATGTGCCACATCCCGCGCAGTGGGCGAGATGTGCCCATACACTTCCACACGGCCCATAGATGGAGAAGCCATTGGGCTTGCCGTCCATCTTGATGAAGGTTATGCTCTTCCTCTCCACTTTGCACCGGTGGAATAGCGCCCGCAGCATCTGGCGGCAATTGTGTAATATCTCACTCATATACGTTCCTTCCTGCATATACCTGAAAGTAGGTGAACAGGTAGCGTAGCGAGAGGCCCCGTCTCAATCCTCTCGCTACGTACCACCCCAATTCCCAGAAGTAGCGCCAGCCATCCCGTCGCACGGTCTTCACCCACCGCGGCCCAAAGGTTAGCAGGTAGGCCCATCGCTGATACCACTCCACCTGCTTGGCGCTCAGATGGGGCGACGGCTGGATAGCCACCCCAAAGGTGATGTTATCGGGCTGCACTCCTCCTATTACATGTCCTCCGAACCGTGCCACCTGCGCCAGCCCAGCCTTAGTGAAGGGTTTGTAGACAAAGAAGACCGAGCGGGCGCAGGCCAGTTCTCTTGATAGGCTTATGGTTTTACGGATGGTGCGGTGGGTTTCCCCGGGGACACCGAGGATGTAGTATCCGGTAAGATTGATACCCGCTTGGTGGCAGAGGGCAACGGCCTCCTTGACCTGAGTATCCGAGACATTCTTTTCGAGGACTTCATTGCGTATCCTTTCGTCTCCGTGCTCTATTCCTACACGGATTATCTTGCAACCAGCCCGTGCCAGGGCCTTCACCCGCCGCTCATCCAGTTGGTCGAGGCGGGCGAACACTGAGAATGGAAGATGACACTGAGTACGATAGCAGGCGCAGAAGGTATCTACCCAATCGGCGTCGATGGTGAACACAGGGTCGAATATCTGGAAGAAGCGCAGGCCATCCACGGTATGGCGGTGCTCCTGTACAGCCAGTTCCTTGACGAAGCTCACGGGGTCGCGCTGACGGAAGTAACTACCCTCTACTTTCCGCTGTATCTCTGGCGCGGTGCAGAAACTACACCGGTGAGGGCAACCACGAGAGCCGAGGACATAGAGCATACCGCCAAGGAAGTAGAAGTAGGAGCGTAAGTCGGCCCAGAGCGTCCAGTCGGGGACACCGAGAGTATCTAGGTCAGAGCGGAAGGGCTGGCAAATCTCAGGTGGCAATCGGTTCAGGTGGTCGAGTAGTTCCGGTAGCACCTCCTCTCCATCCCCCCGCACCAGGCAGTCTATCCAATCCGGCCTGTTCTCCATCACGCTGGCCTCGTGTCCACCAGCAATGATAGGTACTCCTGGATGGTTCTGATGCAAATAGCGGGCCACCACCTCTGCGTATGATAAGTGCAGGTTATTGAGCGAGAGACCGAAAGCGTCGGGGCGAGCAGCCAGGACATACCGACGCAGGTGCTCCTGCCAGTTCTGGCGATGGAAGGTGAGGTCGCAGATGCTGGCGGAGTGGCGGCTGCGTTCGTTCACCTGCGTGGCAAGAACAGTGAGAGCGATATCGGCGGCAGAAAAGTCTCCGCTGAGATTAGCGTTAATGAACGCAATTCGCACGACTACGCCTCCTTGACATTGTGATTGTGTTGGGGTATCCTGCTTGCGAGGAGGGAGCCATGTATCGCAGGTCTGGTGCTGAGCATTGGCATTGGAAAGGGGGGCGGTCGATTGTCGGGGCTGGGTACGTCCGGCTTTGGTTGAGTCCTGGTAGGCATGTTTGGGAGCACCAACATGTGATGGAGCTGATGTTGAGCAGACCCTTGGAGCGGGGAGAGCGGGTACATCACGTCAACGGAGATAAAGCCGACAACCGGCCAGAGAACCTGGTGCTGGTGACTGAATCTGCTCACCGGAGGCTTCACAACGGAACCCCTGATGATTTTGTTTGCCCGGAATGTGGTCGGGCGACAGCTTACCATGCCAATGGGCTCTGCCGCCGCTGCTACAAGCGGAGCTATTACCGCGCCCACTATGGCAAAGGCGGGCGTAAGACAGGGGTAGCGGCTTGTCACCCCGACCGAGCGCATAAAGCAAGAGGCATGTGCAATGCTTGCTATCTGCGTTGGAAGAGGGCAGGGGCATCGGTGTCCCTTAGCTGAAGCGATGTCCAGCGAGGAATAATCGCCGGAGAGGTTATCGTTAATTAGGGTGAGTTTCATTGATCGAACCGCCCGAACCTAAGTAGGTGATAGGTCTGGTACACGATGACGGCGATCCAGACTGCCACCATCAGCGCGTAATAGAGGAGCACTCCACCAGCCAATAGGACGAGCGGCCCTACGATCAAGAGAAACAAAGCCCACGCTACTGTGTCAGTAGGCATCACCTAAACCTCCCTATCTTTCGTACTAATCTCTCTAGTCCTCGCCAACTGGTGAGATGGCGGGCGATGTACCCTGCGTGCCGAAGGTAGAACTTGATGAGCGCCTTACGTTGCAGTCCTCGCAGGGCTGGGGTAGCGTCAGTGCCGTAGTAATCCCGTCCCCCCCACCCCGCAACGCCGCTATCACCGAGGTGGCTACCGGGCAGCGGACTGGTAATGCTGAACGTCGCCTCAGTAAGGGGCAGTTCACAGGCAAGTTCAATAGTTTCCTCCATTTCCTCCTTCGTCTCTGTCGGCGCACCCAGCATGAAGAAGCCCATCACCGCTATCCCCGCCAATTGGCAGGCGTGAATAGCCTCTTGTATCTGCTTGGTGCTGATGCGCTTTCGGTAGACTTCGTTGCGTACCCTGTCCGAGGCACATTCGATACCCAGGTGCACGTTGCGGCAACCTGCCTGCCACATCTTGGCGCATATCTCGATGTCCAAGGTATCAGCCCGAGCATTGCAGCCCCAGAGAATGTTGAGGGGTTGCAACCGCTCACACACCTCGAATACCCAGTCCCGCCTGGCAGTGAAGGTGTCATCGTGGAAGAACACCCCGTCCACCTTGTAGGTATCTTGTAGACGGTTCACTTCCTGGCTCACCCATACAGGGCTATGATAGCGTACCTTCTTGCCAAACAACTGGCGCAGGGTGGGCTGACAGTAGGTGCAATCGAAGGGACAGCCGCGAGAGGCCACGATGTTCGCCCCTGTCAGTCGCGGAGACAGGTGGTCAAGATAGTGCCACGCTTTGGTGTACCTGCCCATGTCTACTAGATGCAGGCTGGGATGGCCATAATCATCCAGGTTGTCCAGGCCGGAGCGCCCGAACAGCGGCTCGCCCTCACCCCGCCACGAACTACCATGTACGTCAGCGGGTCGTACTGTGGCGTGAGGCCCGCCGCCCACCGTGCGGATGCCTTGGCCCATACACCAGTCGATAATCCGATTGGCCTCAGCAAGGGCGAGTGTGTTCACGTATACTCCCACCAGGTCGGAACCTGCTAATTGTCGCTCTATCCATCCCTCTGAAGGATGCCAGGTGGCGTCCACTATCTGCACGTCGTGGCCCTGCCCGATAGCAGCCGTAGCGATGTAGCATAGCCCCAGCGGAGGGTCGCCACTCGGATAGCGGAAACGGGGGAACACCAGTGCTAGTTTCAGTCAGTCATTGTCATACTTCTCCCGTTAAGGAAGTTTACTCTGACAGGACAGATTTCATCCCTTCTTGTCCCGGGGTCCCATCAATTTTAGCTGTAGCATCAACCCGACGACGATGACGAATACAGCAGCAGCGGCAAGGAACCAGCCAAACCGGCTGCTGTCAGTCTCTTCGGTCATTAGCAACTCCGTGAAAACTGTTGTGCTTAAGACGGTGCTGTAGTAGATGATTTTTTCCAGCATTGCCCTCTCCTTCATTCATTCCGGTGAAACCCCCGGCACTTTACGGGCCAGCAGCCGTTGGCTGGCTTTTGTCTGCTCTTGCAGTGGGCCTGGGTCGCAGACCTCGGTGAACCGAGTGGGCTGATGCCAGGCGATGATACCGCGTAGCACGACCAATCGCTTGTGCTCCACCTCCATCAACCGGTATCCCCATTCTATCACTGCGTGCCAGCCGCCCACCTCATCGAACTCCTCGTCCCAGGGCAGCCAGTCCACCTTGTGAATAGCAGTGAGAAACCCGCTGTCTATGTAACTGTAGTTCTCTACCCTAAACAATGGGAACGGGCCATCCAGGACGGGTAGACAGGTATGACGGTTCTTCTCTATGAATACCCCCTTGAACCAGTCAACGGAGGTGCCCCTACCATCGCTCATCTGTTGCCGTTGACTATCGGAGACTACGATGTACCCTGGCCCCACGGTGTCCAGCCCCCGCTCCATTATCTGTAGAGCATAGGGGGCCAGTAGCCAGTTGGCACAGAGCAGCAACACCTTGTCGCCATCCACATACTCGATGGCCTTATTGAACTTGTATGCCCACTGTGGCTTATCTCTAGGAGGTACATGTAGCCACAGTGCATTGAACTGGTCGCAGAGGGTGGGCACACGTTCCTCTTGGTCATCTGATGGCGGTGTGTCATCCACCACTATAATCTCCCGGGCTGGCGTAGTTTGGGCCTTGAGGGTGCGAAGGCAGTTGCGGAGGTTAGTGGCGTCCTCCATCACACGGTAGGGAATGATTACCGATAGGGCCATATCCTCTCCTTCAGATAGAATAGCGTGAACTCGATTGCTGCCCCAACTACACCCCAGGGGCGCAGTGTGCTGTTGGTGGGTGTGTATCTCACCCCCACGTGATATATCGAATGTTGGTGCTGCCCATACAACCGTAGGGACAACTGAGGGTTGAAGGTATGCGCCCGTAGGCTGGTTCCCAAAATGCACATGTCCAGCAGGTGCAGGGACGGATTGCGGAATCCTCGCAGGCTGGCGTAGTCAGCACGATGCTCGCCCGATAGGAAGCGCAGCATGGCCCGTGCTAGTCGGGAGAATAACCGAGGCTCAATACGCACGCTCTGCACAATGTCGGAGTGCTGCGCCGCAGCCAGAACATCGGCTAGATAAGTAGGACTGTACGAGAACCCGGCATCGATGAAGGCTAGGTAGGTGGCTTTCTGACGTATAGCATACAGAAATCCTCGGCTGAAGCCGTCGCGGTACTCTGCGTCCGAGGAATTGCTAAGGATTGTGGCCCCTGCCTGCTTTGCTTGGACGGCTGTACCATCGGTACTGCCGTCATCCACTACCACGACCTCACCGTAGGGCTTACAACCCTCCACCATTCGAGCAATGTTGTTCGCCTCATTGTGGGCAGGGATGCAGATGATAGTGCCGCTCACAGCACGCACCATACATCACAATCCCGCCCACTCCGCATCCGCCTCCACGACCGTCCCGCCTTCGGGCGGATGCCGAAGTGCTCCGCCTCGGTCAGCGGGTGCGGCACGATAGGGATGATGGGCGGGAGACCTGTGACGGGGCGGACATACGACTGTAGATACGCCTTCGACCTACCTACGGTTAGGGCGTCATTGTCCGTGTGATAGCACTGGGGACGCAGGTTGTCGGCGAAACTAAGCCAGGCCGCCAACGCCAGTCCCAAGGGTTGTATACCTGACTCCTGCGGCACAATGCTGAGGGCTAATGGGATACCGTCTAATCTCCTGTTGAGCACCGCCAGGTAATCAAACGGGTCGCGGTCATAGGGCTTCACCAGGAACCCCTCGTACGGCTCCACGTCCAATGCCAAGAACCCTGCCGCCAGTCCCGCCGCAGCATGCATCTCCGCTTCCTCTCGGCTGCACTCCCCTGGCACTACCCAGCAGCCGAAGCCCACGCCGTAGGACTCGACCTCTTCACGAATAAGACGCAGGTCGTCGGGGCCTCTCGGAGCCAGAGCAGGAGGCAGGCTGCGGTTAGTCAGGTCTCCCTGCCACCACCTGCGGTACACCGCGGGCAGCAGGATGTTGGCGTGGTGGCCCTCCGGCGTCCAGGCCAATGCCGCCGACACCATTGCGGCGATGCTCTCGAACCGGGCGTGCGGACTCGCCCAGAAACTTATCTCAGCCATCGCTCACCTCCTGCCTCTCCGCATCATCTGATAGTGCCTTGGCTATTAGTGCCTTGGTATCCTCCAGACTTAGAATCTCATCCCGTACGATGAAGATGTCGCTTTTTTTATGAACTAGGTCAGTGCCACCACCATTCACATTCAGGCCGACGGCCTCCAGTGCTGCTTCTTTCCCGTGTCGCTCCCGTGGTGGTATCATCGGGAATGATACTCGGATGAAGTGCTGGCTTTCCGTGATTTGGTAAATCATGTCTCTGTCTCCTCATTCAGCTCGATATACTATTTGGCCGGATGGGTACACCCGCACACCATAGTATTCTCCCAATTCTCGGTTGGCCCGCCCCAAACCACCAGCGCGACGCTTCGCATCGAGGATAGCCAATCCCAAATCAGGGCAGTCCTGAATCTCCAAAACCTGTTCATCGAAGGCATCGCGAAAGACCACAACAAACCGTTGCCCCTCAGCCATCGCTCACCTCCCCTTCGTAGACCGTACTGCGCTTCCGCCCCAGCGGGTCACACTTCGGGCAGTCAATCCACACCGAGGCTGGCATCCCACTCCCTGGAAAAGCGGGGTAGGTCGAGGAACTCCAGAAGCCGCCTGAGCCTTTGCAGTTTGGACATGACTGTTCTTGTTCGGGGGTCAGTTCATCAGCCATCGCTCACCTCCCACATTCCTCACAGAGTTCCGGTGCTCCCCTATTGCCAGGATAACTCTCACCGCAATCGGTGCATACCCAGCGATGGTGTTCTATCAGCGCCCGCTTACAGTCCTGCATCGGGCATTCACCCGGCTCATCGACATAACCCATCTCACCCTTGCAGGAGGGGCAGACCCAGACGATGCGCTTCTCATATTCAGCCATCGCTCACCTCCTCGTCCTTGGGTACAGGCCCCCTGGTAACTATCACTCTACCGAGCCGCTCCCAGGTGAAACGCAGGATGCTGTCATTCTCAATAGTGTAGGAAACGCTATCACCAAGGGCCAATATCACCTCGCTGTAGTGCCCATCGACATCCTCTGCCCGCGAGATGAAATGTAGTCTAGGCTCACCAATAGCACGATACAGCGCATGCCGTTCTTCTTCAGTCAGGATTGGTATCTGGCGTGGCTCAGCCATCGCTCACCTCCCTGCGGTCGCCCCACCACTCAAACGGGCCGAGGCGCTCCTTCAGCCGTATTTCCGCTGCGCCGCCTTCAGCGTCGCCTAAGCGGGCTCTCTCATGCTGTTCCCTCAGATAATCACGCACCTTGCTGTAGGTTCTCAGTTCCTCATCCGTCAGCTCAGACATCGCTCTCGCTCACCTCCCCCTTGCGCCATCCCTGGCTGCTATCTGCCCCAATAGTCCTTTAATCACGCCACTCAATTTGCCCTCACGGTCTAAAACCTCGGCGTACTCCTGAATTTCTGGCGGCAGAGTCTTCAGTAACTCCGTCACCTTGGAGTAGTGTCCCTGGGCCTCACCCAGCAATCCCTCCAGAACACCAGTGGCAGCTCTGCTAGCAGCTGGTATCCCTGTAACACCCCTGCTCGGAGTGCCGACCACGCTGAAGCCGCCGACCGAGGTGCGACGGGGCATCCCGCACACCGGCCCACTGTGATTTCTTCCGCACCTTGCGCAGGTCATCGAACTACCTCCTACTGTTAGTTTGAGTGTCAATGCCATCGCTTACTGCCTTGCATCGTGTTTCAGAAACGTAATCTTATTCACAATTCTCCACCAGCGCAACTCTCCCACCGTGGTCAGTTGCAGCCCATTCCCCCAGGTGTCATACCCCAGCGGCCCCGCGGCTTCGCCCACTTCGGGATGCGCCGCGGCGAAAGTAGCGAAGCCGAGGGTGAACTCATAACTCTCAGCGGGCGGCGGCTCGGGAGACGGCGGGGGGCTGGGCGGAGGCTCGATATGCGGGATGTTCGCCCCGTCGCGGATAGCCTGTTGCACCGGCCCACTACCAGCCACATCGAAGGACCGGGCAGGGTCGAAGTAGATGATGTAGGAGCCGAAGATGTGCGCCACCTTGACATTGACGTCCTCGTGCAATTTCCTGTCCAACCACCGCAACTCATCGGCAAACTGCTGCTCGCTGCATACCGACCGGAAGCCTCGCTGCTCTCTCGGGAAGTCCCCACCGCGGTCGATGCTGGTCTCCCCAACGGTTATCTCGATGTCTCGCAGGTCAGCGGGCAGGACCTCTAGCACCATCCGGTGGCGCAGGATGTGGAACTTGCTGCCCACGTCCATCGGGTAGGTCGGGGCGTACTGGTTCAGCCCCAGGCGATGCCCATACTCTTTGATGGCATATAGCCCGGGCAGGTACGGGTCCCACTGCCGCCGCAACTCGGCCATGAAACCCGCGGGGTCGCTCTCATAGGGCGGCCAACCTGCCGGATGCGACGGGTTGCCGGTAGGGAAGTTGAACAGGTCAAGAGTGAAGCCCTCAGACCGTGCCTCCGCGGCTATGCGCCTCACGAACTCGGCATGAGCGGGAGCCCAGGCGTTGATACCGGTCTCATTGAGCACCTGGTAGCGCACCCAGTGCGGCCACTTGGCACGGAAGTTCCGCAGTATCCACATCATGTCCTGGACACCTACGTCTAGGTTGGCCAGGAATTGTCCCTCCTGCGTTGAACCTGCGCCAGTGAAGGGGCGAGCCACCAGCGGGATACCCGCTTGCCGGTACTTGTCCAGCACCACTGTGTTCAGGGTGTTACTCTGGTCGCCCTGCCAGATGACCTTCATCTCGGCGGGTCGGCAGGCGATGGCCCAGGCATCCGCCGAACCTTCGTGCATCTGTAACTGTAGACCAAGTTTCGTTGTCATTCGCTCTCTCCTTTCCCTTCTCGGATGAACTGCTTCCACGTGTTCAGTGGTAACTGTATCGCGTAAAAGTGATAGGCTCTGTCGCCCGTGCCTATCTGGTCTTCCTCACCATACCCCTCTAGCCGCTCCGCTATCTTCCTGGCCGTGGCTTCTGTTATTGCTTTCAATCCACCAATATCTGCACCCTTCTTCTCCACTCCTATTAGAAACGCCATGACCATCTCTTGTTCCGTGAGCATCCACTCAGGCCGCTCCCGCTGCACGCTATTTTCAGTCATCGCTCACCTCGGACTATGTGAGCTGTTATTCCATAGTTTGCCATAGTTTGCCCTGTCTTGCCCCTGCCTTGACCAATATCTCAATTGGGACACACTCTTCATCATCAGGCTTACCGCTGGGGAAAGATTTGTAGAACCAGACTGAATACCACGCATCATGGAGTCGATACCCCCAAACCCAGCCATTCCCATTCAGCCACACCTCCACGGGTTCATGGCCCAGCAAATCCGTAAGTGCATCCCATATCTTCCGCGACACGCGGGCTGTCTTCGGCGGGCGGCTAGCATAGTACAGCATCTCTTGTCACCTCCGCAGATACTGTCAGCCATCGCCGTACACCGCCTTCTCTGCGGCGAGGCAGATGGCGAGGGAAGGATTGTAGCCCTCAACACAGGCAAAGTCATGCTCCCAGTCTACACCATCAGCATTTTGCTCGAATATGGCCTCGGTGTGAGAAGCAGTGATACATAGGCTGTAAGAGTATCCCTTCTCGTGCATCGCCTTCACCACCATCTCGGCCTGGTCGGGCTCCTCCCAGGGTCGCCAGCTGCTAGCAGAAATCCACTTCATTGCACCAGGGAAATTACCGCCGTACCAATCGGGCATCAACCCATCATGATGCAGAGACAGCCCGCACACCTCCGCCATCCGCTCCGCCAGTTGCCGCTCCTGTTCAGGGGTCATCGGGTCAGTCATCGCTCGCTTCCTTTCATATTTGCTATCGGGGCGTCTTTACCCCTGATCAGAGGGTAAGTGCTTCCACCACCGCCCGCTGTACAGCAGGCTCAGTCAGGGTTTCCTGAGCACAGGCCTCACATTCAGCACCGGGGCCCCGATAGCAGTGGGCGAGGGAAGACTCGAACTCCCGACCTCTCGCTTATAAGACGAGTGCACTACCCCCGTGCTACACACCCTTATCTTGTCAATCATCTTTATCCTACCCTACCGCCCTTTGACCCTAATGGTTCAGTATAGAACTTCAAAGCAACCACCCCCTCTCCTTCTCTATGCCCACCGCCGCAACGGGTCGGCGGTTAGAGCCCGCACATACATTGTGTTCGCTCACCAAATAAATCAAGTTGGTCGCTCTGCGCAACCTGGGCGACCGGCTTGCGATAGAGGTAGTAGGGCTTCTTGCCAGCCCGCCGCTCATTGAGAGCTTGTTCCATCTGTTGTACCTTGCAAAATAAATCGGGGTGCACCGTTCGCAGTCGAACGATGTCTTTCCCACTCTGCATCGGGCAGAAATAGCAGGTGCTCTTTGGCGGGACGGGTAGGCCATGCGCCTCAATTATGTGTCTACATTCAGCACGGTCAATTCCCTCTTCGATTAGAGGAAACTGATGCTCGATGTCCTCGTTACCGCTGGGCTTGCACCGATGTGCCTCCTCAGCAGCGATGGCCAAGTAAACCGTGCAAGGTTGCTGGATATAGCCGCGGATGGGTTTGACCTTGAATTCCTCAGTACACCAGCGTTGACGGAGGTCTGGCATAATCCGATACTTCAGACACCACTCCAACAATGTGAGATTATTGCGCCTAGTTTCTAGCACCGTTATCGGATAACCTTTGGCCCGCAAGTTCGCCACATATTCCCTCGTCTCCGGCCAATCGCAGCCGTGGTCAGCATACACTGTCTCGAACTCCCGCCCCTGGTCTCGCAGCCAAAGCATCAGTGCAACGCTGTTCACCCCACCGCCAAACGACAGGTAGACAGGCCGCAACGGGTCGGCGGTCGTGGCCTCGCTCACTTGGGCTTCACCGCTGACGGATTGTAAGTCTTCCAGACAGTCACCTTCGCTGCCTTGTAAGCCTCCAAGGCAGCCTTCACCGCCACGTCGCGAGTCTCCAAGGCGGCTTTCTCCACTACCCTGTGGGTCTTCCAGTCTGTCATCCGTTCGCTATCCAGACCTCGAAGTTGCACTTCTGACACCAGGCCAGTGTGCCCCACATCCCGTGCCGCTGCTCAGTCTTCCGTCGCAGGTCGTGGGGCGGACACTCCTTCTTTATCTGAGCCATAATCTCGATGGTGTCCATGTCCTCACCCACACCGTGGACATGGCCTCCCCGTTCGGTGTATGACCCCTTACTGCCTCTCACCCTGTATACCCGGCCCTAGCCAAAACTGATATTGGTGTCGGTCATAATGTGCATGTACATCTTCTCGGGCGACATCCGATGGCGGATAGCAGCGGCAGCCTGGAATTGACGGCGACCGTCTATCAACCAGTTCAGAATACGAAGGTTCATTTCATCATCGTCTTGCGCCGCACCGACGTAACTTCTCAGGGCGCCGACACTATGCGTTATGTGTAACCCAAGATGTTCGGCTACGAGACGATGTAAAATGGCTGTACTCCCAGTCCAGCGTATCAATCTGTTGATTTGCTGCCTGGCATCCTTTGGTACATTACCTCCTGTCAAGTACCGTTCAATCCATTCCTGTCCTGAGTAGCGGCGAGTAGTGGCTTGAATGTCAGGGTACAACTCGCCATCTGGATCAGGAGGAGCAACCACATAGGGTACATCCACGAGACCGGCTGCCCTAGCCCCGTACAGTCGGCGATGGCCATCAATAAGAACGCCCTGCGCGTCGATGATTATGGGAGCAATGACCCCATACTTCTTGATAGATTCAATCATCAGCGCCAGAGCCTTTTCTGATGTTCGACTGGCCGGGTTCAAGCCAGAGAAGACATCCCCTATTGCGAGCCTGACATCCCCTATTGCGATTCTGCCATTCCCCTGATACATGTTCCTCTCCTTTTACTTTGTGTTCAGGCTGTGTTTTCGTGTATTGCCTGCCAGACAGCCTTTGCCCGTTTCGGCCCCACGCCCTCCAGGTACAGTAGTTCCAGTTCACTCAGCCCACATAATCTGTCCAGACTGTGAACCTGGCTGCTTATCTTGGTCGCCACATCCTTGCCTACTCCTGGTATCTCCAGTAGGGCAGCAAACAGGGGATTGCCCTTGGCCTCTGTGGGCCGGATGGCCTGATGCACGGGCTTGTCCCAATACTCCTGTAGGTGGAGTAGGAAGGTGGCGGTGTCCGACATCGCCTCTGTCTGCCAGATGATGATGCCCCTGGCGCTGGCCGACAACTCGAACCCTTCCAGCCTGGCCCAATCCAGGCTGGTGTACTCCCCGTTCACCATCACCTTCCCGTTCTGGGACTTCTCGAAGCGGCCTTCCTTCACTAAGTAGACCGCCATCGCATCGGCTTCGGCCATCACCCGACAGTCCCGCAGTACCCGCCCATCGTTCAGGGACTGCACGTAGTCCATCCCTGCCTTGCGCTGCACCAGTACCGGCTTAGGATGCCGACACCAGATGGTGTAGTCGATAGCGCCGGTCGGCTCCTGTATCCAGCCCTTCCCCGTCAGATACAGACGAATGGCCCGCGGCTCGGCGCTATCGACTACCGAGATGTTCATAGTTCTACCTTTGCGGAAGGGTCGTTCACCACGTCTAGATATACGTATTCAGGTGTGGTTACTGTAACTACTGCCTCCGCATCCGGCAGTGGACACCACTCAGGGATAGGGACTGAACCCATGCCCATGACATCAGAGTATGACCCGACAAGTCTGTATTTAGCCTCTGCACAATCATAGGCGTCCTCGCCTGCCTCTCCGGAGCGGAGGTGCTCGCACTGGATACAAAAGTCTACCAGTATCGTGCATACCTTTGTCATCCCTGTCTGTCCTCCTTTCCTAGCCTAGAACGGAACATCCTCGCTGTCCGCATCAGGGAAGTCCTCGGCCCGTACTGCGGCTGGTTGGGACTTCGCCGACTTGAAGGGGTGGAACTCCTCGACCATTGCACCTACAGGGTAGACGCCCTGCACGCGAGCGAAGGTGGCGTTGGGATTGGTAGTTCCTTTCTTCCCGATGACCTCTATCATCAACTTCTTGCCCTCGAACTTGATAGGGACGGCCTTGTCGTCCTCACCGACTAGGCCGAAGTGTACTGGCTCGCCCTTCGCGACCTTGCTCCAGTCCTCCTTCATTCGTACTTTCTTGTCCTTGCCCAGCACGGCTCGGAAGAACTGCGTTCCCACGAAGGCGAAGTCGGGGTTATTGCTGATGTTGTACTCGATGTTCCCCTGGTTGGTGGACAGCATGAACTTTACCTGGGGGTTTTGTAGGATGAAGTGGCCTTGCGGCTCCCCTTCAATCGTGGCCTCCAGGATGCCTGTCCCTCGGATGTACGACCCTTCGCTAGTGTCCCACTCATGCGGCATTGTCTTCTTCCTCTCCTACCTCTTTCTTTTGTTCTTCTGTATGCTGTTGAGGCCCCGCGGCCTTCAACGCCTTGAACCAACCGGCGATGGCATCGGTGCTGCCTGTAACATCCTCTTTGCCCAGGCCAGGCAGCCTAGCCTTGGCAAAGAACACTTCCGACTTCCCGAAATCGGCATAGTAGGCTCCATCCTCAACCGAGAGGTGTGCCCATAGGGACACGTAACCCGGCATGTCCTCACGGAAGCCGGACAGTAGCCGACCCGTAACATAGGACGTCCAACGCTGTTCCGGCTGGCCGGTACGCCGCTGCTTCTCTTGCCGCTCCAGACTGTCGGTTACACTCTCCCCCATCCCTTCATCCATGCAATAGACCCAATTCACGTTGAGCCGCTGCCCCAGGATGATAAACCGACGGGTGCAGTTCTGGACCTGCCCCCATCCTTCCCACCCTCGGATGGCCTCGGTCATGTCCAGCGGCCCGGGACTGTAACGAGGATTGCGCTGCTGGTTACACCAGTCCTTCCAGATGATGTACTCCACCATGACCTGCTGGAAGTCGGTCATCTTGTCGATAATCACGCTACGTTCCTTGGCGTCCTTGGGGTTAGCGACTGTACCCACCTTGGACTCCAACCACTGCAATGCCTCCCAGAGTTCATTGTAGTTGGCCTGGTAGTCGATAGTTCCTACCGTCTTCAGTTTATCTTCTTCGTCTGGCTTCACGGTGTTCATCCCGAACATCATCACCAGTGGGTCTTTCCCGATGGCGGTGAGTGTGTCCAACTCCGACCGCCTCGTAACCCAGTACATCAACTCCCCCGGCGCGGTGCTGGACAGATAGGTCTTCCCACCACCAGGCGGCCCCACCAGCACAATGCTGGGCTTGCTCGGTATCTGACTGGCCCTAGTCGGTCTGAGCATAATCTATCTCCCAGGCTTCCATCCGCTTCCACTGCTCCAATGTAACAAATGGCCTCAAGTCATCTGCTGATTCGAGAGCCCTACGCATCCAGTCCAACTTGGCTGGCGGCGGGAGATAGCCACCGAACATCAGTATCAGTACCGCTAATGCTCTAGTCTTCTTGGGTTGCATCCTCTCCTCTCCTTTCTCTCTTTGCGAATTGTGTCTTCCGTATCCAGTCAGTATCGGGCACACTGTGAAACTCGGCAATGCACAGCCTGGCGTAGTCGCAGTAGGAGTCACACCCTCCACCCCGACGGGGGAAACAGTCCGCCTCGATAGCCAGTTCCAGTAATTCCTTCTGCATCTCCAGTTCGGCCTCCGCCGCCGCTGCTTCCTCAACTGAGATGGGATACACCTCCCGATTGAACAGGAAGTTGTGGCTGCCAGCCCGCTTCGTTACCCCAACCTGGTTCACCGCGAACGTGGTAGCACCCGTCAGGTAGCAGTAGTGGCGGGTCTGGAAGTCCAGCTCCCACCGCAGGGTGTTCAACTTCTCCCCTACCTTGTGGTCTATCACCATCAGTCTGTGCGTGGGATGGTCAACAAGTAAGTCGATGACTGCCTTCCCCCCGTCCATCTTGGTCTCGGTCTTCCCGAACAGGTGGACGTCGGCGCTGTACTGCCGGAAGTAGGCTCGGCAGGTGGCTTCCGCATCTCGCCACAGTTCCTCTAACTTCTCCTCTTCCAGGCGCACATCGGCCAGAGCAGCCTTGGCGCTGGTCAGAAGCAATGTCTCCGACCTATTCTCCGGCTTGGTGCGGTAGTAGACTGCCCACACCTTATGCATCACCACCCCTAGATTGAGGATGGGCTTCTTCTCTACCGCTTCCAGGCCCTCAGCGTAACCGTAGTGCCACCGCATCGGACACCACATAAAGGCATTGAGTTCGCTGTAAGAACGGTTCATTGTCTGACATACCCTGACGCCGCAGCTGTTCCACAGAGCCGTTTGTAGAATATGCCGGAGAACAGACTGAAGGGATGCTCATTCTCGGCCCGCTGGTAGCACCAGTGCAGTTCCTTCATGGCCTGATGAAGATAGTCGGCAGCATCCTCAGCCTCTATCAGGAACGCCATAGATAGAGCAGGGGAAGTAGCCGCGAGTGCCCTGTGCATCTTGAGATGTACCCGCTCATACCAGAAGGCTATGCTGCTGGCGTAGTAGTAGGGGTTAGCGCTGAGTTTCCTGCCCAGCCTCGAAGCCAGCGATGAAGCAGGAGCAGGTGTCGTCTCGTGGGCAATCGTGGGGCAGTCCATCTCGCAACTCCTTTATTTCCTCTGGGGTCAGGTCCAATGTATTTCGCCAACTGAGAAGAAAGTTGTGACCTTCAATCGACATCTCCACCCTCGATGTAGTCAGGAGGCCCCTGCACCATTGGTATCTCTTGCTCATTCCATCTCCTTCTTTTCACGCCCTTGGGCCAACCCTTCCTCACCTTGCGCCTGCGAGACATCTCCACGAAATGCTGCCGTCCATATAGCTCCTTCACTCTATTGCCACCGAGCCGAGCGAACTCGGTCTGTGTAAGTCTGCCAGTCATTTTGCCTCCATAAGAAGTATACTACGGCTAGCCGCTGATTGTCAAGTCGAAATGGCAAAACTCATCTGCGAGTTTTCAGCCTGTTTTCGGGCGGCCCCTGCTTCTACCTGGTGTAAGGAGTAACACCAGTGCGGACAGCCTTGCCATCCTTTATAGCGGCTGAGAAGCAGCCACCTTGCACGGCTGGACGGGAGGTCCGGCCCAGCCGAGGATACCTGGGGCCGTGGTTATTTCTTGCGCTTGACCCGTTTGGGCAGAGCCTTCCCCTTAGGCGTGGCTCTCTCCCATTCATCTACAGTGGCCTGAGATATTTCTCCCCGCTTCAGCATAGCGTAGAACTTGGCTCGTTGAGCGAGTGACTTGAAGGGCATGCCTACCTCACTCTCACATTCTCGGCGAGTTTCTCTATGTAACCGCCGTCAACAAAGATTGCCAAGCGTGCCATCGCTCCTCCCTTCCAACAATGAGCCGGAAAGACAATCCATCTTTCCGGCTCATCCAGTACAACTATTTTCTCCTGACATGCTCCCGAAGGGAGGACGCCAGGGGATATTGTTGATTAGAGATTATCACAATCTTGTACAATTGTCAATACCCTAAGTAAGCTCACTTGCTAAGATTTTGCCATATTGGACTTCTTCTGGCGTTAGTGGTCTCTTTGAAATGAAGATGGAACCAAACGGGATGTCATCACCTTCTCCCACTATTTGCCAGCCAATGAAGTCGTGAGAAGCCATGCTTATGCGTTTAGCTGTTTTTCTCCAATACTGCTTGACACATTGTTCCATAATCCCCAATTCATTAGCGGAGAACACCCCAAGATTAGGCTCCCGAAGAGCAATGGTTTTCCTTTGTGGATAACTGAAGACCTGACAGGTTCGGGTGATCGTATCGCCAGCCTGTTCCATCTGTTTGAGAACAGCGACCATAGCCCGAGGCGCAGGACCTTGCGGAAGTTTCTGATACCGTTCCTTGGTAATAGTCATACCCGTTTTCTTCATTGCCTCAAGATCAATGAAGAACAAGAGCTTGTTCAACTTGGTCGCACCAAAGTATGGGTCCGTTTCCGACCTGGCGCACAGCCATAGAATCAGCTCACGGAATTTCTGCTGTGGATCTTCTACCCACCACCCACTTGTAACGTCCCGTTTAATTGCAACTGAGGCGCACATTTCCTCTCTCCTTTTTAGCATGTGTTCTCTTGCCTCGGCGACGCTCGTGGTTGTCCTTTCAGTCCCCGCTTTTTCCAATCAGTTCGTCATATGTAAGACGCCTACCTACTACCTGCCTTTTCTTTCGCTTGGCCAACTTCCGTAGTGTCAAGGCTAGGCGGGCCTGTTTCCCTGTAGCGCCACCTGCACCTGCTTTAGCACGGGCGTATTCCATCGGCGTCTGCCCCGCAGCCTTTGCCTTCTTGGTCAAGGCCCCGGGATGCTTGATTGCCGCCTGTATCCACTTCTTGGGCATTGTCAGCCTCCCACATATAGAGTATGCCTTCAGGCGGTTCTCGAAGGCCATACGTCCGGTCGCGATACCTTATCGCTGTTACTCGCATCGGCATCGGTATCGTCGGCATCATCCGCCTCCTTCACATAGAACACGCGGATGGGCTTCGGCCTCCACCGTGGCCCATCCTGCATCAGTTTGACTATGTCCTGCTCATCCATTTTTCTTCTCCACAGGGAAGGGGTTACGCGCTAGATATAGGAAGGCTCGTGCCAGGAGTTCTGTGCAGCGTTCCTTATGGTCTTGGGCGTCATCCTTTGTCCGGGCTTGAACTGCTTCTTCGATCAGCACGTGTGCCATCTCGTGGACTACGGTGCGTTCGAGTGATTCTTCACTCATGACGGCAAGACCGGGAAGATACCACTGGAATATGACACGGCAATACTTCCACTCTACTGTGACTTGTGCACCTGCTTCTAGCCCTCCTTCGCCTTCTCCGATTGGCTCGTCACACCAGTCGTGGATCTGTTCCCACCAACGAATACCTAGCGGTAGGTCCCATTTCTTGATGTACTTCTGTACGCGCTTCTTCTCCGCAGCGAATTCCTTGTCTTTCATCCAGGCGGTTCTGCCAGTAACGCCTTGTACGCCGCCAACCCTGCGGCCAGAGCAGCCAGCGCAGCGATAGCGATAGTCAACCCGGTGATGTTGCCCTTGCTGGCCGCCTCAGCCAGCACGCCTAACGCTGCTGGTATGGCCGCCGTGAGGAACCAAACAGCCTTACGTTCTAAGTCATTCATGGTTTCTGTCCTCCTATTTCACTTATGCTTGATTAGGTCTATGATGTCCCGGGCCTTGAAGCCCGCTATGCCTGCAATTCCCATCACCACCGCAGCCATCATAACGCCATTGACGTGTTGATACAAGGCGTAGACTTCGATGATGGTGAGACAGGCGATTGCTAGACACAGCACTGGCCACGGCTTCTCAATATTCATTGCATACTCCTATGCCCAGACGTGTACTTTGTAGTATCCCGACGTTACCCATGAGCCATCGGGGTCAAGACCTGGCGTGTCGCCGGTAACTATTGTCAGCCGGTCCTTGTACATCTGTCGGCAGACACCACCTCGCACTGTGCCCGCGGGCACGATGTAGTATGGAACGATGCACGCCCCTGACATATCCAGGTTAGTAGAGAACACTATCTGTACTCGCGTTGGAATGCTGCCCAGATGATGGTACTTAGTATAGGCAGTGTTGGCTGCCACCGCGAAGGGGCTTATCTCTTTGTACCTCTCTATCATACCCCTACCTCAGCCATCTGTAGGATGCGTTCCTGCACTACGCCCCAGAAGTCCTCTGGGTCAAGGCTCTTGTCGGCCACGTCCCCCTGCGGCTCGCTGGCGGGGAAGGCGTCGAACTCCCGGGCCACCTGGTCGAAGCCACTGGTGCTGCTGCGGGACAATGCATCCCAACTCTGAGTAGCCGCATACAGGGCATTGGCTGGCGTCGGGGGGCTTTGCCGCTTCTTCCTCCGTTCCTCCCACCAGTCGTCGGCCCCCGGCCACCGCTCCGGTAGTTCCTTCCAGCCGATAAACCGGATGGGGATGTAGTCAATGACGAATGGGGCATGACGACGCTGCGGGAACCAGCCCCGTTCTTTGGCTACCCGTACTGCTCCTGGCCGCCGGTACTTCTTGCGCAGCACCTTAGGGGCACGCTTCAGGCGAACAATGAAACCGGCCAGCACGTTGTGCGGTCGACCCAGCGTCGGCTCCGGCGAGCCGGTGATGGATGGTGCTATCAGTTCCGGTATAGCATCTACCGCGGCCCGCACGTTCTTGAGGATGTCCATCTCCCATAGGTCATAGACCTTCCAACCCAGCATGGTGAGTAGCATGGCCTGGCGGGCGTCGTTCTCCGCGTCCCCAGGGCGGGTGTGCCAGTACACCCCCTGTACCCGAATGATGATGCGGTAGTCGTCCAGGGTGAAGTCGGGCCGGTACTTCTCCCCTTCCTCGGTGAAGGGTATGTCGCCTAGATACTTGGCGTAGGCGAAGGGCACGTTGCGCCGCACCAATTCAGTGTAGACCATCATCTCCGGCAGGGTAGCCCCTTGGAGACGGAAGTAGTCAACGAACTCAATGGCCCGCTGGTTGGTATCCCACCTGTAGCCCCGCCGTTGACGGCGGTAGGCCCGTTGGGCCTCGGTGCGTCGGAGAAGGAAGCGGGGCATTGACTACACCTCCACCACCTGGAGGCCCACTCGTGGGGTAATCTCCTCCAGGTCAGGAGCCACGATGCCTGTGAGCTTCACCTGTGCCCAGCGACCGATGCGGACACAGTCTATGGTGAAGCCGGAAGACGGCACGATGTTGTAGAGCACCAGCAAGTACGTCGAATTACCCCCAGCCTCTATCGTACAAGGCAGCCAGTTCTCAGGACGCCGTAGGATTATAAGCCCGCTCTGGCTGAGTGTCGCTCCGCCCCCTCCCGTGCTCGTGCCATCTGAAATGACCTCAACCTCCTCTGATGTACTAGCCAGTAAACTACCGCCTAACGGCAAGGATGCATCGGCCAGGAACACGCGAGCCCGTAGAACCCGATTGCCCTCATTGCCACCAGCCCGTTTGATGTACAGCATGTCGAATGGCTCGGAGAAGCCGATACCGAAGGCCACCTCCACACCAGATAGGACATAGGTCTCTCCATCTCCACCTATCCGCACCTTAGCGGCCTGGTCAGCACTCCAAACAGCAGTGCTCGGCGTGTCCCCAGTAGTAGCCGACCGGAACTCTGTCGGCGCGCTCAGCGGCCCGAAGAACCTCACCTTGTCCGATAGTCCCGCTTGAATAAGATTGGACTGCATCTGCACCGCGGTCTTCGTCTCAAGCGAGCCATCCCGCAGTTCCAGGTTATCCTCACATCGTATCTGGAAGTTGTGCTGCAAGCCAGGGGTAGGCTTTGGGGTAAAGGTCAATCCGGCCAGATGCACCTTGGGGGTTATCAATTGGTCGCTGCTGGCCCGGGCCCACACCTCGGCGGAGGCCCGCCGTTGCAACCGATAGCCCTGGACAACAGCACTACGCACCACGTCCAATTGTCCCTGGTCAGCCCACACGGTGTTATCTATGGGGTATACGGTCAGTTCGCTAGGGACGTACTGCAACTCTACCCGCGGGCCGCTGGCTGTTAGTTGGCGGGTGTCGAAACTAGCGTGCACCTGGACGTCCTTCCACGCCTTCATCCAGGTCGGCAGATTGCCATCAGCCCAAGGCAGCATCAGTTTCCCCGTCGGCTGGTACTTGG
>ERZ1292629.1653-Hain-H43-01um-R1-1653-length-20963-cov-5_pt1 | contig 20963 bp, 17 predicted proteins | sample MGYA00564399_ERZ1292629 | MGnify/ENA primary metagenome ERZ1292629 (study PRJEB36523, sample SAMEA6512636) | groundwater metagenome | collected 2019-01-08 | study: AquaDiva: Metagenomics assemblies of 32 groundwater samples | reverse complement strand
AGTTCATGCAGCGTATTTATAAGTTTTTCATTGTCCCGCTGGTGCAGGCCAATAGTGGGCTCGTCCAAAATATAGAGCGTACCGACCAAACGAGAGCCAATTTGTGAAGCCAAGCGAATGCGCTGGGATTCACCGCCGGAAAGCGTTCCGGCTTTTCTTTCGAGCGTTAAATAATCCAGGCCCACGTCAATCATGAATTTGAGCCGGTTCTTGATTTCGCGTAGCGGGACTTCCGCCACTTCGCGGAAGCGCATATCGTTTTTTATCTGCAGTTTGCCGAAAAATTCGAAGGCTGCGGCGATCGAAAAAGCCGTTACGCTTACAATATTTTTTCCGTCAATCAGAACATTCAAGGCTTCCGGCTTCAACCGCTTGCCTTGGCAAACCGGACAAATCTTTTCCGACCAGACTTCCTCTGTGCCCAAACCGTGGCAGGCGGGACATGCGCCATAAGGGCTATTGAACGAGAACAGCCGCGGCTCAATTTCAGGAAATGAAAATCCGTCCTGCGGACAAGTGAATTTGGCCGACAAAGAAACTTCCCGCCCTGCTTGCTGCGGGGCGAGGCTCTCGCCTCGTCTCCCTCGCCTCGTCTTCGCGAGAGCGAAGCGGGGAGTCGGAGCGGGCGCCCCCTTGGGGGCGGCATGATCACCCATCATATGGATCGTAACCACATCGTTGCCGTATTTCAAAGCAGTTTCGATGGCTTCGGCCAAACGCAGACGGTTATCTTTGTGCCTAAAATCCAACCCGTGCGGGATGCGATCAATCACAAGCTCAATCGTGTGCTGCTTGTAACGGGAAAGTTCAATCCGCTCGCGCAAGGGATAAAACTTACCATCCACGCGCACTTCCCTGAAGCCGGCGTTTAAAAAGTCGTAAAGCATCTGGTAATACTCCCCTTTGCGACCGCGCACGGCGGGCGCGAGAATGACTAGGTTTTTCTCGGCAGCATTTTGCTTGGAGATTTCAATAACCGCGTCCACGATTTCCTCGTTGGTCATGCTTTTGATTTCTTTGCCGCATTCGGGGCAGTAGGGTTTGCCCAAACGGGCAAAAAGGACACGGAGGTAATCGTAAATTTCCGTGATCGTGGCCACGGTTGAGCGCGGATTCGAGGAATGGCTTTTTTGGTCAATGGAAATTGCCGGCGAAAGCCCCTCGATTTCGTCCACATCCGGCTTGTCCAAGCGGCCCAAAAACTGCCGCGCGTATGCGGATAAGGATTCGATGTAGCGGCGCTGGCCTTCGGCAAAAATCGTGTCGAACGCCAAGCTGGATTTGCCCGAACCGGAAAGACCGGTAAAGACAATCATTTTATCCCGCGGCAGCTCCAGGTTGATGTTCTTGAGGTTGTGTTCCCTCGCCCCTTTGATAACTATTTTGTTCTGCATAAATTTCGAATTTCGTGCTTAGTGCTTCGAATTTAAAACTTAATTTCCCACCGGTTGGGAACCAGGGTGGGTCACTCGCGAGGTAAGTATAGCCTATTCAGTGAAAAAAGAAAACGGCTCGAGCAAAATCACTCGAGCCTGGATGGATAATGTAGGGAGGAAGGCCTAGAGAGGCTACCGGACAATTCTCTGCTAGTTAGACAATGGCGCGCGCACCAAAGTTCATTATCTTCCTTAAAAGAGAAGCGTTTGCTTCTCTAATTTGGCCTGTGTGGCTGCTAGTAGCCGGTCATGTTCCCCGTCAATATTTTAGACCAACTCCGCCATCTGTCAACTAAAAAACTAGGCTTGATTTTTTATAAATTTAACGCCTTATGCCTTAAGGATATTAGTGTCGGGCTCAAATACTTTTCTACCAAGCGCTCCGCGTCCTCGTAGAGCTCGCGCTTGATTTTCCAATTGGCCTCGGCTAAAAGCGGCCGCAGCAACAATCCCCGTTTCTCGTCGCGGTAGGGCGGATCGGCAATGCGGAAATAAGGTTTTTGGAAACAATTTACGATAACGAGCTTTGCATCCCAATCGGCATGCAAACGCTCCAAACGCTTTATATCCCCCTCCTGGTCAAGCCGGGAATCCCAACGAAATTTAACTTCCACAAAGGCCGGGCCGCCTTTGCGGTCTAAAACTATGAAATCGGGAAAAATCCGGATCCGCTCGCTTGCCTTGTTCAGCCGGTCAAAGCGATCCTGGATTTGTGTGAGATTTTGCAAAACCGCTTCGTAGCCGAAACGGTAGACTTCATTCCCCGAGGCCCGCAGCAGCTCCTCGACGAGCGTCTCGGCCATGCGCCCCTTCAGCATGCTTTCCGCGTAAGATTCTCTCTGTGCTGGTTTTACCATTTAAACATTTTAACAAATTTTTTCGATATGAAAATCATTCATTCGCTCATTCGCGCGAATGAGCGAATATGGGGTTTAAACAAATTCCGCCTAATAATAGCAGCGCGCAAATTTTGAGTCAAAACCGGATTTAGTTATTGGAATTCTCAATCATTTCCTCAACTTTCCGTTTTGCTTCTTCAAGCAGTTCTTTTGATTTTTTCCGCGCTTCGTGGGATTTTCTAACCAGGTCGGCGATTTTTTGCTGGGTCGCTTTAGGCAAAATCGGGATTAAAAGATTTTCCACGTCGGAATCATCAATTGTCGGATACGAACTTCCGGTTGTCGGTTTCTCCATTTGCAACTTACCAACTATAGACCGCAAAACTACTTGCATATATTCCCGCAAAGGAGAACTTGCTTTTATTACGGAAAACGCTCCGCTTACGACATGGTTATCTTTCCAATCCTCCGGAACAATTGCGATTGCGCCCCTAGTCGGCCTGACCTTGGAGATTATCAATTCTCCGCCAGAAATTCCGATTTTAGCGTTAGCTGGCAGATCTTTCCCTTGTTTTAAATTAAACGAAGCTTCTCCGCTCCCAATATCTATGTCGCCAATTTCTGTATATTTGTATTCCAAATTTAGATTTAGCTTAATTTTTTCGGTTACTCTATCTGAAATTTCCGATAATCTTTTCTTATCGATTTTTAAATTTAGCACGCCATCATAATGCGATTGGAAATATTCCGCGTCCATGCGGTTGGCGGATTTCAGTTCGGAAAGGTTGACTATTGAATACAATTTACTCTCGGCCTGAAAATCTTTCAGTCCCAATTCTTCCAAAAGCAAATTTTCGGCCTGGGAGTATAAATTTTTAGACTGCCTAATTAAATCATGTGATTCTATAACGAGATTATCTATATCTGCGATAAAATTATCTTTAGGTAGCGGCACTAAAATATTTTCTATTTCACGACAATTCAAGTTGACTTGCTCCGTTTGTCTGCTTTGTTGCCATAATTGACCCCGCCCATATTTTGTTTGAAGCAAAACAGAAATATAACTAGAAAAACTTAATTGATTCGGCCTTAATAAAGCGATATTTTGGTTAATATTTATTTTGGGATCATCGGAAAATACCCTTGCAACCCGCCCAACTATATCGTGAGTTGCTCCAATTATAGTTACGAGAATATCTCCGTTTTTTGGCTCGCTATTTTTTCGACTTTCTTGTAGGGGTAAAAAATCTGCTTCTTCAAAAATAATTTGTCCTTCTCGCAAGGTATCTGTCTTAATAAATTTAATATCCGTGCCATCGTTTCTACAACTTCTTTTCTTTGGCGTACTTCCCGTAACAACTACTCTGGATAAGAAATAAGGCAACTTTTTAAATCCGGAAGTGAAGCTTTTTATCTTTTCCAATGTAACCAGGTACTCCGGCTTATAATATTCCGCGTCCAGCCGCAAGGATCCTTCCAATTCGCTTTTTTTAATTATTGAGAAAACGGCCATAATTTATTTTGGTATAAAAACTGACCTAACGAATTTAAGAGCCCAAGAGCCGCAATAACTACAGCCCAGAAAGTTAATTTGTTAAGCGCTCTTGCTAATTTCGTAGATGATTGATCTGCTTTTTGAATATTTTCGTTAAGTTGTTCGAAAGATTGATTCAAGCTTTCTATCTTCCCTTTAACGTACGTAAGTTGCGAAGAAACACTAGACCTTAAATTGGCAATAGAAATAACCAATCTATGAATCGCTTTATTTATTCCGGTGCCAATAGTCCCCCCGCTTGAGTTAATATCGTCCCAACCGTCCAATTCTGGAAAAATATTATTTGACATAATTAATTTTATTTTTCTTTTATCTCCAATCTTTCGTAATCATGCTTCTTAAACTCATCCCAGTATTTTTTCTCGTAATTATAAAGCGCGACTCCGAAATAGCCGCCGTTCTTTTTTCCCATTTCCCGCATTTCCGCTTCCGAATGATCGCGGCGAAAATCGCGCCAGGCTAATTTATTAGCCAATCCATCGAAAATTATAAACTCTTCGTAATCTTCCAATATCGGCATGATAAGCCGATGATGTGTTTTCTCATTAAAAACATCCTTCCCTTCGAATTTTTCCGTAAATTCCTTGCAACCGAAATCACCGGCTTTCCCCAAAAGATATTTTCCAAATCGCTCCATTTCGTTCGAGCGTTTTTTATAATCCGTATTTGGCAGATGATCGCCTAAAAGGCCGAAAATGCTGTTTGTTATTTCGCTCATAATGAGCAATTTTTTATATTGTTCCTTTGTAAGTTCGATTTTCATATTTTTGGTTGTTTTTTCGACTATATTTTCTTTAATTTATCCACAGTTGATTTTTTGACCGTTTTGGTGTATACTACCAATGGTGTTTGTGAGGACTTTGGTTCTCCCGCAGTTACAATCTTTAAACCGCAGACAAACACCGCTTGAATTACTGCAATTCCAAATCTCCTTCATGGAGAATTTTTTTGTTATTTACAGTATTTTCATCGACTTTATATCTTCTGTTTTTCCAAAAAGGAATAATACTCCAAAAAAATTTACTTCCACCTTCTATTGATTTAATAATTATTTTTATTCTGCAATCTCTGATTATTGCTACGAAACCATAATAAGTAGTTTTTTCTATGCTCATCTGCCATTTTGCGTTTATTCTACGCCGCTCAAGGCGCGTTGTTTCGAAAAATTCCTGTAAAGTATGTGACTCTCTTATTATTTGAGGGGCTAATTTCAGAAGTCGCAATCTAATATATTGATCTCTTAGGGGTCTTGTTTTGTTCCAGCCCCCAAATTTTATATGATCTAATCCTTTAGCATTAAATGAAATTTTTTCTTTTAAATAAGGGCAATAAATTTCTCCGATAGATTTATAAAATTCTTCAGCGTCTAATTTAGCCCTCTTGAACTTCTCGAAATCAATTCTAGGCTTATTTCTAAAATTCGAGTTTTTCTTTTCCGGAAAATTTCCTGAATTCATCTGCTATTTCGTCCAAGTCGTGATCAAGGACTTTCCGGCCTTTGTCGTTATGGAAATAATTTCTGTTCGCGTCTTTTTTATAAATGTAATCGCCCGAATTGTCCTTGCCGCCTTTCTTGGAAACCGCCATAAAAATCGGGTAGTCCTTGAGCGGCTTTTGATCTTCGCCCCCGCCTTCGTCGAGACTTCGGCGGGCAAGCCATTTCTGCAGAAACAAAACGCTTGTTTTCGTTCCCGTGTGGGGCTTAAATGTGTTTCCATGCAATCCGACCACCGCCAAAACCCGGGCTTTCTCGAAAAGGTAATCCCGGATATATTTCATATTCGTGTTGTTCAAAACGCCTTGCGGCAGGACGATTGCAACCCGCCCGCCGGGCTTTACGGCATCAAGAACCCGCTCGATGAATAAAATGTGCCGCTCGACGTTATTTTTCAGCTTGCCGCCTTCTTTTCTGGCCAACTCATACTGACGTAAAAGCCCGATCTCGGGATTTTCTCCGGCAAACGGCGGATTGGTGAGTATTATGTCAAAATTCAAATGCCGGTATGAATTTTGATTGGCCTTATCGTCCGAGAGATTATCAAATCTCGCGAGAAGCGGCTTTAGAGCAACCCGCGCATCTTCGCTTTCGCCGCCCTGCCAGTCGCGCGCGTCAAGCGAATCCCTTTTGAAAATGTGATGCTTGCCGTCACCGGCTATAAGCATCAACGCCTGCGAAATTCTCCGCATATTGTCGTCGAAATCAAATCCAAAAATATATTTGGAAGCATAATTTTTCTGGGCCGATTCGGTCTTAAGGCCCTCCCAAACGCGATACATCGAATGCAAAAGGAATCCGCCGGAGCCGCAAGCGGGATCGAGCACATATTCCCCCTCTTTCGGTTCCATCATCTTTACGCACATCTTAATTACATGGCGAGGGGTAAAATACTGCCCCTTTTTACCTTTTGAAACTTCGGTTATGAGATACTCAAAGGCGCTATCAATAATTTCGTATTCCCCCTGGCCGATTTCAAAAAGCCGGATGTTCTCAAGAAAGGCCACGCAGATATTTAATCGATCCGGAGAAAGGCGGATTCTGTCCGACGGCTCGAAAGTGTCCGGCCACTCTTTTATGGCGTTTTTGAAAAGCTCGTTATTGATAACATCATAGGTTTTCTGCGGATCGCGGTATTTTCTGAAAACCACTTCTTCATTTTCCCTTCGCTCACGCGCCAGCTTCTCGTCATAAAGTTTGGCGTAAACGATTTTAAATATTTCTTCAAAAACATTCGCGCCTGAACCGGCGAGGGCCAGCTCCTCCATGTGCCGGACAATCTCGATAAAGTCGAATTTCGGATTCAAATCTCCCCAGCTTCTTTTTATTTCAAAAAGGTCGTCTATGGTTTGGTCGGCGCGGGGAATATCGCTTAAAGAATCTTCAAATTCTTTAGGATAGGGGCGATAGAGAATGACCTTGTCCTTGCCGTTAGACCAAACGCCGATTTCCGACCCCTCGGAGTTTAAGTAAGTTTTCAGCTGATCAATACTTTTTTTCTCGTCGGGATTTTTAACCTCTAAAATTATATACGGGGTTATTTTGTCTTTTTTATAGATAACAACATCAGCCGCCTTTGCATGGACTTCCCGGCCAAACCGGATGCTCTTTTCGGTTTCGATCCTTTCGAACGGGTACTTATAATGCGTGTTTAGTTTATAAAGCCACAGCTGGCGGATAATTTCTTCCGGCTTGCCGGTATTCTTCGTTTCATCATAAACAAATTTCTGGCTGCCGGATTTTAAATCTTTTATGTAAAAACGGCCCGGCTGATTCTCGGTGATCTTGAGAATTTGGTTAAAATCTATTCCCTCGAATTCTTTGAGTCCGAAAGCTATATCGGGATTTCCAAAAATCTTATCTATTATTTTCCGGCTTTCGTTCGTTTTCGCCGTGGGCATTATTTTAGCGGCTGCCAGTAGCCGTTTTTGGAAATCGAGATGACCTTTCCTTCCAGCCGCATCTCTTCAGTAAAGGGAATATTTTGGTATTTCGGATTTTCCGGCTTCAAATAAACATACGGGGGCTTGTCGTCGGAAATAAATCTTTTTATGGTTGACTCATCCCCTATTTGCGCGAGCACAATATCTCCGGAAATAAACTCTTTCTGTTTTTGGACCAAAACTATGTCTTCATTATCAATTCCGGCGTTAATCATCGAATCGCCGTGGATTTTCAGAAGAAAAACATCGTTTTTGAGCTTCGAAACTTTCTCGCCCTGGAAAGAAGGCAGGACTTGCCATTCTCCCGTTATTTCTATGCTTCCGATCGGAGAACCGGCGCTCGTAGCGCCCATAAATTCAACCAGGGGCGGCCTTGATAAAAGCTGGAATGCCAAAGGCAATATGGAAATACTCCGCGCGGCAGATTCGGTTTTTTTTATCAGCTGCCCACTTTCCAGTTTTTTAAGAAGATCAAGGATGGATTGATTGGAAGCAACCTTAAGCCTTTCCCTCATTTCGCTTATCGTCGGGGAATATCCAGTTTCCTTAAGATAGTCATAAATAAGCCCCAAAAGCTCTTTTTGCCTTGCAGTTACTGGTGTTTCCACGTTTACATTCTACCCGACCATGTATTCTGTAGACAAGGCCAGTTTATCCACAGGCCAAAAAACCAAAAAAAACGCCCGCAGGCGCCTTCTCCCAGACTTATACAATGACAATTACGATACGATAAGAATGACTATGACGATATAACACGCAACAAGCCAGACAAGGCAAAGCACCGTAGCTATTCCTACGGAAACCTCACCTTCCCATAAGTAGGTCCGGCGCTTGTAATGGAGTTGGGATTCCGCAGGATACCACGATTGAGCCTTACCGGGGGTCCTCGAACCCGCGCGATGGGACTGCTAAAAGGTATTTATATTATTTGATCGGAAGTGCCAATCCATTCGCCGCGCCAACCTAATTCCATTGTTGAACATCCTCGGAAAAAGTCAACGCAAAAAGGTTAAGAAGCGGTGGATAAATTACCACGAAAGGTGCATAAAGTGTTTAGTCTTTAGTTGAATGCTCCTTGGGTTTTGTCTTTTGGGCTTGTTTTTTATAAAGCAATTTTAGCTCGTCCCGTAAAAGTGCTGCCAATTCGAAATCCAGGCGTTTCGCCGCCGCCTTCATCTCCCTGTCCTTCGCCGCAATCATCTCCTCGAGGGCGGCTTTTGATATCGGCACTGGTTTTAGCTCCAGTTTCAGGATCTCGTCCACATTCGGCAGAATATCAGTAATAGCCTTGACGATGGTTTTGGGCGTAATCCCGTGTTTTTTATTGTATTCCAACTGGAGCTTACGGCGCCGTTCGGTTTCTTTAAGCGCCCGCTCAATCGAGCCTGTGATTTGGTCGGCGTAAATCAAAACTTCGCCGGCCACGTTCCTGGCCGCCCGGCCAATGGTCTGGATCAGCGACGTTTCGCTCCGCAGGAACCCCTCCTTATCGGCGTCAAGAATCGCGACTAATGAAACTTCCGGCAGGTCCAAGCCTTCGCGCAACAGGTTTACGCCGACCAAAACGTCGAATCCGCCGCTGGCGGACCCTTTCCGTAATAAAGTCAAAATCCTGATCCGATCCAGAGTTTTTACGTCGCTGTGGAGATATGTGACCTTTATCTTGAGCTCCTCGAGATACGCGCTTAAATCCTCGGCCATGCGCTTTGTAAGCGTGGTTACAAGCACCCGCTCTTTCTCCCTTACCCGTCCTTCAATGCGCGGCAAAAGGTCGTCAATCTGTCCGCGCGCCGGCCGCACGGTGATTTTAGGATCCACCAAACCGGTGGGGCGGATTATCTGTTCTACGGTTTGCTTGCTGACCTTCTTTTCGTAAGACCCTGGCGTCGCCGAAGTATAAATTGTCCGGCCTGCCCTCGCCTCGAATTCTCTGAAGGTGAGCGGACGGTTGTCGGCCGCGGAAGGCAAACGGAAACCGTATTCAATCAAAGTACGCTTGCGCGAAGCATCGCCTGCGAACATGCCGGAGATCTGCGGCACAGTAACGTGCGATTCGTCAATTATGGTCAGGAAGTCCAGCTCTTCCTGACGATCGCGTTTCGTCTGCACGCTTCCGCGCTGCGAAGGCCCGCCTTCGCCAAGGCTTCCACCAGCGCTGAAGCTATGGTGGCCAAGTCGGCGGGTAAAAAAATAATCCAAAAGCGTGGCGGGCGGTTCGCCCTGGCCGCGGCCGGAAAGGTGCCGGGAATAGTTTTCGATGCCGTGGCAATAGCCAACGGCGCGGATCATGGCGATGTCGAATTTGGTGCGCCGTTCCAGCCGTTCGGCTTCGAGAAACTTCTTGTGCTCCTCGAAGTATTTAAGCCGCTCCTTGAGCTCGGCTTTGATTGCCTTAATGGCCCGTTCGCGCTCGGGTACAAGCGTGATGAAGTGCTTGGCGGGCGCAATGAAGATTTCCTGTACAGTCGGAGTTTTGCCGGGCCGGAAGCCCTGCACGGGATCAATTTCGTAGATTTTTTCGATCACTCCACCCTTAAGGTCAAAAGTGTAAATTACCTCCCGGTCGGGCGGCATAATTTCCCAGGTGTCGCCGCGCAAGCGATAGGTCCCCCGCTTCAAATCCGCATTGGTTCGCTTAAATTGAAGTTCGATCAGTTTGCGGGCAAGTTCCTCGCGCTTCACTAAATCCCCCGTTTGGAAATGGAAAATATTTTGCGCATATATCTCCGGCGCGCCCAAACCATAAATGCAAGAGACTGAAGCGACCACGATCACGTCCCGGCGCGTTAAGAGCGCGGTCGTCGCCGCATGGCGCAGTTTATCAATTTCCTCGTTAATCAAAGCCTCTTTGCCGATATAAGTGTCGGTGGTCGGTAAATATGCTTCCGGTTGGTAATAATCGTAATAGGAAACGAAATAGTTGACCGAATTATGCGGAAAAAACTCCTTAAACTCATTGGTGAGCTGGGCCGCCAATGTTTTATTATGCGCAATCACGAGCGCGGGTTTGTTGACCTTGGCGATTACATTCGCGATCGTAAAGGTCTTGCCCGAACCGGTTACGCCAAGCAAAGTTTGATGTTTCAAATTTTTTTCCAAACCCGAAACAAGCGCATCGATCGCTCGCGGTTGATCGCCAGCCGGTTTAAAATTCGATTTTAGCTGGAAATGATTTGGCATAAAACGCGCAAAGTCCCCATCGGTTTGCCGCAGGGGGTGTATTCAAAATAGCCTCGAGCACAGCAAAAGTCAAAAAGCAGATGAATTACCGCACCGCAAGCGGTGCGGCATCTATACAGGTAACCCTTCGACCCGACTCCCGCCTGTGGCGAGGCTCGCCCAGCTAAGCCGGGCGGCAGGGTTATTTTCACTCCACTATTCATCTTCGCCGCAGAGCGGCGGGGTATTCTGGTAAGTGAAAATAAAAAAGCGCAGGTCGATGGGATAGCGTTGCGCTTGAGGTCAAGGTCGCTATCTTTAAGCACGGGAAACGGCGTACCTAGCTTATCAAAAAATTCATAAATAAAACTCAACGCATACGGCCATTGGACAATTTTTCGATCCGCACGCCTAGGAGGCGGATCTTCTTGCGCCGCGGATTCTCGCGAGCATCCAAAAATGGCATCAGTATTGTGGCGGCTGCAAACGCGAGCTCCGCCACGGTGCGCTCGGGTAAAGCCAGGGTTTTGGCCCGGCTTTTTGTTTCAAAATCAGCAAATCTTACAGTCAAAACCACTGTCCGCCAGGATTTGAATTGGCTGGCGCTGAATCTTTCAAAAACTTCTTCCGCAAGTTCTTTTACTTTCGCCGAAATTTGGACGGCATCAATAGTGTCCTCGGCAAATGTTTCCTGCTCGCCGATAGATTTAGGTATCCAATTTGTTTCCAATGGACTATCGTTCTGTCCGCGCAATTTCTCATAAAGATCGCCGCCCCAGCTATGGAACATTTGAACAAGTTGTGCTTTGCTCAATTTTTTCGCATCCTTAACGGTCAGATAACCGCGGGCGCGCAGTTGTATTTCCGTCTTCGGTCCAATACTAGGAATGGCCCGCAGAGGCAGCAGTTCTAAAAACTCTTCAATATCTTTCTTCTCGACTACGGTAAGTCCATCCGGCTTTTCTCGGTCAGAAGCGATTTTAGCAACCAATTTATTAGGGCCGATGCCCACAGAAGCCGTGAGTTTTTCTTCTCGCCAAATCTCCGCTTTAATTTTGAGCGCCAACTTGCGAGCAGCTTCATGTGTTTTCGTAAAACTAAGATCCAAATACATTTCATCAATGCTCGCCTCTTCAATCACCGGAACATGCCGACGCACAATGCTCACGATGCGACTTGAAACTTCAGAATATTTCCCACCGCTCACGCCCAAAAAAATTGCCGGTGGCTTCCCTTTTGCTTCGGCTTCTTTAGCCAAACGCCAGGCCTGCGTTATTGGCATGGCCGAGCGAATGCCATATTCCCTGGCTTTGTAATTGGCGGTGGAGACTACTCCGCGCCCCTTACCATCCTGCGGATCGGCGCCCACTACGAGCGGTTTGTCTTTGAAACGCGGATTGTCCCGCTCTTCAACCGCAGCAAAAAAAGCGTCCATGTCGAGATGTCCAATAATTCGCATTTTCAAATAATAAAGCTCGACGCGGATATAAGAAAGAACGGCACAGCGTGGCGGCCTCACACCACGATAATTAGCCATGGCTAATTATCGTGGTGTGTCAAACATTCTGCGTTTATCCGCGTTCAAGTCCGCGCTGATCTGAATCTAATTTAGAATCCGCATATATCTGCGTCTGATTATCCGAGTTTATCTGCGCTCGCCCCGAGTTAGGTTGAGGGTAGAAATCCGCTTAATCTGCGTCTTATTGTATTTCGTACCGCAGATTCACGGTTACAATTACATCCTGCGAACCGGGTTCCACTCGCGCAGCTATGGGCGCCATGTCGGCTCCGCCCTTGCCTTCAAGCGTGTTGTAGTTGCTATAGTACGGCGTGGGATAAAAACCTTCTTCAATCGCGAGTAATCTGCCCAAGCGGAATCCGCCGGCTTTAGCAATATCATTTGCCTTGCTTTTGGCTTTGGCAATCGCCTCTTCGCGAGCTTCCTGCTCAACTTTGGTGCGATCATCAATCGTAAAGTTAAGACCCGACACCTGATTGGCTCCTTTCTGGGTAACTCCGGTCAAGATATCTCCGGCTTTGCCGAAATCGCGCACTTTGACCAAAACTTCCTGCGTAACCGTATAGCCGACTATTTCAGCCGGCGGGCACGGCCGCGACGGAGCGGCTGCTTGTCCCTGGCCGTAATATATGAGCGGCTCCGGAGCGCACGAATAATTTTGATAACGCGGGTTTACGTAATAACCCTGCGTTTTAATATCCTTGGCGTCCACGCCTTTGGATTTAACGTATTCAATGATCGCGTCCATCTTGCTCACGTTATCCTGCTGGAGTTTTGCCACATCCTTGCCGCCTTCCGTGACCACGGAAAACGTAAAACTGGCGATGTCCGGGACAGCCACTACTTTCCCTTCGCCGGACACGTTAAAACTGCGGAAACTCGACGGCTCCGCCGATTTGGCAAATGCATTCACATATTTGACGACTCCATACGCCGTAATGAGAACGGCAATTATAATTGCCACTCCCAGATAATTCTTTACTTTTTCTGACATATTTTTGTTTTGTTTAAAATCGACATTTTTAGATTAACATGCCCAGCTCCGGAGACCCCGCCCGGGCTTGGCAGACACTAAAGTAAACGCCGGAAAGCTGATTTAGTTACGGGTTGGGGAAAGCATGAGGATAAGGTTTGGACAATTTCTACTTGACTTTTTGCATTCAGGTCTGCTTCACTAAACCTAGCAACACTAATCCCTTGCAGCAGGAGGCCACTCCGATGAAATTGAAATCTGCAGGGGTATGGATAATGATTTGGGAACGGTTCGTGCGTTGGGCAAACCCGGTTTGCGAAAAGTCAGCCGCAGTCGGGTTCGAGCACTACGCCCACCGCCAGCTCTGGGGCAAAGAGTGTCGCGTCTGCTCCGGACTCGCCGGCAGATACCGTTCCCCGATCGAGACATAGGGGTTTAGTTTAGTTCGACGCCCAAGGGTTCAACCTGCGGGCGTTTTTTGTTTTCGTCGTCAGGACTAAAACATCCTGCTTGCCCGCACGAATCGAAGGATTACTTTATAAACAAGTACAAACAAAAAAATCACCCGCCTCACGGCGGGCAATTTTCTGCGAAGCCAAAAGTTAGTACAAGCTATTCATTCCCGCAAGATCGCCCGCGTTCAAATCACGCTTCTTCGTCTCCCCTGCTCCCGCATAGCCATACATGGTTTCTTCAACGCATGTATTGTAGAGATCGGCCAAACCGACCGAATGTCCCAATTCATGCGTGGAGATGTTTTCGAAATCCATTTTGCCCGTTTCGCCCGAAGCCGACCAGCCGAAATCCTGGTCGTCGTAGATTTGATCCCACTCCACGAGTTTGCGGTTGAAGGTTGGGCCGCTGAAAATGCCCCAAACAATCGTCACGCCGATCGCGCCCGGATCGGAGATGTTAGCGAAGTAAACTTCGTTTTTGTCGTCCGGTGCAACTGTGTCGCCAAGAAGCGGATCCGTAGTCGCACTGCCTGCGCCAAGGACATCAAGACCGCTGCCGTTTACAAGTCCATCCGCGCCATCTTCCCACTTGTTAATATTCTGCATTAGGTTTGCGAATACAAAAGTTTCATCTAAACCCGCGGCATTCGCTGGATTAGTGACCCAGGGCTCAATCGTTTTCCATTTAGCCCCTCTGGCCAAAAAGCCATAGCAAACGGTCGTACCCTTGCTCCCGCTACCGCCTTTAGCTGGCGCAGCCTTGGGCCGCTTCACGAAGGCGTAACCTTCGACCAATTCGCCCGTGCCCGGATCAACTGCTTGGCCGAGATAAATTAACTGTGAATTGTCCGCCGCCGGCGGCAAAAGCAAGTCACGGGATGTTCCTGGCGTGTCGAGATCGGCTGTCACGAGCGGTCTGGCTGAAACTGGCGCTCTAGGCACAAGCACGGCTAAAACCGCAACCAAAGCAAATATTTGTTTCATTTTGCTCATAAAATTTGCGACCTTTAATTCCTATTTTAGTTTAACAAATTTTGTCAAAGGGCAAAACTCGTGCCGATGCGGCCTCGCGGGGCAGTATTTCCGGCCATAATCAATCAAACGATAGGTGAAATCGAACCATTCGGATTTGGGAATAATGAGCATAAGGTCGCGCTCGATTTTTTCAGGGTCTATGTGGGTAGTGAGCCCAAAAACGCGGGACAAGCGCCGCACGTGCGTGTCAACCGCAATCCCCTCCACTACTCCGTAAGCATTGCCCAAAATCACATTTGCGGATTTGCGGCCGACGCCGGGGATTGCAAGCATCGCTTCCATCGTTTTCGGCAGCCTGCCCTTGAATTCGGTTTTCACCATTTTTGCGGCGCGCAAAATATTTTTCGCTTTACTGCGGAAAAATCCCGTCTCGCGAATATCGCGCTCGAATTCGGCCGGACGGGCTTTTACATAATCAGCGAGTGTCCGGTATTTTTTGAACAATCGCGCCGTAACTTCGTTCACTTTTTTATCCGTGCATTGAGCCGAAAGCTCCACGGCCACCAAAAGTTCCCAGTTATTTTTGAAATTTAATGCAATCTTGGCCTGCGGAAAAAGCTTCGTGAGCTCGCGATTCATAATTGCGGCGCGGCGTTTACGCTCCCTGATAAGCTTGGACGGCAACGAAGATTTCATTTATAAAAAATCATGGTAGGTCTTATTCTAATGTTCTCAAGAACATTAGAATAAAGTAAGAAATGCTCTCGGCATCAAATATTTTCAGTCGATCCACTTTAAAATTTCTTCGGCCAAATTGGGTTCCTCGGTATTTTGCGGGGCGAACATGTCCGTGCCGTGGCCCGCGCTCTTGTAGATTAAAAGCTTGCGGCGCAGGCCTTCCGGCAAAGCTGCGTACAATTCCCGCGCCATCGCGCCGCAGTTGCCGCTCTTCAGCTCATCGACATCGGAAGCGATGATAAAAACACCTTGCTCGGAATCCAAGTTTCGTACATAAGGTTCGGTTTTTATACCGTGATAATCCAGACCCGGCGACAAGAGCACCGCCCACGGCAGATCTTTATTTTCGCTTAGCTGCCGCAGGGCAAGATTGGCGCCGATCGAAGCGCCCATTAAGCCCAACTCTTCCCGCTCCACTCCTTTCTCCTCTAAAAAAGTAATTGCCGCTTCGAGATCAAGCTTGCCTAGAGCGTGGTCTTCGGTTTTAAAGTCTTTATAACCATCCGGTCCGCCAGTAGATTCACCGTGTCCGCGCAAATCGATTGCTAAGGCATGAAAGCCTTTATCCTCCAAGCGCAAAGCGAAATCCCACCAGGAACTGCGGTTTGCGGGCATCATGTGCAGAAGTAAAACTCCCCGCTTGCCGCGTCCTTCGTAATAGTCCCCCACGATATCGAGCCCGTCTTCAGTTTTGAGAATTACCTTCTCCATTGTGCTAGAATAAATCCCAAGGTCTTTGGGCTTATTATAACCATAACATGAAAAAAATCATCGGCCTTATTCTCCTGGTCGTAGTTATCTTAATTGGAGCTTACTTGTATTTTGCGGGCGGCGAGGAAGGTGAAAACCCCCAGTTAAGCGGCGTAAGCGAAGGCGCCGTAACAAATCCCTGGATTGAGGTGCTGGCAGATAAAGTTACTGCAACTAATGCCTCCGGTGCAACAACTACGCTAAAGACCGGGGACGAAATCAAAGGCAAACTTACGCTCACGACCGATACCAAGGGATTGGCAAATCTTTATTTCCCCGATGGTTCCGTTGCGAGAATTGATTCCGGCACCGTGCTTACGGTGGATGAAGCATCCTATGACCGGAAAAACGAGCGTTTGATTGTGCGGATTACTTTGGGCGCCGGCCGCGTCTGGTCCAAGATTTTAACGCTTGTTACCGCCGACTCCGAATGGGAGGTGAAAACTTCGAACGTGGCGGCAACGGTGCGCGGCACCGCCTTCGGCGTCGCCTATGTTAATGGAAAATCCACTGTCTTAGGCTCGCAAAATTCCGTTTCCGTCCACCCGCGCGACCAAAAAATTCAAGATAAGGAAGCGTTAGTTTCGCCCGGTTTAGTTCTGGAATTCAAAGACGCTGATGTTTCATCCGTTTCCGCAGGCACTCTTACTTTCGCGGCAAAAGCCGCACCTGCTTCCCTGCTTAAAGAATCCTGGGTGGTGCGTTTCGAAGCCGAGGACAAAAAACTTGATGAACTTATAAAGCAGTTGGAAGCTCAAGGATTAAGCGGGCCGCAGCTGCGCTTGGAACTGCAGAAAATAATTCATGAACCGTTTTTGAAACTTCAGGAACTGCAAAAAAGTACGGAAAATGCCGTAACAAGTACGCAAGTTGAAGTTAACACCAACATCGAAGTTAAAGTCACAACCTCAACAAAGGTAATTAGCCCGACCTCTGGCGGCGGTTCTGGCCCGACCGCGGTCTCGCTTGTAATTTCGACCGCGAACCCCTTAACTGGAGTCAAGGAGGGTGATACGATCACATTCACAGCTGTAGTCAAGATGAGCGACGGCAGTAAAAAAACCGTTACCGAGGGGACTCTTTGGCAAGTTGTGGGATTAATCGGCTCGTTTACAAGGCCGGGGGTGTTTAGCGCCCGCCTGGATGCTTCCGTGGCGGAGTTCGGAACTTCCTCCGGTTCAATTGTGGGCTCCTGGAAAGATCCCTCTACGGGAAAAGAATTTTTCGATAAGACCGTGATTTTTTCGGTTAACGCCAACCTTGTGACCCCGACCGGGCAAGATGGCTAAACAAATTCGAAGCACGAAGTACGAAATTCGAAAATTGTTTCGGATTTCGATATTCGAATTTCAAATTTTTAAAAGTACGCAATGAGAACTTCTCTTGCCATTTTCGTTCTGGCAATCCTTACAGCGGTAATTGTCTCCGTCTCGTTTGCCGGCGGCCTTTGGCTGGGGCTGGAGAATTTTTTCGAAGATCTCCTTTTCTCGCCGAAGCCCCTGCACGGAGATATTGTTATTCTTGCCATTGATTCCGATTCGATCAACAAAATTGGCCAGTGGCCGTGGCCGCGGAAAGTTTTTGCCGATGTCCTGATCAAGCTCGAAACATATCAACCGAAAGCATTAGGCATCGATGTAATTTTTTCGGAACAGTCCCGCTTCGGCGCCGCGGACGACAATGCTTTGGCTTCGGCTTTAGAGAAAATTTCTTATCCGGTCGTTCTACCCGCGCACGCAAGGCCATTACTTCTCGATTCTTCTCTCCCCTACGCCGGCAGCTTGCTCACACCGCTTGCCGAATTTAATTCACCGCAAACCACAACCGGCCATGTGAATCTGATCCTTGATCATGACGGCGTTGTGCGGCAATTCCCGCCTGTAATTCTCGCGGAGAAAAATGCCACATCAACCATCTTAGCTTTAGCCTTGGAAGCTGTGCGCCGAGCCGGCTTTGAGCAGGAAATTCCTCAAGCGCCGCTACGCATAGTCTTTGCCGCGCAAGCTGGCGCGATCAAACGAATACCGTTCTCGCGCGTCTTGATCGAAGATTTGAGCTCGCTTTTGAAAAACAAAATAATTTTTATCGGCTCCACGGCCGCCGATTTGCATGATGAAAAACCCACGCCTTTATCGCGCGGCACGCAGATGCCCGGCGTGGAAATCCAAGCCAACATCGCGAATATGTTCCTCATGAATTACCGCTTGCGCCCGCTCGCCTCGAGCTTGATGTATTTGTGGATCTTGGCCGCCGCGCTCGCCTCCGCGCTCATCTTTCGGCTGTCCAAATACTCTTTACGCCCTATTCTCTATAATCTGATCCTCGGACTCGCGCAAACCGTTGTTGCCGTAATTCTCTTTGAACGCGGCGTCGCGGTGAACTTTATCCATCTCACGTTCGCCTGGGGACTCACGACTATCGTGCTTATCATTTACCGCTACTTCTCCGAAGGCCGGGAAAAGCTCCGCCTGCGCCAATTATTTTCTAAATATGTCTCGAAGGATGTGCTCGAAGAAATTCTTAAAAATCCCGCGCTCGTGCAGTTGGGCGGCGTCGAAAAAGAAATAACCGTATTTTTCTCTGACATCCGCGGCTTTACCACTCTTTCCGAAGCCACGACCCCGCATGAGCTGGTAAAAATCTTGAACCGCTACTTTACCTTGATGACCGAAGAAGTTTTGATTCATGGCGGCGTTGTGGATAAATTCATCGGCGACGCGATCATGGCTTTTTGGGGAGCGCCGATTGACGATCCGGAAGGAGCGGATCACGCGCTTGCGGCCTCGTTCGGCATGCTCAAGAAATTAAAAACTCTGAACGAAGAGCTTAGGAGTCAGGGCAAACCGGAAATCAATATTGGGATCGGACTTTATACCGGTCCGGCGATTGTGGGGAACGTCGGCGCGGAGACCAGGTTTGATTACACGGTGATCGGAGATACCGTGAACGTCGCCTCCCGCCTTGAAGGTTTGAATAAGGAATATAAGACAAACATCATTATCGGCGAAACAACCAAAAATAAATTAGAGGGCAAATACGAATTCATACCGCTGGGCACTGTGCCCGTCAAGGGCAGAAAAGAACCGATTACGATTTATACGGTAAACGTAACCTAAAAAATAACCTGATTTACTATCCCTAATTACGATCGTCATTTAGGATAGTAAACTCGTTCGGTTATATGGTGAAAATGAAAACGGCCAACAGGTTTTTTTCGAGATTTTTAATCGAACAAACACCGCGAACCTCACTTTGCCGGTGCTATGATGAATCATGGTGCTGTGCTATAGCACAGCACCTGAAATATGTGCATAAAAAATAAATTTATTCATCCGCGTTACGAACTTGCTCGCGTTCCGGGGCCACTCGCACCAAAATCATCCTTAAATCCTTAAGGATTTAAGGATGATTTTGAAGTTCCTTTTACAAAAATAATTAACTTTACGCCTATAAGAGCAGCTTAAATTCTTTTAAAATCTCGTACTCCGCGCCGCCGTGGGCAAGCTGGGATTCGTAAAGAATTACGGAATTGACCGCAAGCTTCCAATCAATTTCCTCTTCGAGTTTTTTGATCGGAAAACCGGAAAATTCTTCCGGCCGGAAACGCGCCACAGTTAAATGCAATTTCAAAGGTCGTTTCTCTGGTTCTTTTCCTATTTCATTTAAAATCTTGTCTCTTGTCGCTTTCAACGTGCCCGCTCCGCCTTCGCTAGAGCGAGGCGAATCGCCATCCGGCCCTTCCGCCAAAATCAAGCGAGGGTTTTTAGGATCCGGCCCGAACATCAATTTTTTGAAATTCAGCTCGAACGGTTTGAAATCGGCAACCGCTTTTTCGATTTGCAATTCGCGACTAGCTATTTTCTCCGCTTCCTCGTACCAAGGGGGTACTAGCGTAATATGCAAATTCTTGCCTTTAAGCCAGCGCACTTTGCCATCCGTAGCTTTAGCGAAGGATGGACGGCCGTCTAAAAAATCTGTCTTCCATGCCAAAATTTTCTGCTGTAGTAATTCTGGAGTTTTAATTCCGACAAAAATTCTTTTCATGTTTATTGATATTTATTTTTCTTGTCCCAGCTCTTGTCGTCATCGTCATAGTTATTGTTATATCATTGTATTATCTGCCATCGTCATTGTAATAGTCATGGTCATTGTTTACTGGACCTCATAAATCACATCCTTGCGTTCAACCACGATCCGCCAGCCGCGCTCTACAGCAACTTTATAAAGCGTGGAATTGGGATTAAAGCAGATCGGCTTTGTTACGAGTTCAAGAAATTTCACGTCCGACCCCGTATCCCCCACTCCGATTGAATTTACAAGCGTCAAATTCTCTTTCTCCGCCGCCCGCATGAGAATTTTTGCCTTATCAAAGATCAGGTCTTCATGCATCAACTTGCCGGTAAATCTGCCCTCAGCATCAAGCTCGAGCATCGTGCCATAAACCTTGTCGAAGCCCATCCGCTTGGCAAAACCCTCTACGATGTATTTCGGCGAATGCGAGATTGCAAGCATGAAGTATCCCTGCCTTTTTAATTTTCTGACCAAATCCCGCGTGAAGCGATAAACGCGGTTTTCATAAAGTTCCACCACCTTTTTGATGGTCGGTTGAATTTCGTCTTTATGTCTGCCGAGCAAGTTTTTATTGAAAGCGACAACGAGCGCGTTTATATAATCTTCATATGCGCCTTTGCGGTCGAGCCAGTTCAAGAGCTCCTGCTTATAAATGTTTTTCACCTTTTCCGGAAAGACGCCGTCGCGGATCAAATTTTCAATCAGCTCAACCACAAGACTGGACCGGAAAATCGTCCCGTCAATATCGAAGACCGCGACTTTGCGCTTTTTTATCCACATGACGTTATTCTACAACGTGATACGCTATTTATAGAAACTCCTGGAAGGAGACTGCTACGAAAAACGAGCGAAAGGTCTACCCGCGCGGCGCCGTGGTCACCCTGCGGCTCCACGCACTCTATAAGTACATCTTACCCTTCCGGATTTGCATGCGGATGTTCCGCGCCCGCTCCAGACTTGGATAGTCTGGACGCATCATCCCGCCCCTCTTTTCCTCGGGCGGGTTTTCTTTAATCTACGAAATACGAAGTATTACGAATATACGAATTTACATA
>ERZ1292629.859-Hain-H43-01um-R1-859-length-32813-cov-29_pt1 | contig 20971 bp, 28 predicted proteins | sample MGYA00564399_ERZ1292629 | MGnify/ENA primary metagenome ERZ1292629 (study PRJEB36523, sample SAMEA6512636) | groundwater metagenome | collected 2019-01-08 | study: AquaDiva: Metagenomics assemblies of 32 groundwater samples | reverse complement strand
GTAGGATGGCGATGGCGTACTCGAAAGCAATGCACTCTCGTTTGAAGTATTATCACGACAAGTACGAACCGGAGAAGTGAACCCATGCCAGAACTCATTACACAGATTCGTTGGCTACCTGGAGGTGCTCAGGGAGCCCCATGCGACTTTGCGTGCGGTCAGGAATTGCTGTGCATAACCTACGACGACGATCCGTGGATTCCACCTTCCGGATGGATTGATCCGAGTTGTCCAGATGGGACTACGTCTAGCAAAATGGGATTCAGCATCGTGCTGCTAACGAGAGACAAGTACGGCATCTGGATGCTGGAGCAAGAACGAACCGTCAAATGGGAGGAAGTTGCGTGGTACATTAGAGTTCAGGACTTGGGCGTACCGTCAAATCCGAATGTAACAGTGGAGTAGAGTGATGGATCTTTCGGTTATCATCCCCAGCCGCAACGAGCTGTTCCTCGCCAAGACGATCGAGGACGTCCTGTCCCACATCGAACTCGACACCGAGATCATCGCCGTCCTAGACGGGGCCTGGTCCGACCCGCCCGTTGCTGACAACCCGCGGCTCACGCTCATCCACCACTCACGGTCCGTCGGCCAGCGCGCAGCCTGCAACGAAGCGGCGCGGCTGGCCAAAGGCAAGTATGTCATGAAGCTGGACGCCCACTGCGCTGTGGACCAAGGGTTCGATTGCAAGTTGCTGGCCGACATGCAGGACGATTGGACGATGGTCCCGGTCATGCGGAACGAGCATGTATTTGATTTCGTTTGTCCAGACGGTCATAGACGCTACCAAGGACCGAGCGGTCCGTGCAAAGAATGCGGGAAGCCAACCACGCGGGACGTCGTGTGGATCGCCAAGACGAACCCTCAGAGCACCGCGTACTGCTTCGACCCTGAGCCGCATTTCCAGTACGATGGAAATCAGAAGGAGCGACAGAAAACGCAAGGCGACTTGGTCGAGACGATGTCGCTGCAGGGCTCGTGTTTTCTCATGACACGCGAACGGTACTTCGCATTGAACGTCTGCGATGAATCGCTTGGAAGCTGGGGCTCCCAAGGCATCGAAGTAGCGTGCAAAACGTGGCTCTCTGGTGGCCGCGTCATCTGCAACAAGCATACGTATTACGGGCATCTTTTTCGCGGCAAAGGTGAAAACTGGGGCTTCCCATACCCTATCTCTGGACGACAGACCGAAAGCGCGAAGCGGAAGGTGAAGGAGTTGTTTTTTGAAAACAAATGGCCCTTGCAAGTCAGGCCATTAAGTTGGCTCCTCGATCGGTTCTGGCCTGTTCCTGGGTGGACTGACGAGGAACTGGTAAAGATCACTCAAGCAGGTGAGTTATTTTGGAAGGAAAGAGCCGTTGGCATCCCTCTTTCGACTGCCAGACTTGATGGCCATTCGCCAGTCACTTCTAGTGCGTACTCCACGACGTCTTCTAGACCGTTCCTGGGAGGCAAGGTTACAAGTCCGACAGAACCTTTGTCTCCCATTGAACATATCCAACAAATGTCCGTGGATACAGTGCGTCTTAACGGCATTGAGAGCTGCGGGCGCAGTCCCTCGCAGAATGTTCTCCCTATCAGTAGTCAATCGCATGTGGAACGGATTGACGCAGTTGCGGCGGTTACAGAGATGGTCGATGCAGAGGACATTGCGACCATGACCCAAAGGCAAAGGATCTCGGAGCCATGCGTACATGATTCTATGCAAGTGAGGTCGATGGTTTGTGCGAAATCGCCCGACGCTGAGTATCGCGTACCCATTGGATGTGCCACCAGTCCACAACCAGCAGCCAGTAGCTGGATCGACAGAGATCCTGGAAAAAATCCTACGGATGTCTGTGGTCGAGATGCGATCGACGCTAAGATAGGCGTCATGCATGATTCGGTCCTTTCCACTGAGTCATGTTTAGGGCCGGCCGTGGCACTAACCGCGGTCGGCTCGCCTATTGTACCATCCAAGGCGATGGTTTACTACACCGACAATCGTCTCGATCCCGCCATCATGACCGCGTGCCAGCGACAGCTCGGCCGGTGCCGCAATGGATGCGAACTTGTGGTGGTGTCGTTGTCGCCAATCGTCTATGGTTGGGGCGATAAGCGCATCGTCTTCGAGGGAGAACGATCTGTCTTGACTATGTTCCGCCAGATCCTAGCCGGCATCGAGGCCAGCACGGCGGACATCATTTATCTGATCGAACACGACGTTCTTTACCACCCGAGCCATTTCGACTTTGTGCCGCCGAAGAGAGACACGTTCTACTACGACGAAAATAGTTGGCATGTGTTCGCGGACGACGGGATGGCGTTATTCTACAACGTGCAGAAAGTGTCGATGCTGGTTGCCTACCGGGAGTTGCTGCTGGAGCACTACAGGACTAGAGTCGCACGAGTCGAGAAGGAAGGGTTCACGCTCCGGCTTGGGTACGAACCTGGGAATCATCCGTTTCCGCGCGGAGTGGACATGCACGGACACGAGTCGTATTGGGCACAGGGAGCGTCCATTGACATCCGACACAAGCAGACGTTAACACATAACCGCCGGCGGAAAGATCAATTCCGCAACCAGAAGAACTTGGTCAATTGGACGGAAGCGGACGAAGTGCCGGGATGGGGCGTGACGAAGGGACGATTCAGAGACTTTCTGCAGGAGTTGGTAAATGACTCCCTATAGAGCCATAGAGATCATCGAGAGGACAGTAGACTCAGTCCAAACAGAGTTGTTCGGAAGAGCAACACCAGAACAAGGCATTGTATGGGGCACCTGGAAGCAGGCACTGTCGCAGTATCTTGGATGGAAGGTTGTACCAACCAGTTGCCTGGAATCGCAAACTGAGTTGGAGTTATTGGCTCATTTGTCGACATCTGGTGTTTTGGGAAGTGACAATCCAGTCGCATTTGTCGGATACGATGGGGAGTTCACTTTGGTCACGGACTCCGCACGGAAGCAGGAGATCGAGAATGAGGTATACGACTACTGCACTTTAACTCAGCTCGACATGTTACTTACTGAGTGAATATTCATGAGTGAATCGCAGACACCTTAGGAAGAAGAAAACCGTGTCAGATGCTAAACCTGGATTGCAAGTGATCGCAGAAGACATCAAGCCGCTCCACCTGCTCGACTTCGAGATGCCCAACGATTTTCATTACGATCTGACGATGGACAATCTCGTCACCTGGGGAGAAGTCGTGCGAGATAACACCTACCGTCTTCCGGACGAGTTCTCTGCGAACGACATCATCATCGACGTGGGTGCCCACATCGGCATGTTTGCCTACGCCTGTTTGAATCGCGGTGCCGGGAAGGTCATCTGCCTTGAGCCACAGCGTGACAACTTCGCCAAGCTCGTGGAAAACTTGAGCCACTTCGGCGATCGCGTAACGCTGCTCAACGTGGCGGCCTGGAGCACAGAGTGCTGGCTGACGACGTTCCAGCCAGCCGGTTTCACAACGTCCACCGGGTATACCGTGGAGCAATCCGGCTTGCGGACGATGCAGGAAACCGAAGGAGATCTCCAGCCATTTCGCGGCATCTCGCTTCGTAGTCTGGTGGAACTCTTGCCGCCGAAGAAACCATGCCGCATGCTGAAGCTGGATTGCGAGTGGTCGGAGTGGGAGATCGCCAGGCAGACGCGATTCGGTTGGTGCCAGGAAGTCATCGGCGAGATCCACACGACACGGGAGGGAGAAACAGCCGAAGTCTGGAGGGACTTGATGGCTCGCGACGGGTTCACCACGGAGTTCGAGCTGAACGCGCCCTATCCCTACCTAAGCTTGTTCTGGTCGAAGCGGTAGGGGTGTGGTAAACTGCAGCGAAACAGAAGGAGTACACGAATGGCAACACGACAGCAAAGGCAGGGTACCTTGTCGCGATATGGTAGTTTCATGGCACGGGGATTGGCCGGGCAGCGCCAAGCGATGGCCAGAGTTGCAGACACGACCGTCAAGGGTATGTCGAGGGTCTATTCTCCCTGGAGCACTAACCCGAAAAGTCTCTTGTCCAATCCTGCTTTGAAACTTCATGACCGCCTGACCGAGACTGCTCGCCAAAGTCCCACCTATGGACCAACTGGTATGCGAACAGCCATGATTTCGGCCCCAGGTCCGGACTATCAGATTGGGGATCAAGGAATCGGTGTCCCCGGGATGAAGCCTCCATCTCCATTCACGAGGGGACTCATTCCCGGCGACTACAACGCTCGCAGAGCTGATGAACTGTTCCAAGAGGGGCGAATGCCAGGATTGCAGCGGATGATGAGAGAAGGCCAGCAATTCTCGGGCGGAGCGTTGGCGGAGCTTGTGCAAGGGAGGCCAGAAGCAGAACGCCGAAGCATCGAGAACAGACTCTTCCGGCAGGGCCAGATGGGACCTGCGGCCACCAACAACTACACGGGACGCATCAACTCCGAGATCGACAACAGCATGTTTCAAAGTCCCCGTCAGCCAGGCGTTGGCTTCAATGCCATGCGGGGCGGTGGTTTAGATAAGCGAGGCAACATGCTGTCAGGGGACCAGCACATCGTCCCCACGCCTGGACTCGGCGGCATCCGGTACAACCCGATGCTTCCGGGGGTCGCCGGCCTGGCGAGGCCAGAACAACCGCCAGCCGGACCAATGACCATCCAGGAACGGTTGGCAGCTGGAGAGGTTCGGCCGGAAGGCTACGACCCAACGACATCCACGATTGGCGGCCGTTTGGCAGAGCCGCGAGCCAGGGGATGGAAGGGAACGACTGCCTACGCAGGAATGCCTGGAGTCAATGGAGAGCGTGGAGCCTACGTGTCTGCACAGAATAGCCCTGGCTTCCAGGCCGAGCTAGATTCGCGACGGGCTGCCGCGAGAGGACGTGGGATCGCTCGGGCAGACGCACGTGGTGTCCGGACTGGTCGCATGTCTCCACTGGAAGCAGCCCTTGGTGCGATGGGCCGATCTGGGATGGACGTGAGCGGTCCGAGCCCCATGACGATGGGCATGATGTTCGGGCCGCAGGCTGCCATTGGTGCCATGACCAACCAGAGAGAAACTGCAGAAGGACTGAGGAGAGAAGCCAATCAGAACTCTCAACTGGAAGCAAGCCTGGCTGCGGCCTACATGGAAACGCACCCGACTGCCACAGGTCCCGAGATCAATGACGCTGTGGGCAGAATTATAGGAAGACCGAACATGACACAAGGTCCTTCCTCTCCGAAACTTGACGAGCCAGTCAGGGACGTAGACACGGGAGAAATCCCAAATGACTACGTGGCTGAGAAAATCAGCAAGGCACCGGACGGCGTTGGGCCAGAATGGTTTGCCGCACGTGGCATCACGATTGATGATCTAAAAACGTACGCAGACAAATGGACTTCGGGGCTTCGTGGTTTCCATCCCCGCAACAATCGCAAATTCGCTAACATTCGTAAGACGCCTTGGTTTACAGGAGGCACGTCTACACCGCGTCAGCAACCAAGAATGCCTCGCGAGACTCCAATTAACTATGAGTTTCTTCTTGGAATGTGACCCATGACACGACCCCATCACCAAAGGAGAGCGAATGCCATCTAGCGAACACGAACATCCCCTGAAGAGGAGCGTCGCGATACTTCACCAGTTGGAACCAGGTGCGTTCGGAGATGTCGTAAAACGCATGCCGATCATCGTCTGCGATCATGGTGATGTGCGAGAGTTCTGGACGGACGACGGTTACTGCCTTGGACGGTGTTCGGCTAAAGTAAAGATGGAAACTGACCCATGACACGACTCCCATCTCTATCGCTCGGGCTTGATCTCAGTCTTCCGCGGCTTGGACTCTCCGGTATCGGGAGACAACGCAGCAAGCGTCCCATCAGTCCCGAGGAAGAGGAGAGTATGCTGCGGCAGATCGGCCACAAGAGCATGGGGGCCGCTGCCGGACTGGGCAACCTGCTGGATCTTCCAGGATCCATGGTTCGCGACGTGGTTGCCGGGAAGAATCCCTTCGATCAGCTCCTTACCATGACGTCCGCCGAGAACAGAGAGACGGAGGGCAATCTGCTCCGCTCCGCCGGGCTCATTGGGAAAGATGACACGTGGTCCAACCTTCCGGCGAGGCTCGCCACAGCCATCGTACTGGACCCGCTGACGTACATGAGCTTTGGGGCAGCCGCACTCGGTAAGGCCGGCAAGGCTGCTCGTGCAACTGGTTTGCTCGACACAGCAACTCGTGTGGCGAGTGCGAAGGCCGGGAAGATTGTGGGAAAGCGGGTGGCAAACATGAGCACCACCCTTGGGGACCTACTCCATCCGTCAAACTTCGCCACGGCCGAGAAGGCAGCTGAGAAAACATTGGAAGTCGAGAGAGCTGCAGCGAAGACCGGAAGTAGTCTCGCTGAGCTGTCAGGACAGAAGCTTGGTGGGGCATGGGCACTACACGTCCCGTTTACGGGCCTCACACAGCCCCTGCCAGGCGGACGGTGGCTTGCCAGCGGTTTAGACGTGGCAGCCTCAGCGCTCGCCAAAACGAAGCTTGGGCGTGCTGGAAGGATGCTGTTCGACGAACGCGTAATGGGGAAGTGGAAACTGAAGGAACAGCAGATAGCCGAGGGCGTATACGCCGGCAAGTTGGCCGCGAAGCACGAAGAGATGGGGACCATCCTGAAAGCCACGCGAGGACTCAACGAAACGTTCGACACGTTCAAGGGAACTTACGGTACGGCTCTTGGGCTGGATCCGAACAAGCCAGGCACGCTGCACTCGGTCCGCAAAATCTTCGGGGAAATCGTCCGCGACACGGCGGAGCGGGCCGGTGCCCTATCAACAAGTCCGACTGTAGCCCATGCCGCAGGTGCATTCCAGGACATCACCAAAAACAGGGCTGGCCAAGTGAGCTTCAGCATGGCGGACGCCATCGCGAAACGGTCCGATGAGATGACAGCTGTGATGCGGAAGATCGGGGAATCCGTAAAGTCCAAGGGCGGCCCCCTTAAGTTCCTGCCCGAGATGGAGGACTTCGGCTATTTCGCCAGGTACGTTGATGTCGGGGGGCCTGGTCAGTACAAGGACGCCAGCAACCGGATCGCCGACACGATGTTCCCGAGCATGCTGGCCAGAACGCCCGAGACGCGGATGATGCGGCGATCTGTGGTCAACCGGTTGGTCGTGGACGGAAACGCCCGCATGCGTCCCCCGAAGGCAGGCATAGCCTACATTCTACAAAACTACGGAAACGATCTGGATGCAGCATGGGTCGGGAAAAAGGGTGTTGTTGGGAAGCAAGAACACGCCAAGGCGCTGTACGGGTGGCTCAAGAAACACGAGCCCAACGAACTGTACCGGCGACTCGAGATCGAGGATTTCGCAACTTATGTCGAGCGAGGAACGCGGGTCGATGCTTCATATGACGCGATCCACTGGTACTTGCGCGACAGCGTGCACGATCTGGACGACACGCTGCAAAACCTCGCCCATGGACGGATCACGCCAGAAGCAGCGAACGACCTCATCAACAAGAACGGCGTGAGTCTGGAGGATACCTTCTCGGCCGCCGGGATGGATAGTGACGCAGCACTGCAGCATTTCTCCAAGACGTTTAGAGTCCCGGTCGACAAACTAGCTGACTTCTACACATCCCCCGAGACGGGTGCGGCCATCCGGGCGTTGCTCGAACCGCAGATGAGCAACCAGACATGGGCCATCGAGATGGGGGCACGATTGGATGATGTCCTGGGTGCCATCCGGTCGGCCATTACGCTTCCATTTCCTGGGTTCCACGTCCGCAATCAGTTGTCCGGGCAGTACCTGAATGTCTCTACGGGCTACATCGAGACACCTGCCGACCTGGCAGCTTACGTGGCGTCCATCGGAAAGGCCAAGTCTGCACGAGGCGATTACTTCAAAGGCGGAAACGCCCTGACGGACGACATGCAGGCGTATGGACAGTTCGGGAAGACATCCGGTGGACGAATGCACGGCAGGATGAACGTGCGGGACGTCAATACCTCGGAGCAGTCATTCATGACCCGCATGCTTGGCAGCATTCCCGGAACCAAGGGTGTTGTTGGGAAGGGGTACGGGAAGGTAGAGCAGGTTGGGGGTAACTGGTTGGAGCGTGTCGAATACTTTAACCGGGCACCCATGTACCTCTACCTCAAGGACCACAAGGGCTACACGTCCCAGGCTGCGGCTGATGTCGTGACCAAGTTGCAGTTCGACTACAGCAGAGGGGCCTTCACGCCGTTCGAGAACCAGGCGATGAAGCGGAGCTTCCTGTTCTATTCATTCACACGGAAGATGGCCCCGCTGCTGCTTGACCAGGTAATCGGTCGGCCGGGCGGTCCGTTGGCCCAGACGATGAAGGCCGTCTCGCGCGCCCGCGGGACGCCCGACAAGCCGCTGCCCGAATACCTGGAGCAGACTGCCGCGATCCCGATGGGCATGCTTCAGGATGGATCCCAGAGGTTCTTTACTGGTTTCGGCTTGCCACAGGAAGATATCCTTGAGTTCGGAAACCGCCCACTCAACGAACTCGGAAGCCGTCTCAATCCATTCCTGAAGGCTCCGATCGAGTTGATGACGGGCCAGAGCTTGTGGCAACGAGGTAAAGAACTTAGGGACATGGACCCGCTCTTGGGCAGAATTGCCGCAAACGTACAGGGTAAAAGAGGCAGGGCTTATCCGCTCTTTGGCTCGAACGCTCTGGAGTTCGCAGCCGCCCAGCCTCCGTGGTACCGATATTTCACAGGTGTCCGAGAACTCACGTCTCTCATACCTCCTCGCCAGCCCACGGCTCCACGTAAGGGAGCCGTGGCGACGTTGATGCCATTGTTCACGGGATTCCGAATCACTGATGTCCCGCCGGCCTCCCAGGACGCGGTCATTCGAGAGCGGGCCAACGAGCTGATGAAAGACATCGGAGCGAGAGCCTTCTCGAAGATGTTCTTCCCGAAGGACATGCAGGCCCGGATGGCGCCTGAAGAGCGTGCTAGGGCGGAGCAGTGGATGGGATTGCAACGGCTGCTGGATCAGCGGCTGAAGAAACAGATCGAAGCCAATAAGAAGGCGAAAGCGATTAATCGCACTTAATTCGCACGTCTCGCACGACTGTTCGTGCTGGAGATGATGTTGTGGTGGCCGACACCCGCACCGTGTAGGTAGCACCCGATGCCTGGCTCAAGACACGGAACTGCACTGCGCACGAGATCGCTACAGTGCGGCCGAGGATTGTCTTTGCTGCGGCGTTTAGGCCTACGTTAGAGATCACAAGCGAGCCAGTATCGATCAGCGTGGCGGTAGGCGTTCCGGTCAATGTCTCTCCGCTGTCTAGGTGATCTGTGTAGTCGATCGCGACCATTTCCACATCACCAACGGAAATCGTGTACACGGGTGTCAATGCAAGGACCATAGTGTCAATCCTGTTCGGGAAGTGCGTAGTGTAGCCGGCCGTCCACCATTCGATAGTGTAGCCGATTGTCGGTTAGGAACCACTCAAGACCTGGTATGTCGGGCGGCGCTGTTGGACTGGCTGAAGGCGACATTGAAGGGGAGACTGACGGAGACTTACTCGGACTGGCCGAGGGGCTGGCTGAAGGTGATTGACTTGGGGAGATACTTGGGCTCAGACTTGGAGATGCTGATGGACTGATCGATGGACTAACAGACGGAGATAGCGATGGGCTCAGGCTCGAGGATTTGGACGGGCTCAAGCTCGGACTTAGACTAGGCGAAAAGCTGGGGCTCAAGCTCGGTGAGCCGGATGGCGAGATCGATGGCGAGAGTGATGGCGAGAGTGATGCGGAGGGACTCAGACTCGGAGACTCAGATGGACTGCCTGAAGGACTTTCAGATGGTGATAAACTCGCGCTGAGAGACGGGCTTTCAGAAGGAGATAGACTCGGAGATTCGCTTGGACTGAGACTTGGCGAGAGACTTGGACTTAGACTTGCTGACGGACTTAGGCTCGGCGATTGGCTAGGAGAAACTGAGGGGCTCACTGACGGTGAGAGGCTTGGGCTCGCGGATGGTGAGACGCTGGGGCTCAAGCTTGGGCTGAGTGAAGCAGATGGGCTTAAGCTTGGCGATTCGGACGGGCTAAGACTGGGCGAAAGACTCGGCGAGACCGAAGGGCTGAGCGATGCCGAAGGCGAAAGGCTCGGAGAAGCTGACGGGCTTGCAGAAGGACTCGCGGAAGGGGAAACCAGTTCCCCAACCACGAACTCCCCAATAGCAAATTCGCCAATGCTTTGACCACATCCCAGCATCAGAGTTCAATCGGAACAGGTGTCACTTCAATCGTCTTGTCAACCACGATTTCCACGGACGCATACTTCGCTTTGAAATCGACTTCTACGTTCGCTGCCGCAGTTTCTGTCGCAACTTTATTCGCATCAATGAGATATTGCTGTTTCACCCGTTTGACCAGTTCTTGCTGAATTCGGATCGCAACGTAATCCCCGACTGTCTGGGGATTCGGCGTTTTCTCGTTGGTCTTCGGGTTGGTCAGTTCCGACTGGTAACCAAAGAATCGCCCAAGTTGGACAACAAAAGCTTCAACGTTCTCATCTGGAATCGTGAGCGTGTACGTGAGTTTCGCCATCGATTGTTTCTCCTTTTTTCGTTGTCATTTGCCAACCCGTACATCTCAATTCACCGCAGTCACACGGCACTCCGCAAAGTCCATGCTCGTGTAACCAACCAACGGTCACGTTAGACTGCCAAGCATAACGTAGTTCGAATTCGTCAAGCGTCATGCGTTTAGGTCGTGCAAAGGTGTGCCAAAGCACCGTAGTAGTTGGTACCGTCGAAATAGAACACAAGGACGACCGTCTTTGCGTCGTGATCCGTCCAGACAGGCTCCGTGTCGCTGTCCCACTTCACCGTGACGGGCCACGTGATGTCGCGGGCGGTGGCGTTCTGGATGATTCGGAGCGTTAGGTGCGCTGGGCCGCTGGGGGCTGTGAAGATAGCCGTGATGGCGTCCGCTTCGGCCGTAAGGTCAAGCTTCTGACAATTGCCGAGAGTCCAGTCAACGGTTGTTTCGTTCCCAACAGAAACGGTGTTGGCATCCTCGGCATCGTGGAAGATTTGCTTGTTGATCATCACTCCGCCCGCGGTTCCCGCGGATGTCACGGTGAGCGGTGCAACTGCAAGCAACGCGGATGCTTTGACTACGTTGATATCGAACCGAGCATCTTCGGCACCCGCCGTAGCGGTGATCCAGGATGATTCGAGCGTCGATGCGAGATGATTCGTCGAAGCCGTCGCTGTTTCGAGCTCGAATTCAAGTCCTGCCCCAAATCCAGCAGCAACGGTGCCTGAACTGATGTGCGAAAGTCGCTGAACGTAAGAGACGGTATTGGTGGTGGCGTCGGCTAGTTCTGGGTGAAGAAGACGATCTGGCCCCGTCGTCCCGATGCCGACGTTGCCATTCATAAATATTGAATTTCCCGCTACGGCTAGACCATTACCAGAGGCTAAACCATACATTTTTACCGCATACGCAACACTAGGAGCAGGATCTATTGTTGCCCCACCGCCCAAAAGTCGCAACTCAGAAGTTGTTTGAATATCCAGCCTGTTATCACTAATAATGGCGGCTTGTACCAAACTGGACGGAAAGCCAATATTTCCATTTACCTCCAATTTTCGTGTAACCGAAGTCGTCCCGATGCCGACGTTGCCTGATGTTGTCGCCAAATACGACGCTCCCGATACAGACAGCGTTGAAGGCGAGAATGTCCCGGCTGAGAGCGTCCCGGTGATGTTGGCGTTACCGGCGACGTGTAAAAGGCTCGTTGGACCCGTCGTCCCGATGCCGACGTTGCCCGAGTTTAATATCGTCATTGCCTCTGTTGCCCCGTTGTTTCCAACGAGGAAGTGCATGTCAGCTCCGGCTTCACCAACAGCAGTAGTTGTCTTGAACGTCAGATCGGAACTAACAAGCGTACCACCGATAATCATGGCACAGATCGGCGTTGTGAACCACGTAGCCGCTACCGACAGCCGTACATCTTTCGTCCCTGCTCCCCAATTAACTGCCGCCCCGCCATTCGTACTCATCAGCACCGTATCACGAGACAATGTATTCCCCGCCGCTGTCCACGTGCCGATTCCCACTTCGCGATTCGTACCGCCGATACTCAGGTCGTCGATTTCGTAATAGACAACGTCGGCAGTCGTCAGCGCGTCTTGAAATCGCTGGAAGCCATCAAGCACCACACCCGCCAGAGAGAGTGTCCCTGTGCCTGTGGTGGCAGTCTGCTCACGTACCGCGTCTTTGAAGATTGGCATTAGACGAGTGCTCCCATCATTAGATGGCGACCGGGTGAAAGTGGTGGCGCACTGGGACTTACAGATGGTGAGACGCTGGGGCTCAAGCTGGCCGATGGACTTAAGCTCGGGCTGGAACTGGGAGACAAACTGGGAGACAAACTCGGGCTTACGGACGGGGATAGCGAAGCAGACGGGCTCAGCGATGGCGATCCGCTTGGTGATTCTGACGGGCTCAACGACGGTGATAAACTGGGCGAAAGACTGGCGGATGGCGAAAGCGATGGGCTCCCGGATGGCGATTCGGACGGCGAGATCGATGCGCTGGGGCTGAGCGATGGTGATTGAGAAGGACTCTCTGAAATCGATAAGCTTGGTGAAGCACTTGGACTCAAGCTCGCCGAGGGGCTTAAACTTGGAGACTCGCTCGGACTCAGACTTGGACTTAGACTCGGTGATGCGCTAGGCGACAAGGTCGGACTAACGCTGGGACTCAAGCTCGCTGACGGACTCAGACTTGGCGATATGCTCGGGCTGAGGCTCGCCGACGGGCTCAAGCTGGGGGACACGCTCGGGCTGACAGATGGACTAACACTTGGCGAAGCGGATTGGCTTCCTTCAATCGTCCACGTCAGCTCATTGTCCGCGTTGGCGATGTTGTAATACTCAAACTTGATCCAAGCAGCAGCGCGGGCAATGGAGGAAATACGAACTTCGTCAAGAGACCCATTATATGGGTACATATCATATGGGGGACTCTCGTATCGTTTTGCTACGGTAATGTTAAGATTATTCAGAATGGTGGAAGTAAGACTCGTGGCTCGATAAGACAACGATTGAGACGCTCCCCCGACGTAGATCAGTTGTCCTGCATTTGTGCTTGACCCACTATAGGTAGCAGATACATGCTGCCACGTATTATCAGCATAGTTAGTGCTTGTGTTGGCAGCAATCGCGTTGGTACTCCAACTATTTATAAGAAATAACTCTATTTGTCCACTCCCCGATCCACCAATGTGTAACAGGTATCCTGTGTAAGGAGACGCAGCGCTCATTTTAGCGAATAGAGTTTGGTTCCCCGTCACACTTGTCTTAAACCACAATGAAACAGTAAATGGATCAGTCCTTTCAAAATCAAAATTTAACTCATTGTCCAGCGTTATCCTGCCAGTGCTGCCGTCAAACGTTCCTCCTCCACCTACTTTCCCGCTTGTCGTCGGAGTCCATGTTTGAGCTATGCTGTCATTGTTACCAGAAGTTGAATCATAAACAGTGGGATTTGTCCCCGTTTCTGCTAAATGCCACACCCCCTTGAAATTCGCATCCCACACATTTGCCGCGTCCTGTCCATCTGTCGCATCGGCCTTCCCGTAGTAAATGTAGATGTTCGTACCACTAGTGCTAAGATCGGATTTGACCCAGAAATCGGCTGTGGCATCAGCACCTGCTCCACCGGTCCAGGATTCGCGCTCGTACTTGAGAAGCGTAGTGCCATCAGAAGAGGTGAATCGGATATCATACCCGGTGGCGAGAGCCCCGTCGCCAATCTGCACGTCAGCAGAAAGCTTGACGTAGAGTGGAAAGTCCGTCAGATCCGCGTCAATGTTCGCGTTCTGGACGGTGATGAGCTTGCGGTAGGTCCAACCTGTTAACCAGGCCATCGGTTACACCACGGGTTCTGCGACCACCGGCCTACCAGCAGCCTTGTCGCTGATGGTTTCCGTCGGAACAGCGTCTTTCCAGACAGCTCGCTCAGTGACTTTACCTTCGTCCACGACGTAGAATCGCACATTGCGGGCGATGCCCACATCGTCCTTCACTTCAAGCAGCGTGATGGTGTACAGCTTCGTTCCGTCCGGCTTGCTCTCCGTGAGGATCGGCCCCTCGATCACCTTTGCGGTGAACGGCTTGTCTGTCAGCGTTTTGACGAGTTCAGCAGTTTTCATTCTATTTCTCTCCCTGCCTGTTTGATGAATCCACCAGCGATACACGGACGCTGTCGCATTTCGTGCGTCAGCTCTCGCACGGCATCGCACAGTCCGTTGCGATGAATACGCTCCAATTGCATATCGCCACGGAATTCCTCGACGATTCGCCGGATGATCTCAGCTTGGATCTCCGCCTGCCGCGGCTGAGCAACCGAAGTCGTGTACCAGAGGTACCATGCGAGGATCCCCCCGATGCCAACGTTCCCGAGCAATGCTCCGATGATCTGGAAATCCATCACTGCCCCTTTGCTTTTGGTTCCACCAGTCGAAGCTGATATTGCGTGTCGGTATCCGTACCGACAGCCGCCACGGGCGTGAGATACTTGGCGACCGCCGCCCCGATTCCACCGCCACCGAGAAGCGATGCAGATGCGAGAGCAATGTAGGGCCAGATGCTCGCCGGCTTGACGGCTGGCTGGACGGGAGCCGGAGGAGTGATTGCAGTGGTGGACGGCGTAGTCTGCGGCATGTTGATCGTGATGTCACCAACATGGACCGTGTCGTCCACCTCGTCTTCCGGCTCGGTCGTCTCCGTTCCGAGCGTCCCGTCCTGAGTTTTGCGCACAAGCCGAGCATTCATCCGGGCGATCTTTTGGATCCGGCCAACACCCGCCGCCAGCGCTGCCTGCCGAATACCAGCGGACCGGTCCCACTGCTTCTGCCCCCACGTCTCAGGTCGTGCCTGCGTCTGGCCGTCCATTGCTGGGCTCCTTAGACAACTCCTTAGTCTGCGCCTTCATCCGATCGACTGCAGCCTGTGCTCGCTGTCGCAGTTCAGCGATTACCTCCGCTGAATTGCCTGCACGCCACGCACGGTCGAGCCTATCGTTATCGGCAGTGAACTGATCGTACAGCTGCGAAGCCTGCGCGAAGAGTGCGCGCAGTCCGTTAGAAACTTCGATCGACTCTTCGGCAGGCTCGGCAGCGTCCGTCATCGACGGAATCCTCCGTGATTACGCAGTCGCACCGGCCGGCTTCCGCGGACCACCTGGACTGACTTCAGCGCCAACTTCGCGAGCGCCGAGCGCCGCAGCCAATGTGACCTGATTCTTCGTGATCAAAAAGTCGTAGTCAGCGGCTTTCTGAACCGTGATGAAGTTGTTTTGAGCGATGACGCCGCTCTGGCCCAACTGAGCCATGTTCTGCTCGTGAAGCAAGTCTAACGCTGCCATCGTAACCTCCTCCGGTGGTTGCACCGGCACAATCAAAGGATCGTCCCCCGGCATGCTATTGCTTCCGTACAGGGACCAACTGCAATCGAATTGGCTGACCCAACGGTTGGGTCTGCTCTTGGATCACTTTTCCAGTCTCGTCAACTATCTGCACCCGCACGGGTGGCAGCGACTTTACTACCGCGTCCGTCAACGCTGCCACGTTAGGCGTCGCATCTCGCCCCGGAGGACCAGCCTGTCCTGCCTCGCCAGCCGGCCCACGTGGTCCAATCTCACCACGCTGGCCCTGGTCTCCCCGCGGGCCAGGCGGGCCTGGAGAGCCCGCCGGCCCGGGAGATCCCACGCCACCCACCATACTTCCCAGCTTCTGGATCTCGTCATTCATCCGCGACACGTCAGCGATGAGCTGGTCGAGTTCCTTCGATCGCGGGCATGCCGCAGGCTGGATCACCGGCGGCGGAACCGGCACCCCAGGGACGACAATCGGCGGCGTATTCGGCCACGCGGGCACGGTGTCCACACCGCCCGGCTTTTGAATCGGACTCGGCTTCTGAGGCGGAGAGACAAACTGTCGGGGCGAGACCTGCCCAGGTCTGTTCTGACTCCCTCACGTTCCGCCCGGCGGACACGCGGCCCGCTGAGCCCTCAGAGCGTCGACACCGGCGACAATCCCGTGCGGGAGGACTGTGCGAAGCAGATTTCGGATTGGTTGGTAATGCGGTCCCCTTGTATCCCGCCTCTGTGGATTGTAGCCAGAAATGATTCCGACAACTTTTCCCTGGAAGACGATAGGGCCTCCACTATCTCCGGACATGCACCATGGATCACAGACGATTCGTATTTCGTTTCCAAATTCTTCGTATCCACGAACCTTTACCTCCCCTCTCATCAATCTGAGTGAGTTGACCGACTGATTGTACTGGCCCCCGTAGCCGAAGACCTGCACCGTCACGTTAACCGGTGCAGGATCATCGGCTACAGGAAGCACAGCGGCCTCTGCCGAAGGAGCCACGCGTATCAGCGCCGTATCATACCGCTCACCCCGAACATCTACATAGCCGTTTGCCCGGTAGCCATTATTCCAAACCACGACACATGCCGGCCCTTCCTCGACCACGTGCTTGCATGTCAGTACGTAACCACCCTGCTGACCGTCTTGCTCGTAGCGAGCCACCAGTGTGCCCGTGCCGATCCCGCGGCCGCATTCGACCCGCACGATCGATTGCAGCCAGTCCTGGCCGCTGGCGGAGACTGTGACCAGGGCCAGGACAATGGCTGCTGTCAGGTGGACCAATCGTCTCATTTCCGTTTCTCCTATCGAGTGGGCCTCATCGGCACCAGCAATTCCATCGTCTCGAGAGACACAGGAGTTCCAGCAGTGGCCTTCGGCCGATTGAATGCGGCGGGCGTATTCTCCAATGGAATCTTTGCAATCTCATCCTCCGTCGGCTGTTTCTCTTTCGGGTCGAGTAGCCAAAGGCAATTGATCGTTTTGGCCCATTCGCGAACGCGCCGGACGGGCACGAAATAGTGGAAATTGTCGCCAGCCCGCAGACCTAGCGTAATCATCCCTATCCAGCGGCCGTCTGATTGTAAGGCGATCATGCCTCCAGAACTTCCGGGCAAAGCCGCGGCGTCACTTTGATCGTAGACTGCTTCAGCCCCCCCAAACTCCTCGATCGCCCGACCAACCTGCGCGACAATCCCCGCGGTTACACTAGCATCGTTCAGATTTCCGCCACCCGGCGAAGCGCAGTGATAGATCGGAGTGCCTACGCTCGGGATTGACTCATCGAGCCAAAACACAGCGCCCACGGTATAGCCGCCCTCAGCACGCACGCGCAGCAATCCGATATCGCGTGTCTTGTCGACCGAAATCACTTTCGCGAAATCCAATATCTGTCGTACAGGTCGACCAGCCTGGCGAATCTGTTGCATCAGTTCCGCGTCTTTGTAACTCACCTGCTTGCGTTCTGTGCCATCCGGGGCAATGACCGATTCCACGGTTCGCAGATTGTCAATGACATGCGCCGCGGTCAGCACCCACGCCACTTGTTTGCCTTCAATCTGCCGCAAAATGATCGTGGCAGAGCCGACATCGTTGTACGACTTTTTGATGGCCACCGAGCTTTGCTGCAACATCGGACCAACAGCAATTTGTTCACCAGCTGAAATCAGATTGGTTAACAGGCATATAGCCACGAAAAAGGCAGTCTTTACCATCTGAGATACCTCCCAAAAAAGCACCTGACGTACAGCATCAGCCGAGCGAGCCCGCGCGGCGGATCATCATAGCGGAAGTGCCGGATACCCCACAGCCGGACCCGGCGGAACTCGATCCCGGTCAGCCACCGCGGGAGTCCACAGGCGCGGAGATTGCGGAAGAACGCGTAGTCCGCCAGCTCCCTGTCTGTCTCATCTCCGCCGATCGTATACGCGTAGTCGTGGAAATGCCCAGCCGGACGACAATCGATCCCGGAGACGAAATCCGGAGCATTTGTCAAACCATTGCTCTCAAATCCTGTCTCTGGGAACGGCCCCTCCATTTCCCAGCAGAGCTTCGGCGGTAGATCGGCGAGCTTCACCGCTGTTTCTCCCGTGTCGCAAAGCCGTCACGCACCATCTGCATGTTGACGCTATCGCATTCTCCGTCCATCCAGATTTCGCCGACGATCCGGCCAAACGTGAGCACGTCGCTAATGGTGCGTGCCCCTTCCAGCGGAATCGACAGCAGACATTTCCGGCTGGCCGTCAGTCGCTGGATGTGAGCCAGCGCCTCTTTCCCGCCAGGCTCCCGCAGCTCCCTGGCCCACACGTCCTTGAGTCGCACGGTTGCCCGACATCGCACGTCGACCAGCACCGTATCGCCGTCGTGGCATGAGATGACTTCCGCCGGGAACGTCAGCGCTGGTATTGGAGCGTGGGGCGCCGGCTCCGTCGCCGGGCGAGCCGGTGAGGATAACGCAGCGCCCCACGCAATCACGACTGCTAAGGTCAGGATCACTGGAATCCAGCGAATCGTACCCACCATCTCAAATACCTCCCGATGCAGCACAATCAGTCTAACTCATTCAACCGCATGAACCAATACCTTCTTGAACCACTCCCTAGGCACTGGCACGCACTCCGGCCAGTCCAGCCACGTGCGTCCAGCCGCTCTACTCTGGTATTCTTCGACACGAAACCACCACTGCACCGCCTTGCCCTTCACCGGGCTCTTGGTTGACACAAGCCGCACCAAGATCACGCTCTCGCTCGGGTGCCACGGGAAGGCCCCTAGCTTCGCTCTACGCGAACTCATCGCCGAGTGGCTCCCAGTAGTCACCTGGACATACACCTTCGCGCCAGTGGCCAGCACGCCTACCAGGTCGGCCCCGAAGAAGTCCACGGCCTGCCACTTGGTACGCACAGCCCTCCGAATGGCTACGCACTCCATGTTCTCCATCATCCAGTGCTCAGCCGCAACCTCCGCCTGCCTGGCCTTCAGTTTGTTTGTTTGTCCCTGCTTGGTTTTCACAGCTCACCTCCTACTTTCTTGCTGGTTTTTTCATCTTTCCCATCCTCATGATCTCCTTATTACGGTGGCCATGGCATTGCGAGAATTTGCAACACTAAGTCGTGAGCCACACCAGAATTGCCATACGGGCAACCGAAATTATCCTGAGTGTTATAAATTATCCCTTTGCTCAGCAGGTATTCCACGGCTTGTTCGACACGCTGACTGTGGCATATCGCATGCCCAGTGTACGCGTGCAGTAAAACCGATACAGCCATCGGATCAAGTTGCTTCGTCACATCATCACGTGACAGAAGTTCAGAATTCACCATGATTTGCGTACTCCTTTTGTGTGTTTGTCATCCGGAGCCGTAGCCGCAGCCTAAGCCGTCGATGTCCGTGCTCGACAGCCACTTCCTGCATCCAGGACACCACCAATTCCACAACTCATGCTGGTGCTGCATCGTTACCCCCACGATACGCAGACTTGATCCACAACGGCATGTGCTCCATGTGCTCTGTGGTCTCTGCAAACTGCCAATCAAAGAACTCTCTGACGATTTGTCCGAGGTTCCCCTCTGGCAACTCATCCTCTGGTATGTACCAGGCATCCTCGACAGCTTGCATTGCCCTACTACGTCCAAACGACGGACACAACAATGCACGGGTCTGAACTAGCATCACGAAGGCCAGTTTACGGTCTCTTTTGTCCATTAATCACCTCCCACGCTTTCGCTCGTTGTACTTTCTCTCGTCAACCTCCTGGATCTCAACCGGCCCCGAACCGTACTGCCGATACCTCGACGGTGGCCACGTCCCCCGTATCTCCCTGCACATCTCAAGGATCGTCTCCTTTCTGGCCTCCTCTTCCGATTCGTCCTCAGGTTCGTCTACCCAGCGTCCACTTGTCTTCACTGGTCACCTCCTATTCTGACTCTTCCACCTCGCTTTGTACCCGTCGACTCTCGAAGTACCTCACTTTGTCGTCCATGACAGCCTGTCTCTAGGTCAGCGCGCAGTAGGGGGAAGAAAAGAGGACGGCTCGAAGCGCTCTCCCCCCAACCCCGCCCACCCGCTGTTAAGGCCGCAACGGCCCGGTTGTTACGCGGGCACCCTCGCCTATGCCACGAATCTCTACTGACGCTTGCCGTCTGGGGACATCCGTCCCGTCGGGTAAACCTCGGCCGCCGCGTATGAGACGCGGTTCACGCTTCCCGGCTCCCCGCAGATTCGGACTTTGATCGGTCGGGATAGGCGTAGCTCGTCACGCCTGCGCTCCCTACTGACGCAGCCCCGTCGCTATCGTAGCATGCGGCCGCCGGGGCATCCTTGCGGCACTGTGTGTTCCTCCACGCCAATGCCTTACCACTTCGGTAACAAGGCATGCAGATATCGTCTCGGCCGATGTTGTTGGTCTGCTCATGACACACAACGCATCTCGGACGAAAACGCCGTTTAACGGAGCTAGAGTTGGAAACTTTCTTCAGGCGTTTGGCAACTTGCTTCGTTGTAAGAAGCTTTTCGCCCTTTGCAAACTCAAGTTTTCTATGGCATCCTCGACAGACAGCGATGAGTTGAGAGATGTCCCTTCCGCGAAGAGTGGCCTTTGAATAACTGATGTGGTGAGCGGTATAGGCCGAGAGTTTCATGCAGATTTGGCAACGCCCTTTATCCCTTCTCAAGACGTTGCCTTTGATTTTTCCCCACAACGGTGATGCAAGGTAGGAAGCATACGTCTCAAAGCCCATTTCTCTCAGAGTGGCATTCCTTCGGGCGTATCGTCTTCCAGTTGACGTAGAGGCCATGATTCACCAGCATCCTGCGAGCGCAAAAAAAGCCCGCGTGCCATGCGACGTCTCTTGCGAGATGTGCCAGCACGCGGGCCGGATTCAAACGTGCCATGCTCAAACCCATCACGGTAGTTGCGGCACGCCAGAATTTCATCGTGTTTGTGATGGATTTGAAGCATGGTTGTCACGATACCAAATCCGTAGGACTCGTCAAGAGGAGTTCAGCTCTTACGCGTCCAGCAACTCTTTTCCATCGCTGCCAGACGATGCAATCATCCCGGCAGCCGCAGTCACACCCCGGAC
>ERZ1292629.1651-Hain-H43-01um-R1-1651-length-20976-cov-11_pt1 | contig 20976 bp, 24 predicted proteins | sample MGYA00564399_ERZ1292629 | MGnify/ENA primary metagenome ERZ1292629 (study PRJEB36523, sample SAMEA6512636) | groundwater metagenome | collected 2019-01-08 | study: AquaDiva: Metagenomics assemblies of 32 groundwater samples | reverse complement strand
GAAGCCGCGCCCGATAGAATCATAATCGGCCTGTGCCTCTACCACGGGCAGGAACAGGTCGAGCGTTGCGTTGCGCTCGAACTGGGCGCACAGGATTTCGGCGACTTGCTTGCCCGCGCCGCGTGGTCGCGCATGGCCGACATGTGTTCGCGCTCTCGGTGTATTGATCTTTTGACCGTGCCACCGGAATGCCCGGAGATACAAGAGGGTTGGTTCCATCTTTGCGTTGACGAAGTGCGGTCGGCCTCGGTGCATCACTCTGCCGAGCTTGTCGCCCAAATGAAAAAGCTTCGGCGGAAGCGGGAGTTGCTCACGCTCGTTACGGAATGGGGCAAGCAGATTCCGACGACGGCCGCTAACGAGATTGACGATTCACTCGCCGAAATTGCGGCTGGCGTCCGTGAGATTCAAGCGCCGGAAATCCTCTCGCCGACGATTGCGCAGCTTTGCGATAAGCAGACGGAGGAATGGTATGCGCCAAAGCCCGACCAAAAATTGCTTGGCTGGCCACTCGGCGTCTTGCAGAACTATATCGGGTATGTGGAACAGGATGTGATCTATATCGGGTCAAAACGAAGTGTCGGCAAGACGGCGCTTGCTCTCAATTGGCTGGCCTCGCTCGCCCAGGGCGGAACGCGAATCGCTATGCGGAGTTTGGAATCACCGACGACGGCAATCATCCGGCGGCTGGTCGCATCAATGGCCGTCCTGGACATCCGCCCCTTGAAGGAACATACAGCCTCGGAGTTCCAGAAACAACAGGCCGCCGCCGCGCTCGAACGAATCAAGACGCTTCCCATTTCGATCAACGATCATCCGGCAACGATTGAGACTCTGCGCGTATGGGCACAACATCAGAAACAGGAAGGCGCACAAATCTTATTGATTGACAACATGCGCCATATTCGCCCGACCAGGGAATACAAATCGCCCATCGAACTTTTCCGCGACCATAGTCTGCGTTTGAAATGGATTCGGGACGACGTGAAATTGCCGATGGTGATTCTCCACCACACGAGCGACGAAGGCAAACTTGCGTGGTCACGGGACATTGAAAACGATGCCGATATTGTTCTTATTCTTGAGCGGCCGAACGAACCCGAGGATAACGCGGACGAACAAGCGTGGCGTGAGTGGGCGGCGAATCCGATGGTGTACATCGGCATAACGAAAAATCGCGAGGGTCGAGCGGGCGACAAGCTCGCAGTTTATTTCGACAAGACAACGCAGACGTTCAAAGACAGATCAATGTGAGAAGGAGCAACACATGAAAGATAGAAAAACCCCGGTATGCGATTATGAGGTAAGGACAATGCGTGATTGCAATTACGACATTCACTATGCTTATGAAAAGATGTTGTATCTTGCAAGAACCTTGGAAATGGAATTGATGGCTACCAAAGAAAAAAAGGCAGAGATTATCGAATTCATGGGGCGACCTCTCTCATATTGGGTTGCATTACAGAATCACGCATTGGAGATGAGTTATGAAAATCTACTGGTCGAGATTGCTCAACTCAAAGCGAAGCTGGAAAACATCAAGCGATACATAAATGACGAAAGGAAGGACGACTGTGTTCACTAATATAGCAAAGTCAATATCAAGGACGATGAAGCGATGGATACGGAGAGACAAAGATTGCGCTCGGGTTACAATCCCATTTTCTTCCGTCACATCGAAACAACCCGAGACTTCGACTAAGAAAACGGAAGAAGGTGCGGGCAAGCGCAAGTACAATAAGCGCGGAATATATTTGCCTGTCGTAAGAGGCAACTATGCATATCTTCTTGGTCGGACTTACGAAATACGGAAAGACGGCTGGAGGCGAGTTGGCGACATGACGGAGGTAGTGTAATGCCGACTTACAATCCACAGGTTAATGATGTTTTCTCGTGGGATGCTTGCGGTAGACTTGAAGATCAAACGGTTCCCGCTACACCATTACTGCAATCCATTCAGGTCAGCAATCTCGGCTTCATTCTGGACCGGCGCGCTGACTTTTTGGCGGCAAATATCATGAAGGAACTTGGTTGCGCAACAGAACGAGAAGCGCAACTGGTAATGCTTGCAGTCAAGGCTAGCCAGCAAGCATGTCAGGCATTGATCGGCACGTTTCTATGTACACACGCGATGCGGGCTAAGGAATCATTTCTAAATTAAGGAGGCGAATATGGCGACTGACGGACTGACGGAAGCATTAGAAGATGCGACAGAGAGTGTGCATCTTGCGATTCACCACGTCTTGAAGCATGACGTTACCGAACTCCTTAAAAAAGAGATCGAGACATCTACGAGATTCGATGCGCATGAAGCATTGATTGCTGGATTAAGAAGCGAATTCGACAAGCAATCCGCACAGATTAAAGGGCTACGAAAGGAGATCACACGTGCCCATAAAACACATAGATGATATTTGCCGGAAATGTGGAGAATGTTGCAGAGAGAAAGTCCGCCTCGATAGCGGCGAAGTAATCTATCTCGATATGTGGTGTGCCGGCATTGATCCCAAAACCCGCCTATGTCGAATCTATGAACACCGAGAAGCAATTCTTCGGGATGCGTTAGGGCAGACTTGTCTCAACATCAAGCAAGCAATAGAGACAAACGACGTGCCGGATCATTGCGCATATCGCAGGCTTTTCCAGAGCCCGCCTTCGCGTAAAGTGACGCATTTCGATCCTGCAAAGCTTGACCGCATTCCAAGGATTGCTTATCTTCAGATGCGCATGGCGAATATCCAAAACCGCAGGATATTGAATATCTGGCTCAGAAAACAAGGGAAACCACAATTCTGGCTCCCAACACACGGGAAACCACAATGAAGCCCAAGACGCTTGTGATGAAGAAAACCAGTCGGCGCGATTTGGAGCGGTCACTTGCCACAGCGATTGCGCACAATAAGCAGTTGGCAGATTATGCGGGAATGATGGAAAAGGCAATCAAGGCGACACACCTGCGCTGCTCGCAGCAACATGAAAAAATGCGACTTGCTATCTTGCCGGAGAGCATCAAGATACGAGCCATGCTCGCGGAGCTTTGCGTGATGCTCGGACCGTTCTGTTACGAGAAAGCACAAGAACCAGGAGAAGAACATGCCGGTAACAATAAAGAAGGTCGGGAAGAAATACAGGGTAGTCGAGACGGAAACGGGGAGAATCGCTAAGACGAAACTCGGGAATGCCATAGATGGCGGCGGGCATTCTCGGAGGATGAAGGCGGGCAGACAAGCGGGCTATTTGAATACTGCCTGGGATAAGAAACATAGTCATGAAGCGAGGCCGCAATAGCGCATGAAAAGCCTTGCCCAATTTGGAGAAGACACCCGGCCGATTACTTACGAGCCGACTCCAACAGGGCGACTATTCCACGGAAGCAATGCCCCATTCCGGGCGATCATGGGACCGGTCGGCAGCGGCAAATCCTCGATGTGTGTTATGGAACTCTGGACAAGGGCTTTGGATCAGCAGCCACAGAATGGTGTGCGGAAAGTCAGGTATGCAATCATCCGTGGGACTTATGGCGAATTGATAAACACCGCCATGAAGACGTGGAAAGAATGGGTGCCGGAAACGATTTGCCCTATTTCAATGGGCATAATCATCGTCGGCGATACGAAGAAAATAACACCGAGAGGATTCCCGCTTGCCGATGGAACATACTTGGATATGGAAGTTCTCTTTCTCGCGCAGGAGCGCGAAGAAGACCTCAAGAAATTGAAGTCGTTGGAACTTACTATGGCGTGGGTCAATGAGGCATCGGAAATCGAAAAAGCAGTCATACAGAAATGTTGGGAGCGATGCCGACGGTATCCAAGCAAGGCAATGGGCGGTTACACCTTCTCCGGCGTAATACTCGACACAAATCCACCCGACGAAGACTCTTGGTATTTTGAACTTGCCGAGAAAGAACATCCCTCAACATGGCAATTCTTCCGACAACCGCCCGCAATACTTGAGATGCCGGGCAAGAGTCCCGAAGACCCAAAAATGTACATTCCAAATCAAGGGCAGATACCTGGGATTCCAAGATGCGAGAACGTAGAAAATCATACCGCCGGATTCGATTATTGGATGGACCTTGTTCCTGGCAACACTCGTGAATACGTCAAAGTATTTCTCTTGGGACAGTATGGCAGCAATGTCACCGGCAAACCGGTGTGGCCTAATTACAACGATGATATTCATTGTGCACGAACGGAACTTGAACCTTTCAGGGGCGCGCCACTTCTTTTAGGATGGGACATGGGGCTAACTCCTGTGGCTATAATTGCGCAACGAACATCAATGGGTATTCTGCGTGTCATTGACGAAATCATAGGCAATGATGTTGGCTTACGGCAATTTATCCGCGATGTAGCAAAGCCGGTTCTGCAAACAAAATACTCTGGACACGAGATCATGAGTTGGAGCGATCCGGCGGGCAATGAGCGATCAGATTCCGATGAAGCGCGTTGTCTTGATGAACTCAATAGAGCCGGGATTCCAACCTCGATGGCTCCCACGAATCTGTTTCCTCCAAGAAGGGAAGCCGTTGATAGTTATCTTCGCAAGATGATTATGGGCCGTCCCGCATTTCTTCTCTCGCCGCGCTGTGTTGTGCTTCGGCAAGGAATGAAAGGCAAATACAAGTATGCCCAAACTCGCACACCAACCGGCCTTCGCATAAGTCCAAGACCAGAGAAAAATGCTTGGTCTCATCCATGCGACGCCTTGCAATATATCTGCGTGTCAATCGAGATGACCTCCACAGAAGCCATGCAGGATGTTCCGATAGGTGCAGGAACACAAGCGGCTCGCCCCATAGTAAACGAAGGGCAATCCGCCGCCTGGATGTGATTCTTATTTTCTCAAAAAAGAGGTTGCTTTCACCCTCGAACCAGCGTATAAGAACACCCGAAAAGACGAAAAGTGGTGTCTCAAATGTCTCAATGAGACACCTGAGACACGATCGGAAACGTAAAAGCGGAACATGAACTGAGATCATAAAACAATGAGAACACGCTGATTAGCTATCAGTGTGTCGCTTTCAAAGGGGCAGTCTGGTGCCAGACCATCAGACTGCCCCTTTCTCATTGTCAGGAGCCAACATGCCTTACGGATTGATGGACCTTGCCGCAAGTCTTCCGCAGACAGAAGCCCCGCCTAATATCGAAATCAAGAATAATGCGCAGCTTGCCGAAGAAGAACAGAATGCACAGGAACTTGAAGCCGAACAGAACGCGGAACCGATTCAACCGCTGGTGACATACTTCAAATCCATTTATGCGCGAAATCGTTCATACAAGGAAGCAGAGGGTATTCAGCAACAGATGTTGGACAATCTCCGACAGCGCAATTCCGAATACCCGGACGACCGGCTCGCCGCGATAAGAAAACAAGGACTCTCGGAAGTATTCGTTGGGATGACGCAAGTTAAATGTCGCGCCGCCGAAGCATGGCTTTTTGATGTGCTTCTGAACGATAGAGAAAAGAGTTGGGGACTTAAGCCGACTCCTATTCCGCGTCTACCTTCTGAGGTTGAGCAATTAGTTGTCGAAAGCACAATGGGTAGAGTGTTCAATCAGGTTCAGGCCAACGGCCAGCCGGTTGATCCTGACAAGGTGTTCAACTTCGCATTCACCATGAAGAATGAAATCCATGATGAGATGACGAAGGAAGCGAAGCGCAGAGCAACCAACATGGAACGAGTGATGCTCGATCAGTTGACGGAAGGCGGATGGGAGACTGCGCTTGACGAATTCTTCTGCGACCTAACGACTTCCAAGTGCGCTGTTCTTAAAGGGCCAATTGTACGACGCAGGCCGCAACTCATTTGGCAACGCGCAAAGATCGGAAACAAGAGAATCCCAATTCCAAAATGGGAAATCTCACTGTGTTTCGAGCGGGTTGACCCTCTGGATATTTACCCAAGTGACGGAGCCACGACGCCAGATGAAGGTGATTTCGTCGAAAGAACGAGATGGCGTCGGCGCGACTTGGCGGCGATGCGCGGACTGCCTGGCTGGAATGACAGTGCTATCAATGCCGCGCTTCTAAAATATGGGGCCACCGGCTATCAGGAGAACCAGCCCTATGACAGTGACCGAAGGCAACTTGAAGTGAAGTCAAGTCTCTCGACAACTACACCTTCCGACCTTATTGAAGGCTTTGAGTTTTGGGGTTCTATACAAGGCAAGATGTTGCGTGAGTTTGGAATATCGCGTGACCGCAGCGGGCAGGCAATCGAGAATCTTACCGAATATGAGGTCAATTCTATGGTTGCCGGCCAATATCTTGTCTATCTCGATTTTAACCCTGACGTTCTTGGTCGTCGCCCTTATCACAAAACAGGATGGGCGGTAATCCCCGGATCGTTCTACTACATGAGCATCCCGGAACTTATGGCCTGCTTGCAGCAAATCTGCAATGCCAGTGCGCGAGGACTGATCAATAATCTCGGTATCGCCTCGGGACCGCAGGCCGTTATCGAAGACATTAGCCGACTCGCTCCGGGCGAAAAGATTACGCAGATGTATCCGTGGAAGATATGGCAATTTATCAATAACAACCGCAGCGCACTTAAAGCTCTTTCCTTCTTCCAGCCGAAATCCAACGCACAAGAGCTTATGGCCGTGTTCGACAGATTTGCCCAGCTTGCCGACGATTTCACCAGCATACCCGCATACGCATACGGGAATGACAGAGTAGCCGGAGCCGGGCGGACGCTTGGCGGTCTTTCGCTGCTTATGGGTGCCGCTGCCAGAGGCATTAAGCGCGTTATTGGCAGAGTGGATTTGCAGGCGATCCGACCTCTGCTTACGAGGCTCTATGAGTGGAACATGCAATATCTCGCCGATGACTCAATCAAGGGTGATGCGCAAATCACAGTGCAGGGCGCGCTCGATATGATTGTCAGAGAACAAATGGCGGCCAGCCGAATTGAATTTCTCCAGACTACCGCAAATCCAATAGATTCAACAATTATGGGCCAGACTCGCCGAGCTAATGTGCTCAGAGAGGCCGCCGCCGCAATACAACTTCCAGCGGACAGTGTTGTACCGAATGAGGAAGAAATGGAAGCAAGAGAGGCTATTCAAGCCACGGCTCAGATGGCGCAACTCCAACAGCAGGATGCAATGCAGGCCACGGTGGTCGAGCAGGCGTTGGCGAAAGCGCGGGCCGATAACGCAAAAGCGCAGGCAACAGCAGGAGGACAAGCATGAAGATAGGACAGAAAAGTGTAGTCGTGGCCGTAATGTTGAGCATCTTCGCGGGTGTCTCGATGGCGGCGTATTATGAGACCCTTGATCTGAACGTCGTTTCCATCAAGGGCACAAATATGTATGCGACGGCTGAACAGCTCAACCAGGCTGGCACGGCATTTGATTCAACGGGCGCGGTCACTATTGGGATTGTCACGCTGACAAACATCCATGCGTCGGCGTCTAATAGTACCGTAGTTATTCGTTGGCCGGCCAATCAGGCTACGACTATGGGCACGCTTGTTTTGCGGTCACTCGGTGCCACGAACATTCTCGCCAATGGTCAGAAGATTCGCCTCGTTGGTCTCAGAAATCTGAACAACACCAGCGTTGGCGAAATTATAGACTATGCGGGAATTGATTATCGCATTGTAGGCATAACGAGCAATTCGGAAGCGAGCGCCATTGACTTCTGGTTGCAGAGTTCGGGAGCGGAAACGCAGATTGCGTCTATGAGTTCTACCGGCCTGCTTGTCAGAGGATCAATCGAGTCATCCGGTGCTCTTGACGTGAATGCCTCCGGCGATGTGAGCGGCAATCTGATAGTAGGCTCCAATGTCGCAGCCAAAACGCTAAACACTACCGGTGCGGGAATTATAGGCGGTGCAACTACTCTCAGTAACACGCTGACTGTCGCGGGCGCTCTTGACCTAAATGCCGCAGCGGACATAAGCGGCAACTTGGTTGTAGCGTCTAATAACGCTTCTGCGACACTCAACACAACCGGAGCTGGCATCATAGGCGGCAACTTGACTGTTACCGGCACAGTGACTGAGGCAGACAGTCTTGACGTGAACGCTTCTGCCGATGTGAGCGGGAATTTGGTTGTTGGGACGAATATCGCGTCGGCGACTCTCAACACGACCGGCGCGGGGATTATCGGCGGGGCGCTGACCGTGACCGGGAATGTTGCCAAGGTATTCACGCTTGGAAACAGATACCCAACCTATGGTCCGAATTCCTCAACAAATCTGGTTTGGGACTATGGCAGTTTCACGAACGGCCAAGCAACTGTGACGTTCAATCGGGCATTCCTTGGCTCGCCTATAGTGTTCCCGCGTTGGTCTGATGCAATCCATCCGACGCTGATAGCCAGCAATGTGCATATCGGCTACACGGCGACGAGTAACACGTTTACGCCGTCGCACTTGGTTGCGGTGCCAATGCTGACGAATGCGAACTACATAGCCATTGGAGAAGGCTTCTAATGGTTTTGCAGAAACCAGATGTGAGTGTTCTTGAAGCCATTGCGCGACTTGGAAAGTCAAATACTGACTTCGAAGTCTATCTAGCATGGCTTGAAGAATCCCTTGAACAGGCTGACCGGCACAGTGTCGGTCTGGACGGTAACGAGTGTTACCGCGATCAAGGAGCGAGAAATACTGTGCGACAGCAAGTGGACATGGTTGCTTCAGCCCAAGATCATTTAGCCGCCATTGCGGCAAACGACGCGGACAACGAATCAACCGTGTTCTAACAAAACAGGCAGACCCGCAAGGGAGCCTATGGGAGCAGCATGACAACTGTGATGCAGGAAGAAGATGTGGTGCCTAAGGCAGTGCGCGAACAGGAGCAGCAGGCAGAGCGCGAAGCCGCAGAGCAGGGAAACGGCATACAAGCCGTTGATCCGAATGCTGGCGACGGGAGCGTATCTCCAGAGCTTCCTGTGGCGAATGCCCAGGCATCCGCAGAAGGTTCTCCAGTATTGAGCATCGAGGAGCAATTCGCCGCTTCTCAGCGACAACTTAAACTGGAGCGCCAGAGAAATTCGACACTGAAGGGCATGTTGGAGGCCGAAGGCCCACGACAAGCCGGGATTATCAAGGAACTCAAGGCCGAAATTACAAAGCTCGCCATAGATATGAATGCTGTGCGAGAAGCAAGAACGCCAACGGTCCCGTCTCACCTGAAATACCTCAAGCCTGAAGAGCGCGGAGCCGATCTCTCGCGGGACGATGCTTTGGGTATCAGCGGACGGGCGACGCTTGGCGTCATGGAAGATATGGTGAGCGAGAAGCTCGCAGCCATTGGTAATGAACTCAGACAACTCAAGGAACGTCAAGAAGTCGAAGGCGAGAATGTCGCCCGACGCATGGCGAAGGCTAAGAGTAATGAGTTCTTCCAGGCCGTAGAGAAACTTGAGCCAGGAAGTCTTGTCCTAGATCAGGACGAGAACTTCAAATCATGGCTTAGCTCGGTGGACGAAGACAACTTGGAAGGCAAGACCTTCCGGGAACTCGCAATTGCCGCTTTTGCAGTCGGCGATGTGCGGTCAGTTGCCAACATATACCGTCAGTATAAACAGCAGGCCGGTATCACAGATCGAACGCCTGATTCGCAAATAAGGCCCGAGAAGGCTCATGGCGCACGTCCGGTCAGCATAGGCAAGAAGCGGACGTATAGACTCAGCGACATCAATAAGTTCGCGGAGGACTATACCAAGGGCCGATTTGAGGGCAGGGAAAAGGAAGCCGAGAAATTACAGGAAGAATACGCCGAAGCAGAGCGCGAAGGCCGCATTGACATGTCTTCGTAGATAGTCAAGCGCCATCCGAGTGGATGGCCTTGCGGTCACGGCAGCACAGGTTGTGCTGGTAGCGCTTCTGCTTCTCGAAAGGAGAGGAAACTATGTTTCCCACAGCAGCAGGAATTGGCAACATCGCGACAACCACGATGCGGTATGTGCCGCAATTGTGGTCTGCGAAGTTGCTGGTGAAGTTCTACCGGCGCACCGTGCTTGCCGCAATCAGCAACACGGACTATGAAGGCCAGATTCGGAATCAGGGCGATACGGTGTATATCCGCGCTCTGCCGACGATCACGGTCAACGATTACTCGAAGGGACAGACCCTTAACTACGAAACCCCAACCTCAACAGCAGTCACTCTGCTTATTGACAAGGGCAAAAGCTGGAGCTTCGCGGCTCCCAAAGTAGATCAGGTCCAGACCGACATGAAGGATTACACAAATCGGTGGACCGAAGATGCGGCGAAGCAACTCGCGATCTCGATAGATACCGACATACTTGCGGCGATCTATCCTGATGCGCATGCTTCCAATCGTGGCAATTCTGCTGGTGCTATCAGCGGGAATATCGCGCTTGGCGTCGCAGCGGGTGCGGCTGTCTCTCTGACGACTGCGAACATTCTGACCAAGATGGTCGAATGCGCCCAGGTTCTTGCCGAGCAGGATGTGCCGCAGGAATCCGAGATGTTCTTTGTTCTGCCGGAATGGGCGATCAGCTTGCTGGCGCTTTCCGACATCAAGAACGCGAGCCTGACCGGCGATACCGTTTCTCCGATGAGGAATGGCCGAATCGGCAAGGTTTACCGGTTCACTGTGTATAGCAGCAATCTGCTGGCGACCGGAACGGATATCGGGTCGGTTACTTGTCAGTACTCGCTGTTTGGAACGAAGGATGCGCTGACGTTCGCTTCCCAGTTGACAGAGAACGAGCAGCTCAAGAATCCCAATGATTTTGGGATGCTGCATCGTGGTCTTCAGATTTTCGGCTACAAGGTTGTGAAGCCGGAAGCTCTTGGCACGATGTTCATTAAGAAGGGCTAATGAAAAACAGGAGCGTCTTGTGGGAGGTATTCCCTAATCCGGAATCCTCCCCGGCTCCATAATGAAAGGAAAAGAACATGGCAACAGTTACAACTTATCTGAAAGAGGGCACGCCTGCATTGATGGGCACAAGGCTTGTGGCCTACAACCAGTATGTGTTTGATTTCGCGGTCGTGAATATCACGGCTGCCGATATTCACACGATCTGGCAGTGTCCGACGGATTACGTCGTATTCGCCGCCGGATACAAGATTCTGACGGCGGAGACGGCCGGTGGCGCTTGCACGCTCGACCTTGGCAAGGCCGGTGGCACTGAATTGCTCAGTGCGATTGACCTTACGGCGGCGGCAAATACCAAGGGTATTCAGACGTTCACAACGCCTGTGGCCTTTACGGGCAGCGATACGATTGATCTTCAGGTCAATACGACCGATGCCGATGACGGCAAAGTGCTTGTGTGGTGGATTGGCGTTGATGTGACGCCGACCAACACGGTCAATGACGCCGCTGTGTAAGCGGATAGCGCGAACTGTGCTGGCTGGCCGGGCAATCCGGTCAGCCAGCTTTTAAGCAAGGAGGCGGCTATGCCCAAGTTGAGGATTCTATGGATTCTTGTGTTATGTCTATTTGCTGTCTCCAGTGGGGCAAAGCCTTATGGCGACGGCAGGGCGATCGTTGAGAATGACGATATTGACGCACAGTTGCCTTCGCAATATGCGGCGTTAACTCATTCTTGGGGTTACACCGATCCGAAGCCCACAAATGCCAACTTCAATGTTCAATGGTCGGCAATCAACTTGGGCGGCACGATCACGATAACGAATATCGAGGGCTTAACTGCTGGCGGTTCCAATGTAGTTGATCTCATTACGGCATTCCGCACGAATGGAACTACGCTTTATACAACCGCCTTCACGGGAATGATCTTCACGACAACCTATACGAATTTCGCATTCTCACGATCTATCGCAACAGGCTCGCGATTCGGGATGCTTGTTACGAACGTCAATGCCGCAACGAATTTCACTGTGAGCGTGGGATATAGGGAATGAAGCGCGACTTAGTCATAGTTGCGTGTCTCTTTTTGCTTTCGGCTTCATTGGTATGCGCCATGATAATTCGACCGGCAATCATATTGCGTATTGATGAAGACACGCACACGGGCACCTTTGTTGTCACAAATCCCGTGTTCAACTACAGCTTTGAGACATGGATAGGCGACCTCGTAAACGATGATAGCCCAAATGCTCTCACAATTACCAACTACGGAGCTACGCAAATTGTGGCAGGGGTGAGTAGCTTCGGACGCACTGAACATGCGGCCCGATTTGATGGGACCAACGATTATCTTGCTCGATCCTACAATGCAGTAATGAGCAATAATGTCGGAACGCTCATGTGGTGGCATAAGCTTAATCCTCCACTTCCTGCCACCCTACGTAGCATCTTCTGTCTTACAAAGAGCGATGTTTCCGACAATGACATATTCTGGATCAGATATGTTCGCTCTGGAGACGACCTATTAGACTTAGCATACAGGGCGCGATTCACTCTCAACAACACCATGCAATGGACCATTGACAGTACAAACTATTATGGGTTGTCGTACACAAACTGGCACCATTTCGCTATCGTTCAGAATGGTACAAACAGAGATTTTTTTGTTGATGGTAGTCAGGCGCCACAACAGGGAGCTACGCCTGGTGGGGCTTGGTTCAACGACATGCTTGCTGTGGATCAATTTTCAATAGGTGCCGTTCTTCTTCAGGATGCTCCAAGAAGCGGCTACCCAACTTTCGATGGTGAGATTGATAGCTTCATATATTTCGACCGATGGATGCTCCAAGCAGAGATCGCAGTCATTATGACCAACACATTTCCATTAAACAATCAGGAGTACAGATAGCGAGGCGCACATGAGCGAACGAGAAGAAATCATGAATCTGACGCGGGAGATAGCAACGCTCTCGGGCACGGTAAGGACATTCATCGAGACGCAGGAAAAGCAGACTGTGGAGCTTTTCGGACGGCTTAATACGCAAGCGGAAGAGGGGTGTGCTTTGGGCCGGGAGCACGGACGCAGACTTGAGATGATGGAGAGTCGTTTGGTCAAGGCGGTATATGTACTTCTTGGAATGTTGCTCATTCAATCCGGAATAATCAGCAAAGACATTGTGGCGGCGTGGCTCAAATGATGAAGCTCAACAAAGACGCTCTTTGGCGACGAGAGAAGTTCGGCTTCTTCATCGGCCGTGAGATAGTCGGCGAGAAAATCGGCGATGTTCCCCGGTACGAGTTTCTGAATGGGACTTGGCTTGGCCGACATTTCCTGACGAAATCGCTCTATGAATACACCGCCGATAAATTCGATCCGCTGACGTTCATAACCCCGTTCGAGCTTCACATTCAGCCGGACAAACACTTCCCACATGACATGGGCAGTGTGCCAGCCTTCGCGCAGATACTTTTCCCGAAGGACCGCTTCCTCGCCAGCTATCTGTTCCATGACTCAGGATACGATCATAAGGGACTTTGGTTCAGAAATGTTGCTGGTCTTTCGGCCGCCCCGTCGGACTGGGCATTCCTGCCGCCCGCAATCTTCCAAGCTGACCGAGACCAGTTCGCTTTCGTCCCACTCGCCCGCGATTGCCTCGACCAGATGTTGCGTCATTGGACGGGCGCGCAAGGCGCATTAGCCACCGAACGGCAGGCGATCTACGCTGCGGTGCGGGCCGGTGGCGGCCCAGACTGGAAAATAGCTTGATTCACGGAGGACAAACAAAGGAAAGGAGCAGGAGATGAACGAGAGAAAGAGATACTGGCTAAAGAAACAGGGAACAAACGATGTTTGGGAGTGGACGAAAGTGCTGGCCGCCCGAACCGACATGGTTCCGGTAAGCGAAGATGAAGCGATGGCGTGCAGGAAGCGAGCAGAGGAAGAGCTTGCAAATGCGCGGAGGACGCGCATCGAGGAACGGATGATACCGGAATTGAAGGCGAGGCAGCCGGAAAAGTCGGAAGATGAAAGTCTCGTGCCCCCGAAAAACTCAGAGAAGAAACCCGAAGTCAAGGCGCTTAGCGAGATGAATCTCGATGAGCTAAGGGGATTCGCCAAGCAGAAGAAGATTGCCGTGACGGGCGACAACGAAGATGCGGTCCGTCAGGAGATTCTTGTGGCGACCGGCATGATTAAGTTGCCGGATGCACAGCCGCCTCCTGTTGAAGAAAACGCGGAGTCGCCTGAACCACAGGAAGCGCCCTTCGATCATACGACAGCGACCCAGGATGAGTTCATTGCGCTATCTCGGGCCGACCTGGTCAAGGCCGCGAGGCGATATGGTGTTGTGCCAAAGGGATCGAATGATGTAATTGCCGCTCAAATCATAGCGGTACGCGATGCGCCGGAGCAGGCACCCGCCACGGAGTAAATGACAATGACGACCACGGAGCTTTGGGTAATCGTGCGGGATCAGATAGGAGACAGCGTTACCCCTTATCGGTACGCTGATACGAAGCTACTCCGGTATCTGAACGATGGACGCAGAGCATTGAAGGTTCTTCATCCTGAAGCGTTCTATGTAAGCACAATTGTAACAGCCGATTATGCGGATATTGCGGAAACCGCGACAGTTGATGTCATAGAACATTTCACGAATGCCTTGATGCACTTCGTCTGTCACCGCTGTTTATCCGAAGACTCCGAGGACGCCAGCGCACATGCTCTGGCGAAGACCCATTTCGAGTTATATTCAATCGCAATGGGGGGAGGATAACTCATGGCAGTTATAGAACTAACCGAACTTTATCCTCATCTTCTGCCGGAATTGAATGGCTGTCCGAAGCCGTTGGTGCTCTCGAAAATCAGGGACGTGCTCATCCATTTCTTTGAACAGACCCAGGCGTGGACGGAAGAAATTGACCGCATTCCACTTGTCGCCGACATAGACACCTATGACCTTGACGCACCTTCTCTTGGTCGAATTGAGACAATTAAGCTTGTCACGCTGAATGGCGTTGAACTCGTACCCTATGAAGATTACGTAATGCCGTCCAAGGGCGAGATTACCCTTATAAATACGCCTGTCGCCGACAGTGCGGCCACGGATGATGGGCTTGAGGTCGAAGTGGTGATGAAGCCCCGACGAGACAGCACGCAAATCTCGAAGTGTATCTATGAGGATCATTATCAAACGTGGGTGCATGGCGTTCTCAGTAAATTACAGATGATGTCGAAGAAGGCATGGACCGACCTTAATTCCGCCAAGTATCACGATATGGAATACTGGGATGGCATAGCGAAGGCGAGAGTTGACCAGAACAGGTTGAATCTGGCAGGTCCGCTAAGAGCGCAACCGCGAGTGGATTGGTTGCAGTAAGGAGCGTTCAAATGGGAATGGACCCTATACGAGTTCACAGTAACGACACGGCACCCCAGTTGTTCGGGGCGGTATGGGACCAGGATGCGGATGTTGGCGTGGACATAAGCGCTTCTGATATTGTGGTAACAGCAAAGTTTCGGGAACGAGGCGCAACAACCGTGCTTGCAACTGTGACTTGCACAAAGGTTACAAACGCGCCTTGTAGCTTCAAGTTTACATGGCCGGCAACCGCATTAACGAGTCTCGATCCGGGCAGATATGAGATTGAGATTTCTATTACTTTCGCTGATGGTACGATACAAACAGTCAATCGGCATTACTACTCGGATGCCCCTGACGATGATGCCAGGGAATTGCCTATCCGGGTTGACGATGACTTCTAATTAGGGAGAAAGAATATGTCATGCGCCGAATCTGAACACGGTCTAGCCGTGATATGGACATTGGTATCGCCGAATGCCGGTTTCACAATAGCCGTGTCTGGTACGGGCACGTCCCGGACAGTTACGATCACGATGGGATCGTCCGGGTATTTCCTTGTCAAGCTCTGGCTTTGCGATAGTGCTACTGTGCCGGGCACGCAATCAGCTTTTCCTTCATCGGGAGAAGATCGCGTTCAATGGGAATTGGTAACGAATTCCAGCGGTGTACTCACGAAAGTGATTACGCATACTGGAGCGGACAGGACATGGTATATGGCCGCAGCAGTCGGCGGACGGATCGCTGTCTCAGCGGCCCTTGCATTCACATAAGGAGGAAGCATGAAGAAGATTTTGTCTTTATTGATAGCGGGGATATTGTTTGCGATTTCTTTCGTTGCTCTTGTTGAGGCTGATGGTCTGCAAGGCGCAATAGGCTCTGACATTCTCGCTTCCAACTATGGGAGCAGGAATGGCGCTACCCTGACCAACGTCATAACGCTGCTTAGCAATCGTGCGTGCAGGCTCATTATTGATTCGGGCGACTGGGACATAACAAACAACGTGTCCTTCCCGACGAATGTAACCCTTCATGTGGCGCGTGGCAGCCGACTCAGAATTACGAATGGGATTGTTGTGACGGTCAATGGCGGATTTGAGGCGGGTTTCTATGAAGTCTTCGTCGGACTTGGAACGCCTACGGGTACGGCCACTGGAAACGCTCAATTTCTTTACCGGCTTTCCGAATGGGGTAGCGCGACTTCTTACAATATCGGCACAGGCAGGCTCAGCCAGGTCGTAGTGAGCAATGAGAACTTGACTCTAGTATCGGGACTTACAGGCACATTCGACAGGATCAATGTCCAAGATTGGATTCACGGTTACAATGCGACTGCCGAATTCTATCAGGTCAATACGACTAATCTCCTTGTCCGGGAAGAAGCGATAATAAGTCGCCTCAGTATTACCAACAATGCCGGGCAAGGTGAAGACCTTACTCCGCTCTGGTCTTCTAATATCTACGTGTTTCCTGCAACAGGATGGGATGCGATTCGGACGCGCATTGCGAATCTGCCTCGATACATACCAAAGGGGCATCTTTGCACAATCCATCTTGCGCCGGGCACATACACATGGGCTTCGACGAATCTCTATGGCGCGTGGGATTTGAGCTATTTCTACGGCGGCGGGAGCTTGGCGATTCAAAGCTCCAACACGGCCGATCACGCTTATAGCACAAGCAAGACATGCATTGTTGACGTACAGGCAATGAGCATCAGTAACCGGGCGTTTGTGTTTAATCGCAATAAAGTGGACGTCTCTGTTACTGGTATTGAGTTCAGGATGGACTACACGAATGTCACCAATGGCGCGAGTGTAGAACAAGAACGGTCGGCCATATCATTCTTCCGTGGCGATGTAGGGTTAGTATCGGGCTGTAGTTTTATCGGCAATACCACGTCAGTTGTGGCGAATGCCCGCGGCTTTGGGGTTATCATCTATGGTGGTGGTGGCTTCTTAAGCGTTGCTTCTACGGCTTTCTCCCGCCCTGGATATGCGCCCATCGGCGCACTAAGCGGCGCGACAATAACCTCGACCTCTAATTCGACATTCGGCTCGATTACAAGCCCTGTCGCACTCTATGCCAGCGGTTCTCTTATTTATATGGGGGATGTACAGCCCGGAGCCGCAATCAGCGCGATCAGCAATACAACGGCGAATGGCGGACAGATAAGGTAGCGATGAGACTGCAATGGCGAACATTTGATGGTTTGGCACCAAAAAGCGATCCGCGAAATCTTGGAGAAATCCAAGCGCAAGTAGCGGAGAATTGCGATTTGCGTTCTGGAACACTCAAGCCATTGAAAGCCACGTCAGCGGTTACTACATTACCGGACGCTAGCCGACTCACTATATTCCCATATCCTGACACAACAAATTGGCTTTCATGGATTACCGATGTTGATGTTGTCCGTAGTCCGATAAGCGGCGATCAATATGACCGCATTTACTATACGGGTTCCGGTAGCCCAAAAGTGCGCAGTCGTGTAGGCGCTGTGCAGTCGGAATATACTCTCGGGATACCCAAGCCTACGAATGCGATTGTGGCGGCATCCTCAGCCAAGAGCACGGCACCCTTTTTGGTCACTCGTGAATGGCATTATCAATGGGAAGTTCATGGTGGGCAGGCTGGCGATGCTGTTCTTGCTTCAGGTACTGTCTCAGAAGGCGCTATGCCCGCAACAACTACATTACGTTGGGCGAATGATCCAGTAGTTGTGGAAATCACGGCTGGCAAAGAATATGTGCTTTCTCGTATCCCGGATCCGCCCAGTCCGCTTCCCGATGCTTCGTGGATGGGCGAAATGACGTTTGTTCTCTGGTGTCGCGGGTTCGATGCTTCCGGCAATTACATGGGCGATGTATTGCCGCCTGTTTCTTGGATGGCCAACCAAAGCAATAATATGCGGATAAATGATGTTAATGTCCGGGCCACAACAGAATGGTATTACATTGATATAGGACCAGCCACAATCCCCGCCGCAGTCGCCGATACCTGGGCTACAGCCTGGTATTACAGACAGCACAGTCTCCGGTTCCGCTTCTATTTCGATGTCTCAACTGTCCACGATTACACGCTTGACCGCTACTATGTTTATACATTTGTGAGTGCGCATGGCGAGGAAGGGCCGCCCAGCGATCCCAGCAATCTTCTCTCGATTGACATGATGACGAATGCTGCGTTATCCAACATGGATACCAGTGTTGCCGCAACCTACAATGTAGCGAACAAGCGCATTTATCGGACGTTTACGAGTGACGCCGGAACGCAATATCAACTCGTGGCGGAGCTTGCCATTGCAACGGCTACTTATACCGATAGCGTTGCGGACGGCGATTTGACGGATGTTTTGCCAAGTACAGGTTGGATTGCGCCGCCGGCGGCGCTTTCTGGCCTTCGCTATCATCCGGCCGGTTTCATGGTCGGCTTTACGGGCAGAGATATTTATGTAAGCGAAGTGTCGCAGTTTCATGCCTGGCCGACAGCCAATGTGTTGACACTCGATTTCGATATAGTCGGCATTGAGATAAGTGAGAATACAATCATAGTGATGACGGAAGGCGAACTTTACGCCGTAGCCGGCAGCGCTCCGGATCAACTTACGCCAATCCGAACCAACAACAGGCAAGCGTGTGTGAGCAAGCGAGGCATCGCCAAAATAGGCGAGATGGTAGTCTATCCGAGTCCAGACGGGCTTGTCGCCGCTACGCCAGCCGGAGCCAGCATACTCACGGAGAATCTCTATCTTAGGGAACAATGGCAGACACTTACGCCGAGTTCTATGGTTTCGGCTACACACGACAATCTCTTTCTTGGTTTCTGTTCAGGCGGCAAGATTGTCCTAAGTGTGGAATCCGGCAGGATGATACTGACTACTACGACGGAGAACGCCACGGGAGCATATAGTGACTTGCTCACCGACACGCTTTATCTGATTCAAGGTGCCGCAATCAGGTCATGGGCTACGGCAAGCACATATTTGACGGCACGCTGGCGGTCAAAGGAGATGATGGCGAATGCCCCGCTCTGGTTACAGTCTGCTCGTGTTGACGCCGAATCCTACACTACGCAGCCGATTCTAAGGTTTTTCGCAGTCGGTTCTAATGTTCAAGAAATCTCTTTCGCTTCCAATGTAGGGCGCAAAGTGCCTGTAATGCGACAGGAAAAGCGATGGAGCTTTGAGGTAGAGACAACCGTGCCGGTCTTTGAGATGAGTGTGGCAACGAGCATGGGAGATTTGGTCGCATGAGTATAACGAACAGAATCCGAGGCATACCGTCGCCTACCATAATAAAGGACAACGCGACACGGCAGGTATGCGTTGCGCTTTATGAGGCTCTTGAACAATTACGCGGGAATGTCGGATTGTATAAGGACAAAGCGATAACAGTTCGAGATTTGAGCGATATTGGCGTTGTCGGCATACTGGATGGGGCAGGCGGCAATTCTTCATTGTATAAGCCGCAAGAGCGACTAGCGCCGCGGAATCAGATTAGAGAGATTAGCGGCGTCAATGGGACCATTGAAGTCGTTGACACGGAAACAAAAGCCACGATTTCTTTGAATATCGAGGACGGGCAGATTACCAACTTCGCAGGCCGATTTGATTGCCTCGATCCTGCGAGTCGCGCCACAATTACGATCACCGTTGACGGTGGAAGTATCGTCCCGAGCGCGAGCTTCCTTGCACACGACCCTATTACGGATACCACGCGACTCATCACCGTCTTTCATGGGAGGATCGTCGAACTATGAAGACTCGATTATTCATCTTTCTATTAAGCCTTTCTCTTGCAAGTACGGCGCATGCCGCTGCCTCCACTAACACGATTCTGCCTTGGTTCAACACGAATGGAACACAAGGCGTACAGGGGCTTGACTGGAACAATGCCAGCAATAGGTTTAAGGGTTATGCCGTCAATATCACAACTGGCTTCTTTGGGCAGGCTTATGCTAGCGATGCGATCACGTCAGGAACTCAATTGACCACAGTTGCCTTTGTTACTGGATATGTGAGTACTGCGACGGTTGCTTCCGCTGCAATCACGGCTTTAGGAGTGACTAACGATAACCAAAATACTGCAATTGCCAATCTCACAACAACGAGTGCCACGCATACTGCCAATATCGCCACCAAAGCGGCTACCAACGAAACAAACCCGCTCGTATTTCAGAATGCCCTCAACCAATTCCGCGCAGTCGCCGGAGTCGTCTCCAACGATGTCGTTATCAAATCGCAGTTGGATGCGGTACAGGTCACGACCTTTTACGGCACCACAAACACTCACCCCTATTTCTCGACCAACGGCGGCCTCTATGCGTTCGAGTCCACGTTGCCTACTACGCAATGGACCAACATTTTTGCCGCGTCCTCCAACGGAACATTTGCGTGCGGCGATCACGCAAAAACAAATCTCGTTACAGAGCTATTGGCCGGTGACCGTACTTATAACGTCTGGACGGAAACAGATTCCGCGCTCACTGAGGGGTACTACTACACCGTTTTTGGGTATATGACCCTCCAGACGCAATTCGTCGCGGTTGTCACGGGATCGTTTATTTATCCCTCCACCCTAAGGAGCAGCGATCCCTCCTCTGCACATTACGCGACTAATATCCCGATCCCCGGCGGCGGCGGATATGAGGACTGTCGGCGATTCTTCGTTCGCACCGCAGGCACGGTTAATAGCGAGCTGCGTATTTTCGGCGGCGACGGCACGGATACCCGCATGGTTTCCGGCGTCACCGCCAGCGAACAAACAGACGCGCTCACCTTGCGCGGCAAAACTCCCGATGATTTTTTCAAC
>ERZ1292629.926-Hain-H43-01um-R1-926-length-31285-cov-5_pt3 | contig 20983 bp, 21 predicted proteins | sample MGYA00564399_ERZ1292629 | MGnify/ENA primary metagenome ERZ1292629 (study PRJEB36523, sample SAMEA6512636) | groundwater metagenome | collected 2019-01-08 | study: AquaDiva: Metagenomics assemblies of 32 groundwater samples | reverse complement strand
AAACAGGCTAAACTCTCTGCAAAGAGCGTGCGGAGTTCCTATCGTCGTAACAGGAGGGACAGAGTTCTGGGGGCACAGAACGCACGGACCTGGTACAAATATTGTTGACCTAAGAAAAACCACCGCGCTGGAAGACTGTATAAAAAGATTAAGCGGGAGAACCTCTCTTACCATAGGAGAAACATACTCGGTATCGTTTCCCGGAGGCAGGGGTAATTTTTATAATGAAAATGCCCTTCATTTTCATGTTACCTTCCTTCAATAAAAGATACAATCTATGTCCAAAAATACTTTCTTTTTGATAATCGTGTCGGTTATAGCTCTAATAATGCTCGGGGTGGGGGCGTATTTTTATTTCTTCACCGATACTTTGGGCGGAGGAATTTTCTCCCCCAGTGGAACGGGAACATCCGGTCAGGGAAGCGGGTTTTCTCCTTTTGGTAAAAACGACAATACGGGAAACGGGAGCCGGTCTGGAGAAAACAATCAGGCAACGGGAGCAGGCGACACCGGTGTAAACGGCAAAGAGCCAGTCTTCACTCTAAAAAAGCTGGCCCGGAGCTCGGTAGCCGGCTTTATCCCGCAAACGATAGGCAGTACCACCGTGGTGCGTTATCTGGAAAAAGAAGTGGGGCGCGTCTTTGACATAGACATGTCCATCCCGTCTTCAAAAACCAAAATCACAAACACAACCATCCCAAAAGTATACAGCGCCGTCTTCGGCAAAAACGGAACGGATGTTTTGCTCCGCTATTTGGACGACAATAGTTCTATCCAAACATATCACGCAAGCATCCCAGTCGCCACGTCAACGGAAGCGATAACGGAAGGCGTCCCTCTCAAAGGAACATTCCTTGCGGAAAACATCCGCGATGTTTCCGTTTCGCCCCAAAATTCCAGGCTCTTTTCCTTACTCTCCTCGGGAGATTCCGCCGTTGGCGTTATTTCAGAGTTTAATGGCTCCAAAAAGTCACAGATATTTGATTCCCCGTTCGCTGAATGGTTATCCTCGTTCCCGAATGAAAAAACTATTCTTCTTGTGACAAAACCCTCCTTCGCAATAACCGGTTCCGCCTACAAACTCGACTCCCGCTCTGGAAGTTTCCAAAAAATATACGGCGGGGCGTTCGGGCTTACGGCTCTTCTATCCCCGGATGAAAAAAATCTTTTGGTAAGCAGGATCGAGGGCGTCTTCCCTGTTGTGGGTTTATACAACATAAAAGACGGAAAATTCATGTCTATGGGGCTTAAAACAATAGCCGACAAATGCCTGTGGGCTACAAACATTATTATCTATTGCGGCGTGCCAAACACCATTCCTCCGGCAAATTCAGGGTACCCGGACGCGTGGTATCAGGGGGTAGTTTCTTTCTCGGACAGCATCTGGAAAATAGATGTGGAGATACTTAGCACGGAGCTCGTTTCGTCTATCTCCCAAGTTTCCAAAGAAAACGTAGACGCCGTAAATCTCTCCGTGGACAAAAATAAAGATTATCTTTTTTTCCTCAATAAGCGCGACAGTTCGCTCTGGAGCCTCCGGCTCCAATAGTAAACATATAACATATAACATATAACAAATAATGAAATCGTGAACTCCGGGTTTTTATCCGTTATCTGTTATATGTTATACGTTATCTGTTGATTCTTTGTACCTAATCACCACCCTTCTTGACGGACCGACACCAACCGATTCCGTGCTCACATCCAGAAACGGCGCCAGAAAAGAATGCACGATCATTCTTTCGTAAGAAGACATCGGCTCAAGCTCCGCGCTCGCCTTAAAAAACCTCGCCCGCTCGGCCATCATCGCCGCTTTTTGTCTCAGTTCTTCTATTTTGTTCTTTTGGTAATCGTTGACGTCTACGATAAAATCCAGCCTTTCTCCATTTTGGGCATCTCTCTCGGCCATTCTTCTTATTATGTGGTTGAGGGCAAGTATGGTCGCCCCGTCGTGTCCTATCAGAACGCTCGGTTCGCTTGTTTTTATGAGAAAGCGCGTCATTCTGCCATCGGAGGAATCAAAAACTTCTATTTCCTCATACTGGGCAGCCATCTGCCTTAAAAATTCCTCAATTATTTTCTTGGTCGGTTCTGTGTTCATTGTAAATTCGGGTTTATTTCTTTTTTTGCTCCATACCTGACAAAAAACTCCTGCCCCACCGAAAAGAGGTTGCTCGTCAACCAATACAAAGCCACCGCCGAAGGTATTCCCAAAGAAAACACCGTGAAAAGAACAGGGAACACGTAGCGCATTTGCATATTCATGCTTCTGGCAAACTCTTCTTGCAAAGATTTCCCTCCGGAGGAAGGAGGCGATTTGGGAATGGAAAGCGCCGTGTAGAAATACTGGGATAAACCAACCAATATTGCCACAATAAAACTTTTTTCCTCCAAATTAACACCCAGGAAAATGGTGGATATGTAATCCGGGTAATGGACGAAAGAATATAGGAGGCTGGCGTTTTCGCTAAAGCCGTTTCTGAAGACCAAAAACAGGGCTATAAATACGGGGAGTTGGACGATAACAGTGAGACAACCGGAAAAAGGGTTGGTGTCGTGTTTTTTGTAAAGCTCCATGGTGTGGCGAGCCTGTTCCTGTTTGTCTTTGTGTTTTTCACGAATTTTCTTAAGTTCAGGCTCAAGTTCGCGCATTTTCCTTTGGGTCTTTATCGATTTGTGGGCGAAGGGAAAGATAATGAAACGGACAATAATCGTCAGGGTTATGACCGAAAGGCCGACGGAAAACCCCGGCATCACCCCGATAAGAAAAATTAAACCGTTATAAAGAGGGTCGTACAACGCCGTATCCCACAACGATAAAATTGTTGCCATTGGGCTATTGTAGCCCAGAAATCAGGAAACGTAAAACTTGTAGCGTTAAACGTCGGGTCTAAACAATATAACTTGGCGCGATATTGTTTAACGCTACAAGTTACGCGCTTCGCGCTACACAAGCGGGTCTAGGTGTTTCCTCTGCCAAGGATGGCATCGGAAAATTCTGTGAACAGATAAGAGTAGCCCCTTTATGGCCCCATATTTCATTACCGCTTGAATGGCGTACTCGGAACAAGTCGGGTAAAACGCGCAACGCAGGGTCGTTGTTATACCGACGTCCTTAATAAAACCCTGGTCCGGGGAGATGGTTTTTTGGTATAACTTTATTAAAAAAATTACGATCTTCTTCATCCCTTAAAAAGCCCAGCTTTTTTGATTAAAAAAACAACATCTTCCTCTATTTCTTTATATGGGACAATGCCGGTCCCCTTTTTGAACGAGAAAATAAAAATGTGCCCAGGATTTATCCTATTGTTGATCTTTGAAACAGCAGCATAGCCGCGCCGGCGTAAAAGGTTCCTCTCAACCGCCTTCTTGGAGACGGTTTTGGGGGTGACGAACGAAAACTTGTTTTTCCCCGAATCCCCGCTAGACACGCGCAGTGTTAATCGTTCGGAAAAGAAGGCTTTCCCACTCTTAAGAACCCCTGGAAATAGCGCCCTTTTGACTCTTTGTCCTTTGGGGATCATAGCCTTTTGGCTGGCCCGAATTCAAACGGACAGTTTCTTTCTGCCGATACGACGACGGCTCCTTACGACCCGACGGCCAGTTTTTGATTTCTGGCGGACTAGAAATCCGTGTTTTCGCCCCCTTTTTCTCTTTTTGGGTTGGTATGTTTTTGACATTTACTCTGTTAAATAGACCCCGCTGGTCTAATCCAGCCGTAAGAACCGGAACTGAATTTACTAAAAAACTCCCTTTGGTTTACCCTGGCTTGACCAGCTTACGGCTAGGTTATTTAGCGGGGTTAATAATGATCCTACAACAAAAAACCGACAAACTCAAGTTGTTTGGGTATGTTAATATACGATAGAATTTATTTGCTTAACAATCAACAGGTTGTGAACAGGTTGTGAACAAAACCACAACACACCCAGGGCTTTAAACTTTTCCTTTATGTAATATACTATTGCTACCGTAATTAATGCGCGCCAACCTACGAACGGCCACTAACTATACAGATAGAATTTTATTCGTATCATTCGTTCTCCTTCGTAACCATTCGTATTATGACTACTGACACAAAACAGCTCTGGATAAACACCTTAAACGAGGTCGAATTAAATATCTCCAAAGCAAACTTCACGACTTGGTTTAAAAACACAAGCGTTGTCAAAGAAGAGGGCGGTATTGTTTATATAAGCGTGCCGAACGAATTTGTTAAAGACTGGATAATAAACAAGTATCACAAATTTATCTTGAAGACACTAAGAAATCTGTCTGACTCGGTCCGCGGCCTGGAGTATATCATCTCCCGGGACGAAAAAGGGATCAAGAATATCCAAATTGTCCTTGGGGCGAACGCCGGTCCATCCAACGAACTCCCTCTAAAGGACCTGTACATAAACAAGGAGGATAATCTGAACCCGAGGTATGTATTTGACTCTTTCGTTGTTGGATCATTCAACGAGCTCGCTTACGCCGCGGCAAAAGCAATCGTCGAAAAACCCGTCCTCTATAACCCGTTGTTTATTTACGGAGGGACTGGGTTGGGTAAAACCCACCTCATCCAGGCCGTAGGGAATGAGGTAAAAAATAAAGGTGGTAAAAAAGTCCATTACATAACCTCGGAAAAATTCACCGTAGACTGCGTCACTGCGATACAAAGCGGTAGGGCTAATTTTTTCAAGGAAAAATACCGCAAATACGATGTCCTTATCATCGATGATGTCCAATTTTTCTCAGGCAAAGAACGCACCCAGGAAGAACTGTTTCATCTTTTCAATGAGCTATATAATAACAACAAACAAATCATCTTTTCGTCAGACAAACACCCGTCGTACATACCAAACCTGGAAGATCGCCTGAAGTCGCGGTTCAGCGCCGGTATGACGGTCGATGTGTCTCTACCAGAGTATGAATCCCGTTTGGCTATTATAAAGACAAAAGCCCTTGAGAGTGGTTTCGTTCTGCCTCTGGAAGTTGTCGAGTATGTGGCCTCTTTAGTTCAGGGGAACATAAGAGAGTTGGAGGGTATTTTAAACTCAATCATCTGCCAGTCCCAGCTTAAGGGGAAAGAGTTGGGGTTATCAGACGTTAAGGCGCTCATTAAAAACAACATTAAGCCCAAAAAATCAATCTCCGCAAAAGAAGTTATAAAAATAATAGCTGATTTTTATAGTGTTGAGGAGGGCAGTATATATGAAAAAACAAGGCGTAAGGATATTGTAAAACCGAGGCAGATTGCCATGTACCTTCTCCGGGAAGACTTTGGTATTTCTTTTCCGTCAATTGGTCAAAAAATGGGTGGTCGAGACCACACAACCGTCATCCATTCGTGTGAAAAAATAAAAAATGAATTAAAAAATGACGGGGTTTTGTTCCAAGAAATAGAGCAAATAAGATCTATTTTTTAGGGTGTGTTTAGTTTGTGGAAAAGTCGTCTTATGTTGTGTGTTTTTGTTAAGTTTTAAAACAGATGAGGGGGTTTTTACCAAACTTATTCACAGTTTATGTTGAAGTATTTATACAAAAAAACATCGTGGTAATTATGTTTTTTATGTTTTTCCACAATACATACAATTATAATAATAACTATAAAAAAATTAAATCTTTATGATATTAGAATGCCTTTTAGAAAGACTGAAAACAATTCTCCCTATAATAGAGAAAATCACAGGGAAGAATCTTGCTTTGAATATTTTATCCTCCATTCTTATTATTGGGAGTGGTAAAACATTAAAACTAAGAGCGACAAACCTAGATATAGGCATTGAGGTTGAACTGCCGGCGAAGATAGAAAAAGAAGGAATTATTGCCGTGAATGGAGCAGTATTAAACAACCTTATTTTAAACACAAACAACGAAAAGAGTGTTTTTTTTGAAACAAAAAACGAAAATCTTATAATAAAAACACAAAACAACACATCGACAATAAAAGGATATCCATACGCCGACTTCCCGACAATCCCGCTTATTTCGGGTGATGTTTGTTTTACCATAAACTCAAAAAGGCTGTTAAGTGGAATAAAGTCGGTGTTTTATAGCGCCTCTTTGTCAGACATAAAACCGGAAATATCAAGCGTTTATATTTACCCAAACGGAGAGGATTTGTTTTTTGCGGCCACCGACTCATTTAGGCTTGCTGAGAAAAAAATAAAAACAAAACACATCCCTGATTTTACTGGGATTATTATTCCACACAAAAACGTCAATGAAATAATAAGAGTTCTTGATCTAAACGAAGGAGACACAAAAGTTTGCTTCAACAAGAACCAAGTATCTTTTTCTTACGACGGGGTCTACTTGACGTCTAGGCTTATTGACGGAAATTTTCCCGACTACAAACAAATAATTCCAAAAGAACACAAAACAGAAGTTATTTTATTAAAACAGGACCTCGTCGGCGCCTTAAGGGTGAACGGTATTTTTCTTGATAAATTTAACCAAATAGATGTGACGATAAAGCCGGAGACAAAAAGCTTTTCGATTAGCACAAAAAACGGAGACATCGGGGAAACCAGCACGAACATAACTGCGGTTATAAAAGGGGAAGCTGTTGGCGTAAGCCTGAATTACCGGTACCTTTTTGAGGTTTTCCAATCAATCACAACAGACAGCGTTTCTCTCTTTTTGTCCGGAAACAACAAGCCCGTGACAATACAAGGTGTTTCTGACCAAACGTTCTCGTATCTGGTTATGCCGTTAAATAGGTAAAAAAATGATAAACAATCTGGCCCCTTTTCTTGATAAGTTTAAAAAGATAGAGAACAGAGCGCTTGTTATAAGAAAAACAACCAAAGATGTTTTAAAAAAGAATTTTTCGGTGGCAGTTCCTGTCGATTCAATAGACACAAAAGGACGAATCGTTTATATCAAAACATCCGGCTCGGCCAAGACAGAAATATTGACCCAAGAAAAGGATATTCTAAAAAAAATAAACGAGCGTCTGGGAAAAGAAACACTCCTTAAAATAAAATAGCCGACGCCGGACCACAATCTAGTTTTTAATTCCTAATTCCACAACAGCCTCTCCTTGGTTGTAAACGACATCGTAACCAATAGCCCTAAGTTCGTTTTTTTCTTGCAAGAGGTCGGTTTCGTTCGGAATAAAGGAGAAGTTGAATGGGGGGGTTTTCGAGGAGCCCACAAAGACATTGTTTAGAAAATAATCAACGCGACTAAGTTGGAAATATCCGGTGTTTTTAATTTTTACAGAAACCTTCTTGTCATTTTGGTAGGAAACGTTTGCGAGGGGTTCGACAAATGACAACTCCGGGTATAGTTCCGGGCGATGGACGTCGTCATACGAAGAGGGGATATCGTTTTTTGTATAACCGGAGACGGGGTTGCTTCTCAGCCATTTTTGTATAGGGGCTTCCCATAATCTGAATTGAGGGTCGTTTTCCGGGTGTTCGGGCGCTGGGCCCAACGGGTCGTTTTTTGAAACCCAATATAAAATACTATGTATGTTTATCAACGGGCGTTCTTCCCGTGTTTCTTTTGGAGTAAGACTCGTCGCCAGCTTCCCGGATATTTTGTCTACCGTGAAAGTTTCGCCCCCTTGCCAAAAACCACGAAGTGTTGGTTTTAGGTTCTGGTCTATTTGTTTCGGCTTCTCGAACCGCTCACTTGGGTAATTTTTCAGTACTTCCGTCGTAAACTCGTGCCACATCGGGGCGACAATGAACCCGGCTATCTTTTTTTCCATCGAACTATTGTCGTTGTTGCCGGCCCACGCGCCTACCGCAAGCGACGGAGTGTATCCCAATATCCAGGCATCGCGATAATCATTGGTTGTTCCTGTTTTTGAAGCCACATCACCGCGCCCCTCAACATACAGCGCGGAGTGTTCGCCGAATTCCGGCGCGCGGGCGGCGTTATCGGACAAAATGTTGGATATTTGTAAAGCAATATCTTTTGGGATGGCTTCACTTGAACGGTCTTTGAATTCCTCCAGCACATTTCCCCGAGAGTCTTCCACCCGAAGGACGCTTTGGTAAGGATTTCTGATTCCGCCGTTAGCGAACACCGAATAGGCGCTTGTCATATCAAGAAGAGAGACCTCGCCTCCACCCAAAACAAGAGTGAGGCCGTACCGATCCGGGTTGGTTAGACTTTTGATTCCCATGGCTTTTGCGGTGTTTATGGAATCCTGGATGCCCGCGAGGTATAATGTTTTTATTGCAGGGATGTTTCTTGATTGAGCCAAAGCGTTCCGAATTGACATTGGGCCGAGATATTTGCCATCGAAATTTTCCGGGCGGTAGCAGTCGTCCGGATTTACACCAAGAAGAGGGTCCCCTTCCGCGGTGCAGGTTGTTTGGAACTCTGTTTGAAGGTCAAAAAGAACGGTGTCCGGAGTGTATCCTTTCATGAAGGCTGTGGCGTAAACGAATGGCTTGAACGACGAACCAGGCTGGCGGTGGGCGATAGCGACATTGAAATTGCCGTCTATCTCTTTGTCAAAATAATCCCGCGACCCGACCATAACGAGAATCTGCCCGGTTTTCGGGTCGATCGCCACTAGGCTTGCGTTTTTAGCGTTAAAATTTTTTTGATTTTCCAGCGCGTACTTTTTTACGATTTCTTCCGCCTTGGTTTCCAAGTCATAGTCAAGGGTGGTGATGACCTTAAGACCTCTGGATTCTAAGGCGTCTCGCCCGTACTTTTCTTCCAAATAATCACGGACGAAGAGTATAAAGTGCATAGCTTTGACCCCGCCTTGTTTGTTTGGCAGAAATTGCGGCATCTCAAGAAGGGCGTTTTTGTGCTCTTCGTCCGAGATAAAATCGAGCTCCTTCATCCTACGCAGAACGACCAGAGCTCGCTCGTCCAAGGCCTTACGGTTATTCCCATAAGGAGAGTAATGGGTGGGCGCCTGCGGTAACGCGGCCAAATAGGCGGACTCCTTTAAACTTAAATCTTTAGGATCCTTTCCGAAGAAAGTTCTGCTTGCCTCGGCGATACCATAAATATTTCCTCCGTAAGGAGCTTCGTTCAGATATAGCGCCAAAATCTCATCTTTACCCATCGTCTTTTCCAACTTTATTGCCAAAACCCACTCTTTTAGTTTTCTGGATATGCTTCGGTCAGAAGTGAGGATGGCGTTTTTGATGACTTGTTGGGTTATGGTGGAACCACCCTGATAATTACCGCCCGTGATAGGTGCTAGGGCGCTCATAATGACAGCGCGGAGAATAGACGACAGTTTAATGCCTCTGTGTCGGTAGAATTCCGAGTCTTCAATAGCGACAGTGGCGTTTTTGATGTTTGTCCCCATATCACTACCCAAAACGACAGTGCGCCGGATATTTTCATGAACGTCGTAAAGTAAAATTTTCCCCGTCCGATCGTATATTTTAGTAGAACTCTCCACCTTGCGTTCCTCAAAGGAGTTGAAGTCCGGCATCTTAAAGGTTCCTATCCAAAAAAAGAACACTCCGCCAAGCAAAAGGAAAAAGAGGGTTCCCGCTCGTAGCCAATGGCGGACGAAGAAAGGTTTTTTTAAACGCGAGTAAAGCATACGCGGTATTAGTTGAGAATAGCACGGAAGCCTCGGGGACAAAAGACAAAATTGTTCCCCCGTGTTACAGTATATAATGATGAAAATTGATACGGACCAAAATAAAATAAACCACATACTTACTCACGCGGTGGAGGAGGTTTTTACGCGCCAGTCGCTTGAAAAAAAGCTCCGCTCCGGTAAGACGCTTAGGATAAAGCTTGGTTTTGACCCGACTTCCCCCTATGTTCATATCGGCCGGGCCATTGTGCTTTGGAAGCTTCGCGAATTCCAAGATCTGGGGCACAAAGTCGTGTTTATCGTAGGCGACTTTACCGCGCTCGTTGGCGACCCCTCGGACAAGCTGTCCAAACGCCCCATGCTTACAGAGAGGCAGGTCAAAGAAAATATAAAATACTACAAAGAGCAAGTCGGAAAGATTATTGATTTGAAAAAAGCGGAATTTCATTTTAACTCCAAATGGCTCCGAAAACTTGATTTCAATGATGTGGCCGAATTGGCCGAATGTTTTTCCGTTCAGCAAATGTCACACAGGCGCAATTTCGCCGACCGCATAGAGAGAGGCGAGGAAATATCGCTCCGCGAGTTTTTGTATCCGCTTATGCAAGGTTATGATTCTGTCCAAGTAAAAGCCGACGTGGAGCTGGGTGGTTTTGATCAATTGTTCAATCTTAAGGCCGGCAGAATTATTCAGGGGCATTATGGACAGCCGGAGCAGGACATTGTGGTTGGCGTGATGCTTCCCGGCACAGACGGGCGCAAAATGTCCTCTTCCTGGGGGAATGTTATAAACATACTGGATGAGCCAGGCAATATGTACGGCAAGGTTATGTCGGTCAAGGACGACTTGATTGTGAAATATTTTAATTTCTGCACGCGGCTTTCGGAAGAGGAAATTTCAAATATTGAGAGAGAGCTGGAAGGCGGGAAAAATCCGCGAGACGCCAAAATGCGTTTGGCTTTTGAAATAGTGGAGTTATATCATGGCGATAAAAAAGCCAAAGAAGCGGAAAACAGTTTCGTGGCGACATTCCAAAAAGGAGGCGCGCCGAAAAACGCGAAAGAAATTTTTGCCGAGGTTGGTTCTCCGATATCGGAAGTTTTGGTGAAAGCCGGGGTGGTTGCTTCAAAAAGCGACTGGCAAAGAATTGTTTTGGGCGGAGGGGTTGAAATTGTGGACAGAGAAAAGATTACCGACCCTCGCGCTGTTGTTTCTAGCGAGATGCTTCTCCGTGTTGGCAAAAAAAGATTCGTTAGAATAACAACGAAATGAATGGGAACCAAAAACCAAAACCAAAATTAAAAACTCCGCGACGCGGAGTTTTTAATTTAAGCCCCCTTTCTCAAGATTCGTCTTCCTCGGCTTCTTCGTCGTCAGCCACACCGTCTCCTAAATCTCCCAGAATATCGTCCGCGAGGAGGTCAGTTTCATCATCAAGCGCGGCCTCGGGATCAAGCACACGGTCTTCGTCTCTAATTACATCGTCCATATTTACTTTTGAATATAAAGGGTATTGAACCACAGGGCCAAGCCCTGCACCCACTTTTGTGTTCGCTTCGCTCGCTCTGCGGGGTATTTACCCTTTGATTCAACATCGCTCGGACGCCGTGTACGAGATTACTCATCCACACGCTCCTCGCTTGTTGAAATAAGTTGTTAAATAAAACTACTAAAGGTTATCCTTTTTTATCAAAAAGTCGTTTGTTGCGCAAGGGCTTGTTTATTATACTGTGGATAAGTTGTGCAAACTCCAAAAAACCATTATGAAATATAGGGTTTCTGCCGGACGTTATCCACCAAGGCGACGCTGTTTTTGGGGTCGCTTCCACCGGAACTTATTTTGGATCCCTGTTGGGGTAATATAGAAATCACCCATGGGAACAATGTAGGTTGCATGACCTTTGATAAATTTCAAGAATTTATAGACGAGCAAGACGTACCGCTTCGTTACCTGGAGATGAGAGATGAATCCGAGCGCGAAACAATACTGGCCCGTACCATTAAGATGTCTGAAGAATTTGGAGAGTTTTGCGACGAGATATTGGCTTCCATGGGATGTCAGCGAAAAGGAAAGATGAAGGGACATAACAAAGAGGGCTTAACTGACGAGTTTGCTGACGTTGTAAACACAACCTTTCTTCTCGCTAAGGCTATGAATGTCGATATCCCGACTTCTCTCGACAGAAAGGTTAAAAAGGTACGAGAAAAACATAACAGAGAACCCCTTTCTTAAGAGGGCGATAAAGAAAAGCGGCCCCTTAGACAGGAACCACTGTGGCTGTTTCACTCGAATTGCTTAACCGGCGAAAGCTTTGTATACCGCGTTGACGGCATTTTTATAATCGGAGTTTGAAACCCCCAAAATGATACTTCTCTCGCTGGCTCCCTGGTCGATTGTTCGGACATTTACGCCAGCTTTGGCTAACGAACCGAATAACTCGGCCGCGACGCCTACAGTGCGGGCCATTGCGCGACCAACGACGCAAATCATAGCAAGTTCCCGTTCAACCACGACGCTTTCGGGAGAGCACACCTTTTTTATTTCCGTGACGACGAGGTCGGTTTTTCCATCGAGCTGTTCGTCGTCAATAATAATGCTTATGGTGTCTATTCCGCTTGGCATATGTTCGAAACTCACCCCGTGTTTTTCAAGAACACCGCAAAGTTTTCGGACGAAACCGACTTCTTGGTTCATCCGCGCTTTCGCCAAAGTGATTACCGTGAAGTTTTCACGTCCGGCTATGCCCACAACCGTCCCAGGTGTTTCCCTTTGGGCGAAACAGTCGGGGACAATCATAGTTCCGTCATTGCTCCAATTGTTCGTATTCCGAATGTTGATTGGAATACCGGCTTTTTGAACGGGGAAAATCGCTTCGTCGTGAAGAACGCAAGCTCCCATATAAGCGAGCTCGCGCAATTCGCTGTATGTTACCACCTTGATCGTTTTCGGGTTTTTCACGATCCTCGGATCGGCCATCAGGAAGCCATCAACGTCGGTCCAGTTCTCATATACATCAGCTCCCACCGCTTCCGCGACTATTGACCCGGTGATATCCGAACCGCCCCGCGTAAATGTTTTAATCGATCCATCGGGCATCGATCCGTAAAATCCAGGAATGACTGCATTTTCAAGACCGCGAAGTGAACCAATGCAGAGTTTGGTGGCGACCTCGTCGTACCGACCGGTTTCATCAAACCGGACAACGTCTTTGGCATCAACAAACTGATAGCGCAGAGCCTCGGCAATAATAAGCCCGTTTAAGTATTCGCCGCGGCTTGCGATGTAATCGACCGTCGCGCCACTAGAGATATTTTCCCAAATCTCTTCTAGTATTGAGTCCAGATCAAGTTTAATTCCCAAACCGACGGCTATTAAAAAAAATCTGTTACTGATGGCGCCAAATATTTTTTCCGCTAAAGCGGCATCACCCCTGTTTTTGTGTAACGAATATAACAGATCGGTGATTTTTTTATCCCCCGCGCTTCTCTTGCCAGGGGCTGATACCACTACATACCGTCTGGCGGGATCCGCCATGACAACATCAATAGCTTTGGCGGTCTGAGCGGTGCTCGAAAGAGATGTTCCTCCAAATTTTGCAACTTTAAGCATGGTGTTCCTCCGGAGTCAAAGAGCCTTCGTTTACTTCGTTTACCTGATTTTCATACTACAGACTGACAAGATATTTGCAACTAACGCGCAAAAACAAAAATCGCCCGCCAAGTCGTGATGACTGGCAAGCGATGATTTATGACATTGGTTTGGCGGTTTCTTGTTCGATTTCCAAGAGATACCAGCGGAGTTCTTCGAGCAGTTGCCCCTCGATTACGCCGAAGTCAGAGACAAAAAGGGGCTCCCTCCAATTCACCATTGACTGGCCTGTGGTGGCGTCCAGGGTGAGACGACGGCAAATTTCGTCGCCGTTCATAAGGAACAAATTGATTTGGGGCAGGCCGTAGGTTTCTTCGTACGCCCACACCACCTGTAGGCCCCAATCTCCTACTTCTTTGGAAACTCGGTTGGTGATGCAAGCCGCGACAATATTTTGCACCGCCTCGTCCCGTTTTTTTACCCTGCCGGTAAGCAGGGCATGTAGTGGACTATCACTTACCGAACGCACGCATTCGATGTCATCGTGCAGAAACTCGGCGAACTCGTCGGCGTCAACCAACCGCGGATATATCGTCACCTTTTTGTTTGAATCGTGCCCCCAGTCATCAGAGGCGACGACAGCGCACAGAAACATCTCGTCCCTTTTATCCAAAGATATTTTTCCGTCACGGGACATTTGGAGAAGGCGAAGAATTCCCACCGAGTTATTTTTCCCCGTGAACGTGACGAGCAGTGGCGCGCGTGGATTGAGCGCTCTGACAACAGCGGACAGCTTTTCTTGCAACATGGGAAACCCCCGTTTTCGTTTTTGAGAAAGAAAGCATGAAAACCTACTGCCCAAAAGTATATCACGAAATAGGTTTTTGTCAACTTTTTCCGGCGCGGGAAGCCGCAAAAACAGGACCCGCCATAAATTTGATGGATTGCACCCACTTAAAATTTAAGGTGGGCGAGACAAGTAATACCGCAGGCGATGGCGTCCATCTCGTCGTCGGAGGAAATTTTTTTGGGGATGACAATAAGTTTGCCGACCATGCTGTTGACCTGTTCTTTGGTTGCTTTGCCGTAACCAGTGACGGCGATTTTTATCTGAAGCGGAGTGTATTCGTAGACCGGAAGTCCGGTTCGCGCGGCTTCATAGACAATAACTCCGCGCGCCTCCGATACCCGCATGGCGGTTTTTTGGTTAGTGGTAAAAAAAAGCGTTTCAACCGCCAGGGCCTCCGGCTTGAATTTTTTTATAATTTCGCGGAGGCGGTTTCCCAAAAGGGAGAGACGCTCCGGAAAAGGTAGCGAGGACTTGGTTTTGAAACACTCCGAATGAATTAAAACTTCCTTCCGCATTTTTTTGTCGCCTGCCTGCCGCGACGATATTGACGGCGCAGGCAGGCGCTCAAGGACGGCAATGCCTAAGCGCTCAAATCCGGGGTCGATGGCGAGGACGCGCATAATTTACAAGTCACAAGCGACAATTAACAAGTAATAAAAATTCATATTGCTTTGAGTGCCGATTTTATTATTCATTGTAAATTGTCCATTATTAATTGCCGTTTGTAAAAACGGACTGCACGTCGTCTCTTTCCTCAAGCTCCTCAATCAACGCGGACAGACTAATCCCGTCTTCTTCGGAGAGGGGTATGGTCGTCTGCGGAATCCATTCGCCGTTTTCTTTTTTGAAAGCCCAGGAGGCCGCTCCTTGAGCGGCAAAAGTCGCGCCATATTCTAAAAGCAAATGTTTTATTTCAGACGCGCTCCGGTTTTTGCTGTCGGTCAGACCCTCAATAATTATCGCGCATCCACCCGGGCCGTAGGCTTCATAGGTAACCTCAAAGAGCTCACCCATGTCTGGACTCGCGCCTTTTTTGACCGCGCGATCTATCGTGTCTTTGGGCATATTTTCTTTTTTGGCTTTTTCAATGACCGCGCGGAGAGACGGAGAATTAACATCGCCCCGGGCGCGTTTTGATTCCTGAGATATGAGGCTTGCGAGTTTGCTGAATACCTTGCTCCGCTTGGCGTCTTCGCTTCCCTTTTGTCTCTTTATTTGCGCCCATTTTGAGTGTCCGGACATCCCATTAGAAAATTAAACTTATTAAATAAATTTATTATTATGATCACATACCTTCGTTTCTAACTTACTACCTTGCTCGGCATTTATTGATTTTCTAACGGGACAAGTGTTTGATTTTTAAGGAGTGAAGCGACTATAAAAATCATCACCCCGTATAACTTTTGTCATCATTATACACAGAACACGCGTGGCCGAATAGGCCAACCCCTATTGGGCGAAGCATGTTGCTCCGGAAAACACTTCTGGTTTTAAAAACAGAACAAGTTTGTATTTTGATTCAAAAGTTATACCTGGGTAAAGGCGATATTGGTGGTATTGGTTGACAAATAGTACAAAGTTGTTCTATTGTTGTGGTGGACAGATATTTCCGAGGAGGAACACCATGTTCATCGAGATTGACAACTGGATGTTTAGCCACGTGTTTGGAAAATCGGCGCATTGGTTCCAGATGCTGACCGGCAGAACGAATTTCTGGCTGGCCAAATGGTTTTGCATTACCGGCTACAGCTCATTGTCTGCAGCATGGATGTTTACCGGTGAAGTATTCCCCATAGGGTTTCTATGCACGAATATTTTGTGGGGGATTATGATAGCATCCGTACTTGTTTACCAGATAGAGAAATTTGAGGCCAGGTGCAACAGATCTCCGGGTTTTATCAACGAAGCCCGCTATCTGCGCTGCAGTCCAAGAGTTCTGTTTCTGTGTTTGACTCCGGCAATGTTTCCCTTATTGCTGCTTTTGTTCCTTCTTTTTGGGGGAGTCACAGCATGCTTCCTGATAGTAGTTTATGCCGTCGGGGCTGTGTCTACTGAGTACTTTTTGGCCTGCACTCCGCTTCCGCCTGGGACAAGTAAACTACGTCAGCTGTTAAACAGGACTCTATGGAAACTAAACGAATGGCTTGTGCCGCCACCCGAACTGAAACCCAACCCGTGAATATTTGTCTTTCAACCCCGCCGTCTGCGGGGCTTTTTTTACAAGAGTTTTTCTTGCCTATCTAGAGGCGATTCTAGCCCCAAATGTTCATACGCCTTCGGCGTGGCCAGTCGGCCGCGGGGAGTGCGCTCCAGAAGACCGAGTTGTATCAAATACGGTTCGATGACTTCTTCAATAGTCGCTTCTTCTTCCGAAGTGGCGGCCGCGATGGTGCCCAAGCCCACCGGCCCGCCGCGGAATTTTTCCACAATTACCGAAAGGATTCTTCTGTCGGAAGCCGATAAACCAATTTCATCTATCCCCAAAAGTTTGAGAGCTTGAGAGACGGCATCTTTGGAGAGCCCCTTGTCGTTCACCTGAGCATAGTCGCGGCAACGTTTGAGAAGATAATTGGCCGTGCGCGGAGTAAAGCGGGAACGCTTGGCGATTTCACCTATAGCTTCAGGACTAATATCGGCGCCCAAAATTTTTGCCGAGCGGCGGATTATTTTTCCAACTTCGTCTTCGCTGTAGAATTCAAGCCGGAAGGTTCCGCCGGAAAATCGCGAGCGAAGCGGAGAAGACAAAAGAGCTATGCGGGTTGTGGCGGCAATAAGGGTAAACGGAGGCAAGTCAAGCTGTATCGTCCGCGCCGAAGGGCCTTTGCCTAGGATGATATCAAGCGAACCCGACTCCATGGCCGGGTAAAGTATTTCTTCAACCAGTTTATTCAGGCGGTGAACTTCGTCTATAAAAAGAATATCGCCGGGAGAAAGGTTTGTAAGGATTGAAGCGAGGTCCCCGACTTTTTCAATAGCCGGACCGGAAGTGATTTTAATCTGCGCGCCTGTTTCGTGAGCGATAAGATGAGCGAGGGTGGTTTTGCCGAGTCCCGGCGGGCCGTAAAAAAGAATGTGCTCCGGCGGATGATTTCTTTGTTTAGCGGCGGTAAGAAGAATATGCAGATTTTCTTTGATAATTTGCTGTCCGATATATTCGTCCCATTTGTTAGGGCGAAGCGTTTGGTCCAGAAAAGAATCCGGCTTTTTGAGCTCGTTTATTTCCTCATCTTTGTTTTTGTCGGACGGCATCGGCTTCTTGATGTGATTTTTAATTTAAAACTCGCTTAAACGGGCAGAAATTAGCGTCTTGACACGGATCAGTTTTTGTGCTAGCTTCATAGCAGACTTAATTACAAGTATAACACCTCTTCAGTCGTGGTGTTGGGCGCATAAATCTCTAAGCAACCGGGCTTCGGTCTACCGGGGGCGTTTTCTGGGACATTCTGGTTACCTTCGGGTTCCTACTGGGGTTATCCTGCGGGCCGCTCCTTACTTTTAGCATTTTTGCTGAAAAGGTTACTTAGAGATTTATGCGCTTTTGGTATAACTAAACCGTTCATTCTCATTTTTTGGGAAGTAATAATTTATGGCAAAGGTAATTGCAACCGCCACTCTGACCGATAGACAAACAGCCGAGTTTTTTGGGGTCTTTTTTAAACTCAACCACAGAAGCAGGGTAGTGTCAGAAGACAAGGGCAATAACGAGCACGTTATTTTGTTAGAGGCCGAAGGGATTTGGGCGAATGTCCTTTCGTCTTTCTTCACCGACGGTCCCCTGAAGAGATGGAGCGAGAAGTTTGAAATCACAAAAACTTAAATCTCGACAGGTTACATCACCACAATGCCCCGCCGCTCTCTGGAGCGGCATTTTTTGTACATATACATTATCTTCGTGCTATAGCACGAAGATAATGTATATAAGATTTATTACAAAAAAGATATTTTTGTGTTTACTATCCACTACTCACTACAACCTACCCGCTACCACCTACTCTTCCAGCTCTACCACCCTTCCCAATTCATCAAGAGAAGTGATTCCTTTCAGGACTTTTACCACGCCGTCTTCCGCCAGATCCAATATGCCCTGCCCCTCGGCGGCTTTTTTTATTTCCCGCTCGCTCGGGTTTTCGGCGATAATTTTTTCAATATTCTGGTCGGTCAAAATTCCTTCGTGTATTCCGATGCGTCCCTTGTATCCGGTGTTGTTGCACTTAGTACACCCCGCCGCTCGCCAGATTTTTGCGCCGTTCGAATTGTTGCCTATTTCTTCCAAAGCGTATAATTTGTTTTCTTTCTTGATGCGGTCAAGAATTGCCGTGATTGTGAGCGATTCCTCTTTGTTTGGAACATCTTCTTTTTTGCAGGCCTCGCAGAGTTTTCTTACCAGACGCTGAGCCAGAGCGATGTTTAAAGCCGAGCTTATGATTTTCGGGTTGACTCCCAAATCTATCAAGCGGGGAATGGTGCCGGCGGCGTTGTTGGTGTGAAGGGTTGAAAAGACGAGGTGTCCCGTTAGGGCCGCGTTTATGGCGGTCTTGGCGGTTTCGGCGTCGCGGATTTCTCCAACCATGACGATATCCGGGTCCTGGCGCAAAACAGAACGGAGCCCGCCCGCGAAAGTGTATCCTTTCTCTTCCTCCACTTGCGTCTGGGTAATGCCGGGTAAATGATATTCTATCGGGTCTTCAATGGTTATTATCTTTTCGCCAGGGTCGTATATTTTTTTCAAAATAGCGTAGAGGGTTGTGGTCTTTCCGCTTCCGGTCGGTCCGGTGGTTAGGATTATTCCGTTTGGTTTTCTTATTTCGCGCTCTATTATTTTGAACAATCTACCCTCAATCCCGAGATTTTCAAAAGGGACGGAGATGGTTTTTGGGTTTAGGATACGAAGCACAATCGACTCTCCGTAAGCTCCGGGCAAAATGGAAGTTCGTATCTCTATTTCCGCGCCGGATATTTTGATGCTGAAGCGCCCGTCTTGAGGGGAATCTTTTATATTTAATTTAAGTCCGGAAATAAGTTTGGTGCGCGAGTTGAGCAGGCGATATGTGTCAAAATCAATCGACATCAGGGTTTCGAGCACGCCATCCAGACGAAAACGCACTTGACCGCGTCCGCCTCCGGCTCAATGTGAACATCCGACGCGTCAATGGCAATGGCCCCGGCTAAAATAATTTCAAACATGGCCGAGATTTTGTGGCCTTTGTTTTCGCGGGCGATGGTTTCGACTGTTTCTCTGATATCGCGCAGGGTTTTTATTTTTACGGCGACCTCGTTTAAAAATTCCGTTGAGATATCCATAATGCCGGCCCTTGTGGCAAAAGACCGAGAAATTTCTTTGTAACGCCCGAAGGCTCTGGCGAGGCTGGCATTCGAGACCATATAGAGGAAAGGAATATATCCTTGTGATTCAAGTTCGCCTAAGGATATCTTCACTTCTTTTTTCTCCGGCGAGAGAACTGCCACCAAGAGTTTTTTGCCCACCACTTGAAACGCGGCCATGCCGACTTCGCGGGCTTTCGCTTCGGGTATCAAGCGGAGGGCGTCTCCTTCTATGGATATGCCGGTCAGGTCTATGTAGGGGACGCCGTATTTTTCGGAAAGCATTTTTACCAAATCCTCCTCTTCTCTTTTGAGAAGCTCCGTCATCCGCTCGTCGCGCTTTGTTTCGTCAAAATCAATCATCTTATTTTCTTTAGTATACCGCAAAGGTCCAAAGAATATGACGAATTTAATGTATTGACAAATTACATGAAATATGATAGAAATATAACTAGGAATAACAGCTTGTCCGCACTTCAATTTCTAGAGGAGAACAGAAATGTTTCGAAATATCGTTTTGATTTTGGCCGCGGCGTTTGCCGTGGCCGGATGCGCCGCGGGGCAAAGACTCGGAATCGTCCCGACCCACAAAGTGGTGGAGTTGGACGAGATCACTAAAATGACCGAAACCCGAACGGTTGATGGTCGGACCGAAACTAGAGAAACCTTGAATAAGGTTTCGGTCAGGAAGGACGTTCCCTACGAATGCGATGTCGTTACGGTTGATGAGGCCTTTCGGCTCGTCGAAACCCGCGTGGTTGACGGCCGGACCGAAACGCGGGCGGTGATGGAAAAAATCCCCGTTCGCAAACTCTCCGCCATTTCCTGCCCTGGCGCTTTTGCCGGCAGGAAAGTTGGAGCTGGCACTAACGTCGGCGCCGGCAATCAAGGTTACTACGGCGGAGCTCTCGGTTCTCCGATTGTTCCCCGAGGAGCCATCGCGGATTCTCTCCCGGCAGAGTTTCATAAATATCTTCCCCCCGCCAGTTTCTGACGGGGAGGGAACCAAAGGTCGGCCAGATTTTTCTGGCCGATTTTCATTCCCCAAGGGGAGTCCTTGGAAAAAACGAGCCTTGTTTTACAACGGTTTACGAGGTTGCTTTCTCTGGGGGGCTAGGGCTTACCTATAGGCGAAATTTCGATTGACAAAAAGGCAAGGATATTATAGAATGCCAAAAGTTAAGAGTATCCCCAATCAATTTTTTGAGAAGGAGGAACCATGAAGTTCCTTACAATTGTTTTTTTGTTCGCGTTCGCAGGTGGCGTTTTGGCGGCAACCTCGCCCGCCCTTACTCCGGTTGTTTCAAAACCGGTGACCAAGGAAAAAGCAATTGAATTGACGACAAGCGGAGGGACGGAATTGCGGGTTCCGAAAGAGGAGCTCGTGAAAGGGCTCAAGTTTGTGCTCGCCAAGCATGGAGGTCACGACACCGGCGCCGACAACCCGTTGACCGACGAGGAGTTTGTCCAGGCGATGAAGGAGTCGTCTGTCGTTTCCTGTAATTTTGCGAGGGGCGAGGTGCTCATGTACGGATTTCGCCGGAACGATCCGACGAGGATGGACGGGTTTCTTCGGGATTCACGTCCGGGGGAAATGTGTTTGTCGTACAAAGGGGCGCGATTTATTTCGCTCTCCTGTATGAATCCGCTTCTGGACAATAAGCCGGTCCAGATTAAAAGAGGAGAAGAAAAGAAAGAAGA
>ERZ1292629.1649-Hain-H43-01um-R1-1649-length-20985-cov-11_pt1 | contig 20985 bp, 26 predicted proteins | sample MGYA00564399_ERZ1292629 | MGnify/ENA primary metagenome ERZ1292629 (study PRJEB36523, sample SAMEA6512636) | groundwater metagenome | collected 2019-01-08 | study: AquaDiva: Metagenomics assemblies of 32 groundwater samples | reverse complement strand
TTGTATATTTAAACTTGTTTATTGACTAGAATTTCTTATTTGGGATGTAGCCGGATTTACTTGGATTAGCTTAATCGTTCTTACTCTTCTTGCATTTGTAGGAGGATATATCTCAGGATATATCCTTGCAGCAGTTTACAATTGGGCAGGAAAGAAGTAATTAAAATTTTTATTTTCTTTCTATTTTACTTTTTCTATTCTCTTTACGTTTTTTCATATCCTCTATTTCTCGTCCCCAGTACTCTATTAAATATGGATTAGATCCTACATAATTATCTATCTTTTCTTGATGTAATTTTATTTGCTCCTCCAAACTTTCAATTCCTTTTTCTAACCTTTTCTTTCTATTCATATTTTTTAACCTCTTCTAACATCTTTCTTGTATACTCATAAATTTTAATCGCTTGAGCCACACTTGCTTTCTTAGGCAAGTTTTTATCATTTTTAGTTGCTCTATACTGATAGTATATAACTTCATTACCGGTAATCTTTTTTATAATTTCACGTAATTCCCTATTATAAAAAATCTTATTCTTCTTACAAGCACGAATTATAAGCAGTCCCCTAAGTCTTAAAACCAATGAATACGCAACACTATCATCGCATTCCGTTTCTTCTGCTTCTTTATCCATATCCAAAAAAGTTTTATCAATATTCAAAGCACTTTCAGTTGTTTCCGCAATCCATTTTATATTTTTTTTATTTATACTTTTTAAAGTAAAATTTCGTACTAACGTTTCATTCAATAAAACTTTCCCTTCTCGTAACATAGGCAATAAAGGCATAGCATTACTTTCAAGATATTCATTCAACTTATTTTCAGGAATTATAATTATTGTAAATTTTCCATTTTCTAACTTTTTATTTAGATTTTCACTAATTGCAATCACTTCCACATCGCTCTCACTATCTTGTTCTCCTCGAGCATAACTTCCTGCAAGAATAATCGCCTTAATCTCTGGGAGATATTCAGAGAGCATATTAAATATTTCAGTTCGTATCTTCTCCATATTCAAACTTTCTTCTAATAGGATTATCTTCGCTTTTCCATTTAGCCATTCTCTTGGTACTAAAACTCCAGCAGTATTTCCTACTTTGACTACTTGCTTTATTAATTCTTGTTTCATGGTATACCTTAGGTATACCTTTATTTAAATCTTTCGTTTAGCAAAACTTATTAAATTCATAAACTTTGTTTAAATTGAGAAAGAGGATAAAAATGTCAAATAAATCAAAAGGGAGTAATGCAGAACGCGAGTTAGTAAGAATATTTACCGAGCATGGCTGGAGAGCACTAAGAGTTGCAGGTTCTGGAGTTAACGATGATTCTCCCTGTGACATAATCGCAGCAAAAATGGGAAAACGAGGATACACAATAGAAGCCAAATCCAGTAAAAAAGACAGAATCTACATCACAAAACAACAAATTGAAGATTTTGTTCTCTACTCTCACATGATTGGGCTTCAAGCAGTAATTGCTGTAAGATTCAATTATGAAGGTTGGATATTTATCAATCCAAGTCAACTAGAAGACACGGGAAAAAATTGGGTAGTAAGTAAAACCCTCGCCAAAACCCAAGGAAAAAAGTTCAGTCAATTCTTTGAAGACAATCCAGAATCTTTTTCTTAATATTTTCTGTAAACACTTTTAAGTAGTTACAACTAGAAACATTTAAATACACAATTATTTAATAAAAAACATGCCAAGTAAAATTCAAAAATTCCATACTAAAGAAACTAGTGAATCTGAAGGTATATTTGAGATTACTCACAGAGTTACGACTGCCCCAAGTTATATGCACGAAAGATTAACTACAATTGTCGAAGGCACGATAACTAATGTAACAAATGGAAGAACACGTTATTTTTCTACAGGTAAATTTCTTTCAATTGAGGCGTCAGTTCCATTACAAACTTCTTTATTAACTGTCAAAAATGAACGAGGAACAGGCCAGTTTGAATTCCCTAATGAATCTCTTCCTGTTTTTGAACCAGTACTTTTAGGCACTAAAGTAAGATATACACATAGTATGTTTCATGGCCCAGCCCCAAACGGGAATACTCAGAGTTCAATTACCGAGACTTTAGAATTCTTAGAAGGTCCTTTAACAGGAAGAAAGCTCGAAGGAAAAATCGGCTATTCTTGATAACTTATTTTACTCTAAATTTACACATTTCTCGTTGTGCGAGTCAATTCTTTGAAGACAATCCAGAATCTTTTTCTTAATATTTCTTTCTAATTTTCTTAAGAAAGGTATTTACTGCAGAATAAAATTGTTTATTTTCTTTAATGTCTTCTTGAAAACTTCTTTTTTCTTGGTTTTCTATTTCTAAACTTTTTTTAGGAGAAAATATCTTTTCATAATTTACTTCTATTTTACAATCTTCTTTTCCATTCCACGAATTATATTCTGGAAGTAAACAATCATTTGAACAATCTAATTTAATCCACTTATTCTTAATTCTTATTTCCAAATATAAATGAAAATCATTATCTTTATGAGGAATTTCCAATATCTCTTTAGGAAATCTTTGTTTAGACCATTTAAATGAGCAAACCCTATACCTAACATTATATCCTTCTTTAGTTAGTAATGCATACAATCTTCTACTTTTCCCCCAACATCTATTATCTTTATCCAAATAATTTTCTGGAATTTCTAAGGGCTCATCTCTTATTTTTTCAAAAATGCTTATTAATGCTTTGTCCATATATTACAATAAACTACTATTCGTAGTAGTCGCTCCAGTCATACTTCCAATACCCTTTGGACTTACCACAACTGAACAAGAGTTAGGCGCAGGCATATTTCCATATTCATCTACGCATTTAACATAATATGTGCTTCCAGGCTCCCAAGGAGCATATGATTCATCTGCAGAATTAGCATTCGCATAACTCATCTTCAATCCCTCATTAAGTACATAATTGCAACTTTGTTTAGAATAATAACACTGTGCATCTTCGTCAGTTACAACTTTCAATGCCTGATCCTTATACACTCTAGTTACTCTAGGAGCAAACGTATCTGAGAACACTGTAAATGAAGTATCTTTAGTTGCAACATTTCCTCCAGCATCGATACATTTTATATTATAAGTATAATTTCCAGAAACTAAATCCAATGGCTGTTTATGCATATAGTTTTCAGTCTCACTCATCTCTATAAAATCTTGAGTTAGAGAATTATTATAATAACAAGTTGCCTTTCCTTCCTCTGCTCCGTCATCAGTTATAACTTCAATGTCTACCGTAACAACATTTGTGCTTCCAGTAATAGTTTCATTTGGTTTTACTTCAAGTATATTTAATGGCTGACTTCCTAATAATATTAATTCTTTACCTTGAGTCATCATATTTCCAGCTTCATCCTTACATCTGAAATAAAACTTATTCTCTACATTATTCTTTATCCCAGTTAAGCTTCCAGTGCAAGGATAATTCATATTTCCATTTATATCTGTAGGATCCATAGAACAGCTCATAGTATTTTCCATATCATCATAGGGCTTATCACTTCTACTCCATTTACATTGTGCAGGCTCATTAGTTTCAGCGCCTATTGTGAAATTATCAATATTATATCTAACTGGTTTTCCAGATTCTACTGTGAAAGATTCAATCAATGGAGCAGTGGTATCTGCTGCCTTATCAACACAAAATTCAATTGCATAAGCATCATCATTAGTATTTCCATTTGCATCTTGACATCTCAAATATAATGTCATCGTCCCATCATTCTTAAACAAGGGACTTGCAACTGCAGAATTATTTGGTGAAGGCAACTTCATATTTTGAGTATGATTATACAAGAAATAATTTGACTCTCCAAAATAAAATTGTAACTGTGAATAATTCTTTATAGCATAATCTAATTTACATTGTGCAGGCTCATTAGTCAAAACACCAAAAGTTAATTTAGTAAATGCATCTAAACAACTTCCATCCTGTTTGTATATTGCAACTCCTCTTGCCGTTGGTCTTGTAGCATCTTTAGGCAAAGGAGTATATTTCAATCCATCAGACAATGGTTCATTCCAAGGAGTAATAGTCGGACTTGTAACATCTCCTCTCGCAATCCAGACACATCTTTCTTCAATAGTTCCCTTATTTACTAAATCACACGCCTGTCCAAGTGATTTACATCTATATTCCGAACAAGGTGTTTCAGGATTATCATTACACTTTGTACACTCCGCGCCCCCCAATTTAGGCGCCCAAGGTAAACATGTGAATGTAACAGTTTGTGTCTTTTCCTTCGAATATAAAAATAAGAATGCAACAACAGTTACAGCTACAAATGTAATTCCAAATACCGTATTTGCACTTAAAGTTCCCATTGATCCCAAAGATAATCCTCCCTCAGGTACAAATATCTTAGCAAGAACTGCAGCTCCTCCTCCAATAAATGCAGCAGTTTGCAATGCTCCAACATTCTTTTTATCAAGTCCTAACATTGGCCCAATATATTGTACAAGTAATGAAACTAATCCAGCCCAAAATAATCCTTGAATCAATGAACCTACCACAAGTCCACTTGTCCCAGTAAGTCCTAATTTTGCCCCTCCACTTGCAACATCTCCAACGATACTTCCAAGAGTCGCAGGTTTAGCTGCAGGCGCAGCCCCCCCAAATATCCCTTCTTGTACGGCTAATTCTAACTCTGTTGCTGGAGCAGTAATTGATAATGACGAAGCAGGAGTACTTGCAATTGCAGGCGCAGCCCACGCTTCCACAGCACTAACCATTCCCATTTGCAAACTCAAAAAATAAGAAACAGAAACTGTCATCAACACCAACATAAATATTTGTGACAAACTAATAAATCTCAACCTTCGTTTTTTACTCTCTTTTTGCATGATTTATAGAGATAAATATTGTTTATAAATATAATTGAAATTGTAAATTTTAGCATAGAAATTATAAACGAGCTAATTACGCCTAAAAAATTATTATCTAATGTTCGATTTAAAGATGTTTTATATGCCGATAATATTTCATTGAATTAGGAACTTAGATTATAACATTTATCTCGAAGATTGCCAAAGAGGTTTCAATTCATCATACGCCGCTTGAGTTCTTGCATTTCCACCAAACGTAAAAGTATAATCTCTATCTGCAGTTTTAGCAGCAAATACTTTTGAATTAAAAAAATGTTTTTGTAATTCAATATCATACATCGCATGAAAAGGTAAAACTACCCAATTATCTCCTCTAGTATTACTAAATCTAAATGCATTATCATAAACTGCAAATCTTCCTCTCTCGCAAGCCCAAGACTTTGCATTTTCCCAAGTAGTATTATCATAAACTTTTAACAACCTTCCCGTCGGGGCAGGTGCTCTTTGTACCGCAACAGGTTGTTTAGGCCCAGTCCCAAGAAGTTCCCTAGAAACTCCTCCTAAAATTCCAGTAGGATCAACTATAGTTGCAGCCAATCCAGAATCCGTTCGCATATCATAAGACGCACATCCTCCTAAAATTCCGCACATTCCTACTATAGCAATTGATTTTTTAATATTCATATTTATCTCCTCTGAACATCAGCAGGAAGTTTATTTATAGGTAAAACATATCTAATATCTCCTCTATCTTTTTTCAATTGCTCTTCAACTCCTTTTCTCGACCTTTTCATAAAAACAAATCCATAATTTTCTCGAGGGGTTTGAATATGCACTTGACTAGTTATCCAAACACTATATATGCCAGTTATTTCCTCAAAAGGCATAACTGCAAAAGCACCACTATGTCCCTTAAATCTAAATTCATTTGTATAAACTAAAAAATCTCCCATAAAATTTATAGGTGGTTGAGTAAATCCATCTCCATCCTTATACCACCAAAGAACATTACCATAAACTGCAGTAGGTTTACTTCCTTCAGGTAATTCTTGAAAGACAGGAGCAGTTTCATATCTTTTAGTTCCCAGTACTGGTTGAACAATACTTCCAGCAATATTTAACGGATGTTCTGGCCCTGGACCAAAGCATCCACCGCCGAGCAATCCAATTCCGCAAATTGCACTAAGACAAAAATGTTTAATAGCCTGTCTATTATCCATACAAATCAATTATTTCATGGTTTATATATTTTATCGTCAATAAAATTACTACCTTACAGTGCATTAATTATGTCTTTTTTAGAAAGAATAGTCTTAAATTATTTAATCTCTTTTTAGTATATTAACTTTTAATAAGTAATAATCTAAATATCTATAGAGCGCTTTGAATAACCCAGTTAGTTCATATTTTTAAAAGAGTTTTCAAAGCGATTCTTAGAGGATTTTACGGTTTTTCCAAATCCTCTATAAGTTTTAAATGTCGCAAACGTTATACTCACTGCTTTTAACTATAATCTCATCTTTAACTTTAACATGATTTTTTGGTTATGAATATTTTTTTGAACTAAAACCTATGTTGCTGAAGAAGATAATTACATTAATCCAATCGGAGGGCATTATTAATTAAGGAACAAATCCAGTTCTAATAACATCATATGCTTCATCATATCCCGAAGTTCCCTTCCAATTAACATTATATCCACAATCTCCCAATGCAGTGCAAACTTCAATTCTACTTTGTATCCACGCACCCTTATTTTCGCATTCACATCCACTTACACATTTTGCACTATCTCCAAATATTCCTTTTTCATATGTAATTGTACAAGCACCATTTCCTAATGCACACATTCCTTTTGCCTCTTCAGAATTCCAGAATTGTTTCCCAGGAGGATTCTTAGGCAAACAAACATTAAATGTTGCATATGTTTTCCACAAGCAATCTCTCTTATCAGTATTAGTACAATCTCCACTCTTATTCTGAGCAAAACAATCCTGCCATCTATTTACTCTGCACGCCGCTTGAGAAAACTTATATCCTCCAGTTCCAGTTATAGAATCCTGAATACATTCTTCCTGTCTAAAATCTGCACAAGGTTCAACAGTTTCTTCTCCATTTTGACAAGTATGTTTAAAGTATCTACTTCCAACAGAATTCATTGCAACATCTTTCTTTCCAGAGTCAGTATATTCGCACCAAGATTCTCCATGTTTCTTTCCAATATCAACGCAATTCAAATTCTTACAAATATTATCTCCATAATTAGCTTTATTTCCAGTTGTAGCAGGCCTACAAATACTTCCAGCTAAATAATTACAATTTCCACAACTCTTAGAACTAGCACTTCCATCTACTGCTCCTGAACCACACAATTGAGTTTCATCAGCAATATAATTCGTCCAATAATTCAAATCATCTTTCTTATTTGAATCATAAACATTCGCAGGATTTCCACAAGTATCAACAAAATAAACATCTTCTTTTCCGTCTTGACAAATAGTCTTAGTAGTCTTCTCGCAAACAGTATTCAATTCAGAAGCAGTGCATAACTTATCTTTGAAGAATGTTCCCTTAATCATTTTAGAACAATCTTCTCTTGTTGTAAATTTACAACTATTTTCAAACTCAGATTCATATACGCAAGCTCCCTTATCCTGATTTAATGTTTCTAAAATACAAGCAGTCTCACTAGTTATTGATTTTTTATAATTAGTTTCAAGTCCTAGAAATGAAGATAATCTTTTACATCTTACTAATGAAACAAAGGCGGCCTGGTCTCCAAGCAAACAACATCCTAATTCACAGGCAGGCGTTCTGGTTGCACTCCAGCTAGAATTCTGAGAGTTACAAACAATTTTAGGAGTATTCTCCATGCAATTTCCTTCCTTATTACTATAACATATTCCTGGTTTACAAAAACTAGTTGAACCACATGCAGTAGGTGCTTTTGTTGCTCCAGCAGCACATTGCGACTCTGGAACCTGTTGACAATATAAATTACTAGTTGTCTTCTCACAGCAAACTGTTGGTTCTACAGCACTAACTCCAAAACTTAAAACAACCAATAATAATCCAATCAAAATAAATTCTTTTCTCATTCTCCACCATATCCTGGAGGCCATGGCAAACTCCTAGATGCGAATGTAAAACTCTCTTCAGTTATAACATTTTCTATATTATATATAACACTTCCATCGCTCAATTGATTCTTCTTTATTCTTACATTAGGATAATAATTCAGATAAGCAGTAGTTTCAGCATCTCCCAATTTAGATTCAAATTCCACTATACTTGTAGCAATATATAATATCTCATACATATTGCTCATAAAACTCAAATCAAACGTCTTTATCGTTCTAGAAGTATCCTTTGTTAATGTCATTGGAGAATCAATTCTAATATCTACATAATTTGGAACAATCTCCGCAGAAACTTTACTTTCTCCAGAAGAAACACTCCATCCTTTACTTTCATATTCAGCAATCAAATTAGTCATACAATTTTGAACACTATTTTTTATTTCACTAGTAATCACATCATCAAAATGGTCTTTTATCAAAGGTTGTTGAACAGTACACGTTTTATAATATTCAGAAGTATAACAAAGATATTTTATTTTTTGCCCATTATACTCCAAAAATCCTTGAGGAACAATATCTCCTCCATTAGCAGATAATTGTGTAATCAATTTAGTTAAACTTGGTTCTAGACATTTTTCAAGATAAACTTTAGGATTTTGAATCGCATCAATTCCACCAACGCCTTTAATCTGAGGATACATAAAGAACAAAGCAATTATGGCAATTAACGCCAATGCCAAAATAATAAATATAGTCACCTGCCCCCTTTTAGTATTCATATTTTTCATAGTATCGTTTCGTTTATAATCCTTACGCTCCTCCAATTCTCGAAGGTTTTACCACAACACTGCACAAACTTCCAGGATTCCAGTTATATCTATCTTTACATTTAATGTAATAAGTATTTCCCATTTCATATGGGAATGAATGAACTCTACTATCTGTCCCAGGAATTACCGTTCCATTGGTAATCTCATAATCACAATTACTTGTAGAATAAACGCATCTTGCATCTTCATCAGTAATTAAATTAACACTACTTCCTGAAGAATAAACTCTCACCACTCTTGGAGCATCCGAATCTAACAAAACTTTAAAGTTCACATCCATCTTAGCAATATTTCCTGCAACATCTTCACATTCTACAGGTATGTTAATATCTCCAGAATATACCTGACTAAAGTCTTGCAAGTGCAAGGCACTTCCAGTTTCTTCAAATGGAATTCTACTTGAATTTTCAAAAAAGTAATAACACAAAGCATTGCCCTCATCAACTCCATTCAATGTAGTAACTCGCATACGAATAGTCGTAGGTTCAACCCCTGCTTCAATATTCTCTCCATTAGGATATGCGCTCTCTATTATCAAAGGATTAACCGTTTCTCTCAAATAAAATCTACTACTCTCATGATTATCATTTCTCATTTGAGTTAAATTAATTCCTCCAACCACAACATTACTTATAACTGATTCATTAATCGTAACATTAGTAACATTATCCATACTTCCACCATTCAATCTTATTATTTCATTATAATTAATTTCTTCAGAATCATATTTCAAAGTTTTATTTCCTCCTAAATTAAACTCCACAACACTACTATTTCCAATTTCAGGATGATCCTTACATCGCACATAGAAGCTATCATTTCCACTATTAGCTATCTTAAAAGTCGTAGTACATAATCCATTCGAATTAGCTAATTGAGAATTAGCTACACACGACATTTCATTATCCATAGTTTCATATTCTTTATCAGAATAATCCCATTTACATTCCGCATACTCATCAGTGTAGATAGAAACATTTTGTTCATTCTCTCCATATTTCAAATATTCTATTCCAGGAGATTTGTAAACAATTACTGGAGCACTCAAATCTACGCTCTTTTTTATACAAAAATCAATTGCATATTCCTCAATATTTGCATTTCCATTTTTATCTTGACATCTAACAAACATCGTCGCATTTCCAGAATCTGTCTTTTCGTCATATCCCAAATCTCCTAAAGTAGGAACAGTATAAATTATAGTATGATTCTTTCTAAATAGTCTACTCGTTCCTAAGTCATTTATCATATCTTCAAATTTATTTGTATGCTCAAGAGAATATCGACATTTTCCATGTTCATTCAATAGCAATCCAAAATTAACTTGAGTTCCAGGATTTAAACATCCAGCACTAGGACCAACTAATGAAAATCCATTTCCCTTAACAGAACTATAATTATGTCCTCTACTAATCAATTCAGTCCAAGGAGAAAGCACTGGTGCACTAATATCTCCCTTTGCCACATCAATACATTCCGGACTATCGCTATCTTCATTAATTATCTGGCACGTCTGTCCAAGAGAAGAACATGCATAAGCACTGCACGGGAATCCATCTCCTCCACATTTTCCGCAATCTCCCCCCCCATTCTTCGCCTGCCAAGGTTCACAGGTAAATGTAACTTTTGTTTCTCTCTTCTTTCCAATTCCTAAAATTTTAAAGATTATTATTATTATTACTACCACAACAATAATTACAATTCCAACAATACATCCAACCCCAGTAGCACAAGCAGCAAGTCCTGCTTTAATTCCACCTAATCCTCCAGACAATACAGTTGCACCTATAAGCGCTCCTCCCGCAGCTCCCAAAGCCATTAAAGTATAAGCCATCCAAGGTTCAAGTCCCGCTCCAACTCCCGTAAAACTCAAAAGCATAGATACAATTGACAACCCAATTCCCGCTCCAGAGAGTGCTCCTCCTAATGCAGATAACATTGGAGCTGCCGTAGGTCCAATAAATCCAGCAGGAGCTGCAGTAGATATAAATCCTAAACCTAAACCTACTCCATGTGTCGCAGCATAACTAGCAATAAATCCAACTCCTCCAATCGCAGTCGTTGTTAAAAACGAAGCCCCTTCAAATCTAGGATATTCTCCTCCTCCAAATGAAGCAGAAGGAATTCCCAATATCATTGAAGGGATTGAAGTTGCTTGAATAAATTTATCCTTGAAAAATTCTTCATAGGCATATCTCTGCACGGAGCTCAAATAACTAGAAGATAATCTTGGAGCATTTGAAATAGAATATCCCTCACTTAAATCTCCCAGATAATTTGCCTTTGCTCCACAATCTCCCAAACTAATACAGAAGTTATTCATTTCTTGAGTAAATTTAGAAGAAGTACATTCACATCCTCCAACGCATTTCCATCCACTCAATTTCTTTATTTCAGTCTTAGTGCAAGTTTGTGTTCCTACTCCACACACTGCCTCTGCTCCATCTCCTCTTCCCCCTTCTTCAAATAAAAATCCAGGAGCATATTTAGAAGTGCAAACATTAAACCTGAAATCTCCAACTGAAACCTGCTTAAGAAAACAATCGCTATTTTTCTCACAGGTTGCTTTTTTTCCAGGTTCAGAATTCATTTCTAAACACATTTGCCAAGTATTCAGTTTACATGCAGCAAATGACATTTTCTTTCCTCCACTTATATCTACCTTAGACTCAACACAAATTTCATTTCTATAATCTGCACAAGGTTCATTAATTATCTCGCCCCGAATGCACGTTTTTCTAAAATCTCTGCTCCCAACACTATCGGTACTTCTACTCGCTCTACCTCCCCCCATAGACTCATCAAGCCCAACGCTTCCCTGATACTCACACCAAGATTCTCCATTCAATCGTGCATTTCTATTTTTATCAACGCAATTCAAATCAATACATTTACTTGCAGTTCCTCCAATTCCTCCAGCATTTCCGCAAATACTTCCAGTAAAATAATTACAATTTCCACAGGTATTTGCATTAAGTAAAGGATTACTTGGATTTCCTATAGAACAGCTATCTGCTTTTTTCAAAACACTTCCATTATTCCAACTTCCTATTCCTGCACTCCAGATATTTTCTCTATTTCCACAACTATCAAACCAATACACCTCATCCTTACTGCTCAAACACCCAGTAGTTTTCATTCTTTCACAGGCAGTATTCAATGCAGCATTAGAACATAATTTATCTCTATAAAACACTCCTTTAATATTCGTTCTACAATCTTGTTGAGTCGTAAACTTACACCCTCTTTTACCTTCATCATTAACTGCTCCATAAACGCACGCTCCCTCTAAATTCAAATTTCTCTGACTATAACAGGCCAATTCAGTTTTCAAATCACTTCTAAAGTTTTTAGTTATTCCAAGCAAACTTGACTGATAGCTACATTCCTGCTCATTTATAAAAGAAAATTCTCCATTAATTTGACAACATCCTCTTTTACATTGAGCAATATTTCCAGAGGGATCCGAATACCACGCACTTCCTGTCCTTTCACAAATTAATTTAGGAGTTCTAATATTGCATTCCCCATTTGTTGGATTAAAGCATGTTCCTAATCTACACTCGCTCGCATTTATACTCGCAGTAGGAATACAAGTACTATTGCACTTAGATGCACATTCACTCGCAATATACTGTTGACATTTCGTTCCATCTTTAGCATCTACACAAGTCCATCCCCCATTTTGTAAATCGCTTACTTCCAAAGCAGAAACAAAATTCTTATTGCTGAATAGGATATTTACAATAACCCATAAGATATCCTTCCACTCTATCTTTTTCTCATTAACCTCTAAGATATTATTTTTATCCGCTTCTCTAATCATATATGCTTCACAAAAGCTAAAACTTGTCATTAAGAATATCTGAAAAACCGCAATCAAAATCCAAATCTTCACCCTTATCTTTTTCTCATCCATATTAAAATCCTGGAGGGATTGCACAACCCCTCACTGCAATATTTAATTTTTTTCCAGTTTTATAATCTTCCATACTATAAATTTTAGTGCTATCTCCCAACGCAGTTTTTCTAATAATCAAATCCTTATTCATTAACATATAACCCACATACTCAAAATAACAATATTGTGCTTCAGAATTAACTACTTCAAGTGCAGTTCTCATCAGCATATATATCGGGCTAGTTATTTCAAAATCAAATTTATCATACTGCTGAAACACTTCTTTTTCAATTACATTCATGCTTCTATTAATCTTAACAACAATTTTATCTGGAACAATATTAACATTTAAACTCGCCATGCCTCCCGAAACTTCTGCTCCCCTATTAACTAAAGTAGCATCCAAACTCTCAAAACAAGAATTAATCTTTCCAACAATATTCTCTTTAATTACATTATTAACCTCATTGAAATAATCTGGATGTTGATTTATACAGGGTTTGAAAAATCCTTGATTATAACAAAGATATTCTATAGAAATATTGTTATAATTTTTACTTGCACGATTAACCAAAAACCCTCCATGAGGCAATATTTCATCCACCACATCCAAAACATCATCTCTCACGCATTTCTCAATATAACTATTTATATCAAAGCTACCATCATCAACTTGCCCTCCTTTTGGCCCCCGATTCATAACAAACAAAACCGCAATAAGAATCACTATTGCAATTCCCACAATAATCCATAAAGTCGCCTGCCCTCTATCTCCCCTACTATTTCTTTCCATTTTTCCCCTTTTTTTCAAATTCAATTACTAATTTTTCAGAATCAGATTCGTATTTTATCAAAACTCCTTGCCCTTCATTCAACTCCAGAGTATCAATAACTGCCTTAGGTATCTTTATTCTCCCGCCTTTCTGGATTATCCCGTCCTTAAATATTATCTCTGCCATAAGTACCCTATAAAGTATATATGAAGACTTTATAAAGTCTACTTTTTTATTAAGCCCCCTCTTGGACTTTACAAAGTCAGAAGATTAATATAGTTACATTTTATTTTATAAGTGAATGGCAAATACCAAAAATATGAACGCAGTTGAAAGAGAACTTAATTGCAAAGGAGAAATGGATTACGATCATATAAATGATATTCTCCTCTTTAAAGTCAAAGATAGAGAGTATTCTCGTTCATTAGAATTTAATAATTTAGTAATAGATATCGACTCAGAGGATTTTATTGTTGGACTTCAAATATTTGACGCTTCTTCTTTTTTGGGAGTTTCTAAACTTAACTTAAAGATAAATAAATGGGAGTTTAAGGCAAAAATTTCTGGTAACTCTATAGAAGTTAGGCTTCTTTGTGAAATTAATATCCGAAATAGAATTCGTGAATTAAGTCCAATTATTGTCCAACAAAATACCGAAGGATTACCTAATTCTCAAATGATTGTATGTAATTAGTCATACATAAAGTATAAATGAACTTCTAATTATAACCTCTTATGTTCTTTATCTTTGGATGCAGGAAAGGATTGTGCAGGACTTCAGCAATAATAACATAATCCCTGCAGGGTATAAACTAATAACCTATTAATCCTCCCCCCCAAATCTTTATACCTTATTTGTAAAAATAATGGTTAAAGTTTGTACGCAAATCTTTATATCTTTTCAATACCCTTCAAAAATATGCAAGAAAAGGAAAAATTAGGCCTAACTCAGATTTTTTATGGAAATGGCAAAGGAAAAACAACCTCTGCCCTTGGAACTGCCTTGCGTGCAGTGGGAAATGGATATTCAGTCCATCTTATTCAATTCATGAAGAACGGAGCTTCTTCTCTCAATCAACAAATACCTGGAGAAATTTTGTCACTTACAAAATTTCCTAATTTCACATATAAACGATTCGGGGTAGGAGATTGGTATATCAAAGGAAAAAATGATTCATTACACATAGACAAAGTAAAAGAAGCTCTTTCCTATACCCAATCCTGCCTCGGCAAATATGATATTATAATCCTAGATGAAATTCTCTATGCAGTTCAGCTTTCTCTCATTTCCGAAGACGAAATACTCCGTCTAATAGAACAAAAACCCAAAAATCAAGAATTAATCCTCACTGGCTCCCACATCCCCTTTCCAAACATCTTCAATAAAGCAGACTTAGTCACAGAAATAAAAAAAGTCAAACATCCCTATGATTCAGGATTGCAAGCCAGACAAGGGCTGGATTATTAACTGCGTCATTATCCAAAGAATTGAAAATTAGGGATTTTATTATTGTGGATACGATAAACCAACTTGCTAATAAAGGGAATATTAGTTCAAATTATATACTAGCAATTATAAATTCTAGACTAACTAATTGGTATGCTTATAGATTTATATTTGGAAAAGCAATAAGAACTATGCAATTTGATAATCCCGTTACAGAAAGAATAATGATTGCTAAACCTTCCAAAGTTCAAGAAGACAGCGTCTCGCAATTAATAGACAAAATGCTCTCCCTAAATAAGCGTCTCAACGAAATTGGCGACACAGAAACCGAAGAGAAAAAACAAATTAAAAGAGAAATAGAAAGAACCGACAAAGAAATAGACGATAAAGTCTATGAGTTGTATGAAATTACAGAAGAAGAAAAGACGATTATAGAAGAATCACTTGCTCACTAATAATTAAACAAAGTCATTTCTTTTTCTTCAATATTCCATGTCGGTTCAATATCTCCTAATCTCAAACCTATCTGAAAACATTCTGCCGTTTTCGCTTTAAAATCAATTACAATACTACCTGCTTTAAAAATTTCAGGCTTCCTAGTTTTTTCTGCAAATCGATTTATCCTGTCTAATTCACTTTTGCTTAATCTATCGCAAACTAAATTTCTTACTATAAATGAAGGAACCTTCAAAAGTCTATAATCTGCCCCGTCTTTAATATATAAATTTAATTCCATTTTTCACCTTTCTTTTGTTTAATAACAAGAATTTATTTACTTTATATAATCTTCGTTTTTGATTTACAAATTATATTTTTTAAGCAGAAAAACCATACTCCTTTCTATGTTCCACTTCATCAATCTTAACCACCCTCGTCAAAACTCCCTTTCTCACAGCTTTTTCCCTAATCATCGCAGGCTCTGTAATTCCCTTAGGTAATTCAATATCTTTAATATTCAAAGTATGATTAACTTTTATTTCCTTAAAATCAGGAAAATCAAAAAACAATTCTTTTACAATTTCAGCATCTTTTGTTTTTAATGAACAAAATTCTGCCTTTGGCTCTTTCCCTCCAGCAGTTGCAGGTTTAGCACTCTTAGGCGCCTTAGCTTTTATCTTCAATGTAAAATCCTCATTTGCAAACGACAAAGCATAAAACGCCCGAGGAAATTCATTCATCATTTTAATTATTTTATCAGGACTAATCTTACTATTAACAACTGCCTGTTTTATTCCCATAAACTGTTTAACATTTTGAATTGGAAAACTCGCCTTACTTGCAACATCAAAAGTAGCAACAATAACTCCCGTAACGTCAATATCCTCCTTAACTTTTTCTAAACACATTCTAACTAAAACATTAGCAAACTCTGCTCCAGCTTTAATACTCCAAGCATCTTTTTGCTTCTTAGCATCTAATAAATATTTATTTGTAAATGCTCCTCGACTGTATTTAACAAATTCAGAATGTAATTCTTCACTCGTTTTTCCCAAAGAAATTGTTCTCAAGACGTGTTCCATCCCATCAGAGGCAAAAATTAATTTATAAACCTTCTCCTCCCAAAGATATTGCTTTCGAATTCCTCTTTACGAAAGTTTATATATTATTTTAACAGAGTAGATATATGCAATTCACAGAATTAGATCTAAAAAGAACCTCTTTACTAATTCTAATTGCAATTTTAGGAGTTTTAGCATTTTTTATTGTAAAATCAATATTAGTTGCTCTCGTCGCGGGTTTAGTTTTAGCATATATGTTTAAACCATTATATAATAAACTTTATTCAAAGATAAAATCAAAAAATATCTCTGCATTATTAATTTCATTATTCATTATTCTTCTAATTGTTATTCCTCTATGGTTTTTAGTTCCATTAATGTTTCAACAAGTATTCGATGTTTTTACAACTTCTCAAAATATAGGTTATACTAAAATAATTTCCACGATATTTCCCACTGCATCCGCAAGTTTAGTTTCTCAATTAGGTCTTGCTCTTGGAAATTTTGCAGGAAAAATGACTACCATTGCTTTAGAAACTTTAAACGGGTTCTTTCTAGATTTACCTTCAATAGGCCTTGAATTATTTATCGCTTTCTTTGTATTCTTTTATGCAATGAGAGATAGCGACGATTTAAAGAAATTCTTTTCAGACTTATCTCCATTTTCAAAGAATAGAGAAAAAGCAATTGTTGAAGAATTCAAAAATGTAACTGATTCAGTAGTATTCGGGCAAATCATTATTGGATTTGTTCAAGGAGGACTTGCAGGATTGGGACTTCTATTATTCGGAGTAGATAATGTTTTAGTATTAACAACTCTTGCAGTATTTCTTTCCATTCTTCCAATTCTTGGTCCATTTATAGTTTGGATTCCAGTAGCGATATTTCTTTTTGCTTCAGGACAAACTGGAATTGCCGTAGGTTATACTCTCTACAACTTACTAGTTGTTTCCTTAGTAGATAATGCACTAAGAATGTACATTGTTTCTAGAAAATCAACGCTATCCCCTGCAATAGTTCTTTCTTCAATGATTGGGGGATTTTTCTTCCTCGGATTAGTCGGATTCTTACTAGGTCCACTAATTGTTTCATATTTTATTATGATATTAAGAGCATACAAAGACAATGCACTTCAAACTTTAATTCACGACCACGAAGATGAAATCAAGAATTAAAACTTGAATAGATAGCTTTTAGTAATTTTGCAAAGTTATCTATATTTTCAGTCATGCAAAAACTTAAATATCACTAATATCTGCATAAATCATGGTAAGCAAAAAAGAAGACTACATTGGAGAACTTGCTGGATACATAAAGAAGAATCTTAAAAAAGGATATACTTCTGACTCCCTAAAATATGCACTAATCAATCAAGGACATTCAAGATTAGAAGTAGAAAAGGCAATTGCCAGAGCGCAAACAGAACAAGCCAGAGAAGCCCCAGTTCTAAAAACTACTCCCAACATTACCTATGAAGTTCTTGATTCAAATGACAAAGAAGTAAAAGTCGAGGAAAAAAAGTCATTCTGGAAAAGATTAATCGGTTTGTAAAATAAACCTTCCTTTATAATTTAATTGTATAATTCCATACAACTATATAGTTGAGAACACCTCTAATTAAATGACTAATGAACTAAATGATGATGGCATTCTAACTTCTTTTGAAGCCATAGGAATACCAAAAATGCAAACCAGAATTTACTTAGATCTTCTGAAAAACAAGGAATCTACTGCAACTCAAGTTTCAAAAAGAACAAAAATGCACAGAGCTAATGTATATGATACTTTAACAAAGCTTAAAGAAAGAAATTTAGTTTATTTAGCTACCAAAGAAGGAAAGCAGGTTTTTGCTGCATTATCTACTGATTTAATCGTAAACGAAGAGAAAGCTAAACTAGAAAATTTAAAATTAGCAATGAATTATATAAAAACTTCATATGTTTCTGGAGAAACTCCTAGAGTTTATACTTTAGAAGGTTTAAGTGCAGTAAAAAGTATACTTTTTAGTCTTCTAGAAAAACAATCTGAAGTCTGGATTTATGGCCTTGCCGAAAATGAAAATTTAATTAATGTTCTTAACGATAGACTAATGCAATCTTTTCACCTTGAAAGAATAAAAAAACAAATAGAACTGAAACTACTATTTTACAAATTCCCAAATGAAGAGATTAAAACTCTTAGTAATCTAAAATTCACCGAAGCAAAACTCTTGCCTGAAAATCAACAATCAAAAAATTCTCAAATAACTCAAATTGTCTGTAACAATGCAGTATATATCACTCTTTGGATTCATCCAATTCACACAATTGTAATTGAAAATGAAATTGTTGCAAAAGAGTATTTAGATCTCTACAATCTTCTTTGGAAATATTCTAAAAAGATAGTCTAAATCCATCAATGTAATTATGCCTATTTGTGTTTAATGTATCTTCTTATACAACAATTCTACTACACTACTACGCCAAGCTATATACTCTTACGATTGAGCTAAATTATAATAACAACACATCATGGCAACAAGACAAAGAAGAATAAACGATATTGCAACAGATAACCGAAGAGAAACAGAAGACAATCTTATCAGAGATAATAGAATAAAAAATGACGAACAAACTCAAGAAAGAAGAGACAAAGCAGATGATGCCATGCAAGAGCATCGATTAAGAAATGATGAAATGACTATCGCCAGAAGAAAAATAAATGATAGAAATCCTTGGAGAACATTAGCAATCTCTTTATTAATATTAGCTATTTTAGCAATTGGAATTTATTATTATTTTGTTTAATAGACTCCGACTTTAAGGCAAGTCAATAAACATGCCTTCATCCACTAAATCACATGACAACCTTAAAAACTAACGTAGAAAAATTAAATACTTTAATTCAAGAAGGTAAAATTCTAGAAGCATTTGAAAAATACTATAGCGAAGAGGTTAGTATCCAAGTAAATGGAAACACTCCCGTAAACGGAAAAGAGCAAAATAGAAAGAGAGAAATGATATTTCTTCAGGAAATAGAAAAATTAAATAGTGCAGTAATAAATTCAGTTACTTTTGGAGGAAATGTAGATAATGTTTCTATGACTGAATGGGCGATCAATATTGAAAATAAAGACAAAGAACAAAAGACCATTTACAGAGTTAATGTTCAACATTGGAAAGACAATAAAATTATAAATGAAAAATTATATTTTTGCGGAGATCAAAAATTCTAATCAAAATGGAGGACAAAATAAAATGAACAAGAAAGCAGTAGGCGGATGGTTAATTTGGTCAGTACTATTTTTAATAGTAGCCATAGTTGCAGGACTATTTGGATTCGGATTTATTTCAGGAGTTTCATTTACTTTAGCAAAATGGCTAGCAATTGCATTTGTGATTCTATTCGTAATTTCAGTAATTGCACATACAATAAAGAGTGCTTAATTTATCACTAAATAAAACTAATACCCTCAAATGGAAAATAAAATCTACATCGCAGAAAAATCAAAGGAAGACAAACTTGATGAAATAAAAGACTGTATTAATCAGGAAGATAGTTTGTTCTATATCCATAAGGATGAGTCAGTCGCCTTTGAAAGTTGTAGTAAAGACGAGGGAAAAGATACAATACAGATAATGACCTATGGAGATTACATAGTCTATCTAAAAGCAGATTGTTCTAAACTTCCTAATATTCCTCTATCTAAATTTAATTATACTTCGGGAACATTTGAGAAAAAATGGGGGCCAGACCATAAAACCATTGTTCTTACACCTAATCATTCAAGCATCCGAAAAGTGGAAATAGAGATTCAAGGTATAGATATTCGTAAAATGAGATTGCTCCCAGATAAAACTGGAGATGTTATAGAAGATACTGCGCATATCAAGATAACAAGACATTATAGATTTTCAGAAGGAGATTCAGAGAATAAGGGAGATTCAATTTCCGCTTCGCCTGGTGAAACTGAAGCAAGGTAATTTCCTTTCTTTTCTAATTTCATGGTTTCCTCCAATAATTATCAAAGAATAGTCCCATTCATAATTTTTGCTCTAGCATTAATTCTTTTATTTAAACTTCTACTTCCCATGTTTGCTATTCTTTTAAGTAGCATTCTCCTTGCTTACATTGCGTTCCCGTTATATACTCGAATAAGCAAAAAGATAAAAAACAAATCCCTCTCAATCATTTTATCTTTGTTTATAATATTTCTTATTGTTTTAATTCCTTTCGCTTTTTTAGCATTTGAAATTACGCAACAAGGATCTTTATTCTATGACTCTTTATCTCATAATGTCGTTAAGGGGGCATTGTTTGGTTTTGGATGCACTAGCACAGAATCGCAAGTTTGTTTACTTATAAATCAAGCAGAAAAATTTAGTTTAGAACGATTGTCTACTTTTGGTTTTGATAATCAAGTAGAGAGACTTATACCCATTATAGAGGAAAAAATATCTCATTTTATCTTAACTATTCCCCTTATAGTTGCACAAATCTTCATCACATTAGTTATATCTTTTTTTATTCTATTGGATTGGAAAATCATAATCCAAGAAATATCACAAATACTTCCTATGGAGAAGTTTGAATAATTCAATTTAAAATAAAAAATTATCAAACAAAATTTCAAA
>ERZ1292629.1570-Hain-H43-01um-R1-1570-length-21629-cov-5_pt2 | contig 20994 bp, 20 predicted proteins | sample MGYA00564399_ERZ1292629 | MGnify/ENA primary metagenome ERZ1292629 (study PRJEB36523, sample SAMEA6512636) | groundwater metagenome | collected 2019-01-08 | study: AquaDiva: Metagenomics assemblies of 32 groundwater samples | reverse complement strand
GAGAAATTACAGAGGGTGAAAGTTCTATTGACGAATCATTGGTGACCGGAGAATCTATACCGGTTGCCAAAACCGTTGGCGGGAAAGTCGTCGGTGGTTCAGTTAATCAGACCGGCACGATAAAATTCAAAGCCACGCAGGTCGGTTCGGAAACGGTTTTGGCACAGATTATTAAAATGGTGGAAACGGCGCAGAACTCCAAAGCACCTGGCCAGCGAATTGCTGATCTTTGGGCTGGCAGGTTGGTCGTCGTTGCAATCGGTTCGGGCGTAGCTGCATTCGTCGGCTGGTATTTCTTTGGCAATGCTAGCTTGCTAACCGCTTTGAACTTTGCGGTGGCCACGGTTGTTATTGCCTGTCCTGATGCCTTGGGCTTAGCCACGCCGACGGCCGTGGCCGTTGGAACCGGACTTGGCGCAAAGCACAACATCTTAATCAAAGATGCGGCGACGCTTGAAAACACGTCCCGTCTTGATGCTGTTGTGCTCGATAAAACCGGTACACTCACCGAAGGCAAGCCTAGAATAACGGATGTGGTTGCTTTCAATGGGTTTACCGAGCGCGAAATACTCAATTACGAAGCCAGTGTTGAAGCTGGTTCAAATCATCCACTCGCAAAGGCCATTATGGAAGAAGCGGGAAAAAGAGGCGCTGTACCGCTTGAGCCAATCGGAAAATTTGAATCTATTGCCGGGCAGGGTCTAAAAGCGGTAATTAACGGGAAGATGGTCTTTGCAGGCAAAGAAAAACTTTTAAAGGACAACAATGTAAATATCGAAATTGGAAGAATCATCCTTCAAAAGCTGGCTGGCGAGGGTAAAACCTTAAGTTTACTTGCGATTGATGGCAAGCTCGCCGGGGTTATCGCCGCCGCCGATACGGTAAAGCCAACAGCAAAGAAGGCCGTAACCAGTTTAAAGCAACTTGGAATCGAAGTTGCCATGATCACCGGAGACCACACTAAAGTCGCGGAAGCCGTAGGAAAGGAGCTCGGCATTGACCGAATTTTTGCCGAAGTCCTGCCGCAGGATAAAGAGCGATATGTGAAAAAATTGCAGGATGAGGGCAAGTTTGTCGCCATGGTCGGCGATGGGATCAATGACGCTCCGGCGTTGGCCCGGGCCGATATTGGCATTGCCATCGGCGCAGGAACAGACGTTGCAATCGAAACCGGCAATATCGTGCTCATGAAGTCGGATCCCTACGACATCGTTGTGGCTATGCGGCTTTCCAAAGCCACGGTTACCAAGATGAAGCAGAATCTGTTTTGGGCGGCTATCTATAATATGCTGGCCATTCCCATTGCCGCTGGAGTATTTTATAACTCGCTCGGCTGGACATTGCGACCGGAGATCGCGGCACTGCTTATGTCGGCATCATCTATTATTGTTGCGACAAACGCAGTATTATTAAAGCGAGTCGAGCCTCGCCTCAAGGCATGAGGTGGTTTAAATAGTATGACCAAAGAGACAATGGGGTTGCAACGGAAAGAGAAAAGTTCTATCGTAGGCGTGTTAATCTTACTACTATGAACAAAACTACATGGATCGTGGTGGCGATTGTCGTGGTGTTGGCACTCTATGTCGGCGGGGTGTATAACGGGCTGGTGAAATTAAGCGAAGCCATCAACGGCCAATGGGCGCAAGTAGAGACGCAATACCAGCGCCGGTTTGACCTCATCCCGAATCTCGTCAATGCCACCAAAGGTATTTTGACCCAGGAGCAGAAAGTGTTCAGTGATATTGCCGCGGCACGCACGCAGTATACAGGCGCCAAGACCGTGCAGGAAAAAGTTACTGCGGCTAATCAAGTGGAATCGGCATTTGGCCGTCTGCTGGCCATTGTGGAGAATTATCCTCTGCTTCGATCTTCTGAAACGATCCAGACGCTGATGGTTCAGCTGGAGGGTACTGAAAATCGTGTGAGTGTGGAGCGCGGGCGGTTTAACGACCAGGTACGCGACTATAACACAACCGTCAAGCGATTTCCCAGCAATCTCGTCGCAGGCATATTTGGGTTTGACGAGCGTGAATACTTTGAGTCGCAAGAGGGCACGGAAAACGCCCCCAAGGTTGATCTGCAATAACGTGATATTCTCGGTATGAAGAAATATTTTCTACCCATCGCGGTAGTCGTTGTCGTGCTTGCAAGCGTGACATTAGTATATGCGTACCAATCGCCGGGGACCCCGACCGGATTTGTGAATGACTATACGGCTACGCTATCTTCGGCGCAGCAGGAGCAATTGGAGCAAAAACTTTCAGCATTTGAGCAAGAAAAGGAAAGCGAAATTGCCGTTGTGATTATCTCGTCGCTGAATGGCGACACGGTTGAGAATTTTGCTGAAAAACTCTTTCAGGAGTGGGGGATTGGTAAAAAGGATGTGGACAACGGTGTACTCCTGTTGGTGGCCATGCAGGATCGGAAAATGCGCATTGAAGTGGGATATGGCCTTGAGGGCGCGCTGACCGATGCCCAGAGTTTTCAAATTATTGATAAGATTCTCAAACCGGCATTTCAACAGGAGCAGTATTTTGAAGGGATTAACCAGGGAACCGACGCCATCATTGCGGCGATTCAGGGAGAAGTATTTCCTGGTTTAGAAAGTTCAACAACAGATCAAATCGGCACAGCCATCGGTGCTTTTTTCAGTTTGGGCTTCTGGGTTCTCTTTATATTTATTTGGCTGGGGAGTATCCTTGGCCGCTCAAAATCATGGTGGGCCGGAGGGGTCATCGGGGGTGTCATCGCCATCGCTGTTGGTGTTATCGCTTCTCTCGCAATGGGAATCGTGGCATTTCTCTTTCTCGCACCATTTGGTTTATTGTTTGATTACATCGTTTCACGCGCCTATGAGCGTGGTAAAACCATGGGACACGTCCCATGGTGGGCGGGCGGTGGGAGAGGCGGGAGTTCAAGCGGGTCAGGCGGCTTCGGCGGTTTTGGGGGCGGCTCATCGGGTGGCGGCGGCTCGAGCGGGAGCTGGTAGTTGCGTTTTTTCGTGTGCATTCTATAATCGTGCCAACACGGTGCGGGGTCATCGTGCGTTTGTGGAGGAGGTATGCCGAAAGATCAGGATCTGCAGTTTCAGCTTCCCAGTTCGTCAGGCAGCAGCGGCAAGCTGGCGATCTTCGTCGTCGTGGCGTCTCTCTTGCTGGGAGGCGCTGCGTGGTGGTTCGCGAGGGGAAGCTCATCGCACGGTACCAGGCCGCCTGCGGCCGCCGCGAAGCCGTAGCAACAACCATGGGGAACTCCCCAGAGTCACGAGGGGGCTGTGCGACAGCTCCCTCTCTTTTTCATTATTGCTATACTACATACCATGCGGCATTTAGTTTCTTTTTTATGGGTCGGGATAGGAGCGGCAAGTTTCTTTGCCATGCCGACAGTGGCGCAGGGACTGCCGGCGGTGTTATTGTCGGTTCCTTTTACATCACAAGCACCAACGGGGGACTGGAGCGATCCCCATTTTCAAAACGGGTGCGAGGAGGCATCGATCATCATGGCGATGCACTGGGTACGCGGTACGACCTTTACATCGGCGGAAGTTGTGAACGAGATCATGGCGCTCGCCGAATATGAAGAGAGACGCTTTTATACCTTTGACGATATTTCAGTGCGTGATATGCAGGCCTTGCTTGCTGAATACTATAGCCATACGAATGCCACGGCGGTGCGGGGCATTATCCTTACCGATATAAAGCGGGAGTTGAACAGCGGCAATCTTGTCATAGTGCCTGTCAACGGCCGGCTTTTGGGAAACCCATTTTTTACTTCACCTGGGCCGCTTCACCACATGGTGGTGATTCGCGGATATGATGATGCAACCCAACAATTTATCACTAATGACCCCGGAACTCGCCGTGGAGAACTGTATCGCTACTCGTACCAGAAGCTTTTTGACGCTATCCGCGAATATCCCCGGGGCGATCATCGGTATATTCCAATGACCATGAAATCAATGCTCGTGGTGCGTCGCTAGGGGCAACGGACCGTACATAATCTTCTCAATGGAGAGCATTCAGTATATACTGTATCCCAGGATATTCTCCGCACTCTCTTAATGAGATTCCGTATCTTTCTTTTCGGTCTCCTTGTGATGGGCACCTCCTTTATTTTGTCGGCAAACGCACTGTATGCTGATAGCGCCGCTGTGGTTCCTCCTGATTCCACGAGCATTCAGATTGGGGGATTTGCGGTTAATGGCATCATTGACTGGATACGCAATGCTATTGATGCGGTGATTCAATGGCAAGAAAAGCAATTCGCAGAATCTGTTGCAATCTATACCGTAGGTGCGCTTATTGTTGCCTCTTATTTCTTGCCCAGGATTTCCAGAGCGGGTGTAAAGTTTTGGAAGTTTCAACGCAGGGTACGCGCGGCACGAGAACTGAAACACGAGGAGCATCAAATGGCAGAGATAGTCGCAGAACTATGCGAAGATATTGGCAAGGAATTAAAACTGCTGCAGGAAATCGGCCGGCATCGCGCTTTGTATCCCGATGAGCGTTATTTACGGACAAAGCTCACGCAGTATCAGAAAACGCTTAAGGAAGTGATTTCTCGCGGGCGCAGGCGGGAAAGCGACTAGTCGCCTCGTTGCATGTTGATGAGTGGTTCGCTACAATAGTACTCACTATGGAACAAAACGAACCTCGTGCGAGTGAGTTTCAGCTCACTCTGCCGATGGCGGTGATTCTTGCCGGCATCATTATCGGAGGGACAATTCTCTATGCCAATCGTTCTCCTGTTCCAACGGATAACCAGCCTGCCGCCGCCGCACGCGCGGTAAAGGCCGATGTAAGCGCGGATGATGATCCGGTGCTGGGAGATCCGTCCGCAAAAGTTACGATTATTGAATTCAGTGATTTCCAGTGCCCTTATTGCCGGCGTTTTTGGCAGGAAACCCTTGGACAGCTCAAGAAAGAATATATTGACACCGGTAAAGTGAAGTTGGTGTACCGTGATTTTCCCTTAAGCTTTCATCCTGCAGCGGAACCATCGGCGCAGGCGGCGGAGTGCGCGGATGATCAAGGGAAATTCTGGGAGTACCACGACAAAATTTTTGAGGGACAAATTAAGCTCGGGACTGGTACTGTTCAATATGGTGCCACGGAGTTGAAGAAGTGGGCACAAGAACTCGGCCTGAATACCGTGCAATTCAATGGTTGCCTTGACGCGAATACCTATAAAGAAGAAGTTGCAAAAGATCAGGCAGATGGGAGCGCGGCAGGCGTCACTGGCACCCCGGCATTCTTTATCAATGGCAATCTTCTTGTTGGAGCACAACCGTTTTCGGCGTTTAAAGCCGCGATTGATGCGGAACTCAAATAGCTCGCTCCACCCCATCCCTCCCCAGAGCACATGTCAAAAACCGCCTCCTCGGCGGTTTTTGCATTCTGACTCACCATAATTGTGCTCAATTATGGTTCCGTGAGTCTCTGATGGAGGAATGGGGTGTCGGTCGCTAGAAACCAAGCAAAACAGCCAAATCCGTATACTTGACCTAACACTGTAATAAGAGTATAATATAGATAGTGAGATTGCCCATCAAAGCGCTTTGGATTTAAGCATTTTGGTGGGCAATTTTGCCAAGTTCGGAGGAAGATTATGAAGCGGGTCATGTTTGTCGCACTGTTGGTGCTTGTCGTCTCCTCGCCTTTAATGGCGGACAACGTCGAGCTTCAGGTCATCAATGGTCAGCCGAACCTCGATCTGTTTCTCACCGGACAGATCAAGGGTAAGTTCGGGTGGTCGGCCTTCGGACTCCTGAACGAGAACTGGGGGCAGATCTACGCTGGTCCCAGCTTCTCGCCAGCCAAGTGGTGCACGCTCTATGTGAGTACCGGCTTGGAGTTCGGTGGCCGTAGGTTCAGCGAGTCTGTGTGGCTGGGTCGCGGTCCCGTATCTGTGCTCGCGATCTATGAGCACGGCCACACGGGGGCATGGCACAAGATCCTCGCCGTTGTAACCGTGGCTAAGGGTGTGACTGTCGGGTACCATGACCAAGCGTTCGTGGGTCGTGGTGCTAGGGCAAGCTACACTCGAGGCAAGGTGAGCGTCTGGGCGTCTGCTCTCGTTAAGAACGGCGAGCTGAACAACATCTTAGGATTCTCTGTCAATAAATAACGTAACGGCTTAAGTGTTGGCCGATATACGAACACTCCTCTGCTTGGTGGTCAAAGCAGCGCGCCCCGACAGATTGTCGGGGCGCTTTCTTTTTTATCAATATTTTATCAAGCGCAGTGTCATTGTTCCCTACGCAGGTATTCACGGAGGCGAGCAGCAGGGTTCCGCCCTTGGCGGATGCGAGCCGAGTCATAGTGCAGCGTGTCGCTGGACACGCTGACGCGGCCTGTCTGGGAATAATGACACGAAGCTTAATTTTTTAGGTGCACGCCGGGGGAGGAGAGAAAGACGGAGCTACTCTGGGCAGACGAGGTTACATCCAGCGGGGATACTGGGGGAGGGTTGCAGGTTAGCGCCTTCTGATACGGGCTTTTCTGACCACGACGAAATGACTTTTTGAATCAGTGACTCACTCACCGTATTTTGTGCCTCCGCCGCTTCTTTGAGCGTGTCAATGATCGTTTGCGATTCCTGTGCGGCAGTGAGTGCCTCTTTTAATTCAGTTGTTGTGGGGGCCGTCCCACCACCGGAAAGTGCCGCCGATTGTTTTTGTAAAACCTTTTCAATAGCGGACGATTTCTTTTGAAGATTTTCAATGAGGATTTCACGATCTGATTTTGGGAAAAGCGATTGGGTGATGTTGGTGCGCGCGGAATCAAACACGTTTTTAAATGGCAACATACCTAATGCTCCGGAGAATATCAGGCCGAATATCACCGCAAGAACCAGGAGGTATGCCATATCAGCGGGTTGATCGAGCTGGCGTGGGCGTGGGGATCGGCGGTAAGCGTGAGCTTTGACCCACAAGATTTGGATTGATGACGTTGAGAATAAGGTATGCGGCAAGGAGCAATGCGGCACCAAGTAATGCATCTTGAATACGACCTTGCGCATCACTAATCTTTGCCGGTATGCCGGCGTAGATGAGCATTTGTGCCCCACTGAAGATAATCACCACAAAAATAACCACCCCAAGAATGCTCAAGGACCAGTTAAAAAGCTGCTGAATGAATTTACCAAGGTCAGTTGGCGGAGCTTGAACCGCACGGATCTGTGTCGGCAGGGGATCCCCACCCGCGCACTGGTCTAACGTTTTGCGCACGCATTGATTGGGTGTCGCACACTGCGGGGGGAATTCTATATTCTCGCATTTGAGGTTGTTCTGGGTCCCCGAAACGCAATGGAATATTCCTTGGCTGTCTTTCCACGCGCAAAATTGATCGGACTCGGCATCGCTGGGATACGCTATAGGTATGGGACCGCCTTTACCGATGGTAAGCGTGAATTCGTTCGATTTGACCCCGTCCTGTTCAAGGAAGATAATAATCACCGCATCTTTTTTCCCCGTGAGACGTGGAGTAAAACAATTCGTATCGGCGACCGTATAGGCCGTTTCGTCTCCCAGAAATGTCCATTCTGGTTCCGAGGTGCCCTTTGTGGGTTTGCCGCTGGAATCTTTGGGAGTTCCCCCAAGATCGACGAACGCACCAATGGCAATAGTTTTGGTGCGCCCGGGAGCCCCGTGGAGGGAAAGATCAATGCTCGCCACAGGGTTGGTATTATCTTGGTTAGGTGCGGGCGGATCTCCGCAGAGAGGTGATCCCGCATGTGCACCGAACAGCGGCACCATAGCTGCAATAATGAGTAACATCAGAAACTTTCGCATAGCTACAGTATACAAAGTATTACTCGCAATGTCATGTCGAGACCCCACTTTCCTGCCCCGCTACGCATGATATACTGACGAAAGGTTTATAAGGCGGAAACGTCTTGTTTTGTATCACAGAAATGGCAATTACTCCCCAAGGCACGAGCGCGTCCATAACGAGAATCGCGGCAATTGCCGTGATGCTTGTCTTTTTTACCATAGTTCCGGTAGACGCGGCAACCAACGCTGACATTACCGCCGAAATCGCCGATAAAAACCGTCAAATACAGGAGTTGCAAAAACAGATTGATAACTATCAACAACAGATTGATGCCAACCGCTCAAAGTCAGTCACCCTTTCGGGAGAAATCTCAAAACTGAACGCAAAAATTAATCAGGTAACGTTGGAGGTCAGAAGCTTAGGCGTCTCCATCGATCAAACGGGACTTGAAATTCAGGACACTCAGACAAAGATCGGTGATGCTCTTGAATCTATCGAGCGCCATAGGCTGGCACTGGGGCAATATTTGCGGCTTGCATACAGCAACGACCACACGACGCTCACCGAAATATTACTCAATAACAGTGTGCTATCGGATTTCTTCAGCGATATACACTATGTTGAAACCACGCAAGCCAACATTCAGAACACCATCAACGATATTAAAGATGAAAAACAGGAGCTCGATGTACACAAAGAGAAGCTCGAGGACAAGAAATCTGATCTCCAGCGGTTAAAACAGTTGCAGGAAGTAGCTCGCCGCGGATTGAGTTCGGACAAGATGCAGAAAGATAAGCTACTTAAGGACACGAAAGGACAGGAGACAAAATATCAGGAGCTGGTGAAAAAATCGAAGGTTGATTTAGAGCGTATCCGCGATCAGGTATATTACCTCCAACAAAACGGCGTTTCCGTGGAGGACGCGGTAAAGTATGCTCAACTGGCGGCTATTCGTGCCGGCATACGTCCCGCATTTCTTTTGGGTATTCTGGAAATCGAATCTGGTCTCGGGAAAAACGTCGGCAAGGGCAACTGGATGAACGACATGTACCAATGCTATTTACGCCTCGGCAAGCCCCAACGAGCGGAAGTAGAGAAAGCGGCATTTCTCAAAATCGTTGCAAAACTTAATTTAAATGCCGATACGGTAAAAGTTTCCCGCGAGCCCAACTACGGTTGTGGCGGAGCTATGGGACCGGCACAATTTATACCCTCCACATGGTTGGCCTACGAGGAAGAAGTGGCGCGGCTGACGGGGCATAATCCACCCAATCCGTGGAGTGTTGAAGACGCGTTTATGGCGTCGGCGACGAAGCTTGCACGCGGAGGCGCCACGTCCAAAACGCGTGAGGGAGAAGTGCGGGCCGCAAAGGCCTATATCAGCGGCAAGCCGACCTGTTCTACGGCTACCTGCAACTACTATGCCAATGCCGTACTGCGTAAAGCGGCGGACATCGAGCCGAACCTCTAGGGAATAGTAAACAAAACCCCGTTCGCTTCTGGAACGGGGTTTTGAGTTGCTATCTTCTTCGCTTGCGTCGCGAAGACTTTTTCTTCTTCGAGGCCTTTTTCTTTTTCCTCTTTGCCATTTCTTTTTCTGATGGAGTGCGAATGCACGACATCGTTATTTTAGAATGACAGCTGACCACACTGTCATAACATACCAAAGCGAGCGTAAAAATTTTTTGTAAAAACTTTTACTGACTTTATTCTATCGTTGCGCAAATAGTTTGTATACAAAAAAAGTGGATAACTTTCCCTTTTTATGTTAGGATGATCTCATGCGTGAAGCGGCAAGGTTCGAACCACAAGAGTTCCCGTTCGAAGTGGTCCTGTGGGATACGGAGCAACTTCTGTTGGTGCTTCGCTACGGCGGAGAGGAGTATCGCTGGGTGTACCGAGACAGAAGAGTTCTGTGCAACCGATATCTGACGCCGCTGACTGACCCACAGAAGAGAGCAATGAAGAAGATGGCGACCGATCGGCTGGAGAAGGCGTTCCAGCGCCAGCACCAACCGGTGCCTGACGAACATCGTGTTGCCTCGTGACACGAAGAAAGGGGGGAAAAGGAGGAAAGGGAGACCGTAGGCCTCCTTTTCTATTTATGGGTCATCTGATACACGCCTTGCCAATCAGTGGGAGGATGGGCTTGCAGTTCGCGGGATCGCGCCAGGAGTGTTTTGCTGGGACCATCGGCGGGAACGTGCTGGAGAATTTTTTCAAATAACGCAATGGCGTCGTCCCAGCGGCCGGCATAGTAGTGCTCGCGCGCATGTTCAAAATCATCCCAGAGCGTTTGAACGGTTTGCCGTTTATGTTGGGCAACAACCTGAAAGATCGTGACGCCCTGTTGCTTGCCCTTGACCTGCACACGATCGATCTCACGCAGGAGGAAACGAGATCCTGCAGTTTTGTTGGCGAGAAGGGTAGCGGTGGCACCGCTGATGATGATATTTACCCCATATTCTTTGGTGAGCCCCTCGAGGCGCGATGCGAGATTCACATTGTCGCCCATCACGGTATAATCAAATCGTTTCTCTGAACCCATGTTGCCCACCGTAACGTCTCCCGAGTTGATGCCAATGCCAATATCAATGGCGGGCTCTCCATGGCGTTGATTGTGCTCATTGAATTTTTTCAATGCAGCGATCATCGCCAACGCGCTTGTTACCGCATCGTGCGCATGGTTTGGGTTTTCCAGGGGCGCTCCCCAAAATGCCATGATGGCGTCACCGATGTATTTATCAATCACCCCGGTGTGCTCGAGCACAATATCAGTCATCGTGCTTAAATACCGGTTCAAGAATTGTGTGAGGCGCTCCGGAGTCATTTTTTCGGAGAGCGTAGTGAAGCTTCTAATGTCGGAAAATAAAATAGAGAGTGTTGATTTCTGTCCGCCGAGTTTGATCTTGGAAGGATCCTGCATGAGCTCCTGAATAACCTGCGGAGCAAGATAGCGGGAGAATGTCTCGCGGATAAACCGTTTTTCTTGATTGGCGGTGACATACTGTGCGGCAACGGATACCACGGCGCTTCCTATCAGCGCAATGTTGGGAAAGAAGATATCCAAAATGATAAAGTTATCAAACAAGATAAATGCGCCGATAGTGTAGAGTCCAAACAACCCCAGCAAGGCGATGATGATGCGGGTGATACTCTCAATGTACACGGTGAAGATGACTGCTACGATGCCGAGAAGAATAATGGCGAGATACGACCAGATGGGCACCTGCGAAAAGTACTTCTGTTGAAGAATGGTTGAGACGATGGTTGCCTGGATTTCTACGCCGCTCGTTTTATCAAAGGGCGTGAGGTGGTAATCCTGCAGATCAGATGCCGTTGCGCCGATGAGCACGATCTTGCCTCTGATAAATGTATCTGGAATTTTATTTTGGAGAATATCAATGACAGAAATGTGACTGAACGTGCGGTTAGGGCCGTAAAAATGAATACGCGTCGGCTCCACAGGAGGCAACGTAACCGTTGCGTTGATCGTATGGGCATACTGTTGTGCGATGGCGAGTGAAAAACTGGGGAATGCTCCGCGCGAGAGGCGGATAACGCGAGCGATACCGTCCTTGCCAATCACGAGATTGGGGAATCCTTCAAGTGCGATGGATCGAAAAGGGGCAATGGGATGGCTGAAGGAACCGTCTGGTTGCGCTTCTGCGGTGAGTACGATAGGTGTTGCAGTGGACCGTAGCGCACGCGCGAACGATTCATCGTCAGTATTTCCCAACCGAGAGGGCTCCTTGAAGTTAACGTCAATGCCGATGACTGAAGCATGAGACAGCTTGGTAACTAACCGACCGAATACTTGGCGTGGCCATGGCCACTGGCCAACCGTTGTGATTGACTGCTCATCGATTTCAACAATAACCACATCAGCCAATGGATCCTGGCGAGTGAAAAGAAAATCAGTGAAGCGTTCTTGGGTGAGTCCAAACAACCCCAGCAACGAGGCGCCGAGCACGATGAATGGTATGAGCAATGAGATTGCCCACGCAGGAACGCGGCGCAGAAAATGGCGCATGATAGTTACTGAACAATGAGCGCTTGCGGCAGGATGAGTACTTCGCCAGTGATGGTAGTAACCTCTACATCATACGTGCCGGGCACGACATCGGTGGGCACGTCGGCAAATAGGGTTAAGCTGTCAATCACGGCAAACGGAACACTTTTCTTATTGAGTGAAGCTCCCTTGATTTGCGGCACATTACGGCCAGCCATAAAACCGTCGCCATTGACAGCAATGGTGTTGCCACGCGTTGTTGTTTTGGGCGAAACTGATTTGATTGTGGGCTTGATGGTCAGAGGTGAAGGCGAGAGTGTGGGTGATGGGGTTACTTTGGGCGAGGGGCTGACTGTGGGAGAGGTGAGCGGCGAACGCGTAGGAGACGGCGTTACAGATGGCGAAGATGGAGCTGATTCAAGAATGAGCCGGTGCTCGATGATGGTCTCTACAAACTTGCGATCTTCAGCGTTCACATCACGCACACGTTTTACGAAATTTTGGAAATGCTCTTCTTTAATATCTTTGACGTCTTCGCGCGACAAATCTTCAATGTTGCGCTTGATAAATTGGGTGCGCAAATTTTCGGTGGATACGGATGTTTTTACAAGCTCGCGCTGCACTTTCGGCAGTTGCTGACTATCAATGCTTATTTCTTCGCCGCTGGTAATATCCGTTGCGGCGCCTTCAATGAGCTGCTTTTTGATAGGATCACGCGCTTGCGTTCTCACGCGTCCTTCGATGCCCACCACGCGAGAGCGTCGATTGCGAAATTCGGTGGCAAATACTGTGCCGCGCACCGAAGCGACAGTGTTTTCAGTTTCTATCTCATAGTAATCGCCGGTGCCGAGGATATTGCTTACCTTTGACCATATGCTGCCCAACAACAGCGTGAGACGGGAGCGATCGCCATCGTTCTGAAGCGCCTCAATTTTGAGATGTGTGTCTGCTTCCAATGTGGTGATGGTCCCGTTGGGGTAGAGTAATTTTGCGCGTCCACGGGTATCCGTTTGAATCTCATCTCCTTCTTGTACCTCAACTTGTCCCGAGACCACGCGAAATTCTGATTCGCCAATGGATTTGACCGATACGGTGGTATTCAGTACCGCTAGCGTAAATGTAGTTATCGGCGATGGCGTGGGGCTTTGGAGCGTGATGCTATTGGAGGTGCGATACACGCGGAATGCTATCACGGCCGCCACACCCACAAGGAGAAATAAGAGTATTTTCTTCATCCCATTATCCTAGCATGTTATAACTACGTATCAAGATTGACGTGCAAATACGCGCTTTATCATATCTGATACCTTACGACGACTTTGGGGATGGCGAAGGATATCAATGATGCCCGGGAACATCGAGGAGAAGATAATAAAGGCGATGATGGGCCACAGATAACGATCAATGCTGGGGATAACGGTGCCAAGAAAATATCCCAGAGAGGGGATAACAACGCCCCAGAGAAATCCGCCGATGAGATTATAGGAAAGAAAGACCGAATAACGCATCTTGCCCACTCCCGCCAAAATAGGGGCAAAGGTGCGAATAAAAGGCATAAAGCGAGCAAGAACAATCGTGATAGCCCCATGTTGTTCATAGAATCGCTGGGCGCGGTTGATATGCTCACGATGGAATAGGAGGGAATCTTCGCGAGTAAAGATCCGCGGACCGACATGGCTGCCAAAGTAATATCCGAAGCTATCGCCGAGTACCGCTCCGAGAAACGTTATTACCACAAGCGTGACAATATTGAGATATCCCTGCGATGCGAGCACTCCTGCGGTGAACAGTAAACTGTCTCCCGGAAGAAAAAAACCGAAAAAAAGCCCCGATTCGGCAAAGACAATCCCAAAAATACCGAGGTAGCCCGCAGTGGTAATAAGCCCTTCAAGATCGATGAATTCAAGCATTTTGACGAGCACTCAATTAACTTGTATACTATAGCAATAGGAGGGGGAGATGACAACGAGGGAAATCCGGCTGTGGGCGAACGTTTTCAGGGGGCTTATTCTTCTGGCGATGTTGGTGGCGGGGGTGTCCGTGTACTACGCCTGCCGGCTCCATCGCGAGCAAGAAATCGAGCGTCGCCTGCGCGTGAGGCTCGAGCAGGAAGTCCTGGGGACGCTTAAGCACCAGATGGCGCTGGAACGCAAGGCGGAGGAACTGGAGCGCGTTGCAGGGGCACATCAAAAGTAGAGAACCTGCACGACAGGGACCTTCGACGGGTCCCTGTGTCTTTTATGCAATCCAAGAAACAATCAACGGTGTATGTTGCTATGTCGGGAGGTGTGGATTCCTCTGTGGCGGCGGCATTACTCAAACAACAAGGATTTCGTGTCGTCGGTGTATTCATGAAACCGTGGCAGGAACCGGGTGTGACATGCCTGTGGGAACAGGATCGGCAGGACGCTCTGCGCGTCGCCGCAGTACTGGATATTCCTCTTTTGACATGGGATTTTTCCAAAGCATACGGCCAGTCGGTGGCTCACTACATGATTGACGCGTATCGCCGCGGCGTTACTCCGAATCCAGATGTCATGTGCAATAAAGAAATTAAATTCGGGCTTTTCCTGCGCAAAGCCCTCAAGGAGGGTGCGGATTATATTGCTACCGGACACTACGCGCGTGTGCAACACGCGCGAGCAACAAGCTCCAAGCAACAAGCTCCAAGCAAACTGCTGCGGGCGGTAGATCGCAATAAAGATCAGACCTATTTTCTCTGGACACTGACACAAGCCCAACTCGCAAAGACATTTTTTCCTATCGGTGATTATACAAAACCGCAAGTGCGGACATTGGCGCGAAAGTTGAAACTGCCGGTTGCCAGTAAAAAAGACAGTCAGGGCGTGTGCTTTATTGGTCCGCTCGATATGAAGTCATTCCTCATGCGCCACGTTCCCGCTCGTAAGGGTGAAGTAGTGCATGTTGACGGACGTAAACTCGGTGAGCATGATGGCGCACCCTACTACACTATTGGTCAGCGCCATGGGCTTCATCTTGGCATTGCTGGGGGACCCTACTATGTGGTAGCAAAAGACGTCGGACGCAACGTGATCATTGTTGGAAAAGAAAGAGATTTACTTGGCCGGACTGCCATGCTCACCGATCTCCATTTTATCCACCGCACATTTCGCCCGAGTGCCATAAGCGCAAAAATTCGCTATCGCACTCCCGATGCGCCTGCGCGCTTCCGCGGCAAGAGTATTATCTTTACTAAACCCCAGCGCGCTATTACCCCCGGCCAATCCGTGGTCTTTTATCACAACGACGAAGTGCTTGGCGGAGGGATTATCGTATAATCCTAGGAAAGATTGGCGAGAAGATTACTCCCCGTCATTTCAGCGGGGATTTCTTCTTGCATGAGCATTAGAATGGTGGGAGCGACATCGGACAACAGTCCCTGCGGGTCGTCGGTACCGTCGGTACGAAATGATCTGCCCTGAAATTCTTTACCGACCAGATACAAGGGAACAGGGTTGGTATTGTGCTTGGTTTCACTGTGGCCCGAAGCTTTATACACAAGCGATTCCGCGTTGCCGTGATCGGAAGTGATGATGAGGATGCCGTCGCGTGCAAGCACCACGTCTTTGATCACACCCACCGCAAGATCAACCGCCTCTACCGCGTGGATGGTCAGGTTCAGAGTGCCGACGTGCGATAACGCATCGGCATTGGCGAGATTCATGATGGTAAAGTCAAAAACATCTTTACGGAACTCTTCAAGAAATTTTTGCGCGATTTCCGCTGCTCGCATCTCGGAGTGTTCCGAGACCTCTTTGTAGGAATCAATAAGAATGTCCGCTTCGCCTTCAAAAGGCGTCGAACGAAGGCAGTTAAAGAAGTAGGTCGTATGGGCAAATTTTTCTGTCTCGGCGATATGGAGCTGTTTTTTCCCGCGGTTGCTTAACACCTGCGCAAGCCCGTTGGGCACGTCGGGGAGGGGGAACGCAACATTCAGTGTATGACCCGGGGATTCGATATACTGTGTCATAAGCGCGATGTAGGTGTTGGTGCGAGTTGTCTTTTTAAACTCACTCAACGATACATCGAGGAATGCGCGTGCAATCTGCCGCATGCTGTCTTCGCGAAAGTTAAAGAACAGGACAGCATCTCCATCTCGGATGATGCCGTTGGCGTCAACGAGTGTCGGCGGGAGGTTTGAGTCCTCAAATCCCTGATGGTAATAGGTCTCTACGGCTCCGAGGATGTCCTTGGCGGGCTGGCCCTTGCCCTCAACACATAATTCATATGCTTGCCGCACGAGATCCCAGTTGTTGTCTCGATCCATGGGGAAATTACGCCCGACGAATGTCGCAATCTTCCCCACCCCTTTGGTAGTGAGGTATTCCTCCAGTTTTTTAAATAATTCCGGCGCTTCTTTGAGTCCCGAATCCCTTCCGTCGGTAAACAGATGGAGGTAGAGTTTGGCGACGTTATTGCGCTTAGCCAATTCGATAAGTGCGATAAGATGGTCAAATTTTGAATGAACCGTGCCGGAGCCGAGCAGACCCAGTAGATGGAGCGCCCCGCTGGTTTGTCGTAGATGCGTGATCGCGCCCACAAGCGCTTGATTTTCAAAAAATGCGCCTGTCTCAATGGCAGTATTAATACGAGGCGAGTATTGAAACACAATGCGTCCCGCCCCAAGCGTAAAATGGCCCACCTCGCTATTGCCGGGCTCGCCCCACTCAAGCCCCACCGAACGAGACGACGCCTGAAGGAGGAGGGAAGGGTAGTTTGTTGCTATCTCGTTAATGTGGAGCGTCTTGGCGCTGACAATAGCGTTGCCAAGCATTTGTTTTGAGTGTCCCCATCCATCGAGAATAAGTAGTACCACGGGTCGCATATCCGCATTGTATCAGATAGAAATGTCGGCGAAAATACCGGCGTTGATTTAAAAGTCGTATTTTGATACAATGGGATGGAAGACGTTCCTTGCCTGTGCACAGTGTTCTAGCTAGATACTGGCATGGGTCACCGATAACTGCGCATGCCTGTGTATGAGGGAGGAACAGCATGTTACGAGTCGAGAGTTTCACTTCTTTTCCGCCTGGCTATCGAAACACGATGGCCCACATCCCACCCAAGGGAAGTGCAGTGCAAGCCACCACTGCGACGGGGCAGGCGGTGAGCGTCACCAACCCGCCCAAGACGGTTCCACGGGACGGAAGGAAGCTGAACTAGCGACGCGCAGTTCGTTAGGATCCTGACGCAGGCCCGGGCTCTTCGTTTCAGAGCCCGGGCTTTCTATTTCTATAAAAGGTGGTATAGTAGCCACATAACGTTGTCGGTGATTACTAACGATGTCCGCCCCGGGCGGAAGCGCTAGCCATGCACTTACTTATTATTAACCATGTCTGTTATATTCGAACCGCAAGTCGCGGCACTTTTAGCACTTTTGGTTGGCGGCATTGCAGGATATTTTACTCGCAAGATTCTCGCCAGTAGACGCATCGTCAAAGCAGAAGAGCGCGCACAGGCACTCGTCAACGAATCGAAATCGAAAGCGCAGGACATTCTCCTTGAGGCAAAGAACACCGCTCTCGAGATTCTTGAAGATGCAAAGAAAGAAGAGAAAGAGCGCTATACACAAGTTGCAAAAATCGAGAGTTTACTGACAAGGAAAGAAGAGGATCTTGACACAAAGCGCAAAGACCTCGAAAGTCAGCAGGGGGAGTTAAAGGTGAAAAGCGAGAAGCTTTCAGTGAGCCAGGCGGAGCTTGCTGAAGTTATCCAGAAAGAACTTGGACAGCTTGAGCGCATCACCGGTCTGCGCCGCGAAGATGCGAAAAGCGAGCTCATGAAAAAGATAGAGGAAGAGTATCGGGACGACCTCTATCAAAAGATGAAAAAGCTCGACCTCGAGAATAAAGACGAGATTGATAAAAAGGCTCGAGAAATTCTTACCATGTCTATACAGCGATATGCTGGTTCGCATATCGCTGATGCGACCACTACCGTAGTTAGTTTGCCCTCCGATGAACTGAAGGGGAAAATTATCGGTAAAGAAGGCCGCAACATTAAAACAATCGAACGGCTCACCGGCGTCGACTTTATTATTGATGACACGCCCAACACACTGGTTATTTCCGGCTTTGACCCGGTTCGTCGGCAAATCGCGCGTCTGGCGCTTGAAAAACTGATTGCCGATGGGCGCATTCACCCCACACGGATCGAAGAAATGGTGGAAAAAGCAAAGGACGAAATCAACATTAAAATTAAAGAAGCAGGGGAGGCAGCACTATTTGAAACCGGTGTCGGCATGGTAGACCCCAAACTTGTCTATTTGCTCGGCCGTTTGGCGTTTCGTACCAGTTTCGGCCAAAACGTTCTGGTACACTCCACCGAAATGGCCCATGTATCTGCCATGCTTGCCGCAGAAATTGGCGCTGATGTGATGGTAGCCAAGAAGGGCGCCCTCTTTCATGACATCGGAAAGGCCGTAGATCACGAAGTACAGGGGACGCACGTTGAAATTGGGCGAAAGATTCTCGCAAAGTTTGGCATTGATGAAAAGATTATCCGTGCCATGGAGTCGCACCATGAGGAATATCCGTATTCCACACTCGAATCGCGCATTGTGCAGGCGGCGGACGCCATTTCTGGCGCTCGCCCCGGCGCGCGGCGAGATACGGTTGAGATTTACCTGAAGCGCTTGGAGGACTTGGAGCGGATTGCTAACTCGTTTGAAGGAGTGGAGAAGTCATATGCTATTCAAGCCGGACGTGAGATGCGCATTTTCGTGACCCCGTCGAAGATAGATGATCTGGCGGCTCTGCAGTTGGCGCGGGACGTGGCGAAGAAAATCGAATCGGAAATGAAGTATCCTGGGGAAATTAAGGTAAATGTTATTCGGGAGACGAGGGCGATAGAGTACGCGCGGTAAGTCATCGCTCCCTTATCAGTCCCCGAAAAGGCACGACGTTCCCATCCTTACTGATGGGCCGCCTTCTTCTCGTCCCTCTTCGGGACTCCGAAAATCCTTTTCGGGGACTGATTACGGTCGCTGACGCACATTAGTTGGTTGTATATAAAGCGAAAGGCGAGACCGAAGTCTCGCCCTAGTCACGCCTCCGGAAGTGCATCCCATCCCAGGGAGTTGACCTCACGAATCTTAGACCTGGATATGCCCATCCGTTGCCCTCGCGCACCACGGCTGGATACTCGTAGTAGGTGGTCACAGACGAAATGGGCGGGGCTGTACGTGCGGTACTAATGATTCTGGCTCGTTTACCGAAACTAGCGGGAGTACCGAGTCTTCTGCACGTTGAGTGCTTGGGATCTATCCAAAATTTTTTGAGATAGTCCTCACGAGCACGCTTACTACACAGTCTCCTCGCTTGCTTAACGTCACTTGCCATAACGACATACCTGTATATTTCGTCGAAACCCACATCGAATTGCGAGAGCGTAAGAAGAAAAATCTCCACAGCTTCCCTCCTGATTGAATAATAGAGGTTTATTTGCCTAAAAGTCAAATTTGCGTATTTCCTTGGTTTTCCACACCCCCTCTTGTAAAAAACAAGGAAAAGCTTAACAATAGACGCGTTATGAAAAACGGAATCCAAGGAAAGGGGGTGCGAGTATGGAAGTAATGAAAAAGAAGCAAGTCGCCCAATCATTGGCTGAAAAGGCCGGTGTATCAAAAAAGGACGGCGAAATGTGGCTGGAAAACTTCATTGAATTGATGACGAGTCATCTCCGCAAGGGGGACAAGGTCAATTTAAGCGGTTTTGGCATCTTTAAGGTTGCTAATCGTCCGGCACGTGAAGGTCGCAACCCCCGAACCGGCGAAACCATCCAAATCAAGGCCTCTAAGAAAGTCCGCTTCACCCCAGCCAAGGTCTTGAAGGAGGCAGTGCTGTAGTTCTGTAACATCGATGTTAATCTAAAATCCCCCGCGCGGGGGTTTTTAGATTCTGGAGCGGGATAGGGGAATTGAACCCCTCTCTCCACCTTGGAAGGGTGGCGTAATACCGATATACCAATCCCGCGATTCAATCTGCACATTCGCGCTGCTGCGCTCAGTACTTCCTCGCCTTCGCTCGTCAGTCGGGCTGCTGGGAATCGAACCCAGTCTACGTGGTCCCAAACCACGCGTACCACCATCATACGCCAGCCCGGTCCCCTCGGTAGGAATCGAACCCACATCAACGCCTTAGAAGAGCGCTGTTCTATCCATTGAACTACGAGGGGGCTTCGCAATCAAATCTATTTTACTGAAAAATTGTCATTTCGTAAAGCTATAGTATACTCCGATTATGAAACAGATTATTTTAGGTTTCGTAGTACTGCTCCTCATCGCGGGGGCTGTTATTGCGTTTCAAAAGGTGTACGTTACTAGTGACGTTCCGGGGACGACTCCATCACCGCGTCCGAATCTCATTGTTCACTCACCAAAGCCCAATGCCACGGTAACGAACCCTATCCGTGTGACGGGCGAGGGAATGGCGTTTGAAAGCACGTTTAGTTATCGCCTGCGAGATGCCAACGGAAAGATTCTGTACGAAAACAATGCGATGTTGAAGGGTTTTGAATATCCAAAATACGGCACATTCGACTTTAAAATTGCCATTCCGCCCAATCCAACAGCCCAGCTTACCCTCGAGGTATTTGAATATTCCGCAAAAGACGGGGCGGTAACCAATCTTGTCCGCGTGCCGGTACAGATGGCAAACGACGATACTACCAAAGTACAAGCGTATTTCCTGAACGACACGATGGATCCCCAGCAAACATGTACGCAGGTATTTCCCGTGGAGCGAATCGTGCCCAAAACCAAAGAAGTGGCATTTGTTGCCGTCTCCGAACTTTTACGCGGGATCACACCCGTGGAGAAAAACGCCAAATATGTCACCGCGCTTCCCGAACGTGTGGCAATCAATTCTCTGGTTATCTCCGACGGCGTTGCGCGGATTGATTTTAACTATGCACTCGACAGCGGTATCGGCGGATCATGCCGCGTATCGGCAATTCGCGCGCAGATCGCACAGACGTTGAAACAATTCTCCAATGTAAAAGAAGTTATCATCTCTCGCGAGGGTAACACGGAAGAGGTTCTCCAGCCGTAGGGGAAGGCAGATAGCGTAGAGCAAAGATGAGAAGAATATTTGAAATCTCGTCATTTTCTGGTATAATAACGTCTGGTTATGGGGGCTATGGTGAAGAGGTTATCACAGCGCTCTGTGGCAGCGCGATCGAGGGTTC